>VSSL01000176.1_pt1 | contig 17638 bp, 14 predicted proteins | sample 4557531 | NCBI WGS metagenome assembly VSSL01 (sample SAMN10986726, study PRJNA523729) | hot springs metagenome | isolation source: hot springs | place: India:Timba, Gujarat | collected 2018-05-31 | reverse complement strand
TTTTATTCAAAATGCCGGACGCAGAAAATTTTGAACCCAGAATCGTCGCCTTTCTCTGCAACTGGTGCTCCTATGCGGGTGCGGATCTTGCCGGCATCTCCCGGCTCCACTATCCGCCCTCAATCCGGGTAATCCGGGTCCCCTGTTCCGGCAGGGTTGACCCCTTTTTTATTTTACAGGCGCTTCAGCAGGGCGCAGACGGTGTGCTCGTATCCGGCTGTCATCCGGGTGACTGCCATTACCTGACCGGCAACTTTGTTGCCCGGCGCAGGTTTGCGGTCTTAAATGATCTCCTGGAGTTCTGCGGCATTGAACCCGGAAGGGTAACATTTGCCTGGGTTTCCGCATCTGAAGGAGAAAGGTTTGCCAAACTGGTCACCGAGGTCACCGAAAAGGTGAAAAAGCTGGGTCCGAACAGAAGGCTGAAAAAGGAGCTGCCATAATGGACCAAAGCGAAAAACTGCGTCAGCGGGCACGGGAACTGCTGGAAAAGAAAGAGGTGGTGATGGTCATCGGCTTCGGTCCACCGTCCGGTTCCGGACTCAGCCCGGTGCTGTTTGCGACCACACCCGAGCAGGCGGAAAATCTGACCGCCACTGCCAGCTGTGCCCAGAACCTTGCCAACTATCTGCTCAAGGTCCGGGACCGGGGAAAAGTTGCGGTTGTTGCCCGGGGGTGTGATGCCCGCTCCATCACCGTCCTGCTCCAGGAGAATCAGCTCAGGCGGGAAAACCTTTATATTCTCGGGATCGGCTGTGAAGGGATCGTGGAAAATGGGAGAAAATCGGTTGCCTGTGCGGTCTGCCGTCATCCCAATCCCGGAATCTATGATGAGATGCTCGGCGAGCCGGTGTCCGCACCTGAGCCGGACCCGGAGGTCCTGAAGGCGGATACGGAGTGGGAACAGCTCTCACCGGATGAACGCTGGGAAAGGCTGAGTGCCGAGCTGGACCGGTGCATCCGCTGTTATGCCTGCCGCCAGGTCTGTCCGAACTGCTACTGTCCGGTCTGCTTTGTTGACGCCTCCATGCCCCAGCTTTTGGGCAGAACCCACAACCTCTCGGACAATATGGTCTATCACATCATCCGCGCCCTGCACATGGCAGGCAGGTGTGTGGAGTGTGGTGCCTGCCACCGTGCCTGTCCGGTCGGAATTGACCTGATGCGCTTCAACCGGAGGGTGGCAAAAACGGTCCGGGAACGGTTCGGCGGTGATGCCGGCACTAATCTCAATGAACCGCCTGCCCTGACCGTCTTCAAGCCTGATGACCCGCAGGAGTTTATCCGATGAAACAGCGGCTTCTCACCCGCAAACAGCTGAATGAACTGCTGGACAAGCTGGCGCAGGAGGTCTGCCTTTATGCACCGGTCCGGGACAGAACCGGCACCAGCTGGGCAAAAATCAGCCGGGCAGATGAGGTCTGTCTGGAAGAGGTCAATACCGTGGAGCCGGCAAAGGGTTTTGTCTTTCCCCGCTGTGAGGTGCTGGTGCGCTTTGACCCGCAGGGCAATCCGGTTGAACCCGAACCGCCACCTGAACAGGTGGTCTTCGGCATCCGGCCCTGTGATGCCCGGGGCATCGCCTTTCTCGTGAAATTCTACACCCAGGAGGGCAGGACCGACCCGTATGTCAAGGCGCGCCGGGAAAAGACCACCCTGATCGGTGTTGCCTGCAGCAGAACCGCACCCACCTGCTTCTGCCTCGCGCTCGGCGGTTCACCGCAGGGCAGTGAAGGGCTGGATTTGCTGCTCGTTGAGCTCGGAGAGGAACTGCTCGCCGAACCGGTTACGGAAAAAGGCGAGAGACTGGTTGCGGACCTGCCTGAGGCGGAGGAAAAACATCTGACCGCGGCAGCGGAACAGCGGAAAAGGTGGAGGCTGAGATCAGCCTCCGGATTGACACCAAGAAACTCCAAAAGCTTCTGCCCGATCTTTATGATGCTCCGCTCTGGCAGACCCTTGCCCTCACCTGTGTCAACTGTGGCGCCTGCACCTTCCTCTGCCCCACCTGCCACTGCTTTGATGTCACCGATGAGACGGTCCGGGGCAGGACGGTCCGGTGCCGGGTCTGGGACTCCTGCCAGTTTACCCTCTATTCCCGGCACGCCTCGGGCCATAACCCGCGCCATGACCCGGCCTCAAGATACCGCAACCGGATTATGGACAAGTTCTACTATACCGTCGAGCAGGCGGGTATGATCTCCTGTGTCGGCTGCGGTAGATGCATCATCGGCTGTCCGGCCGGGATTGACATCCGCCAGACGGTCGGGACAATTCAAAATTCAAAATGCAAAATGCAAATTGAAAAATGAGCAGGGCAAGATGAACGATCTGAGCACACGACTGCTTGACTTTGCCGCCGACTGCATTAAATTGAGCATCAGATTGAGCCGCACCGTGCCCGGAAAACACATCGCCACTCAGCTGCTGCGCTCCGGTTCATCTGCCGGTGCCAACTATCATGAAGCCTGCGCCGCTGAGAGCCGTGCCGATTTCACCCACAAACTCCAGCTTGTGCTGAAGGAACTCCGGGAAGCCGAATTCTGGCTTAAACTTGCCGAACACAGCGGTATCGCTGGTGGCGAAGAGATTAATTCGGCAGCTGCGCAGGCAAACGAACTGGCAAGAATCATCGCCCGCTCAATTATTACCGCCCGGAAGAGGTCAAGATGACCCGGCTTGGATTCTGCCACTCTGCCCTTACCGTTTTGCATTTTGCACCTTGCACTTTGCATTTTGCATTCTCTCTGACACTATGAATAACCCCTATCTGCCGGTTCTGATGCGGATTGAAAAGGTGGTCATTGAGAATGACGCCCGGGACCTCAAGACCTTTGACCTGACGTTTGTCAACGAGTCCGACCGGCAGAACTTCCAGTTCCTGCCCGGACAGTTTGCCTTCCTCTCAATTCCGGGTGCGGGTGAGGCGCCCTTCGGCATCGCCTCAGCACCGCACGAACCGCTCGTCAAGTTCACGGTCAAGCGGGTCGGGGTATTCACCACCGCACTCCACGAGCTGGAGCCGGGCGCAACTGTGGGTATGCGCGGACCCTGGGGCAACTTCTATCCCTTTGAGCTGATGCAGGGCAGGGATGTGGTCATCGTCTCGGGCGGATTCTCCTTCACCACCCTGCGCGCCACCATCGCCCATCTGCTCCTGCCCGAAAACCGGAAAAATTACGGCAGAATTCTCGCCATCTATGGCGCCCGCTCACCCGGCGAACTGCTCTACAAGGAGGAGCTCAAGGAGTGGGAAAAGCGGTCCGACCTGGAGCTGGAGCTCTGTGTTGACCGGCTTGATGGCGCCTCCTGGCCCCAGCGGGAAGGGCTGGTGCCCAATGTCCTGAAGGCGGTGGCACCGAAGGGGGAAAATGCGGTTGCGCTGGTCTGCGGTCCGCCGGTGATGCTCAGATACACCCATCCGGTGCTTGAGGAACTGGGCTTTGCCCCGGAAAATGTGTTTCTGTCCTTGGAGAACCGGATGAAGTGCGGAATCGGCAAGTGCGGCCACTGCAATGTCGGTCCGAAGTATGTCTGCAAGGACGGACCGGTCTTCTCCTACGCCCAGCTCCTCAACCTTCCGCCCGAATACTGAAAACTACCTTGCGATTACCGCCTTGGCGGTAATCTGTCTGTTTCCGGTCAGCACTTTGATGAAGTATACCCCGCTCCGGACCGCACAGCCGGACTCATCAGTCCCGTCCCAAAACAGATTCAAACCGGCTGAAGCAACCCTGCCTTCAAATAGCCGGCGGACAAATCGCCCTGCCGCATCATAGACAACCAGCTCAGCACCCGAATAATCCCTTGGAAACAGACGGATCAGAAAGCGGTTCCGGCTCACCGGTATGACGAGGAAATCGGTGCTGAAAGACAAACCCGACCCCTCCTCAATTCCGGTCCGGAAGGGTATAAACCTGACCGCCCGGCCTGATAAAAGCAGATTACCCGGCGGTGAACCATTATACAGATATTGAATTCCCACGCTGCCTGACCGATCCTGAATCCCGACGGTCGCACTCATTCCCTGATTATAACGAATGTCACCCGCATCAACATTGGCATAGTGGAACTCAAAGGCACCAGACCGGAAAAGTTGCACCTGAAAGCTCAGACTGCAAATTTCCATGCCCCTGCTTCCCCAGTTTCTCCATTCGAAAACCAGCAGTGTATCTCCAAAATCCTGCCACCAGATGCCCCCCTCACCGCCCCTTGTCCACAAATCATCCCAGAATGGGGCAAGCAGACTGCGCGGGGCAGCCGGATTCGGTATTGAAAGATTAGAATCGGCGGAATTTACCGGCCGGGGCGGACCGAACGCCAGCCACCCGTTGGTTGAAACCCAGCACATGGAATACTCCTGACCATAAAAATTAAAGGGTCTGCTCAGATTCACCTGATAAATTGTGTCGTCACCCCTGCCAATCGGATTGCCGGAAGATGATATCTCCAGCCAGTTGAACTCCGGACCCAGCGGATCATCAGAATCAAACCAGCAGTAGCCATAATTCACCGAGTCCGGTCCTCCCCGTGAATAGAACGGACTGACCACAAAATCCTGAATGAGCGTATCGTTCCACCAGCACTGATCACCGGCAAGCCTTGTGGCAAAAACAATCTGATATGTGTCCGGCAGCCAGACGGCAACCGGTGGGAAAACTACCAGTGCCGAATCAAATGAACCCAGAGTAATCAGGGTATCATCATTCCATAACCCGGGAATAGAAAACGAAACCGGCACCAGTTCTGGTGAACCGGTCCGGTTCTGAACCCGACACGACGGTGTGAAAATACTCCCCACCCGTAAATTCCGGGCAGGTGCTGTAATGGCAGCGATTGCCACATCATGAACCGGACTCCACACCTCGGGTCCCTCAACATCATCAATCATTACCCCATACTGATTACGGGAACGGTAAACAATGGCAAAAAAAACCTTCTGCCCCGCATAACTTGCAAGATCAAACTCCTGCCGCCGGTAGAAAACCGAGTTTGTGCCCCATCCTGCCAGCAGCTCAAAATCACCCATCCGTGGTGAATTACGCGAAATCCAGACCTCCAGACTCTCATAATACCGCTCATCCTGTGCCCGATACCAGAAGGCGAAACGATCACCCGCACGGACCGAACAGCGTGGGGTGATGAGCCAGTCGTTGTTGCGCCGGTAATAACCCTCCCACCCGCAATAGGCACATCCCGGCTCACTGCGATAACCGATCTCCAGCCGCTGCCACTTGCGCACCCCTGAATCCAGATTTACCACCAACCAGTTTGATGGTGGAAACAAACTGTCACTGAAACTCTGCTCAAAACCCAGCCCCAGTGCCAGGCCCGAAAATATGGTCAGCAGTAACCGGCACATTGCTATTCTCTGATTGTAACACAGAACGGATGACCCCAGCAACCCCACTGCCGGCTGCGCCAGAAAACCTCAACCTGTCCACTCACCTCCTCCCGCCACATAACGCCCAGCACCGGTTCCTGGACACCGCTCGCCAGCTCAAAAACTATCGGGCTGGTGCAGTTCGGACCTTTCCGCACCAATACCGGCATGAAACCTGCCTGCTCATACCACACCCCCATCGAGTCGCAATAAACCCGGCAGAAATTACTGTCGCCGCGCTGATAATAACAGGTATCACACAGTTCAGAATCCACAAGCGCATAGATTAAACTGTCAAACTCCTGCCAGCTCCTCACCATTCTGGTTAAAAGCACCGGCTCCCTGCCCCACATCACTCCTGCAAGGGTGAAAAATAACAGAAACTGCCCTCTGCTGATCATCTCATCACCTCCCCCTTGAGATCACCAGTTTTGCAACCCGGTGTGCCCCTGGACATTTCAACCGCACAAAGTAAATGCCCGGAGCAAGGTCAGTCTGATAATCCAGCCGGTAAAAACCCGCATGATGAAAACCGCGGGCAAGCTGTGCCAGCTGCCTGCCTGCCAAATCGACCACCGTCACCTCAGCATCACCGGATACCGGCACCAGATACCCCACTCTGGTAAAACCGGATGCCGGATTGGGTTCAACCGATAAACTCACCGCACCCGGGCTTATGATCTCCCCTTCCTTCATCCCGGTCCCGAAAATCGCAAATGTGCTGTCGGACTCATCATACTGCCAGCCCGGACCATAGGCAATTGCCACCACCCTGCCATAGAGAAGAGACATATCCGGCACCACCCAGGGATAAACCGAATCCGCCGGCGACAAACCGGTTGCTATCGTGTCCAGAACCCAGTAAACCGCTCCCCCAGCCACAACCGTATCCACCAGCAAAAACAGCGAAACTGAATCACACCGCGGCGGCTCAAAAACCTGCCATCTGATATAGCAGGTGTCGCCCGGGACAAGGTGAATCCGGCGGTTGGGGTGCAGAAGTCTGATCGCCTCCACCTCAAGAATCCAGGTCCATCCGCCGGAAATAATAATCTCATTATAACCATTTCTATTTAAATCACTCACGCGAACATACGTCCAAGACGCACACAGATCTGTCCAGCGAAAAACAGGAGAAAACTCATATTGAGACACCGGTTTCAAAACCCAAACCCCGTTTGCCGTTGACCAGACAACCTCTTCTATACCGTCCCCGTCCAGATCACCGCAGTCACTTACCTGGTAAGGGTCACAATTAATCATTGTCCTTGCAATATGATGATAATCCAGCTCATTATCCCCCACCGCCTGCATCATATACAGATCCAGTTGCCAGTAATTTCCACCCCGATAAATCGCCGAGGTAACAAATACCTCCGGCTTCCCATCCTGATTCACATCTCTGCCTTGAAATATATCATAGTTGTTGATGCAGTTGGGAATCCTACCTCTCCAAACCTGCCGATAGTTGTCCGGACCGGAATTTTCCCCCACCAAAATATTAAAACTGGAATGGGTGCTGACAATATCCCGCCAGCCATCAAGGTCAATGTCCCAGGGTTTATGGTAATTTACAAATAAAAATACTTGCTCACTGGTATCCCTGAATACCATTTCGTAGCGGTTATCACCCCGGCACTCCAGCACCACCGAACCCAGCCAGGGGGCAAAATCAGAATAGAAAACCTCCTCCTGTCCGTCCCGGTCCATGTCGCGACCAAAGAACCGGGCTTCACAATCGTAAATTCCGAACTTCTCATATTCTTTCATCCAGCTCCGCCGCGTCGGATAAGAATCCGGCGTCGGACTTTCCATTATTACCAGATATGGAATCTGATGGGTAACGCCCTGCGCAGTATCGTGGTAGATATACCAGTTGAGCCCCAGCAAATCAGTTCTCCCATCCTGGTCTGCGTCGCCAACATCATCGGGCCGGAAATTGCCCGTAAACATCCCTGGATAAGGAGGCGGTTCTAAAGAGGACGGACCGGTGTCAGCATAAACCAGCCGGTAACGGTTCCAGTTCATATGCTCCCAGATCTCAAAGATATTTGCGTCATTCCCTATTGATTTTAGATAAAGTTCTATCTGACCATCGTGATCGCCGTCAAAATAAACGATACTGTTCCCCCCTGAAAAAGCCGGTATCACCGCCAACTGTTTCATATTGAGCATTGGTATAATCCAGAGAAGAACAACAAAACTCACCATAATTAAATTCTAACCGCCATAATAATTCACCCTGAAAACATATTTTCTCTCCTGCTGCAAACCGTCCCTACACCGCCTCAATTGTTGATGGCGGTTTGGCTGCGATGTTGTAGGTGACGCTGACCACCCCCGGCACCTCGGTAGTGATACGCTTGGCGATCCGAAGCAGTTTCTCCCAGGGAAGCCGGCTCGGCTCCGCAATCACCGCATCACTGCTTTCCCAGGAGCGGACCTCAATCTGATACCCGAACTGCCTTTTTCCCTCCCGGATTCCGGTGACCATGTCCTGATGCAGAATCGCCAGATACTGAAACGCCCCCGAATCTGCCAGCTCCTCCTCAACGATCGCAGTCGCCTGCCGGACGAGCGCAATCCGCTCCGGTGTCACCTCGCCGATCACCCTCGCTGCCAGCGCCGGACCGGGAAAGGGTGGACGCTCGGTGATCTCTCTGGGCAGACCGAGCGCCCCGTGCCACCATCCGCACCCCGGTCTTGCGCAGCTGGACCAGCGGCTCGAGCACCTTGTAGCCGAACTCCTTCTGCGTGTCAATCCCGAGCTGTTCCAGAATGTTGTGCTGGCGCTTGACCCCGGCAACCGTCTCCTCAACATCGGTGTAGTTGGTGCCGTGGAGGAGAAACCTTGCCCCGCTCTCCCGGACCAGCCGGCCGAAGACCTTGCGGTAAAAGGTCTGGGTGATCGCCTCCCGCTTGGCTTCGGGATCGGTGAGCCCGCGCAGGGCGGTAAAGAACTCCGCCTGTGCCGGCACCAGCTCCACCTTCACCCCGAGCCGGGCAAAAAGCCCGACCACCCATTCCGGCTCACCCTGACGCATCAGCCCGGTATCAATGAAGTAGGTCCGGAGCCGTTCGCCGAGCGCCCGATGTCCGAGCAGGGTCACGACCGAGGAGTCCACCCCGCCGGACAGAGCATTGACCGCCAGCCCGTCCCCGACCGTCTGCCGGATCGCTGCGATCTGGGTATTGATGAACTCTTCAACATTCAGCCTGGCAACCGGTATTTCCTTAATGATTTTTGCCTCCTTTCGCTTTATTTAAAACCACTGCCCGCTTAAAGTCAAGAAAAAGCGGGAAAGTCGGCATCCGGTTAATTGTTTGACAACAAAGGTTTATCTGGTTTTATATGATTATCCTGTGGCAGAGACCAAACCGGTGCAGAGCACCGAAAGGGCCTGCCTTGAGCAGAGCCGAAAGGAGAAAAAGATGAAAAGGTGCGCAGTCGGTCTGGTCGGGCTTTTAGCCCTGAGTGTCCTGCCCGTGCTTGCCAGCGGCAGGAGACTGGTGGAGGTCTATCCGGAAGTTATCGCACCAATCGCCGCGGATTGGCAGAAGGCGATTGATGAAGCATTTCTCAGAGCCGTTAGTGATGAGACAGCAAGGATTGTGCAGGAAGGGCCAAAGGCAGAGGAGGAGCACTATTCCTTGCTGCAACTGGTGCGGATGCCCAGGGCGTGGGGAAGGTATGAACCCCATCCCCTTCTCAGCCGGCTCTTTCCTGCTGTGACATTCTATAACCTCTTAAGTGCCCAGACCATTCCTGAGACCCGTTATCTTAAGGGGTATGCTAACGGCAAGTTCTACGACTTACCTGGAGAGTTTAATCGGATGCTCCTTGACCAGGGACAGGAGATGAATGATAGAAACATCCTGGACCTGGCAAAGGCTTTTGTGGTGATTGCCCTGATGGACCAATATGGCAAAGCCCCCCAAATCACCTTCCTGGAGGAAAGGAGGGTAAGGGAAAGGATAAGCGGAATATCTTATGAAGCCAAGTTGACCGTAAAAATCAACGACCAGATTGAAGAGTGGTACTTTGATATGAGTTACGGTCAATTTGGAGTGATATCGCGAGGGAATAATAAAGGCCTCATCTATCAGTACGATTTGCCAATATTTGAGAAACCACCTGAGAAACGAGGGGATTTAGACCTCCCGCACCGAATAGATATTGCTACCACCCCACCGAGCGATGCTTATGTGGAATGGGAGAACGATTCAACACCTCATTATTATCTGATAGTGGACACAAATGGACAGGCGACCGATTATCAGGTGAAGTTTGACCTATCTGGCTTCCCTCCTAATGCGAGGAATGTGTATTTAAGGATTATTGATACCATCTGGGCTGGGGTCAGATTATTGACCCGGGTAGAGATTAATGACTCAGGAAAAGGTTCTTTCTTATGGACACCATCAACAGAATTAACTGGCATATGCAAAGTTGGTGCTGGTTTTGCAGATACCCTGAATCCATTGCCAACATATCAAGATAGTGCGAAGCCCCGTAAAGAGCTCACCCTTGAGAAGGTTATTACGGACACATTTCCGAATAGTGTTGATAATTTTGCCCTGTATTATACCGACCAGTTTCTTTATAACCGGCAGAACCAACCACCAGATACAGCATTCGTAACTTACACTCGGAAGGCGATAGTAGCCTCGTGGGGTTCTCTGGTAAATAAGTGGAATTTTGACCCTCCCCCTGATGTCCGTCACCTGCATAAATTCTTCTTAGGAGATTCAGGAGTCTATTATCATGGGAAATTAAATGGAGCTTATGCTAAAAGCAGTGGTGGGGAAGAGAGAAGGATAAGGGTTGCCGATGAGATTCCTTATATGCCCCCTTTTTGTAATTATCCGTCCCAAGATTTAGGTTTTTTATCCTGCGTATCCCATGAGTTTTATCACGGTATCCAGTGGGGGTATAATGGGTGGAAAACGAAATATCTTAACTGGAAAGAGTGGAACTACTTTTTAGAAGGGCAGGCGGTATTTATCCAGTCGGTGATGTGCCCAGAAGAGATGAATGGGAGTTGGAGATACTATCCCATCAAGGCTAATTCCTATTTAACCCTTTACAAGAATAGTTCCCTTAGAGACACCACCAATAACAGTGCTGTGGGATATTCTTTCTGCCTTTACTGGCGGTTTCTGTTTGAGAAGTATCTTGGCATGTCCGGGGCTACGCCGAGCGACTCGGCACGGCTGGCAATCATCCGCGAGGCCTATCGAGCAACCGCCAATGTCGGCTCTGACCCGATTGTTGACGGTGCGCACGCGATGGACAGCGTGCTTGCCGCACATCAGGGCGTATTTTCTTCCTTTGTCCAGAGCATTGATGCCTTTGCCTGCGCCTGTTATCTGAAGGATTTTAATTCCAGCAATGTGTATTTTGAACCTGCTCTTACCGCACGTCAGGTCATTCCCGGAAATGGCGATTCGGTGGTAATCAATGACTCTATCCCCTGTTCTTTCGGAATTGATTACATTGTGCTGGTGCCGGATACTGCCGCCGGTGAGATGAGATTTTCATTTCTCCAAAACACGAGTGGAACCGACCCGTGCATCTTTCATCGACAGTTGATCATTTTCCCAAAGTCGGCCGGACACAATGTTGTCCATTTCGGCGCGGACACGATGATCTCTCTTGGCAGACCGAGCGCCCGATGCCGTTTGCCGGATCGCTGCGATCTGGGTATTGATGAACTCTTCAACATTCAGCCTGGCAACCGGTATTTCCTTAATCAACTCCTGCCCCCTTCTTTCTCAATTTAGCCGGGTTGAAATCAGGGTCAAGAAAAAAATTTGACAGCCCGGGCCCGGATGGTATAATGACTGACCGGTCAGTCTAATAAATGAGAAAAAAGAGCATTTCCCGAAAGGAGCAGATTCTGCAGGCGGCGTTTGAGACCGTCTGCCGTCAGGGCTATTATGAGACCCGGATTGACGATGTTGCCCGGCGCGCCGGTGTTGCCAAAGGCACGGTCTATCTCTATTTCCGGGACAAACCGGACCTGTATCTGGGCATCATCCGCTGGCTGCTCAGTCAGGCATACAGTATCCTGGCGGAGATTGCCGGTCAGCCGGTTTCTGCCCGCACCCGGCTCAGCCGGGTGTTTCAGACCTGGACCGAGAAACTGCTCCCCTATCCCGGTGCCACCGAGCTGATCTTTCCGGAGATGAACCGGGAGCGGTGCAACCTCAACCGGCGGTTCCGGGAGCAGGTCCTGCCCGAAATCAAGCGGCTGCTCGACGGCATTGCCGGCATCATCACCCAGGGAATCAAGCAGGGTGAGTTCCGGCCGGTTGAACCCCGGCTGGCAGCGCTCCACTTTCTCAACGCCTTTCGTTCCGGCTTACTGCTGATGTCCCGGGAACTGCGGATCGGCTCCGCACCGGAGCAGTCGCTGGATCTGTTTTTTCAGGGCATCAGCCTGAAAAAGAAGGGAGGAAAATGAGCCGATTAAATTTGAAATATCTGCTGGTGCTGACGCTTTTCTTGCTGCCGCTCCGGGCTGAGGATACGCTGGTGCTGGACCCGGACCGGGCGGTCGAACTGGCACTCAGAAATAACCTCCAGCTCCGCCAGACCGAGGAGAAGATTCTGGAGGCGGCAGCCGGCAAGGCGGTTGCCTTTGGCAGTTTTCTGCCCCAGATCTCCGCCTCCGGCTCCTATACCCGGCTCGGCACCTTGAACGAGTTTCAGCTCGTCAGTCCGGTCTACCGGCGCCTGCCCCTGCGGGTCTATGACCCGACCGGTCAGCTCATCGGCTTTACCGACTCCATCCCCCTGCCGGTCGGTGCCGACACCGTCTCGATTCCGCTCGGCTCCCAGAACAACTATCTCTTCCGGGCTTCGGTCCAGCAGACACTTTTCACCTGGGGCAAGCTGGTCAACGCCTACCGGATTGCCGGGCTGACCCTGGAAATCCAGAAGGCGGCATATGAGCAGGCAAAACAGCAGCTCAAGACCCAGGCGCTGGAGGCGTTCTATCAGGCGCTTTTGGCACAGAAATCGGTTGCGCTCCTGCAGGAGTCCCGAAGCCAGCTGGAACGGCATGTCGCCCAGGTGGAACGGCTCTATAACGAGGGGCTTGCCAGCCGGCTGGATCTGATGCGTGCCCGGGTCGGACTGACCAACCTTGCCAATCAGGTAGCGCAGGCGGAAAACGGCGCCGGGCTGGCACTGCTGGCACTGCGCAATCTGCTCGGCATTGACCCCAAAACACCGCTCCGGCTTGAGTCGGAGCTGACCGCCGAATCACTGCCCGTGGACCTCAGCACCGCAATTGACTCCGCACTCAAGCACCGGCCCGAGCTGGTCCAGCTGCGCCAGGCGCTGCGGATTGCTGATCTCGGGGTGCGGATCGCCCGCACCGCCAACCTGCCGACGCTCTTTGCCGCTGCCAACTACGACTACAAGAAACCGGTCGGGTTCAATGACCAGTGGGGCAAAGACTGGAATGCCACGATAGGTGTGAGCCTGCCACTGTTTACCGGTCTGGCAAATTATCACAAGCTGAAGCAGGCGCAGTCCCGTTACCGCCAGGCGGTTTTAAGTGTCGGCATGGTCGAGCAGGCGGTCCGGCTCGAGGTTGAGGCAACCGCCAAAAGTCTGGCTCAGGAGTGGAAGAACATCCGTTATCAGCAGGAGAATGTGAACCTGGCAGAGGAGGCGTTCCGGCTTGCCGAACAGCGCTATGAAAACGGACTGCTGAGCAACCTGGAGTATCTGGACATCCAGCTCCAGCTCACCCAGAGCCGGCTGGGCGAGCTCAGCGCCCTTGCCAACTATCAGATCGCCCGTGCCCGTTTTCTGCGGGCGACCGGAAAATTTTAAGGAGGAAAGATGAGGCTTAATTATCGGACAATCGTTAACTTTACCATTATCCTGTTAATTCTACTCACAACCGGCTGTGGCAACAACCGCAAAAAGCAGGCGGAACTGCCGGTCGGGGTCAGTGTCATCACTGTTGAACCCCGGACCGTCACCCGTTCCATTCAGCTCCTCGGCATCCTGCAGGGTGAACAGCAGGTGATCGTCACCTCCAGGATCACCGGCAGAGTTACCGAAATTGTCAAGCCTGAAGGCAGTCCGGTTGCCCAGGATGAGCCGATCGGTTATGTCTTAAATGACATTCCGGGCATGGACTACAAACCCGGACCGGTCCGCTCCCCAATCAGCGGTGTTGTCGGCAAGCTCTATGTTGAACCCGGGCAGATGGTGACACCGGCAATGCCCTTTGCCGCCATCGCCCGCTATGGTCAGCGGCTGAAGATGAAGGCGTTTGTCAGTGATGCGGACCTGCCATATGTCCGGCGGGGCGCCCGTGCCCGGGTCAGCTTCTCCGCAATTCCGGACACCAGCTTTGAGGGCACGGTGACTCAGGTTACACCGATGCTTGATCCGCAGAGCCGTTCTGCGACCGTGGAAATCACCATCCCCAATCCCCGCGGCAGACTGATTCCCGGTATGGCAGGGATGGCGCGGCTGGTGGTGGAGGAAAAAACCGGTGTACCCGCAGTGCCGGCATCGGCGCTGTTTACCACTGATGAAACCAAGGTGGTTGTAATTGAAAACGGTGTTGCCCGGTTCCGCACGGTCCAGCTCGGTCTGCGCGGTGATGAGTGGGTTGAGGTTTCAAGCGGGCTGAATGTGGGCGAAAAGGTGGCGACCGTGGGCAAGGAACGGGTCCAGGAAGGACAGCGGGTAACGGTGGTGGAGGCAAAATGAGGCTTACTGACACTTCAATCCGCCGGCCGGTAACCACGATTCTGGTCTCACTCGTCCTGATCATCTTCGGCCTGGTCGGGGTCAGCCGGATGCCGGTTGATGTCTTTCCGCAGGTGACCCTGCCCTCGGTAATCATCGTCACCACCTATCCGGGCGCCGGTCCGCTCGAGGTGGAATCCGAGGTCACCCGGCTGATTGAACAGCGGGTGGGCACAATCTCCAACCTCAAGGACATCACCTCCCGCTCCCTGGAAAATATTTCCATTATTCAGCTCCAGTTTGCATGGGGCACCAATCTGGATGCGGTTGCCGCTGATGTCCGGGACCGGCTGGACATGGCGGTGGCACAGCTGCCGGATGGCGCCTCCCGGCCCTTTGTGCTCAAACTTGACGCCTCAATGATGCCGGTGCTCCAGATCGGTCTTTACGGTAACATTGACCCGCTCACGCTCCGGGATGCAGCAGATGACCTGGCAGATGCGCTCCAGCGGGTGCCGGGAGTTGCCTCCGCAATGGTGGGCGGTGGCACCAAGCGCCAGCTGCAGGTCCGGATTGACCTCCAGAAACTGACCGCTGCCGGCATCTCGGTTGACCTGCTTGCCCAGACGCTCAAGGCACAGAACCTCAACTTTCCCTCCGGCACAGTCAGCGCTGATGGCCGGGAGTATCTGATCCGCCTGATTGGTGAATACCAGGACCCGGCTGATGTCGGCAACACGCTGGTGGGAATGAAGGGTAATGCACCGATTCTGCTCAAGGACATCGCCCAGGTTGAATGGGGTGCGGAGGAAAAGACCACCATTGCCCGCTATAATGGCGGGAGCACCGTATTTGTCGTGCTCCAGCGCCGGCCTGATGCCAACACCGTGCGGGTTGCCAGCGCTGCCCGCAGGGAGCTGGAGCGGCTCCGCTCCACCCTGCCTGCCGGTGTCAATGCCGCAATTCTCTTTGACTCCTCCAAGGAAATCACCCGCTCAATCTCCAATGTGGTCAACAACCTGCTGCTCGGCGGTATCCTGGCGGTCATCGTCCTGTTTCTGTTCCTCCGCCGGTTCCGCGCCACCGCCTTTGTCGCCTTCTCAATTCCGCTCTCGGTATTCTTTGCCCTGTTCTTCATGTTCATTCTCGGCTTTTCCGTGAATATCCTTTCCATGGCCGGTCTGGCAATTGCGGTCGGTATGGTCGTGGACAACGGTATCGTTGTCTTTGAAGCGATTTACCGGCACCGGGAACGGGGCGAAGAAGCAGGTCCGGCTGCCAGTATCGGCACCAGCGAGGTCGGGATGGCGATCACCGCCTCCACCCTGACCACGGTCGTCGTATTCCTTCCGCTCCTGCTGGTCCGCGGACTGATGCAGGTGTTTTTCCGGGAACTGGTCTGGGCGGTGGTCGGCGCACTTGGTGCCTCACTTGTCATTGCCCTGACCCTGATTCCGACCCTCACCAGCCGTTATCTGCCCAGAGTCGGCACCAGCAGCCTGCGGGGCATCCGGGGCTGGAGCGAACGGTTCTATTCCCGGCTTGAGGAGCGCTATGCCCGGCTGATCGGCTGGGCGCTCGGTCACCGCCGGCTTGTTGTCTTCGGTTCGCTCCTCCTCCTGCTTGTTTCCCTTGCCCTTTTGCCCTTCATCGGCCGGGAGTTCTTCCCTTCGCAGGAAAGTCAGCTCCGCTCCTATATTGTGGAAATGCCGGTCGGAGCTGACCTCAATTCCACTGATCAGGCGGTCCGCCAGCTGGAAAATTACATCCTGCAGGAGTGGTCTGAAGACCTGGAAGGGGTGGCGGTCCAGCTCGGCTCCGGCACCGGATTTCAGGCAATCTTCGGCGGTGCCACCGGCTCCCATACCGGACAGCTCAATCTGATACTGAAACCCCGGCGCCAGCGCCGCCATTCGGTTGACCAGATTGACCAGGCGATCCGTGCCTTTACCGCCCAGATTCCCGGACTGCAGGTCCGGGTAACCGAACGCTCTTTTACCGCAATGGCAGGTGTTACGAGCGGCATCGAGATTGACATCACCGGCTATGACCTTGCGACCGCTGACACCCTGACCAGTCAGGTGCTTGCTGCCATCGAAACCATTCCCGGTATTGCGGACCTCAAGTCCAGCCGGGAGCCGGGCAAACCGGAACTCCAGCTGATCATCGACCGGCAGAAGGCGGCGCTCTACGGACTTACCCCTTATCAGGTCGGCTCTGCCCTGCGCACCCAGATTCAGGGCAATGCGGTCAGCACCTTCCGTCTTGCGGGCAGAGAGTATGACATCCTCCTCCGCCTGCCCGAGGAACAGCGCAACGAACTGCTGGACATTCTGGGAATAACCATCAACAGTCCGGCAGGTCCGGTACCACTGAAAAATCTGGTCTCGGTCCGCACCGGCACCGGTCCGATTGAAATTGAACGCAAGAACAACCAGCGGGTAGTCAAGATCACCGCCCGCAATGTCGGGGTCTCCTCCGGTCAGCTCGCCACGCGGATCGCACGGGCGCTCAAACCGATACCGGTGCCACCGGGGTTTGACATCCGGCTCTCCGGCTCCTATGAGGAGATGACCTCAACCTTCCGCGACTTCGCCCTTGTGCTGGTCATCGCCATCATCCTGGTATTTGTGGTGATGGCATCCCAGTTTGAGTCCCTGCGCGACCCGTTCATCATCATGTTCACCCTGCCCTTTGCCCTGATCGGCGTGCTCTGGGCGCTGTTCCTGACCCGGACCCCGATTTCGATCATCTCGCTCCTTGGCGTCCTCATCCTGGTCGGAATCGTTGTCAATAACGGCATCGTCTACATTGACTACACCAACCAGCTCCGGCGCAAGCACGGCTTTGCCCTGATTGAGGCGGTCAAGGAGGCGGGCCGGGTCCGGCTCCGGCCGATCCTGATGACCTCGCTCACCACGATTTTCGGCATGCTGCCTTTGGCATTTCAGATTGGCGAAGGCTCGGAGCTCTGGTCACCGCTCGGCCGGGCGATTGTCGGCGGAATGCTGGTATCCACCTTTCTCCCGCTCGTATTCATCCCGGTGCTGTATACAATCTTTGAACTGCGCTCAGAACGGCGCCGGCAGCAGAAGGGAGAACCGCAGTAAACTTCAGATGAGGCCGGCTTCGCGGAGTGCCCGGCTGGCAAGATGCTGGGCGGAAACCGCATCGGAAGGGCTGATGCCCTCATCAAGATAGGAGTTGAAATAGCGGAGTGCCCGGTCCAGATTCTCCACCCCTTCACTGTCGAGCACATTCACCACCGCCTGCCAGAGGGCAATCACCGAATAGACCAGCGCCTCATCCGCGAGCGGAACCGGCTCCTCAAAAACCAGTGTCGGCTCGTTCAGCTCCGGCTGGCGGATTAATGCCACTCCCAGCTCTTCCGGTCTGGTAATCCGCTCAACCGGCACCAGCACCATCGTCTGCTCCGCATCAGCATAGCGGATCAGATCACAACCCTGCCAGATTCCCTCATTCACAATCAGGTTGATCATCCGTTCCAGCCCGCTTGCCCGCTCATAGCCCCG
>VSSL01000175.1_pt1 | contig 17679 bp, 16 predicted proteins | sample 4557531 | NCBI WGS metagenome assembly VSSL01 (sample SAMN10986726, study PRJNA523729) | hot springs metagenome | isolation source: hot springs | place: India:Timba, Gujarat | collected 2018-05-31 | reverse complement strand
TTCCATTTTGGAAATCGGCGACGGGGTCTTCGAAGTGAAAGCCACCAACGGCGACACGCACTTGGGCGGCGAAGACTTCGACCAACGCATCATCGACTGGTTGGCGGACGAGTTCAAGAAAGACCAGGGTATCGACCTACGCAACGACAAGATGGCCCTGCAGCGCCTGAAGGAGGCCGCCGAAAAGGCGAAAATCGAACTCTCGTCCACCACGGAGACGGATATCAATCTGCCTTTTATCACAGCCGACGCCACCGGGCCCAAACACCTCACCATGAAGCTCACCCGGGCGAAGCTGGAGGCCCTGACCGAGGATCTCATCGAAAAACTCGTGCCGCCCATGCGCCAAGCGCTGCAGGACGCGGGATTGACGGCGGCGGACATCCACGAAGTCATTCTCGTTGGCGGCATGACCCGTATGCCCCGCGTCCAGCAAAAGGTCCGAGAGTTCTTCGGCAAGGAACCTCATAAGGGCGTCAACCCGGATGAGGTGGTGGCCGTGGGGGCGGCCATCCAGGGGGCAGTGCTTTCCGGGGAAGTGAAAGACGTGCTCTTGCTGGATGTCACCCCGCTGTCCCTGGGGATCGAAACCCTGGGCGGCGTCATGACCAAGCTCATCGAACGGAACACCACCATTCCGACGCGCAAGAGCCAGATTTTCTCAACGGCCACGGACAACCAGACGGCCGTCTCAATCCACGTCCTTCAAGGGGAACGGCCCATGGCGGCCGACAACAAGACCTTGGGCCGCTTCGACCTGGTGGGCATCCCCCCGGCCCCGCGCGGTGTGCCACAGATTGAAGTGACCTTTGATATCGACGCCAACGGCATTGTCCACGTCTCGGCGAAAGACCTGGCTACGGGCAAGGAACAGTCCATCCAGATCACCGCCTCCAGCGGCCTGTCCCAGGAAGAAATTGAAAAGCTCGTCAAAGAGGCTGAGATGCACGCCGAAGAAGACAAGCGCCGCCGGGAACTGGTGGACACGCGCAACCAGGCCGACGCGCTCATCTACAGCACTGAAAAGACGCTCAAGGACCTGGGCGACAAGGTGGATGCGGCCACCCGAAGCCGAATCGATTCGCAGATCGAAAAGCTCCGAAAGGCCATGGAAGGGGACGATAAGCGGGCTATCGAAAAGGAAATGGAGCAACTCACGCAGGTCTCCCACAAGTTGGCCGAGGAAATGTACAAAAAGACGGCCGAGCAGCAAGCTCAGGCCGGGGCTTCCGGGGGCTCGGCTGGCGGTTCCTCCGGCGGCAAGACCGATGACGACGTGGTGGACGCGGACTTCGAAGAGGTTAAAGACAAATAGGGCGACGGCCGAGCCGGAAACTCTTGCGGCCTGAGCCGGATTTTGATAGGGGAGTGCGGCACAAGGGGCACGTGGGGTCCACGTGCCCCTTGTGCCATAGGAGATCCGGAACCGGCGGGCGCCCCCGGGACGATCCGCCGAAAGCCCACGGTTTTTCGAGCAGAGGGACGGTATGATTCCCCGAAGTGTTTTGCGTGTTCTTGCCTGCGTGATCCTCTGTGCCTCTTTCCCGCTGGGCTGTGCCCCTCGGCAACAGGTTCGCGTGCTCATCCCCGAAAGCGTCTTTCACGAACCGCCGCCCCCGGAGGCCCAGGCCCTCTGGAAACAAGCCGTCGCCCTTCGAGATGCCGGCCGCTTGGACGACGCTCTCGCAGCTTTCCAGCGCATCGCCTACTTCTTCCCCTCCAACGCCATCGCCCCGGCGGCGCTGACCGCCCAAGGCGATATCTGGGTGCAGGCGCAAAACCCCAAGGCCGCCCGTAGAGCCTACGAAACGGCGCTCAAGGAATATCCCCAATGGCGAGACGCCGTCACAGCGCATATCGGGCTGCTCTACGCCCGATGGGAGGATGGCGAGAATCGCAAGAAACTCATTGACGAGGCCCAAGCCCTGTGGGATGCAACGGCCTCCCAGCCTGCTTCTCGTCAAAAACTGATCCGCCTGCTGGTGGGCCTCAACAAGGATGCGGGAAATCCGGACGCCGCCCTTTCGTGGCTCGACAAGGGATACGCCGCCCAACCGGGACCCGAAGATCTAAAACTTCTGGACCAAGAGTCCTCTTCCCTCGCGCTGACCTTGGACGGCCCTTCCGTGGATCGGGCCCTCCAGACCTTCAGCTCGGGGAGATTGGTGCCCTTCTTGGTCTATCGCCAGATCCAACTGGGGCCTCCCCAGGGCCGACGCGACGCGCTCCTGAAATTGATGTCCCAGTACCCCCAGCATCCCGTGACGCGAAAAATCGAAGAAGAGCTTCGCGGCGTGATGGTCCCCGCGGGGCCCGCCGATCCGCACCGCCTAGGGTGCATGGTCCCCTTGAGCGGTCCTCACGCCCCCCATGGCCGCCGGGTCGTCAAGGGAGTCGCTCTCGCCCTGAGGCATTGGGAAAAACTGTATCGCGGCTCTCCGGTGCGCCTGGTCTTGGCGGACACTCAAGCCAACCCGGACATCGCCGTCAACGCCTTGAACCACCTGGTCAACGACGAGCAGGTCCTGGCCGTGCTCGGCCCCTTGAGTCCCCGAAGCGCCGAGGCGGTCATGCCCCTGGCCAACGAGCACGGCATCCCCGTGATCAGCCTGACGGAAAAACGCCAAGTCAGCTCCCAAACGCCGTTCCTTTTCCACGCCTTTCTGGACCACCACGACATGATCGGGACCTTGCTCACCTACTGCCGGGATGTTCTGAGGTACAAGAATTTCGGCATTCTTTATCCCGAAGAGCCCTATGGGAAAGCCTTGAGGGAGATTTTCGCCAAAAAGGTCGAAGAAACGGGAGGAAAACTACTCGTTGATGTGTCCTACGCCCCGGGAATGACGGATTTTAAGGGACCGATTCAGGCCGTCGCCCAGTATGCGCCCAAAGACTCGGGATCCCAAGGCTCGGATGACTCCCTGGACGCCCTGCTCATCCCGGACGCCGCCGAAACCATTGCCCTGATCGCCCCGCAGCTGCCTTATTACAATGTGGCCGGGGTGACCCTGTTGGGCACCAATCTCTGGGAGGAAAAATCGCTGATCTCCGCGGGCGGCGTCTACCTGGAAGGGGCTCTTTTCCCATCCGCTTTCCACAGGGACCCGTCCGGAACAACCGACCCGGTCCAGGAGGCCTTCCTGAAGGATTACCGTGAAACCTATGGTGAAGAGCCCGATTTTCTGGCGGCCCAGGCCTATAGCGCCGCCCTGCTCGTCTTAAGCGCCCGCGAGCAGCTCCTCAAGGAAGGCCAGGCGGATCGGCTGCGGCTTCGTCAATGGCTGTTGCGACTGGATCTTCCCAACGGTCCCCTGGGCCCCATGCGGTTTGCCTCCGACGGCCACATGGAACGAACCTACCCGATTCTGCAGATCACCGGCGGGTCCTTGGTCCGCGTAGACCGTTAGGGCACTCGGGGGCAGGGGGCGGACACGTCGGTCCGCCCCTACCGTTCATACCGCCTTCACCGTCCGCACGACTTCAGGTCTCAGTGGCCCGTGTCGGTTACGCCGGCCTCGGCAAAGGTCTTGATGTCTCGAAGAACCCGCGCGGAAGCCTCGATTAAATGCATGGCCAGGGCCGCTCCCGTGCCTTCCCCCAACCGCATGGATAGATCCAGGATCGGCTTCAGGCCTAGGAGCTCGATCATCGTCTCATGGCCAACCTCTTGACTGCGGTGGGACACAAAAAGATAGTCCGCGGCCTTGGGCGCAAGCCGGCACGCAATGAGCGCCCCCGCCGTGGCGATAAATCCATCGCAGACCACCGGCACGCGGACGGCCGCCGCTCCCAGGACCGCCCCCGCCAGGCCGGCAATTTCATACCCCCCCACTTTGGCCAACACGTCCACGGGATCGTGAGGGTCAGGACGGTTCACGGCCAAAGACGCCTCGACAGCCCGGACTTTGCGCGCCCACGCGGCATCGTCAATGCCCGTTCCCCGCCCGGTGAGTTCTGCAACGGGTTTACCGCTGAAAGCCGCCACAATGGCGGTCGAGGGCGTCGTGTTGGCAATGCCCATGTCCCCGGTGCCGATGAGCCGATAGTTTTCCCGGGTGACGGCATCCATGACCACCCGGGCCCCTTCGATGATCCCACGAACGGCATCCCCCCGATCCATGGCCGGGCCCTTCGCCATGTTGCGCGTTCCCTTGCCGAGTTTTCGACGGACAACGGCCCAGTCCTCCGGAAGATCCGCGGCCACGCCGAAGTCCACCACGCGCACGGTCGCCCCGCAGTGATCCGCCAAAACGTTGATGGATGCCCAACCCTTAACAAAGCTGTAAACCATCTGGGCCGTCACCTCCTGCGGATAGGCGCTCACCCCTTCCTCAGCCACACCGTGGTCGCCCGCCATGGTGAAGATGATTTTCTTGGACACATCGGGGGCGAGGCTTCGCGTCATGGCGCCCAATCGAGCCGCCATTTCCTCAAGCCGGCCCAGGGAACCCCGCGGTCGGATCTGGGAGCGCAGCCTCTCCCAAGCCCGAGCTTCCCATTGAGGATCGGCAGGCTCTATGGCCTCGATCAGACGGTTCAGAGCATCTTCCATTCCCAGTTCCTCCTTGGATGCACGAGATGATTCCAACAAAAAAGCCTTCGAGGTGCGAGACCTCGAAGGCTTACCCGAAGGCACAGGCAAACGTTCGGTCTGATCTTTATCCGGATGGCAGGTCTTCTGACTTGCGGATCCTCTGACTCTCCGGCCCTTCCCGCGCGCTTGGCAGCATGCAGTGGATCATCGCCGGATTTTATCCCCGCTCACAGCGCCGGCCCAGCGTGGCGGCTTCCCACCGCCTTCCCTATTCTCCCGCGGTGATCCGCGGGCACCATTCCGGACCCGTTTCCAGGAATTCCGGCGTGCTCAAGGCAACGCCGTCACGGTTTTTTTGAAGTCCGCCGCAGCAACTTCAACGCTTTTTTTGTCTCCATGACCGGGACGACTTCCGCCACGCCCAAATCCGTCCACTGGAACACGGCCGCAGCCAAATGGGCCTCGTCCTCCGCCTCGAAGAGGCGAAACACCCGATGCCCCGTGACGTCGAACCATTCCCCTTTCATGGCCGTCCCGGGCACCTCGGGGAGCTGCTCCGTGCGTTGAATCACTCGGTCCCGATCTTCCGGAGCGTAACTAAAGATGGCCATAAACAGCATGGTCTGCCTCCCTGTCTGAGCGCCTCCATCGGTGACGTTTCGGCGGAGTATAGCCCAACAGTCTCGCGCTCTGTCAAGCGGCGATTTCTCCTCAAAAGCCTTGACGCCTTCCGGAGAGCCTCACTATAATCGCGGGCGTGAAGTGAATCACAAACTGAACCCGATAGGTAGGAAGGAGGTGACACGGTGAAGAAAAGCAATTGGATGGTCTTGTCTGGATTTGTCGCGGTCGCTCTTTTTGTTGGGGCGCTCATCGCCGTCGCGGCCGACGCTCCCGACGTCATCACGATGAACTCCAAGCTGTGGCCGCAGCACACGAAAGCCAACGTGCAGTTCACCCACAAGAAGCACGCCGAAGATTACAAGATCGCGTGCGCCGACTGCCATCACAAGTACGAAGGGGGCAAAAACGTCTGGAAACAGGGTGATCCCGTCCAGAAGTGCGAAGCCTGCCATAACGAACCGACCATCGAGGGCGAGAAAAAGCTGCCTCCTGAACAGCAAAAGCTCAATCTCAAGCTGGCCATGCACGGCAACTGTCAGGAATGCCACAAGAAACTGAAAGCCCAAAACCCGCAAAGCACCGCACCCACCACATGTGTGCAGTGCCACCCGAAGAAGGAGGGTCAGGGCTGAAAGCCAGGCCTTGGACGAAAAAACCCAGGAGGTAATCTCCTGGGTTTTTTTGTGGGTTCGATCGTCGTCTGCTTATGCGGGCCGGCGTCTTAAACTTCTTCCACCGTGATGGCGTCGCTTTCGCACACTTCGACGCAGCTTTCGCAGCCGAGGCACTCGTCCTCATTGACCGGCTCAGCCTTGCCGTCCACGAGTTCGTAGACGTCCACCGGGCACACGTCCACGCATTCGCCGTCGCCGGTGCATTTGTTCTTATCCACCGTCACTTTAAACATTGCTCTTCTTCCTCCTCATGTGATCATTTGGACATCAGGCGACAGGCCGATGACCCGCCTTCGCCGTTCGTCTTATGCCGTCAACGCGTTTACTGGCAGGTCCGGGCAAAGTCAAGAAAAAAGGCGCCGCTTTTTCGCCCTTTCGTCGGCCTGCGGGGATCGTGATTCTTTTCTCATGTTAGTGACTGAAAAAAGCCCGCCGTCCGTCACTCCGGGTGCCGCGCGGCAGGCCCCGAAGGAAGCAACCCCGTGGCAGCATTTCCTCGGGGTTGCTTCCTACACCTTACACACAACCCGTCGGTTTCGGCAGGCCGGCCATCTTACAAGCGCCCTTGCCCGGTCCGCTCGGGAACAGCTCGTAGATGTATTTGAGCTTGTAGCCGGTCACCTTGGTGAGGATCCGGACCATGGGGGCAATGCCGTGCTTCCTGTAGTAATCCTGGAGCACATGAATGATCTTCCAGTGTTCTTCGGTCAGTTCCTGGATTCCTTCCGACTCTTTGACATACTCCACCCATTCAGGGCACCAGTTGTCAAAGCTGTCGATGAATCCGTCTTCGTCGAGGTTGAACACCTTACCTTTGTACTCGACCTGTGCCATGGAAACATCCTCCTTTTGTTTTTAATCTTCCGTAGACGATGTCATACGGGGCTTTGTCCTAAGGGCAGCGAGGCGCCGAAGCCTTCCGCAAGCATGGCCGTTTCCCGGCATGCCCGGTACCGCCTGGCGGCGTCCACCATCCCCGTCGCCCAGGATGGGCAACCCACCGCATGGATGTGCGTGTAGGTCGCCAATACATTTTTATAGCACACTCCGTCCCAGCCTTCCAAGACCCCGAACCCCTTACGCACGCGAAAAGCGCATTCCACCGTGCCCTCTGTCGCATCAGAGATCCGGGAATAATGGAATTCATGGCCCCTGAGCACGGTCCCCGAAGGGAAAAACGGCGTTTCCTTGACGGCTTCCAGGAGCGTATAGCCATGCCCTTGCGGCTTTCGTCCCATGGTGACGCAAAAGGGAAACACGCCCACCATGGGGAAAAACCCCTCTGCCGATTGGATCCCTCGGCTGAGGTACATCAGACCGCCGCATTCCGCATGGACGGGAAGGCCCCCTTCTACGGCGTCGTGAAGCGAAGCCCTCAGGCTTTCGTTGGATGCCAGCTGGGAGAGGTGTGTCTCGGGAAACCCTCCGCCGATGTATAGACCGTCGATATCGGGGAGAACGGCCGCCGCCAGGCTGTCGATGAAAACCAACTCGGCTCCGGCCTCTTCCAGGGCTTCCAGGTTTTCCGGATAATAAAACTGAAAGACCCGATCTCGAAAAACGCCGATGCGCACGGGACGGCAACCGCCGTCCAGGCCGCGCTCTTCACGCAACCCCTCTGCAGGCCGCCCCAGCGGTTCCGCCGTATCGGCCAGCCGCAGCAAGCTCTCGAGATCGACACAGCGCATCACGCGATCCGCCAGAGTGTCCAGCGTTTCCTGCAGGCACGCGTGTTCCTGAACCGGAACGAGACCCAGGTGGCGTTCAGGAAACAAAATCCCCAGGTCCTTGGGCAGGACACCGACAACAGGGATCCCGCATACCTTTTGGATCGACTCGGTAACAACCCTTTCATGGCGCGCTCCGGCGACCCGGTTCAAAACCACACCGACCAGCCGAACGTCAGGATCCAGTCTTTGGCAGCCCAGGACCATGGCGGCCGCCGTCCGGGTCACCTTGGTCGCATCCAGAACGAGGATGACCGGCACCTTGAGGAGCTTGGCCAACTCCGCCGACGAGCACGTGCCCTGTGCGTCCACCCCGTCATAGAGGCCCCGGTTTCCCTCAATGATCGCCAGATCCGCCCCTTGCGTCCGACTCACGAAGGACCGCAGGAGGTCTTCCGGCGTCATGAGGTAGGAATCCAGGTTATAGCATGGAAAAGAGGCGGCGCACCGCAGCCACCCCGCATCGATGTAGTCCGGCCCTTTTTTGAAAGGGACGACCCGCAGGCCCTTCAGGCGATGGAGCGCCGCGGCGAGACCGGTCGAAACCAGCGTCTTGCCGGCTCCTCCCCGCAGGGCTGCGATCATCAGACGCGGTGTGCGATGCCTCATGGTTGGGTCACCGAGGAGGGAGCCGGCCCCGCGTGCAGAAGCCGGCCACCCTGAAATTTCCTAGAACTTGAACTGCGTTGTGGTTCGCCACGTGGTCATGGCGAGCCGGTAATCGTCGATATGTTCGTGGCGGAATTCGATCCCTGTCTTCTCGAAGAACTTTTCCCAACCAATGCGCTCGATCCACTCGCCGATGCGCTCATAACGTTTGGCATCGGAAGCGTAGGTTTCGAGCATCTTCTTGATGGTCTGGACCGTGGTCGGCCAGCGCGGCGGCTCGTTGGGAATGTAGGGCACGGCCAACTTGGAGAACTTGGGCGGGACGCGGGAGTTGGACACCTTGCCGCCGACCCACAAAGCAATACCGTCGCCTTCTCCGTCCGCTAGGGGCAGCGCCGGGCACATGGTGTAGCAGTTGCCGCAGAACATGCAGCGGTTCTCGTTGATCTCCACGCTCTTGTAATCGCCCACCTTCTTCGGCTTGATGGCGGCGGTGGGGCATGCGGCGATGACCAGCGGGATTTCGCACACGTTCTGGACACGCTCATGCTCGATGATGGGCGGCTTGCGGTGCACGCCTAAGATGGCGATGTCCGAGCAGTGCACGGCACCGCACATGTTCAGACAGCAGGCCAAGGAGATGCGGACCTGAGCCGGCAGCTTGTGGGACCCGAAATATTCGAACAGCTCGTCCATGACGGCCTTGACGATGCCCGAAGCGTCGATGGCCGGCGTGTGGCAGTGGACCCAGCCTTGTGTATGGACGATATTGGTCACGCTGGCCCCGGTGCCGCCGATGGGGAACCAATTGCCGCGGCTCTTGAGATCGTCCATAAGGGGTTTCAGTTTGGCCTTGTCGTCCACGAGGAATTCGATGTTGTTCCGCGTCGTCCACCGCACATAGCCGCCGCAGTGCTTGTCCGCGATGTCACAGATTTCGCGGATGAGGTCCACCGAAAGGAGTCGGGCGGCCCCGACGCGCACCGTGTAGACTTCGGCGCCCGTTTCCGAAACGTGGACCAACACGCCGGGCTCCAGGATTTCATGGTATTTCCACTTGCCGTAGTTTTCCTTGATGACCGGCGGGAAAAACTTATCGTACTTGGGAGGTCCGATATCGGTGATGCGGTCTTTCATGATGTCCGTAGGATCGAATGGCATGGTGTCACCTCCTATGCATGATGCCGTTCACGGTAAGACTTGGCATCCCGCTCCCAGCCGCCGGGAACGTCCGCCGGATCGTAGAAAATGTAGGGGTTGTAGCGCGGCGTATTGATCATGCGCGGATCGGGTTGGACCTCCACGGCTTTCAGGAATTCGCGCAGGCCGAGGCGCTGGATGAGTTCGCCCAACCGCTCGCGGTTCTTGCCGTTTTCCATCCACCAATCCCACATCTTTTCCACGAATTCATGGAACTCTTCGTAGGGCGGTTCCATCTTCAGGAAGGGGATGATCACGCTGGAGAGCTGCGCGCCTTCCAAAATCGGGGCTTTGGCGCCCACGAGGATGGTGGCCCCCGTGTCCACGCCGGGCCTCAACGCTCGAGGCATCACGTTGATGCAGTGCATGCAGCGGGTGCAGTCCTCATCCCAGATCTTGAGGTTCTTGCCGTCCCATTCCATGCAGCGGGTCGGACACAGATCAAGGACTTCCTTTTGGATGTCCAGTTTGCGCTTCTCAAACCCGTGAGATCCGCCGTTGGGCACCAGCTCGCCGCCCACGTAGGCGCGCACGGCTTCCTGATCGATGCGGATCTTGTCCCGCCAGGTGCCGATGATGGAGCAGTCGGCGCGGGCAATGGCGGCCACGCAGTCATTGGGGCAGCCCGAAGCCTTGAACTTGAACTTGTAAGGGAACATCGGGCGATGGAGCTCGTCTTGATATTTAATGGTGATGTCATAAATAATGTCTTGCGTATCCAGGCACGACCATTCGCATCGGGCCCTTCCCACGCAGCCTTCCGGGGTTCTCATGTTGGATCCCGAGCCGCCCAGGTCCATGCCGAGCTCATGGGTCAGTTTGTAGAAGATGGGCTCCAGCTGGTCGGTCGTCGTCCCCAAAAGAATACAGTCACCCGTCGAGCCGTGCATATTGGTCAAGCCGCTGCCGTGCTCTTCCCAAATGTCACAAAGCTTTCGCAGCGTTTCGGTGTTATAGAACTTGCTCGCCGGCTGGTTCACGCGCATGGTGTGGAAATGGGCCACGTTGGGGAACAGATCCGGCCGGTCGCAGTAGCGGCCGATGACGCCGCCGCCGTAGCCGAAAACACCGACGATGCCGCCGTGTTTCCAGTGGCCTTCCTTGTGCTCGTAGGACATTTCCAGGAGCCCGAGAAGGTCTTCGCACATGGGTTTCCTGGCCGCGATTCGCTTAATGTCCGTCACGAAGCTCGGCCATGGACCCTTTTCCAGTTCATCGAGCATCGGGGTCGCATGCTTTAAAGCCATCCTTCTACCTCCTTGAGAGAATGAAGAAAAACCCGCTCACACACTCAGGCGTCCTCAACCCGATCCGGTCCTGGCAGCCCCCTGTGCTTCATGGCCGCCTATCGAAGCCGAACCCGCCGGCACAAGACACCCCCAAAGGCCTATTTCATCTTTTCTTCTTCCGCCGCCACATCGTCCACGCCCGGCAGCATATAAAGGGTTGTGCTGCCGCTGGACCAGTACTTCACCTTGCCTTCCTCGACCAACTCATTGATAACCTTCTTGGCTTCCCGCATCTTGAGCTCAGGGACGGCCTTGCACAGGTCGTTGAAGTAAAGCTTCGTTTTCTTTTGGCTTTTCATGTACTCTAAAATCTTCGCCTTCGCCTCTTCGCTCATGGTCCTCTCCTTTGTGGATGAAAAACACGCACATCGGGGGCCCCTCGTGTGCCCCCGCCGATTCTTTCGTCGAGACACCTGCAAATGAGAAAGTGAACTTATTCACTCGCAGCTCGAACCCTCTATAAACTTCGATTTCAAGCTTTGTCAACAAAAAACCCGGGCGAGGTTGTGCCCCCGTGAGCCGCCGTCGCTCCCCTCGCCTTGACAGACCCACGGGGCCTTGTTAGGTTCCCTGCGCTCGGCCGGTTTGTGAAAGGACGAGAATTTCGACGCCGGTCTAAGCCGGTTTCCGCCAGCTTTGGAACTCTACACGACAAGAGGACGCCATGTCGCACAGCACCCAGGACGCCAAGCAGCTTGAATCGGATCTCAACCAGTATATTCGCTATCTTCGGGAACGCCTTTTCTTCGAACCCGATTCGGCCGTGTTTCACTACAATCTGGGCCTCGCCTACGCCCGCAAAGGGCTTCGGGCCGAAGCCATCGCCGAATTCCGCCAGGCCATCGCCTGCGATCCCTCCATGGCCCAGGCCTATGTGAACCTCGGGGGCCTCTATTTCCAAGAAGGCGATCTGGACCAGTGCATCGAAGCCAACCGCAAGGCCGTGGAGCTGGATCCCCATCTGGCCATGGCTTACAGCAACCTGGGGTTCGCCCACCTGCAAAAAGGAGCCCCCGATGAAGCCATCTCGGCATGTCGCAAGGCGGTGGAGTTGATGCCGAACCTGGTCCAAGCCCATAACAATCTAGCCATCGCCCACATCCAGCGGGGCGAATGGCGGGAAAGCCTGGCCGCGTCCCTCAGGGTGCTCGAACTGAAGCCGGATTTCGCCCCGGCCCACTTCAACCTCCATGTGGCCTACCAAGCCCTAGGGGACGACGAAAAAGCGGCCTATCACCTCGATCAAGCCAAAGCCCTGGGCTATCCCATAGACGACTGAGCCATCGCTTGAAAAACCGGGAGAACAGACCGTGACGACGGGGACTGATACCTCGAAGGAAGTGCTCAAAGACCGTTTTGTCGTGTTGGAATACACCGTGACCTTGGAGGACGGAACGGTGGTGCTGGGGGGCGCCCAACCCGCGGCTATGAATTTCACCGTCGGATACGGACAGATTCTTCCCGCCCTGGAGGCGCGCCTTCTCGGGCACACCGAAGGGGAAACCCTGCGGTTTGTCATTCCGGCCGAGGAAGCCTTCGGAGCCTATGAGCCCCGCCAGGTGAAGCGCCGCTCGTTTGACGAGTTTCCTCAGGGACGCACGCTCCAGCCCGGCAAATGGGTGGTTGCCTCCAATGACCGCACCGGAGCCCAGTATGCCTATTATGTCCGGTCCAAGGATGCGGAGAGCGTGGTCTTGGACTTTAACCACCCGCTGGCCGGAAAAGACCTTCATTACCATGTGAAGATCGTGAAGGTGCGGGACCTTTTCCCGGAAGAATTGACGGAACTGCGTCCGTGCAAGACCGAACCCTAGGCGTTCCTCATCGGTCGGGCGACCGCATGCGTTCGAACCAACAGCAAAAGGCGGACAGGGCCAGGGCCCTGGGATCCTGTCGCAGGAGTCCACGACATAAATCCAGCAGCTCCTTGTGGTGGCTTTTCAGTCGTTCGTCCTGCCCTGCCGTTTGGTAGAATTTGGCAAGGATCATGGCTGCCTGCACGGCCGTGTTACTTTGGATCTGTTCCCGAGGGTCCTTGGGTTCCTGGAAAGGGTCCCAATTTTCGTAGCCCAGCCTGAGGATCCGTTTTTGGCCGCGCGGAGACATCTGTTCGAAAATGGCGCGTTTTCGGCGTTCGTATTCTTCCCGATTTTCCATAGACCGCGCTCTCCTCATGTTTCGTCCCAAAAGAGCTTAAGCCGGATTTTCTTGAATTCCCGGGTGCTGAAGAGGATGCGATATTCAGGAAGTCCGACGGCACCGGCAAGTCTTTCGGCGATCTGCTCGCACTCGGCCACACTTCTGCCGTGGATCATGGCATAAAGATTATACGGCCATTGGGGATGATCCGGCCTCTGATAGCAATGGCTCACCTCCGGGAAAGCGGCTAACGCGGCACCCACTGCGTCGATGCGGGACGAATCGCAGCGCCAGACCACCATGCCGTTGGCGCCGAAGCCGACTTTGCGGTGATTGAGCACCGCGGCAAAGCGCCGGATCCAGCTTCGGGCGAGCCAGCGCTCGACGACGGCCATCAGTTCCTTGGCGCCCATCCCCAAGGATTCGGCCCAACTGTGAAAAGGTCGCGGCACCATGGGCAAGTCTTCTTGGAGGCATCGAACCAGTCTCACGTTCCGCTCGGACGGCCGGAAGCGCTCCGCGGACTCCAGGGGCGCTTCGGGAGCGTCCGCCGGAAGGCCGTCGTTTTCGGAATCTTCCAAAACGTCCAGGACCACCGCCAGCTTGTATTTTTTCATGGCCGGCAAGATCAGGGTCGGCCATCCGCCGGCCTTTTGAGCGAGACGGTGCACTTCGGCCTCCAGGGTCCTGCCCGGGGGGGACCGCAATGGTGAACCATACGTTAAAAGGTCCAGGGCGAAGATAGTTGTGGCTCACTCCGGGATAGGCGCTTACGGCTTCGGCGGCCTTTTCCACATCGGACTCCGGCACCGCCATGGCCACAAGGCTGCTCTGATACCCCAAAGCGCCCGTGTTGAAGATGGCGCTGATTTGCCGCACCAGCCGAAGGGCTTTCATGTTTTCGATGCGCGCCAGGACGTCTTGTTCCGATAGGCCGAGTCTCTCTCCCAGAACCGCGTAGGGGCGCTCCTCGATGGGGAAAGCCCGTTGAATTTGATCCAAGAGCCGCCGGTCAATGGAATCCAAAGAATCCCCTTCCCTCACCACAACCTTATGGGTCATAAGTCGCTTTGGCATCCTCGCCACCCCATGATAAACATTTTACGGGATGGACGCCAAAACCTTTCACCACCTTTGGAGAGCCCCATGCCGTTGAAAATCCTCTTCTGCGCATCGGAAGCCACTCCTTTTGCCAAAACGGGCGGCCTCGCCGACGTGGCCGGGTCTTTACCCGAGGCCTTGGCCGCTTTGGGTTGTGATGTCCGGCTGCTCCTGCCCCTTTACCCGTCCGTGGACAGGGGGGAAGGTACCCTCAAGATTGTCGCCGAATGGATCGCCGTTCCCGTCGGCATCCACACCTATCATGTGCATTTTTGGCAGTGGCTTCGCCCGTCACCCTATCCCGTCTATCTGATGGAAAAGGACGAGTTCTTTCATCGGCCCAACCTTTACGTCCATCCCATTCGGGGAGACTACGAGGACAACGCCCAGCGTTTCATCACCTTTTCCCGGGCGGTTTACGCTCTGTGCAAGCACCTGGACTGGATCCCGGATGTTCTGCACCTTCACGATTGGCAAACGGCGTGCGCCGCTGCTTACCAGCATTTCCTGTGGCGCTATGATCCGGCGTTTTCGCACGTCCGAACCCTGTTGACCATCCACAACCTAGCCCATCAAGGGTTGTTTCCGGAGGCCTACTTCTCCCTGACCGGTCTTCCCCAAGAGGCCTATACCCTCGAGGGCATGGAGTTTTACGGCCAATGCAACTTCCTCAAAGCGGGCATTGCGTACAGTCATCGCATCTCCACGGTGAGCCCCCGGTATGCCAAGGAAATTCTTGAACCCAAACAGGGCTTCGGCCTGGACGGAATTCTGCGGCGTCGACAGGACGACCTGGTGGGCATCCTGAACGGCATCGATACGGAGCGCTGGGATCCGTCGCGAGACGCCCTCATCCCGGCGCCGTTTGACGCCGATCACCTGGAGGGCAAGAGGGTGTGCAAAGACCGGGTGATGCAGGAGCTGGATTTTCCGCAGGCCCACAGAGACGAGCCTCTGTGTGTCGTGGTCAGCCGCTTGGTGCATCAGAAGGGGATCGATCTCATCCTGGACGCTCTGGACGACATGGTGGATCTTCCCGTCTGCCTTGCCGTCCTGGGCCTGGGCGACCCTCATCTCGAAAAGCTGCTGGGCCAGGCCCAATCCCGCCATCCCGAACGCGTCCGAGTGGTTCTGGCTTTCGACGAGGGGCTGGCACACCGCTTGGAAGCGGGTGCCGATCTCTTTCTCATGCCCTCCCGTTATGAACCGTGCGGGCTGAATCAAATGTACAGCATGCGCTACGGCACCATCCCCGTGGTGGCCGCTACGGGCGGCCTGGACGATTCCGTGGTGGACGCGGCCGCCTACCCTCAGACGGGCACCGGCTTCAAGTTTTACGAACACACTCGGGAGGCTTTCCTCGAGGCATTGAAGGCGGCTCTGGGGGCTTACAGGGATGCCGCACGATGGCGCGACATGCAGCGCAGGGCCATGACGGAGGATTTCAGCTGGCGCCGTGCCGCCCAATCCTATCTAAAACTTTATGAAGACATGCTGTCCCGCTAGGGCAAGCGTCGCGCGGGCCCCATGGATCGACCGGTGCGCCGATCTGAGTGAAGGGGCGGTTTACGCACCGTGCGCCAAAATTTTTTCCATGAACAGGGAGGCCAAACCGAGAAAGAAGAAAAACCCGCCGGTGTCCGTCGCGGCCGTGACAAAGATGCTCGACCCCAGGGCGGGATCCAATTTGAGCTTGCGCAGCACGATGGGGACCAACGCGCCCAGGCATCCCGCCACGATCATGTTGAAAACCATGGCAAGCCACATAATGAGGGCTAACCACGGGTTGTGATGCCACGCCAGAGTGATTGCCGCGAGCACCGCCCCGCATAGAGCCCCGTTACACAATCCCACGGCCATTTGATGCACCACGACGGTCCATTTGCTCCTGCCCACGATTTCCCCCAGGGCCAAGGCTCGGACCACTACGGTGAGCGACTGGGTTCCGGCGTTTCCACCGAGGCCGGCCACCAGCGGCATGAGGGAGGCCAGGACGACGAAGCGGGAAATCGTCCCGGAAAAAAGGCTCACGGTATAGGAAGCGACGAGGGCGGTGCCCAGGTTCACAAGGAGCCAGGGAGCTCGAAGCTTCACGGAGCGCGGCACGGGCGATGAAATCTTTTCATCCGTATCGAGGTTTGCCAGCAGGTACATGTCCTCTGTGGCTTCTTCCGTGATGACGTCGAAGATGTCGTCATAGGTGATGATCCCCACGAGGCGTTTTTCACCGTCCACCACGGGCATGGCCAGGAAGTCGTAATGGCGCATTTCCTTGGCCACCAATTCGATATCCATGTCCACGGGCACGGAAATGACGTTGCGCGACATGATCCTTTCCACGGGACTGTCCGGTCGCGCGACAATGAGATCCCGCAAGGAGACGATCCCGATGAGATGCCTCCCTTCGTCGACCACGTAAGCGTAGTAAATCGTTTCCTTTTTGGGAGCCTGAAGACGCAGTTCTTCCAGGGCTTCCCGCACCATCTGAGCGGCCCTCAGGGAGGCGTAATCGGTGGTCATGTACGCCCCGGCGCTTTCTTCGGGATACGTCAAGAGCTTCAGGAGATTCTGGCGCTCTGCCTTGATGAGCAGAGACAAAAGCCGATCTTGGAAGTCTTCGTCCAGCTCTTCCACGAGGTCGGCCCGGTCGTCCGGGCGCATGAGGGTGATGAGCCGCGCCACCGCCTCACGGCTGAGAAATGGCAGCGTCTCTTTCTGGACCTCAAAGGGCAGGAATTCGAAAACGGCGAGAATCCTCTCCGGCCCAAGCATTTCCACAACGCGGGCGATTTCTTGGGGCTTTAGCCGAGCCAGGTGCGTTGCGGCATCGGCGGGATGGACGCTTTCAAAAGCATGCAGGAGCATTTCCCTGTCTTCAAGCGCCAGACCCTGAGCCAGCCACTCATCGGAACTCCCTTGGAGCATCATCCCCCCCTTTGCCTCCCATGGCGTCAGCGCCCCCGTCCTGCGCAGCGCCGCTCTGTCAGCACAGTTTCCTCCCCTTGGTCACGGCGCACGCTCGGACCCCCGAAAATCCTTGACAGGAGCCGATGGGGCTTCTATTGCCTGCGTGCCGGCAGAGGGCGCGCCCGCAAAGCACGCCATTCCCGAGCCCGTCGTGGCGACAAACACGCACACAAGGAGACGATTTGATGAACGATCTGAATGTCTATGAGAAACTCGCCCTGCATCTTGACCGCCTTCCCGCAGGCTTCCCCCGAACAGAGTCCGGTGTGGAGCTCAAGATCTTGCAAAAACTCTTTACCCCGGAAGAAGCCCGACTGGCGGTGTTGCTTTCCATGAAGCCCGAATCGGTGGAAAGCCTCGCCGAACGCGCCGGCATAGCGCCGCGCGAGCTGGCCCCCAAGCTGGAAGAAATGGCCCGCAAGGGCCTCATTTTTCGCCTCCGCAAAGGCGATGAAGCCCGCTACATGGCGGCCCAGTTCGTCATCGGCATTTGGGAATACCATGTCAACGCCCTGGATGAAGAACTCATCGCCTTGGTCAACGAATACATCCCGGTCTTCTTTCAAAAGAGCATGGCCCTCAAAACCCCTCAACTGCGAACCATCCCTCTGCCCCGCTCCATCACGCCCGAACAGAGCGTCATGCCGTATGAGGAAGCGCGGCGCATCATCGCCGAGCAAGACAAAATCGTGGTGGCGCCGTGCATCTGCCGCAAGGAGCATGCCCTGGTGGGCAAGGGCTGCGACCGCCCGCTGGAAACATGCCTCGTTTTCGGCAGCGGGGCTCAATACTATGAAGAAAACGGCCTAGGC
>VSSL01000174.1_pt1 | contig 17693 bp, 10 predicted proteins | sample 4557531 | NCBI WGS metagenome assembly VSSL01 (sample SAMN10986726, study PRJNA523729) | hot springs metagenome | isolation source: hot springs | place: India:Timba, Gujarat | collected 2018-05-31 | reverse complement strand
TTATGGAGAAAAAAAGCCCATTAGAGAAATATACCTCTTAGATTTTGTCAAAGATAAAGGTGTAAATATGTATAATATTATTTTAATTATTACGGACACTTTTCGGTATGACAACTTAAGTAACTATTCGAAGGTAATGCCTGTGCGGACACCCGAGCTAGACAAGTTTGCATCGGAAAAGGCAATATCAATCGAAGGATTTTATACCGGTAGTTTTCCAACGATCCCCCATCGGACGGATATAGCTACTGGCCGAATTGGTTGGACACACTATGGATGGCAACCAATCGATCTGAGCAGTCGTAACCATATTGCGACAATACTCGGAGAGAAAGGCTATCAAACACAACTGATATGTGATTGTCCACATCTCTTCCCGGCACGTTTTCAGAATAGATTTACAGCAGCCTTTCAGCATCGTGGTCAAGAAGGGGATAAAGCGTTATTACATTTAAACGATCCTATTCAAAATATAATGCCAGATGAAAAGACTCGCTTGTATCCCTCGTTTCTAGGGCGGCACCTTGCTGATCTTCATCGTTGGCATAATCGTTACTGGCAGTATGAAGCTCAAAGTTTTCCAGCACAAACAGGTAATACCGTAATCCGATGGTTAGAAGAAAATTACAAATTCAAACCTTTTTTCCTTTGGGTTGATTTCTTCGATCCTCATGAACCTTGGGATCCACCTGAATATCTAGTACATCGTTATGATCCCAATTATGAAGGAATACCAATGATTCATCCCAACTACGGGCATACAAATGCTTATACTGAATCTGAACTAACAAACTTACGCGCTCATTATTGCGCAGAAGCAGAACTTGTTGATCGCTGGATCGGACGTATACTTCAAAAGATAGATGATCTGCAGCTTTGGGATAATACAATTATTGCTATCACAAGCGATCATGGAATGTCATTGGGAGAGCATGAACGGACAGGTAAAAGCAATATAAGCGATAATGACGATCGCTATTGGCCACTATATCCTGAGATCGGACATGTTCCATTCATTATTTCCGCCCCTGAAATTCCTAAGGGAAGATCAATATCCATGTTTGGTTCTCCAGTGGATTTTCTCCCTACAATTTGTGATCTTGCCCATATAGAAACTAACCCTCCAGAGCCTTTTCATGGTAAATCGTTCGCTAATATACTAAGAGAAGGATCAGGAAAACATAGGGATTACGCTATTAGTGGGTGCTTTGTTCGTTCAGGAGTAAAAAACTCAATACCTAATAAGGCATCAACTCCATTTATGATTACTGAAAAATGGGGATATACGCCTGTCGGAGCAAATGGTGATCCCGAACTTTATGACATAAAGTCCGATCCATTAGCGGAGAACGACATAGCTCATGATAACGAAGATATAGTGCAAGAGATGCACAAATTATTCATCGATTACTTGCATGAACACAACGCACCTCCTGAATGCTTAAACTGCTGGGGTATAAGACCATACCGAAGTAGCGATGGGTCATGGGCTAGGGATTATGCATAAACATTAAACAATATAAAGGGGGAATTTATGTCTGAAAATCTGCAAGTTCTAGGCTTAGGCATGTGCACGCTGGACGTGCTTATGCGGCTAAAGGATATGCCTACATGGGAGCATGGGACCCATATTGGCGAATTTCGGCTTGATGGCGGCGGACCTGTGGGAACTGCTATAGTTGCCGCTGCTAAACTCGGCGCTAGAACTGGGTTTATAGGAACAGCAGGAACGGATCTATCTGCTGAGATCAAATTGCGCTCGATGATAGAAAATGGAGTTGATCTCAGCCATGTTGTTAGACGTGACGGCCAAGATGATCAGATTGTCATGGTCTTTGTGCATTCGGAAACTGGTGAACGTATGTTTTCCGGTGTAAGTGGCATGTATCACAAGCCCTTAACTATAGAAGAACTAGATTGTGAATATATTACCTCTGCTGAATATCTCCATCTTGATGGTTTTCATCCAGAAGCAGCTCTCCAAGCAGCAAAATGGATGCAAGATGCTGGCAAAAAAGTCGTTTTAGACGGACATAAAACAAGTGGTTCAGTAGGGTCATTTACACGTGAGCTTATTAAATATGTTGATATTCTTATAAGTGGTTCAGGATTTGCAAAGGCATTGACAGGTATTTCAGATATATATGAAGCGGGAAAAGCTGTACTTGAATTTGGACCGGAGATCTTTGTTCAGACAGAAGGTGAAAATGGCAGTTATACAATAACTGAAAATGATCATTTTCATACACCAGCTTTTAATGTCAAAGTAGTCGATACAACAGGAGCAGGCGATGTTTTTCATGGAGCATATATTGTTGGTTTGTTGCATGGCTGGGATGTTAGGCAGATCGCTCAATTTTCATCAGCGGTATCTGCCATAAAATGCACAAAGTTAGGAGGTCGTTCTGGCATTCCGAGCTATGATGAGGTAATATCATTCCTGAAAGAACATGGTTTTGATAAACCTTTTTCTACCCCCTGAGAAATTCTCTGCCAAAACTTTGTCCATGTTCAAACATTGCAATAATGTTTTCAAGCGGAGTCTCTGGAAGTATGGAACTCGTCGATGCTAGTCCAAAACCGCCACCTAGTGCAGCAATCTTAAAACACCTCTCCACATCTTTCTTTACATCATCAATTGTTCCAAACGGCAGAGTTGTAGTTACAGATATGCTACCCCATATAATAAGCTTTTCATTATTCCTTGTCTTCTTTTCGGCTATGCGCTCGAGCGTGCAACCAGTTTCCTCCTGGAAACCTTGAAAACCTGAAACACCAACAACATTTATTAATCTATCAATTATTGGTAATATATTTCCGTCGGAATGCCAGATTATCTTTATACCTGCATCATGAAGGGGTTGAACAGCCCTTGCAAGGTGAGGAAAATATAATTTATCAAGTGTTTCCAACGAACATAATGGTCCGTCATTAAAGCATATGTCATCTCCCGAATACACATAGGGCGCAAGTTTGTATTTTTCGATAGCATGTGCAACAGCAATATTATAAAGCCTGCCACTTTCACCACCATAAGCAAAGTATTTTTCAACAGTTTCTGGATAGAGTGCCATAGCAGATAAATAATTGGTATAACCCCAACCATATCCTCCCATAAAGCTAGGCATACCAAATCCTGAAATGAATAGTATCTCGTGACGTGACATATCGTTTAGCTTCATTATGCTATTTGCATATCCTTCAGAAACTGCTTCGATGTTATATTCGCGTTCAAGCTTATGTGGATCAGGAAGTGCATCGATTATGTCTCGCACATCTTCAGGACTACTAGGCAATTTGACCTTTGGGGATTCATTAGCTTGTTGCTGTAGGTTCGATCCAGCCTTTGCATCCCTTGCAGCAGCAAAAGGATCATATGCGATATGCTCGAGTGTTGGTGATGGCATAATGAACTGTGGACAAAGGTTTGCCCCTGCACGAATGAACGCTTCAATCACAATTTCTGGTGCATCTTCTGTATAGATATTATCGCGGTGTGTGAGGCTTTGAAAGAAAGCTCTTTTCATGCACCACGCCGAGAGTATGCATGGTTCCTCAACTCTTTCTTTATTCAAAGTTCGCCAAGCTATTTCCTCACCTGTAGGATGTTTTACATATCGAGCCTTTTTAGGTTCTGGAAGTTTCCAATTTATGCGCTCGCATATCTTTTGCCACAAATATCTATCGTCAGGCCCGTCGATTCTTGGTTCAAACCCTAGTTTTAGATATGTTTTTAATGCAGGATAACGCCAGTGATCTGTCAAAAGATAAATATCTTCATATCCGCGATCAAGAAGGAAATTAACAACGGCTGAGCACACCGCCATGCCTATTCCTTTGCCTTTATGATCTGGTTCTCCTGCAACCCAACCCACTTCACCGATACGTTTTCCATCATAACTACGGTCTTGCGCACATGCTGTAGCAACTAATTTCCCCTTATAAGTCACAAAATAGACACCCTCTGGTGAAAGCGGATTACTCAATATGGAATCCAGTTTCTCAACAGTCCAATATCCTAAATCTTTATTATTAAGTAATTCGGCATAAGCTGATTCATCGCCTTTGCGAAACGTTCTTATCGAGTAGTTATCAGGTAGATCAATTTCAGGCGGACGAAGATTCCCAGGCCAAATCATTCTGAGCTGTCTAGGCATAATTACTTCCTCTTTTAATGAATAAAAATTTTATTTTAGCAAATTTTTAGGTATAATACTTATCAAGCTCGATCATAGCGTTTTTAATTGCGCCCATGTAGTTGCAACTCTTCCAGTTGGATCTACTGAAAAGAATAGAGATTTTTTGCAAGATAGCTTATCACATTTGTGGTTAGCTTCTCTAATGTTGCACGATCCTTATTGTCATTTTTCCAATGCGGTAAACGCCAGCCCATTCCAAAGACGATACCTTTTCCTGTCCCTTTGGTCCACTCAACAAAAGCACCAACTGTTTCCTTCCAATCACTTCCTGTTTCCCAGCAATTACCAATTGTGACTGCTTCAACAAATTTGAGTGACCAGTAGTCTGAACTTTTTGGATATCCTACAGACGTAACTTGTATCTGCTCACCTGGTTTGAGGTTAAATCCTTCCCAGACTGGATGTTTAGCAGTATCTTCGCGGATGGTAACACCAGCAGCGTGATTATCGGCACCTGGTCCATAGATGCGAGGAACCCCCGATTCTATTCCAAGATCAGTTGCCAGTTTTTCTGCTGCTGCCGAAAGAAGAACCGCACCGCCTTTCTGAATATAATCGTTCAAAGTATTTATGGTTGGTTTGGTAGCCAATGGGGTAGGATCATTATCTCCATCATGCCACCAAACCACAGCATACTTTGTAAGGTCTGTTTTTTGAAACATCATCCGGATGTATGAGAGTAGCTCCATAGGTCTTCTCCGCCATTCTAGTGCTGGTTATTGTGATCTCCAAATGCAGATTCATCACCTATAAACGCTAATCTTATCATTTGTGCAGATGCGAGATTATATAGCATAATGGTACAAGAGATAATAATTAATACTATTATAGCATTTTTTCATTTGTATAACCTCCCATATCCCTTTTCAAGTCAATATAATTCTTGCTGGTCATATAAATGTATTGTTTTAACGGCGCGCATCAAGACCCAGCCAACGATGCCTCCATCCATCTTTAGCAGTACTTTCAACTACAAAATAATCACCTTCAATGTATGATTTTAACGGAAATCCATTTTCATCCATAAGGTATCTTGAAGGCATGATATATAGTTGAACAAGCGTTTCGAGAGATTCTGGTAGTTTTCCATAAGCCAATCTGTAAGCATACACTGCTCTTCCAATGCCTAGACGAATGAAATGAGCTTCATTATCAGTCTTAACTTCGCGATTAACCTCAGGTGGAAGCTTCAAAAGCCTTATTTTTTCGAAAGATATAGAGCTTTCCGATGATAATCCACAGAATCCAAGCTTATGCGTACCTTGCGAAAGGTAATGAGTTCCTAATAGCAGATCCATTTCCTCAAAATCCTGTGTTTGGAAGCTTACACTTGAAAGAATTGTATTACCATCAAGTTGTATATCACAGACACCTGAATTCGGAGAGGAAAATGCAGACAAACGAATAGCATAACGCCCATCTTGCTCAACCTCAAAAGGAAAGGATAATGAGGAACCTTTACCTGCAGCTTGCCACTGTAGCGATGGACGTCCACCAAAGAATCCAACTGCTTGAAGTTTTAGGTGTCCTTCACCAACTAGCTCGGCATAGCGTAATTTCTTAACAAAATGTTGCTCTTGCCATGGCACACAGCGTTCTGGATACGTAGGTAGATGGCCAAACTTCTTTGGCTTGCCAAATTGATACCAATAAGCAATGCTGGATATAAAGTCTGGTCTTTCAATATACCATGCCTCTTCTGAATTGGCGCGATTTCCTTTATGCTCAATAGTTACCCTTAAAGATTCATTGAAGCCTACAGGGTCTAATATATGCCAACGATAGCAGATACCATAATCACCGGCACTGTATCCCTGCCAACGGGGTTGTCCGAACCATAAACTGGTGCGTTCCCTAAAGCCCCATGCATCATTGAAATAATCTTCAGTTCCTGTGCCTTGTAAGCTTGGAACTTCTTCCCTATCGATGTAGAAAAAGTCATCGCCTTCTCCAAACCAACCGTCTTGACACATTGTAACAGACATTACAGTGCCGACATATTGACCACACCCGTTTATATCAGCAATCAGGTAGTCGCGCCCCATGACTGTGGGATATTCCTGACGATATTGTGCATAAAAGTATGGGATATTAGGTGGAAGCTCATCAAGTGAAACCCAATCGATCTGCCAGTAAAGCCCTGTAGAACGATTCATGTTATCATTTGAGATAACTATCTTAGCAGATTTAGCAAAGGGCATCCTCCAATAGCAAGTAAGGCTTCCTGAAGGGGATACCTGAACGGGCAAACTGTTCACAACAGCGGGGCTTTGCCCAACAGCAAAAAAATCACCGAGTGGAACTTCAACACCAGGGTCATCCTGATCGTCCCAATAGATCCGAAGGCTAAGCGCATTAAGCTCATTTACGCCACCAGCATGACTAGTAAGCCATATATGATTAATAATTCCGGGTCCTGTTAGTATTGGCAGTTCAAGGACTGCACCAGGGGGAAGCGGGGTCATGTCAAAGTTGCCGTTGTTCCAATTGGGTTGCTCATTGCTTGATATACGGCGGTTACGACCGATCGGACGTGTGGCTAAACCACCTAAGATATCACCAAATAAAGACATAAATAGCCTCCAAACAACAAGTGTATTACTAAAGATTACAGAATATACTCAATATTGCCTTTGTAATTTATCAAAAAAAATAAACTCATGTCAATACTAAATATTTTTCCTGATTTACCAAAAGTTTTTATAGCTCACAACCATCCTTCAATTTTGGAGTATGGATACCTTAGGAAAAATGGTAAATCTTTTCTTGTTGTCCTTTCTGTTGTTTACGAGTTTGAAAATTCCTTTGCTAATATCAAATGCTAATTGAAATATAACACGAAATGGTATATTTCAATTAGCATTTGGTATTATTGTGAAGTTATGGTCTAAGTGGAGTTCTAGGAACATAAAAATTTAATATGTCACATATGGAGTGAAATTAATACAACTAAAGGTTTTTAAGTAGCGAAAAACCTAGCGATGTTGATATGTCCTTGAATAATTGACTTTTTGACATTATAGATTTAGATAAAATATAATAAAAAACGTATGTTGAGAAATTTTTGATATTAACGATCATCTTTCACTTGATACTATCGGATTATTATCATCTTTTTGACAGCGTTATAATTCCCAATTTGAATACTATAAAAATAGATGCCGCTGGCTAAGCACTCTCCAGAGTCGGTCATACCGTCCCAATAGATTGCTGATTCTCTTGTGGTATATGAACCAGCCCTTCTATATCCCAAGTCCAAAATCTTGATCAGTTGCCCATTAGAATTATATATCTTGATAGTTACTTTAGCATCCTCAGCTAATTGATAAGGTATCCATGTTTCGGAATTGAACGGATTTGGATAATTCTGATATAGTTTGCTCTCTTTTGGAGTTAAATCCAAGGATATATCGTGCCATATCATCTCTCCCATTTTGCCCGTTGGTGCAGGAGAAACCTTTACTTCCACACCGTCTACTTGGACATATAGCTCTAATCCTCCAATTTCTGTAGGTGCTTCCAACATGTAAAAGCCCTTTTCCTGAATCTGACAGCTGCTATAAATGTTCCCTGTCCCTGACTTTAAGAATACCAAAGGAGCATTTGTATATGGTATTTTCTTTCCCTTGATTTCTATATTACCACAAAGGATATAAGGTACTTTGGGCACGTCAGATAGAACATAGGGCTCCTCCACTTTGAAATCAAAAAATGGTGGCGATAAAGGTCCCGCATTGATGTCCCATATGCAATCATTTGAGACTTTTATCCAATAACCTCTCCATGGTTCCATCCTTTCGAGGTTATTAAAACCTGTTTTTGTTCCCTTGATATGCCTATACCAATCATCACTATAGTAAGTCCAAACAGAAATATACTGTTGGGATATAGATAGTAAAGCTTCATTTACCAGTTCGCTCTCAAGGCTTGGGTATCCAACAAGATTCCATCCAGTGCTTAATGAGACAGCGGTATTAGTTATCTGTGTCCCTATTATCTCCAGGGTATCTACTTTGGCCATATTTACCCAATATCCTTTTTTGGGTTCTATTGTATCGAGGTCGTTGAAGCCCAGGGGTGCATTCTTGATGTATTTCTTCCAACTTTTGCTATTGCTATCATAGTGCCATACCGATATAAAGCTATCAGAGATGGAATGAAGCACATCATTCAATGAATTACTAGTCGTTTGAACCGGTATAGAGATAAGTTCCCATCCAGAGGCGAGTTCCTTGCTATACAACAGGGTTGATACAATCGCAACTCCGCTGATCTGAGCTCGTGGAGGGGTGAAGAAATAACTCTTTAGCTCATAGCCATCTAAGCTAATGATCTCCTCTCTGATCCCATACTTTGTAGTTTCTTCAGCTATATCGGTGATACAGACCTCCTCGCTGAAGGTCAGCTTTATTCCTACCGCATCAGGTTTTTTGTTCACAATGTAGAAATAATGCTTTTCCGCTGTCGTTAGCTCCCTCACCTGAAAGTTATCCTTATAAGGGTGGGTGATCTCACTGAAACCTTTTGCCGGCAGTGATAGGTATGCCTTTGCAAAACTTCTTATCTGATCCTCATGCCCGATCGTTCCTACTATAAGTCCACCGTTACCGATATGGAACGGTTCAAGATTAGACATCACCAGCATGTAATTTTCCATGAAATATTTGCCTCCGGGCGTTATTGCTGAAGCTATCCATCCCACTTCTTTGTTTTTCCATTCTTCACCCCATGTGTCCGGGTATTTTGGGATGTGTCCTCCGCTTTCGAAATAGCCATTGTAGATGATTACCCCCCCTACCTTCTGCCCTGCGAAAGGGCTATAATAAGTTGGTTCGTATAAGACTTCCCGCGTCTTCTTTGCAGATTCAGGTGTTTCACCAGACGCTGTCCTTTCTCGATAAGCACTTACCCGTATTACCTGCTCCACTACTATCCCATCGATCTTGCCTAATTCCTCAATATCTAACCCACCCTCTCTATACACACGATACATCCAGTTGGGATCACCATCCCATTGTTTGAGGCCAACAGGTTCAAGGAGATACTCAAATGGATACGGCAACCAACCGGAAATGATCAGCTTCAGGTCATCCCTTCTAGTCCTCAGTTTATCGTTTATCTCCAACAAAAATTCTCTTATCTTTCCGCATCTCCAATTGACCCAAAGTTCTTTTTTGTTAGGATCGTTCTTATCCATTACCCAGTTGTAACGTTTGGAGAACCTATCGAACCCTGTGAAATTGGGAACTCCCTGATTCTCTGATACAAACAGTGACCATGTGTAGTCATCGTAACTGCAATCGAGGGAGCCAAACCATAGGATGGTGTTAGCCCAAAAATAAAACGAGATGCCCTTAAATGAGTTGAAATGCCCATATTTATTCAGGATCTCGTCCACTAAAGCTAAAATCTTTTCCTGCACTAGAGGATGAAGCGGATTAAAGATCGGGTATGGGTCTGTTTCCTCAACTACACGACCGAACTTGTCAACCTGGTTGATCTCAGAGTTTGTAGCGGATATCTCGTTCAACGAATTCATCTCTAACATACTGATGGAGGGGATGAAGTATATATCATTGATCTCACACATCCTCAGGATAAGTTCCACCCAGTCATCTGGGTGATAGAACCTTCTAAAATGCGATAGATACTCCTCTTTATCAGATGGATAATGGGGTCCGGTATACATGTAGATAGGATAGACGATGAGGTTGTGACCTGTATAGTGGAGGTAGTCTATCATGTTTTTCAGGTTTCTGTAAAACTCATCCATAGGATTTCCTTCTTCAATAGCCATACCTTTTCCGCCAAAGAGCTCACCTATACGTGCATCCTCCCACCAGAGCCCAAGTAGCCTTACAGGTTCTTCTTCTGGCAAAATTACCTTATTAGCGGGAAGCCAGCCCTCGGTTTCACTTCCCTCAACCACATATAGGGTTATCCTTCGCGCTGCTGCCCTATGCCCTTCCCAGAGATTTCTGATGGAGATCGAGTAATTCTCGTATCGGGGCCAAAAAATGATCTTTTGTCTGTTAAACCGATTGGTAGGGGGATAATCGCCGCCTCCTGTAAAGATGCCGATTTGGACATCGTAATCCATCCTGTATTTTGGTGCGTTCAAGACTATTTCCATGGTCCTTTCCGCATCATCAGGATATTCTACAACCAGCAAGTGGGGCTTATCGATCTCCTTAATGCTGAAGTTGTAACAAAATGCACTATATTTACTTGTTCCCGTTTGCCTATACTGGCCGATAGGTGTACTCACGACCTCAGCATCTCCTGTATCGCAATAGCGATCGCTTGGGTAATCCTGAAAGCAGTATATGGTCTCGATCGGTGAACTTAGCGTCAATATATCCTGGGACGGTCTGGGGGTTCCATCGATCACAAGGAGCCTGATGACTCTGCTGAAACTCATATCGCCCTTCCACAGGCAGTTTAGGTAATGACGACCACTCTTGGCGGGTGTAGGAATAATGGCAGAAAACCTCTTCTTCTCGTTTCCAAGAAGTGTTATAGACTCGGTCCCTGATGTATTATAGAATCTCCATTCGAGCTCTCCTGTTACTGTCCTGTTTGTCCTATTGGTTATTTCGAGGCTGACAAAGCTTTCTAGCTGGGTGTTCGAAAGGATTGTATCTTCAGCGGAGACCTCAACGGGCATTATTTCTCGGTAATATCCCGCTATCTCCTCCTCGCTGAGCATCCTGTCGTAGATATACAGCTCATCGATATCGGCAGACGCCAATCCCCATCCACCACCGTAGCCATACATATGACAGCCGACACGGATCACGCCCCAGGGCGTCGGGTTCCAGGTGAAATTGCCGTAAAACTCATCTCCAAATCCCCAACGCCAATATGCCCCATCGATGTATATCCTGACCCCTACTTTAGCATCCCATGCATAAGCAACATGATGCCATTCCTCTTTGTTCCAGTATGAGATATCGCAGGGTTTCCAAAAACTTCTCCCTTCATCAGGTGGCTGGTTTGGTTGTAATTCTCTCACGATAAACTCTAACTCCGAGCCATATCCGCCGCCCTTAGTCCCGATCATGATGCTACCGTTGCTCCATTCTTTGGGGTCGGGTGTAGCATTGCAAAAGAATATGCGCATCGAAGTCGATCTTGGAAAATCCGGACTGGAGTTCCATTCTTCGGCATTTTCTGGATTCCATTTTGGTCTTACCCAAAACATCACTGTTCCTCTTCTTACATTGAGATTTCCATCTTCTTCATAAGCAAGATGATAATCCGAACCTTCCACATTAGGAACAGAGATAGCTTTTCCTTTGATACCGTCCGTGAACTGATAACTTGTCATTGGCTCGACAGGGTTAGGGTTTCCCAAAGCGCGATCAGCTATCACGCTTTCATTATCAAAGGAGAGATAGAATATGCTGTCCTGGCTCCAGACATCTACTTCGCCAACAGGAGGAGGCAAAACATATATTGGAGATGAGTCGGGATGTTTGAACTCAATGTTTTTGATCTCTAACTGGCTCACCCCTGGATTGATAGCCCTAAACTGGATGATAGCCAACGTAGCATCTCCTGACACACCTGTATCGTTATTTCTCCTACAAAATATGCCAGTAATCGTCCCAGCTACGTTATCAATAACACCTGGTGACCAGGTTGTCGGCTCAGCACCGTTGTTATTAAGGAAGCCTCCTTCCGACACACTTTCTGCCTGTAGGACACTGCTATCGAAATGGACATCAAATTGGAAACTGTGCAGATTTTCAACATAATGTAGGCTCACTTCCTCTGCACACTTGCTCCCCAAGGGGACCTGCCGGTATTCTGGTTTGATAGCAATGGAACTCATATCATTGGTGCTGATCTCAAGGACATCAAAATAATCAACCTCGAGAGTATGGCACTCTGAACCGAACCAATGTCCACCCCAGCTGCGGGCTAATATGCCGATCTTATAGTCTCCAAACTTATAGTATGGTCCAAGCTTTGTATCCACACCACCACTGATCCATTCTTCTGCAATATTGCCCTTTGCGAAGAATTCTAATACAGTCCCCGTTTTGACAACCTTGATGTAGATATCCTGGTCATGGGCAGCATCGTCAATTTCAACCCCTATGTTGGTCCCTCCCCCTGGAGGATAATCATAGTCACGCTCGTTCGCACCTACGCAGTCGAGCAACCAAGCACCCGTCATATAGACACGCCAGTAACTGAAAGCCCATTTGCTCTCATTAAAGAATACGATCCCTAACTCGTTCCCAGCTGGCTGCTCTCCTTCGACTGCCACATTGACTTTCATCTCTACTGTAAAGCTATCCAGTGGTGGTGGACTCACGAGGAACATAACGCCGCAGTCAGTCCCCTGCGCTCCCATAACCGCATTAGGTTTCAGATCGATGACCAGGTTTCCATTTTCGAGCCTATATTGTCCCATGTTCGCAGGATCCCTATAGTTCCACATGTCCTTTAATTTTGTTCCTTCGAAGTTATCCATATGCGCACTTATAGCAAATTCTATTAGTAGAAATGAAACGATAGTTCCAAGCCTTATCAGAAGAAAACAGGATGGTGTTCTAAGGTTCTTGCACATCGTCAATCGCCCTCCTTTTCCTTTTTTTATTGGCGGTTACATCCTATTTTTTATCGAAGAAATGTGAAGGGTTGTCATATTTAACTGAAAAATCTTTTTAGCTACGCAGGCTTTCAACAGGCTATATTCAGGCTATATTATAGTAACTTCTGTTCGACATCCTACTTTAATAGTTCCTTCATATTCCTTATAGTTTTTCTGTGCTGTCCATAGCCTCGCAGTTTATTTTCATAATAGGATTAAAGCCGTAAAAGGTAGGAATAACCATTAACAATCTATATACTATTATAAAACAGATAAATTAGAAAGGCAAGAGGGCTGGGCTTCAGACAAAAGTTCGGACATATATAAAAACAAGTATTTTTGAGCTATTAAATCCCTCAAATTTTCCCTTTGGAAAAGGGAGATTTTCAAAGATCTGATTATGAATAGTTCTTGAAATTTTCACAAATGTCCGAACGTGCCTAAACGTCAAAAAATAAAGCCTTGACTGATTTTCCATATTAGTGTATCTTAACTGTTAGTCTTATGAATAATAAAATAAAAATGAATCAGAGAGGAAGATAATATGCCGAGAGCTTACTCGTTAGAAAGAACGAGAAATATAGGTATTATGGCACACATAGATGCCGGTAAAACTACAACCACAGAAAGAATTCTCTACTATACTGGCAAGAAGCATAGGATCGGAGAGGTTGATGAAGGCACAACAGAGATGGATTGGATGGAACAAGAAAGGGAACGCGGCATAACTATAACATCAGCTGCTACTACCTGCTTTTGGAGAGATCATGCTATAAATATAATTGATACTCCGGGTCATGTAGATTTTACTATTGAAGTTGAAAGGTCTCTTCGTGTATTAGATGGCTCTATAGCAATTTTTTGCGGTGTTGGTGGTGTAGAACCGCAATCCGAAACAGTCTGGCACCAGGCAGACAGATATCGCATACCTAGGATCGCTTTTGTAAATAAAATGGATAGAGTTGCTGCGGATATGTTTCGGACTATAGATATGATGAAAGATAGGTTAAAGGCAAATGCAGTCCCTATTCAAATCCCGATCGGCAAGGAAGAAGAATTTAAGGGAGTGATTGACCTTATAACTATGAAGGCATTGATTTGGCATGAAGAAGATTTAGGAACAACTTATGATGTAATCGATATTCCAGAAAATATGCAAGAAGAAGCGAATATTCATAGAATCGAGCTTTTAGAAGCAATAGCAAATGAGGATGAACATATCCTTGAAAAATACCTCAATGGGGAAGAAATATCCGTTGAGGAAATAAAACAAGCTATAAGGAAAGCAACCCTTAATATATCTATGTTCCCAGTACTATGCGGTGCTTCGGTAAAGAATAAAGGCGTTCAACCCCTACTTGATGCCATTGTAGACTATTTACCGTCACCAATTGATGTGCCTCCTATTGAAGGTTTTCTCCCTAAAAACGATATGAAAGCAATAAGAATTCCATCCGATGATGAACCATTTTCTGCGCTTGCCTTCAAGGTTTCTGCAGATCCAGATGTCGGTAAGATCATATTCATAAGAATTTATTCAGGAATTCTAAATGCGGGAGATTTTGTATATAATTCAACTAAAGGTGTAAAGGAACGTATATCACGAATACTTCAGATGCATGCAAATAAGAGGAAACAGATAAGAGATGCAAGAACAGGAGATATCGTTGCAGTTATCGGACCCAAAGACACCTACACAGGCGATACTTTATGTGACGAAAAACATCCAATAATACTGGAATCAATACATTTTCCTGAACCAGTCATATCAGTGGCCATTGAACCAAAGACTGAGGAAGAGCGAGAGAAGCTTGTTGAGACGCTAAGAAGATTGGAGGAAGAGGACCCTACTGTTAAAGTTACATCAAACCAAGAAACGGGTCAACGCATAATCTCGGGTATGGGAGAATTGCATTTAGAGATCCTAATAGATAGAATGATAAGAGAATTTGGGGTTAATGCCAATGTAGGAACACCCCAGGTAGCCTACAAAGAAACTATAACGAATTCCAATAGTGCAAGAGGAAAATATATAAGGCAAACGGGAGGACGTGGTCAGTATGGTGATGTCATATTGAAACTTGAGCCTATTCCGAGAGGATCAGGGTTTCAATTTATTAATGAAGCTCCAGCAGATCAAGTTCCGGCAGACTTTTTTATTTCAGTGGAAAGAGGTGCAAAAGGTGCCAGCGAAAACGGACAGCTTGCTGGGTATCCTGTCACAGATATTAAGGTAACACTTATAGGTGGGTCATTCCATGAGGTAGATTCATCTGATATGGCTTTTGAAATCGCTGGCTCTATTGCGTTTGTTGAAGCACTGAAGAAATGTAATTCTATACTACTTGAACCAATAATGAAAGCACAAATTGTTGTCCCTCTTGATTATCTGGGCAAAGTGCTTGGTGATTTAAATACAAGGCGTGCTATCATACATGGCATTGAAAGTAGGATCAACGGTGAAGCTATAAATGTTGAAGTTCCACTAGCAGAAATGTTTAGGTATGCAACTCATATTCGGTCATTAACTCAGGGAAGGGGATTCTTTACTATGGAATTTTCGCACTATGAAAAGGTGCCCGATAATATTACTGAACAAATAGTTTCAGTAAGGAAAATGTATGGTATGGTAAGATTATGAAATATTTCTTTTTATATAAGGAACTCGAAGATGTCCGATGAAGAACTTATACAAAAAATATTAAGATTAAAAGCAGAAAGGGATGCGGTAATATTAGCTCATAACTATCAGATCGGTGAAGTGCAAGATATAGCTGATTATAGAGGCGATTCTCTTGGTTTATCAATAGAAGCATCTAGAACTAAGGCAAAAGTAATACTATTTTGTGGGGTCAAATTCATGGCAGAAACAGCAAAAATCATAAGTCCTGATAGGACTGTCCTTATGCCTGATGAAAATGCTGGCTGTCCTATGGCAAATATGATTACAGTAAGACAACTTAAAGAACTGAAAAAAAAGCATCCTGATGCTCAAGTTGTTTGTTATGTAAATACAACTGCAGCAATTAAAGCTGAGAGCGATATATGTTGCACATCCGCTAATGCTATTAAAGTTGTAAATTCGTTACCAAAGGATGTGCCTATAATATTTATACCTGATAAAAGTTTAGGGGAATATGTGTCCAAGAAGTCGGGCAGAGAAATGATCTTATGGAACGGCTATTGTCCGACACACCATTATATACTGGCAAGAGATATTGTTTCTATGAAGGAAAAGCACCCAAATGCTTTAGTTATGGTACACCCTGAATGTACCTCTGATGTTATCGAACTAGCAGATCAAGTACTAAGCACAAGTGGGATGTGCAAATTTGCAAAAGAAAGCGATGCAAGGGAGTTCATAGTTGGTACAGAGATAGGTCTTTTATACACACTTCAGAAAGAAAATCCAGATAAAAAGTTCTATCCAGCCTCAATATTGGCGGATTGTCCCAATATGAAACTTAACACACTTGAGAAAATACTTTGGTCCCTGGAAGATATGGTATATGAAATAACTGTTCCAGAGGATATAAGAGTTAAAGCATGGAATGCAATAAAGAAAATGCTTGATCTATGAAAATTTTAAGGAGAAAGATATGGGGAATATTTTATCCGTTGGGATTATCGGTGCAGGTGGTATTGCACATGCACATATGAATGCTATTGAGCAGAATGATAATATTAAGCTTGCAGCTATAATGGATATTGATACTAAGAGGTTAGAGGAAGCTCAGAAGCGTTTTGGTGGAAGAATTTATACAAAGCTTGAAGATATATTAAAAGACCCTGAAGTGGAAGCAGTTCATGTATGCACTCCTCATAATGTCCATGGGGAGCATGTTGTGGCGTCAGCAAGGGCAGGAAAGCATGTCCTTGTGAAAAGCCGATGGCATTGACCCTTCAGGAATGCGATCAGATGATTGAAGCCGCTGAGGAAGCAGGAAAAATACTAATGGTAGGACAAGTAATGCGATATTATCCCGTTAACCGCAAGATAAAACAGTTGATTTCCGAAGGTGCTATTGGCAAAGTCGGTCATTTAATACGAAGACGTTATAGTTACTTTGACACAAGTAAACCAGGTAGTGGTAATGCAAGATGGTACATGGATCTAAAAATAGGTGGGATATGCGTGCTTTATTGTTTTGGTCCTCATGAGTATGATATACTCCACTGGTATATAAATTCCCCTGTTAAGCAAATATATGCACAGGGAACAGAAAGCACAGAGATATATAAAGGACAGAAGGATTCATATACAGCTATAATGACTCATGAAAATGGGGCAGTCGAGTGTTCTATCTCAATCTGTAGTCTGCCATTTTGGAGCTCATGATCAATATATTATTGGGAGTAACGGTTCTATGTTTTTATCAGGAGATAAATTGATGATGAACGGTCAGGAAGTTCAGGTTAAGGACAGCTCTACAGAAGGGATGAAATTACAAATACACGAATTTGCTGAATGTTGCCTTGAAGGTCGCCAACCAGATGCAAATGGGCGATCTGTAAGGCATAGTATGGCAGTTATTGAAGCAGCTAAACAAAGTGCTGAAAGGAATGAACCAGTTTTGGTTGCAGAATTTGAATAAATGATGAAAGGAGAAAAAATGTATCATCAAGGACTTCTTGCAGGATTGACAACTTTTAAAAAAGCTCGTTCTTTGCGCGCTTCTTCTTGGGATACCACCGGAAGAAATGCAGATGCTTGGCGGATAGACCCAGGAGAAACAAAAGTACTTGCGGACATTAAGGGACCTGGTTGTATCAATCATATATGGATGACTCAGGGGCGAGGTTATCGCGATGTTTTGATCCGTATGTTCTGGGACGATGAAGAAAATCCAAGTGTTCTTTGCCCATTAGGGGACTTCTTTGGGCTTGGA
>VSSL01000173.1_pt1 | contig 17712 bp, 12 predicted proteins | sample 4557531 | NCBI WGS metagenome assembly VSSL01 (sample SAMN10986726, study PRJNA523729) | hot springs metagenome | isolation source: hot springs | place: India:Timba, Gujarat | collected 2018-05-31 | reverse complement strand
GCGCGCGCCGCCGGCAAAGTGGTCGGTGGCCATTACGCCTCACCCGATTTAGGCCTACCCTTCCACGGCTACGTGGCCGGCGGTCCAGAAGATGATCACGAAGGCACCCGCATGGAAGACGCCGTGGCCCGCCTACGCCAGGGGATGAAGGCCATGCTGCGCTTCGGCTCCGCCTGGCACGATGTCGCCGAAGGGGTGCGCGCCGTCACCGAAATGAAGCTCGACCCACGCCACATCATCCTGTGCACGGATGACTCCCACTCCGAAACCCTCGTCCACGAAGGGCATGTCAACCGCGCTGTGCGCCAGGCCATCGCCCATGGCATCTCCCCCATTACGGCCATCCAAATGGCTACCTTGAACACCGCCGAGCACTTCGGCCTGGCACGCCAAATAGGTCAGATCGCCCCTGGTCGCTATGCAGATATCCTCATTGTGCCCGACCTGGCCGAGTTTCGTCCCGATGTAGTTATTGCCAAGGGCCGCCTGTTGGCCGAGCAGGGGCGCTTACTCGTTGACCTGCCCTCCTTCCCTTATCCCCACTGGGCAACGCACTCAGTGCATTTGGGGCGCTCTCTCACCGCGGCCGATTTCCGCTTGGCAGCCCTACCCGGCGGCAAGCAGCTCGCCCATGTCATTGGTGTCATCGAAAATCAGGCCCCCACTCGCCATCTCGTAATGGAGGTGGTACCGGTGGATGGCGAGATTCCGGTGGACCCAGAGCGGGATTTGGCCAAGATCGCTTTGGTCGAGCGCCATAAGGGCACTGGTCGGGTGCAAGTGGGTTTGGTGCACGGCTTTGGCTTCAACGTCGCCTGTGCCGTCGCCTCCACGGTCGCTCACGATAGCCACCACCTGGTGGTAGTGGGGACCGATGAGCAGAACATGGCTATCGCCGTCAACCGCTTGGCCGAACTGGGCGGGGGGCAGATTGTGGTGAAGGAAGGGCAGGTAATTGGCCAGGTGGCCTTACCCATCGCCGGCCTGATGTCGAACGAGCGCGCCGAGGTGGTCGCCCAGCAGGCCGCCTCGGTGCTGGAAGGCTTTCGCGCCTGCGGCTGCACCCTGAACAACCCCAACATGCAGCTCAGCCTGCTGGCCTTAGTGGTTATCCCTGAATTGCGCCTCTCCGACCTAGGTTTGGTAGACGTAAACCGCTTTGCCTTCATCCCCCTGTTGGAGCCGGCGGCATGACGCCTTTTTCGAGAAGCTCCCAGCTACAAAGACGAGACCTGTAAGGAGGAGAGAGGCTGGTGAACCATTCTTCTGTTGCGCAGCGCCTGCACGATCAATTGTGGCGGCTCATCGCCGAGATGTCCCCCCGGCAGCAAACTGCCCGCGGAGCCAGCCTTGGCTGCGCGCATGGGCGTCTCGCGCGCCTCGCTGCGCGAAGCGCTGCGCTCGTTCGAGGCCCAGGGCTTCCTCCAGCGACGCCAGGGCTCCGGCACGTATGTAGTCCGTCCGCCGCGCCTGATCCAATCCGGCCTGGAAGTGTTGGAAAGCCTGGAGACCCTCGCCCGCCGCGAAGGGATGCAAGTGGGTTTTGGGGCGCTCTCGATAGACATGCGCTGCGCCGAGGCCGAAGAATGCCGTTTGCTGCGCCTGGCCCCGGGCGAAGAAGCGCTCTGCGTCAGTCGGGTGATCACGTGTGAGGGACGCCCCATTGCCTATTTGGTGGATATCCTCCCCTCCCGTTTACTCTCCCCCCAAGAATTGGAGAGCGACTTCCACGGCTCCATCCTAGATTTGCTCCTGCGCCGTGGCGACCCGCCCTTGTTGGCCTCGCGCACCGAAATCAGCGCCATCCCCGCGCCGGCGCATGTCGCCCGCGCCTTAGGGGTGCAACGCGGGGATGTGCTCTTGTGTTTCATCGCCGACCTATACGCCGCCGATGGCCAAGTGATTGACCACTCCTACAGTTACTTCCTGCCCGGCTATTTCCGCTTCCATGTTGTCCGCCGGGTGGGGCAGGCGGCAGCTTCGCCCCCGCAAGCAACCCCTCTGGAAGGCCAAACCCTGCCCCCTAAGGCAGATATTCCTGTTAGAAAATATTGAAAGGAGAACCTTTTCTATGCGTAGTTTTGCCGGTCGTGACATTCTCTCGCTGAAAGATTTTGAGAGAAACGAATTCTTCCACGTCTTCGAGGTGGCCGAGCAGATGGAACCCATCGCTCGCTCGCGGCGCAATTCCAACCTTTTGGCCGAGAAGACCCTGGTGACGGCTTTCTATCAGCCCAGCACGCGCACCCGCTTGGCCCACGAGGCTGCCATGCACCGCTTGGGGGGCCACGTGTGCGGTTTCGCCGACCCCAAGATGACCCGTGCCGGCGACTTTTACCAAGAATCAATCAAAGACACGGTCAAAATGCTGGAGTTCTACGGCGATGTGATCGTCATGCGCCACTTCCAGCAAGGCGCTCCCCACGAGGCTGCCAAGTGGGCTTCCATCCCGGTCATCAACGGCGGTGATGGTTGGGGCGAGCATCCCACCCAAATCCTCACCGATCTCTACACCGTGCTGCGCGAAAAGGGGCGCATAGACGGGCTGAAGTGGCTGGCCGTGGGCGATATGCGCATGCGCACCATGCACTCCCTTGCCTATGCCCTTACCCAATTCGACTGCCCCATCACCTTCGTCGCCCCACCGGAGATGCGCCTCACCGAGGAGTTCAAGGCGGAGCTGCGCCAATACAGCCTGAACTTCCGCGAAGCCGAGCATGTGGAGCAGGCCATTGGCGAGGCGGATGTCATCCTGGTGGAGCCGGTGGTGCAGCCCGATTACACCAAGCCGCGCGATGAACGCAGTGGAGAGGTCGGCCTAACCCCCGCCAATTATAAGATCACCCGCGAGTTGCTCTTCACCAAGGCCAAATCGGATGCCATCCTGCTTCACTCGCTGCCACGCATGGATGAAATCCCCACCGATGTGGACATCACCCACTGGTCGCGCTACTGGCAGGAGGCCTTTTACGGGGTGGTGATGCGCATGGCCCTCTTGGCCCTGGTGCTGGGCGCCATGGAGTGAGGGGCGCGCTCGCCGGCCACACGGGCAATCTTTTCCATAACTAAAGACGAAGGAGCGTTCCCATGCAAACGTTCTTACACGGTCGCGATCTGATCGGCGATCTCGATTTCTCGAAAGAAGAAGTAGAAACCGTCTTAGACGTGGCTTTCGACCTTAAACGCAAACGCGCCCTGGGCGAGCCGCATCCCTATTTGCGGGATAAAGTGTTGGCCATGCTCTTCTTTTTCTCCAGCACCCGCACCCGTGGCTCATTCGAAGCCGGCATGGCGCAGTTAGGCGGTCACGCCGCTTTCATCGAAAGCCGCACCACCCAAATTGCCCATGGCGATACTCCCAAGGAGATCGGCGAGATCTTCGGGCGCTATTTCGATGGCATTGCCATCCGCCATGTGGATTGGGGCGCCGGCAATGCCTACATCAACGAGGTAGCGCGCTATTCGCGGGTGCCGGTCCTGAACATGCAGTGCGATATCTACCACCCCTTCCAGTGCCTGGCCGACCTAATGACCATTGTGGAGAAGAAGGGGCGCGATCTGCGCCGCAAGAAGATGGTCGTTTCGTGGGCCTATGCTGCGTCCTACCAAAAACCGATGTCGGTGCCGCAATCGTTGGTGTTGCAGATGCCGCGCTTCGGCTTGGATGTCGTTCTGGTGCACCCACCGGAGTTTCGCCTCATGCCGCAGATTGTTGAGCAGGCCCAGCAAGAGGCGCGCCGCTACGGGGCCGGCTTCGAGATCATCTCTGACCCCGATGGCATGGAAAAAGCCTTCAAGGATGCCGACATTATCTACGCCAAATCCTGGGGCGCCATGGTGCACACCCCCGACCCCGATGAAGGGGCGCAGATCATCCGTAAATATTCCCATTGGATTACCGACGAACGCAAAATGGCCTTGGCTAAGCCGGATGCCATTTACATGCACCCGCTGCCAGCCGACCGCAACATCGAGGTAACCGATGGGGTGATGGATGGCCCCCAATCGGTGGTTTACGACCAAGCGGAGAACCGCCTGCACGTGCAGAAGGCGGTAATGGCACTGACCATGGGATAGAGGCGTCAGGAAGGAGTCGAGAGCAAACATGGAGCATAAGGCACGAAAATTGGCGGTAGTTGCCATTGGGGGCAACTCGCTCATCAAAGACCCGCAACATCAAACCGTAGAAGACCAGTATCAGGCGGCGAAGGAAACCTGCTATCACATCGCCGATATGATCCAAGCCGGCTGGGATGTAGCCATCGGGCATGGCAACGGCCCCCAGGTGGGTTTCATCTTGCGCCGCTCGGAGATCGCCGCCAAAGTGGAAGGAATGCATGAGGTGCCCCTAGACGTGTGCGGCGCCGATACCCAAGGGGCTATTGGTTATGCTCTGCAGCAGAACCTACAAAACGAACTGCGCCGCCGTGGCATCGCCAAACCGGTGGCCACCGTAGTCACCCAGGTGGCGGTGGACCGCGACGACCCGGCCTTCAAGAACCCCACGAAACCCATCGGCGGCTTTATGGATGAGGCTGAGGCCCTGCGGCGCAAGCGCGAGATGGGCTGGGATGTGGTGGAAGACGCCGGGCGTGGCTGGCGGCGGGTGGTGGCTTCCCCCCTCCCGAAAGAGGTGGTGGAACTCGAAGCGGTCAAAATCTTGCTCGCTGCCGGCGTTATCGTAGTCACCGTGGGCGGCGGCGGCATCCCTGTGGTGCGTGATGAGAACGGCGATCTGCGCGGGGTGGCGGCGGTCATTGACAAAGACTACGCCTCCAGCCTCCTGGCGCGGCAGATCAACGCCGATCTCTTTGTTATCTCCACCGCTGTGGAGAAAGTGGCCCTGAACTTCGGCAAACCCGATCAAAAGTGGTTGGATCGCATGACCCTCTCCGAGGCAAAGCGTTACTTGGCAGAAGGGGTGCACTTCGCCAAGGGCTCGATGGCTCCGAAGATACAGGCTATTATTTGGTTCCTGGAGGCCAATCCGAACGGCAAAGCGCTTATCACCAGCCCGGAGAACATCGGACGCGCCTTGCGCGGCGAGACGGGCACCTGGATTGTGCCGGATTGAGGCGAGGGTAGGCGGGCATGCTTAGGCAAGGTGTGCCCGCTTACCAATATCATCCCCGAAACAGGAACATTGACTATAGACGCAAACGCTGTTTTTATGTATGCTTATAACCAGAGAAAGGAGGTGTTTCCCGAAAGGTCACGTGCGTGTTAGAAGAGAGTAAGCCTCTACCCGGTTCATTTGCTGACGAGTAAGTTCATGATCAAGAAAGGAGAAGGAGACCATGCGCACATCCCTTGTTAAGGTTCTTTCTGTGGCGGTGATGTTCGCGGTATTGCTCACCGCCTGCGCCCAACCGGCCGCTCCCACTCCAGAGGCCACGCAACCCCCTGCTGCTGCAGCCCCCAAACTCAAAGCTTGCTTTATCTACGTCGGCCCCATTGGCGACCTGGGGTGGACCCACGCCCACGAGATGGGGCGCCAATACGTGCAGAACAAGTATAGCGATTGGCTGGAAACCGCCTACGTGGAGAGCGTGAGCGAGGCGGATGCGGCGCGCTTTATTGACCGCTTTGTGGTGGAGGAGAAATGCAACGTCGTCTTCACCACCTCCTTCGGCTACATGGATGACACCCTGAAAGCCGCCCAGAAGTACCCGGATAACATCTTCGTGCATGTCTCCGGTTACAAGCGGGCGCCGAACATGGCCACCATGATGGCCGACTTCTATCAAATCTACTATCTCAACGGTCTGATGGCCGGCGCTCTGAGCAAGAGCGGCAAGGTGGGCTATGTGGGTGCGCATCCCATTCCGGAGGTCCTGCGCCACATCAATGCCTTCACCATCGGCGTGCGTGAGGTCAACCCAGAGGCAACCGTTGAGGTGCGCTGGCTGTACTCCTGGTACGACCCCGGTAAGGCCCGCGAGGCGGCCGAATCGCTCATCGCTGCCGGCGTGGATGTGCTCGCCTTCACCGAGGATAGCCCCACCGTCGTCCAGGTAGCAGAGGAGTACACCACCCAGAAGAATCAGCCGGTCTATTCCTTCGGTCACTACAGCCCCATGTCTCAGTATGGGCCGAAATCCATGGTGAGCGGCCAGTTGGTCAACTGGGGGCTGATCTATGAGGACATTCTGACCAAGATTCACCTGGGCATCTACACCAACAAGAACCTGGAGAACGTGGATTATTGGGGCCTGTTGAGCGGTGGCTGGCAGTTGGGCGCTCCCTCGGCGGTGGTGTTGGGCGGCGATTTCGATACCCCCATCAATCCGCTCTTCGTAGACGCGCTCAAGGCAGTGAAAGTCACCGACCCAATCTTGGGCGAGATGAACGTCTACGATCTGATCTTCAAGCGCATCGAGCAGATGAAAGATCCGGCGGTGCTCTTCGATCCCTTTGAGGGCCCGCTCAACGATCAGGCCGGCACGTTGCGGGTCAAGCAAGGACAGCGTCTCTCTTACTTCGAACTCACCACCATTGACTGGTTCGTTGAAGGCGTGTTGGGTGAGCCGAAGTAAGCCCAATCTCTAAGCGCTCCTAAGGAAGGCAGAGGGCCCCTCTGCCTTCCTTAGCAAAACCGTAACAGGTAGCGATCCGTGATTTTTCCCACGGTGATGGTCCTTTTGGAGTGGTGCCTGCCCGTGCAGGCCAGAACAAGACCTGGAGGCGTTTCTCTATGAATGCAGGTGTCCCTGCGGTATCCATGCGGGGGATAGTCAAGCGTTTTCCTGGCGTAATTGCCAACAATGGTATTGACTTCGAAGCGCATTGGGGGGAGATCCACGCTTTGCTGGGCGAGAATGGCGCCGGAAAAACAACCCTGATGAACATCCTCTACGGAATTTACCATCCGGATGAGGGTCAAATATTCATCAATGGCCAACGAGCGGTCGTTCGTGCCCCTCAGGATGCGCTACGCCTGGGAATCGGGATGGTGCACCAGCAGTTCCGCTTGGTGCCCACCCATACCGTCGCCGAAAACGTGATCCTAGGAGCAGGGGATGGCTTTCGCTTTGACGAGCGCCAGGTGTACAAAGAAATCGAAGAACTAGCCGAACGATACAACCTGCGTGTGGACCCAAGCGCCTATATTTGGCAACTTTCGGCGGGCGAGCAGCAACGGGTGGAGATTCTCAAAGCGCTCTACCGCGGGGCGCACATCCTGATCCTCGACGAACCGACCTCGATGCTCACCCCCGCCGAGACCGAGGAGCTGCTCAAGACGCTGCACCGCATGAGCGCCGAAGGCAACACCATCATCTTTATCACCCATAAGCTCCAAGAGGTGATGGCGGTGAGCCACCGCGTTACCGTTTTACGTCAAGGTAAAGTGGCCGCCGTCTTAGAGACCGCCCAGACCGATACGCGCGAGTTGGCGCGGCTCATGGTGGGCCGGGAGGTGCTCTTTCGCATTCACAAGGAGCCGATTCATTTGGAACAGGTGGTGCTGCGCTGCGAGAATCTAGGGGCCGAAAACGATAAGGGCTTGCCGGCCCTACGCGAGGTCTCTTTCTCGCTTAAGGCCGGCGAGATTCTGGGGATAGCCGGCGTGGCAGGCAACGGTCAACGGGAACTGGTGGAAGTGCTTGCCGGCCTGCGACCCCTAACAGAGGGTCAAATTTACCTCAACGGGCGCCCGATTGCTCAAGCCTCGGTGCGCGAGCGCATTGACCTGGGGTTAGCCTATATCCCCGGCGAACGCATGAACGCCTTGATCCCCAATCTGAGTATTGCCGAGAACCTTATTCTTAAAAGCTATCGTCGGCCTCCGTTCTGTCGGGGGATGCTGCTCGACCACAAGGCTATTCAGCAGCACGCCGAACAATTGGTGCGCACCTTTTCCGTTCTCACCCCCACCATAAAAACCCCTGTCAAGCTTCTTTCCGGCGGTAACATCCAGCGCGCCCTGCTGGCTCGCGAACTTTCGGCCGCTCCTCCTGTGTTGGTCATTGCCTATCCCACCAGCGGTCTCGATGTCGGTGCCACGGAGACCATCTGGCAACTTTTGCTTGAGCAACGCCAGCAGGGACGGGCGATATTGCTAGTCTCTGATGACCTTGAGGAAATTATGACCTTGAGCGATCGCGTGGCTGTGATGTACAACGGCGAGATCATGGGAATTGTGCCTCCCACCCAAGAACAAATTGAAAACATTGGGTTGATGATGGCCGGCGCCCTACGTTTACCTCAGGAGCAAGCCGTATGAAGATCCCCCGTTTGCGTGTTGAACGTCGTTTGCAGGCCTCTCCATTTGTGCTCGCCTTTGCCCCCGTTCTATCTTTGATTTTGGCCTTTGTTGCCATTGGGCTCTTGTTCTCTCTTCTGGGGGTCAACCCTGGGTATGCCTTCAGCCGCATCCTTCAAGGCGGCTTCGGCTCGCTCTACGGCTTGTCCGAATCGGTCACCAAGGCCATCCCTCTGATGTTGGCCGGCTCAGGCTTGGCACTAGCCTTTCGTGCACGGGTATATAACATCGGGGCCGAGGGGCAGCTGCTGGTCGGCGCCCTAGTGGGTGGCGGCATTGCCCTGAACTTCCCCACCTGGCCGCGGCCGGCTCTACTGACGGCGATGTTCATCGGTGGCTTCATCGGTGGGGCAGTGTGGGGGCTTATCCCAGCTTTTCTCAAAGCTCGCTTTCGGGTGGATGAAGTGCTCACTACCCTGATGCTGGTGTATATCGCCAGCGATCTGGTGCGTTATTTGGTCTATGGCCCTTGGCGCGGCCCGGAGCAGCGCGGTTTTCCCTATTCCTCGCCGTTCTCGCTCCAAGCGCAACTGCCCCATGTGGAGCACACCCGCATCCACTATCCGACGCTGGTTATAGCACTCGCTGCAGCGATTCTCTTGGCCTTGTTGCTCGAGTTCACCCGCTTGGGCTACGAGATTCGCGTTGCCGGCGAAAACCCAGCCGCAGCCCAATACGCCGGCATGAACACCCAACGGGTGATCTTGGTGGTGCTGCTCATCAGCGGGGGCTTGGCCGGTATGGCCGGGGTGGGAGAGGTCTCCGGCATCCACGCCCGCCTCAGCCCGCCAGAGGGCATTTCGCCAGGGTATGGCTTCACTGCCATCATTGTGGCATGGCTGGCGCGCCTCAACCCCTTGGCGACTATCCTCACCTCTTTTCTTCTAGGAGGGTTGTTGGTAGGGGGAGATGCCATCCAGACGGCGCTGAATTTGCCTTCGGCCACTATCTTCTTGTTCAATGGCATAATTTTGCTCTTTGTCATCGCCGGCGATTGGTTCTCGCGCTATCGCCTGCGCTTGGAGGTGCACTGATGATAGATAGCCTGATCTCACTCGTCGCCCTCACCATCCCAGCCGGCACGGCATTGCTCTTCGGCACGTTGGGCGAGGTCTATGCCGAGCGCTCCGGCGTGCTCAACTTGGGGGTCGAAGGCATGATGATCATGGGAGCCGTCTCGGCCTTTGCGGTAACCCAAAGCACGAAAAACGTCTTTGTGGGCATACTGGCGGCTGCCGTGATCGGAGCGTTGATGGCGCTCATTCATGCTTTTGCCAGCATCACGCTGCGCGTCAATCAGGTGGTTTCCGGCCTCGCCCTCACCATGGTTGGGCTGGGCATCAGCGGTATGTTGGGGAAACAGTACATCGGCCAACCTTTGGCAGTGCGCCTCTACGCCTTGAATCTGCCCATCCTCAAGGATATCCCCATTCTTGGGCCGATGTTCTTCCGCTTCAACATCTTGGTTTATCTTTCGATCGTGCTTGTTCCCATCCTATGGTATGTGTTGTACAGGACTCGCTGGGGGATCACCCTACGCTCGGTGGGCGAAAACCCGGCTGCCGCCGATGCGATGGGGGTGAATATCTTCCTGGTGCGCTATTTAGCGGTGATGTTCGGTGGTTTGATGGCCGGCCTGGGTGGGGCGTTCCTCTCGGTCGCTTACGCCCCGGCTTGGATCGAAGGCATGACCGCCGGCGCCGGTTGGATCGTGATTGCTCTCACCATTTTCGCCATGTGGAACCCGGTGCGGGCTTTATGGGGCGCCTACCTCTTCGGAGGTGTGCGTGTGCTTCAGTTTCAGCTGCAACCTTTGGGCATCCCCGCCAACTTGCTCAACATGCTGCCCTTTCTGCTCACCATTTTGGTGCTGCTGTTGGTCTCCGAGCAGGCCTTTCGTCGGCGAGTGGGAGTACCCGCGGCCCTAATGCAACCCTACTCCCGTGAGGAGAAATAATTCGATACCCTTGCGATGAGCGTGCTCTCTTCCCCCTCCCTGCATAACCTACTCGGTTATCGCTGCTCCCTTTGTGCCCAGGAATACAGCCCAGGGGAGGTCACCTACACCTGCCCCAAGGATGGCGGCAACCTGGATGTCGTCTTGGATGTGGCCGCTATTCGCAAGGCGCTTGGCCCGGCCGGCTTGCCCGTTACCGAAGACCCCTCCCTATGGCGCTACTTGCCCCTGCTGCCGGTGAGCGACCCTGGTGGTCTGGATACCCCTTTGCGCGCCGCCGGTGGCACCCCCACCTTCGCCCCGTCGCGCTTAGCCCAAACGCTCGGTCTTCCCCACCTGTGGGTGAAGGACGAAGGCCGCAACCCCACAGCCTCCTTCAAAGATAGGGCAAGCGCAGTGGTGGTCGCCCGTGCCCGTGAAATTGGCGCGGAGGTGGTCATAACCGCCTCCACCGGGAACGCCGGCGCTGCCTTGGCCGGCATGGCTGCTGCTGTGGGTCAGCGGGCGATTATCCTCGCCCCGCGCAGTGCCCCGCCGGCGAAGGTCGCCCAGCTACTGGTCTTTGGGGCGCAGGTGATCCTCGTGGATGGCAGCTACGACGAGGCTTTCGATCTCACCGTGCAGGCCTCTCAGGAGTTCGGCTGGTACTGCCGCAACACGGGGTATAACCCCTTCACTGCCGAGGGTAAAAAGACCGCTGCTTTCGAGGTGTGGGAGTGGTACACCTGTCACGTTGCCAGCCTTTCATGTCCCCCCATTCCGCAGCGCCGCTCTTTAAGCTGGGGCGCCGATCTCAGCCGCTTGGCGCTCTTCGTCTCAGTGGGCGACGGCAACATCATCTCCGGCTTGCACAAAGGCTTTCGCGACTTGCTTGAATTGGGTTGGATTGCTGCCCCGCCGCGCCTGTTTGGCGTGCAGGCCGAAGGTTCGGCAGCCATTGCCAACGCCTTCTTCCGCGGGCAGGAGACGATTACCCCAGTGAAGGCGAATACCCTGGCCGATAGCATCGCCGTGGATTTGCCTCGCGATGGCGTGCGCGCCGTGCGTGCCGCGCGCCAAACCGGGGGCAGTTACCTCCTGGTGAGCGACGACGAGATTCTACAGGCGTTGGCCGATTTAGGGTTGGCGGGCATCTTCGCCGAGCCGGCCGGGGCTGCGGCATACGCTGGCTTGAAGAAGGCTGTGGCGCAGGGTTTGGTAACCCCAAAAGATCACGTCCTGGTTATCAACACCGGCAGTGGCCTAAAAGATGTGGCCGCTGCCATGCGGGCAGTGCCCCAGGCGCCCATCATTGAGCCGACCCTGGAAGCGTTGCGCCGCGAAATGCGCTGAAGTGACGCGCAGCGCAGCCTTTCCTTGTTTAGGAGGGCAAGAAGGGACATTTTCTCACCCGTGAGAAAGGGGGAGTAGGGCGAGGGCGATCTTGCCTAATGAGGTTCACTTGCCCACCGCATCCCGTTCGCTGAAGCCCCCTGAAGCGGAGTTGGCCGTGATAGAATAAAAAGTCGCCTTGAGGTTTCGGGGTGTTCCAGCCCTTAGCCTAAAGGAGAAATTGGATTATGACCCCTGTGATTTCGGTCGTCGCCCCGGTGTATAACGAAGTGGAGACCCTTCCGGAATTCTATCGGCGGGTGTGCGCAGTGATGGAGGGGCTAAACGAACCCTGGGAACTGGTGTTGGTGGATGACGGCTCCACCGATGGATCCACGGATTGGATTTGCCAACTGGCGCGAAGAGATCCCCACGTGCGGCCGGTCATCTTCGCCCGTAATTTTGGCCACCAGGTGGCCGTCACTGCGGGCCTGGATTACAGTCGCGGCCAAGCAGTAGTGGTCATTGACTCCGACCTGCAAGACCCGCCAGAGGTCATTCCCTCTTTGGTAGAGAAATGGCGCCAGGGTTACGAGGTGGTCTTCGCCGTGCGCACCGAACGGGAGGGCGAATCGTGGTTTAAGCTGGCCACGGCTTCGCTGTTCTACCGCCTCATCTACCGCATCACCGACGTAGACATTCCTTTGGATAGCGGCGATTTTCGCCTGCTCGATCGCAAAGTGGTGGACGTGCTCGGCAAGATGCGCGAACGCCACCGCTTCCTGCGCGGCATGTCGGTTTGGGTGGGCTTCCGCCAGGTGGGCGTGCCCTATCGGCGCGCGGCTCGCTATGCCGGCGAGACGAAATATCCACTGCGCAAGATGTTGCGTTTTGCCAGCGATGCCATCACCGGCTTCTCGTTCTTCCCTCTGCAGTTGGCCACCTTCTTTGGCTTTATCGCGGCAGCCATCAGCATTTTGGCCATTCCCATCGTGGTGATTTTGCGCTTGGCGGGCTCCCATCAACTCTCCGGCCAGGCCACAACCCTCATTGCAGTTCTCTTCCTAGGGGGTGTTCAACTCATCTCGTTGGGCATCCTTGGCGAGTACATCGGGCGCATTTACGATGAGGTCAAAGGCCGGCCTTTGTATGTGGTGCGCCAATCTCCGGCCGATTTTGAGAAAGAGCTTTCCTCTGAGCTTACCCCTGCCCTGTGCGATGAAAACCATCCTCCAAAAGGATGACCAATCCTTGTAACTTCATTTCGAGAGGTGACCCTTGGCTAAGATTGATTTGACCATCTACCCTGAGCGGCGGGCGCGCGCCGTGCAACGGGCTCGTGAACGCAACATCATCATCCCCACTTTCGCCCAGATGAAAAACCCAGCCCTCATCCCAGAGCGCATCAAGGGGGAATTGCGCCAGATCGGGTTGTGGGACCTCAATCCCCGCAACCTGTTCCGCATCACCTGGAAGAACGAGCCAGTTCCCCAAGGCGGCGGCTTTAACGGTGTGAATTATTTGGAGTTGCCTCCTATCCTCACGGGAGTGGCGGCACGCATCCTGGTGTTAGTAGGCAAATGGTTCCCCACCGGGGCACACAAAGTGGGGGCTGCCTTCGGCTGCCTGGTGCCGCGCCTGGTCACCGGCCAGTTTGACCCCACCACTCAGAAAGCCGTTTGGCCTTCCACCGGCAACTTCTGCCGTGGGGGGGCCTACGATTCGGCCCTCCTCGCCTGCACTTCCATCGCCATCCTGCCGGAGGGAATGAGCCGCGAGCGCTTCGAGTGGCTTTCGCGCATCGCCGGTGAGGTGATCGCCACCCCAGGCAGCGAGTCGAACGTTAAGGAAATCTTCGATAAGTGTTGGGAATTGCGCCGCTCCGGCGAAGACCTGATGATTTTCAACCAATTCGAGGAGTTCGGCAACTACCTCTGGCATTACGAAGTGACCGGCCACGCCATGGAAGAGGTGCTGGAGCAGGTGATGGGATCGCGGGATGAGTTCCGCGGCGTGGTCTCGGCCACCGGCTCGGCCGGCACCATCGCCTGTGGCGATTACCTCAAACAACGCTTCCCGACCAGCAAAATCGTCGCCAGCGAAGCGTTGCAATGCCCTACCCTGCTTGAAAACGGCTTTGGCGCCCACCGCATCGAGGGGATCGGGGATAAGCACGTGCCGTGGATCCACAACGTCAAGAACACCGACATTGTGGTGGCCATTGACGACAACGCCGTAGTGAACCTGGCGCGTCTCTTCAACGAACCGGCTGGCCAAGCCTACCTGCGACGCAAGGGCGTGCCCGAGACCACGGTGCAGGCCCTGCCGCTGCTGGGCTTCTCCGGCATCGCCAACCTGCTCTCGGCCATCAAGTTCGCCAAATACTACGAGATGGGTGAGAACGATGTCGTGCTCACCGTGCTCACCGACTCGATGGAACTCTATGAGAGCCGATTGAGAGAAATGCGCCAGGAATTCGGCGAGTACCGCGAAACAGATGCTGCCGAGCACTTCGCCCGCTATCTCCACGGCCAAACCACCGATCATCTCATTGAGCTCACTTACGCCGATCGCCGCCGTATTCACAACCTCAAGTACTTTACCTGGGTGGAGCAGCAAGGGCGTACTTACGAGGAGATCGTCGCTCAGTGGTATGACCGCGATTACTGGCGCGGCTTTCAAAGCCAAGCCGAGGAGATTGACGAACTGATCGTGGCCTTCAACCGCGACACCGGCTTGCTGGCCGATTGAGCATGAGGGGTGCGTGCCGTCCATCGATAGCGAAGGTTCGCGGAGCGGTCCTCGCAGCACAATGACCAAGGGCATGACCCACAGGTTAGACCTGAATGCCTTAGACCTGCGCCGCCTTGAAACTGTGGCCGACCCGCTCACTCTGGAACGGGGGCAAAGCTTATGGCAAACCCAGAGCGTAGAAATCGTGCGGGTGGATGAGTTCACGGCCACTGCCCTGGTGAATACAGGCCGCCGCTACCGCGTGGAATTCAAGGTCGCCGGCGCCCATCTTTTCCTGCGCTGTTCCTGTGAACAATCACGTAGCCGTCTCCTCTGTGAACACGAGGTAGCCGCTTGGTTGGGGCTACACGCACATCTTGAAAACGTTATGCCTGGGCGCTGGAAGGAGCCGCTTAAGGCGTTGCTCTCGGCCAGCCAATCCCAGCGCAGCCGTCTGCCTAGGGAGTACTTTCTCTTTTTCAGCCTTCAAGAGCGGAAGTCCTACTACGGGGAGAAGTACTGGTGCATCCGCCCCTACACCTTGCCGATGAGTGCCCTTCCGCAGGAAATGCGCACCAGCCCCGCGCCGCCCCCCGAAGATGAAGTGGTGGCTTACCTCCAAAAGAAGCCGGTACTCTTGCACACCGCCACAGCCTTGAACCTGGCGCTTGCCCCGGAACGCTGCGTGAACTGCCCCAAGCCGTTGGTGGCCGCCGCCGGCCTTATAGCAGAGCGGGGTAACAACTATGGCTACTCCTTTTCTTTGAATGTCCCCCCCAACCTCCTGGCGAATGACTTCGCTTTGCTGCGCGAAGAGGGAGCGCGTCTCTACCTGGGCACAGAGGAATGGCCTTTGAAACGCCCCCTCATTCTCCCCGCCCAGGCGAGTCAAATAGTCCTAACCGTGACGCGGCAGGAAGCGGTGCTCCACCTAACCCCCCAATTGCTCATCGGCGAGCAGGTCTTGCCTCTTTCCCCAAACGAGACGGTCATCTTGAGCGAGCGTCCTCTCTGGCTGCTGAGTGGCTCGTATTTGGTGGAGATAAGCAATCCCCAGGCGGCCCCTTTGCTGGACTTGGTGAAGGAGCGCCGGCAATTGGTCATCCCGCCTGAGGAGCAAGAAGAGTTCGCCCAGACCTACCTGCTCGACCTGGCAGAGCATTTCCCTTTGCGTGGCGAGGCGCTCACCTGGCACGTTCAGGAGGGCCCTCCTGTGCCTCATCTCTACCTAAGCGATGGCGAAGAGGGTCTCGTGGCGGAACTGCGATTCGCCTACGGAGATGTGGAAGTGCCCTACGATCCTTCCCTACCGCGCGAGAGCCTAGTGCGGGGGGAGCAGGCACTAAGCCTAGTTAGGGTGAGGCGCGACCCTGAAGCAGAGAAGAGAAGGTACCAATCCCTCTCGTCCTCCGCCTACGGTTTGAAACGCCTTCCAGGTAGCAAAGGTGGACGCTTCACCTTGCGCGCCAAGGTGCACCCGGTGGATTTTCTCCTCTCCAGCGTTCCGAAACTGGCTCAAGCCAGCTTTGTGGTCTACGGCGAGGAGAGCTTGAAAAGCGCACGGGTGAACCGCTCCACCCCCTCCATATCTTTTCGGGTTTCCTCGGGCATTGATTGGTTCGATGTACACGCCGTGATCACCTTCGGAGGGATAGAGGTCCCCTTCCGGGAGATTCGGCGTGCTCTGCGCGCCCGTCAGCGGTTTGTCAAGTTAGCGGATGGTTCGATCGGCGAACTGCCAGAGGAATGGATCGAACGCTATCGAGCGCTCTTCGGCTTGGGCGAGGCGAAAGACGACCATCTGCGCCTCTCTCCCTCGCAAATCACCCTGCTGGAAGAGGCCCTCACTCAGGCCGATCAGGTCGAGGCGGATAACACCTACCAGCAACAGCGTCAGCGGCTACGCACCCTCCTCGAAGCTGGGTTGAGGGGTATTCCCTCTCGTCCCTTGCCGCACTCCTTCCAAGGTGAGTTGCGCCCCTATCAAAAGGCCGGCTACGATTGGTTGCATTTCCTGCACGAGTGGGGCTTCGGCGGCTGTCTGGCCGATGATATGGGCTTGGGGAAGACCATCCAAACCCTGGCTTTTATACAGTCGCTCTACGAAGCCCCAGAAGGGCAACGCCCCAAGCAGGCCAGTCTGTTGGTGGTGCCGCGCTCGCTGTTGGTCAATTGGCAGCGCGAGGCAGCGCGCTTCACCCCCAACCTGCGCCTCATGGAATACTTTGAGAGCGATCGCCGGCGGGAGGTCTCCTGTTTCGACCAGGCCAATTTGGTGATCACCACCTATGGGGTGATGCTGCGCGATATCCGCTTGCTCCACGGCTACACCTTCTACTACGCCATTCTGGATGAGTCGCAGGCGATCAAGAACCCCCTTTCTCAAACCGCGCGCGCCGCCCACTTGTTGCGGGCGCACCACCGTTTGGTCCTGACCGGCACGCCCATCGAGAACTCCACCGCCGAGTTATGGTCACAGTTCGCCTTCCTCAACCCAGGCATGTTGGGCAGCTTGAACTACTTCAAGAGGGAGTTCGGCCTGCCCATTGAGAGTCGGGAGAATGAAGCCGCTTTGCAGCGGCTGCGTCGCTTGGTCTATCCCTTCATCCTGCGGCGCACCAAGGATCAAGTGGCACCAGAGCTGCCCCCGCGCAGCGAGCGCATCCTCTATTGCGACATGGAGGCAGCGCAACGCAAGCTGTATGAGCAGATACGCGATTATTACCGCGCCCTGCTTCTGGGTCTGATCGAGGAGAAAGGCTTAGAGAACAGCCGCATCAAAATCCTGGAAGGCCTGTTGCGTTTACGCCAGGTTTGCATTCATCCCGCCTTGGTAGATAATTCTTATGCGGATGGTTCGGCGAAATTCGAGCTGTTGCTCGACACATTGGAGACTTTGCACGCTGCGGGGCATAAAGCCCTGGTCTTCTCGCAATTCGTCAAAGTGCTCAGCTTGTTGCGCCGCGAGTTGGACCAACGCGGGGTGACCTATGCTTATCTGGACGGAAGTACCACCGCTCGCCAAGAGGAGGTGGATCGCTTTCAGCGCAACCCGACAATCCCCTTCTTTCTCATCAGCCTGCGGGCGGGTGGCGTAGGCCTAAACCTGACCGCCGCCGATTATGTGATCCACATTGACCCATGGTGGAACCCCGCCGTCGAGATGCAAGCCTCCGACCGCACCCACCGCATTGGGCAAGATAAGCCTGTTTTCGTTTTCAAGCTGATCGCCCGCGATTCGGTGGAGGAGAAGATTCTCCTGCTGCAGGAGCGCAAGCGGCGCCTGGCCGAGCAGCTCATCACCACTGAAAAAGCCTTCTTCAAGTCGCTCACCCGCGAGGATGTGGAGGCGCTCTTCGGGGCAAAATAGTAAAATGAAGGCCGGCCACGCCGACCTCGGTGTGTGGCAGGCCGGGCTCAAATGACCGTGAACACCGAAGGCTTTTTT
>VSSL01000172.1_pt1 | contig 17829 bp, 11 predicted proteins | sample 4557531 | NCBI WGS metagenome assembly VSSL01 (sample SAMN10986726, study PRJNA523729) | hot springs metagenome | isolation source: hot springs | place: India:Timba, Gujarat | collected 2018-05-31 | reverse complement strand
AACTCTCCGGATAAAACGGGCGATATCGTTGAGGCAATTTCCCGGCAGAACCCGCGGGTGAAGCTGATCCGCCGGGAGAAGAAGCTGGGTCTGGGTACCGCCTATGTGCTCGGGTTCAGGTATGCGCTGGAGCACGGTTATGACTACTGCTTTGAGATGGATGCGGACTTCTCTCACCCACCGGAGAAGATTCCGGAGATGATTGCCCTGCTCAAGGATTATGATCTGGTGATCGGTTCCCGGTATTCCGACGGTATCTCAATTGTCAACTGGCCGATGAAACGGCTGCTGCTGTCTTATTTTGCCTGCCTCTACGCCCGCAAGGTAACCGGCTGTCCGGTCCGGGACCTGACCGCCGGTTTCAAGGCTTACCGCTGCGATATGCTGCGCAAACTGGACCTGAATCAGCTCAGAGAGGACGGCTACGGGTTTCAGATTGAGATTGACTTTCTGATCTGGCGCAAGGGGGGAAGGATCAAGGAGATTCCGATCATATTTACCGAGCGGCGTGCCGGTGTGTCGAAGATGTCGCGCCGGATCATCTGGCGTGCCTTTGTTTTAGTCCTGAGACTGCGGCTCCAGGCGCTGCTGGGCAAGGTCTGAATCTTCTCTTAACTCAATTTTCCCGAAATAAAAAGAAGGTCAGTTTCAGGAGTTAAGTGCCGAGGGGGGGATTTGAACCCCCATGGGTTGCCCCACTAAGTCCTGAGCCTAGCGCGTCTGCCATTTCCGCCACCTCGGCAGAAGTCAGGCTGAAGATAGCTTAATTATTATCACCCGCAAGTCAAGCCCGGCTAAAAGCTGTCCGCGACATCAGAAATCCGGACCTGATCACAGAGGAGCCAGGCCGGGACACTCTGAGCCTCAGGGGCACGACGTTCATAGGTTGAGGATTCGTTCTGGGCGACCGACCGGGCGGCAACTGCCACCACATTGCTGAACACATTCGGAATTGAGTCGGTGATCCGGGAGGAGAAAAGCGGTGCAACCGGTCTGCCATCACGGATCAGAAGGGCATTGAAACGGGAGGAGCCGGTGAAGATACCACGGGTCGGATCAGGAAGGTGAACATAGTGAAGATGGGGAATATAAAGCGCATTGCCGGCAAGCGCCATTGCTGACTTCAGATCTGCCGGTCCGGTGCCGGTGCCAAACACCAGATCCCAGTTGTTGAGGTCATGGCCGGTCGGCTGTTTGCCGTACTTGGCAGCGGTCTGCGAGTCGTAGGTGACATTGGTGAATATGCCGTTTTTCACCAGCGGGAAGGGCCGGCGCCGTTTGCCGTTGAAGTCAAACGGCATGCCGAAGACATCGGGATTGCTCGGATCGTCGGTGAGCGTAACCATCTCTGAAAAGATTTTGTCGCCGAAGCGGTTTCTGGATGTGAATGCCCTGCCCTCCTCATATGCCCGGCCGAAGAAGCCGCCCCAGACACAGAGGGAAACGAGCTGGGCGATCGCCTGCGGTCCGAAAAGTACCCGCTGATTGCCGATCTCGGTCTTGTAGCCCGGGTTCTGCTCGTAAATGGGCAGAAGGGTTTCAAACTCCGCGATGATCTCTTCGGCAGTGAACTCGCCCGCCCGCTTCTGGGTTTTCTCCACCGCCAGCTCCCATTTCTTCACCTGGTCCTTCAGGACCAGCACCAGCCGGCCATCGGTGAGTTTCCGGTAGGCTTCGTGGTCATTGGCGGTGGTCAGGTAATACATCTCGGTTGAGCCGGTGCTCCAGGAACCGGAGAAGTCGTAACTGCCTCTGGGTTTGAGATGCCTGATTACCCGGGCGCACAGCTCAGATTTGGCAACCGGGGAGAGGGTTTCCAGTGCGGGGTCAAAACCGGCGGTGTCGTCAACCGGTTCTTCAACAACGCCGAAGATCGGTTCATAGTCCTTTGCCAGTGAATTCCGGCAGTTTTCGGCTGCACGGTTGAGTGCCTCCTTCAGCTGGTCAAAGCTGGAAATGTCGGCGGTCAGAGTCCAGGAGCCGACCCGGCGCCCTTCCTGAACCGAGACATCCAGCCGGGAAAGTTCCTCGGCGGTGGAAAGGGCGATTGCCGAGTTACCGAGCCGGATGAGACTGGAGCGCTCGCGGTGGAATGAAAACTCGGCGTTCAGACCCTGTTTGCGGGCATAATCCCGTGCCTCCAGCAGCAGGTTGCGGATTCTTGGCTCAAGCATCTTACCTCCCTTCTCCGGTCAGGACATTCTTAAACCGCATCACCGGCACACCGTGGCCCACCTCCATGATCTGGTTGGGTTCGCCTTTACCGCAGTTTGCTACCTGAAACAGACGCCAGGTTGAGCGGTCGCCCACCATGTCCAGCGAGTTGTAGAACTCCAGGGTGTGGCCCTGATAGGTCGGGTTCTTGAAGACCCGGGTGATCCTGCCGTCCCGGACCTCCCAGGCGATTTCACAGCCAAAATGGAAATGCTCCCGGTTGGAGCCGATTGACCATGAGACGGGCATATCCAGAATTACTCCGTTCTCAGTTGCCCGGATGATGTCCTCAAGGGTGCCGTCACTGCCCCACTCGATGCAGACATTGGTCATCCGGTCGATCGGGGTCTTGTAAAACCCGGCGGCCCGGGCAGATGCCCCTGATCGGGAAACAACCACCCTGCCTGCCTTGGCATTTGCCTCGGCAAGGTCCAGCCGGCAGGAGAGGACATTAACCAGAATGCCATTTTTGATCAAATAATACTCATGCTGAGGTGTGCCCTCATCATCATAGCCGAAGGTCCCGGGTGAGTTTTCAACCACCATTACCTTTGCGTTCAGTTTTTCACTGCCATAGCGCAGGGTGCCAATCATCTCCGGTTTAACATGGGAGCCGCCGGCAAAGGAGAGTTCATAACCCAGAATCCGGTCCAGTTCCAGCGGATGGCCGATGGTTTCGTGGACCTGCAGATGGCCCTGACCGGGCAAAAGAATCACATCCCGGCGTCCGGGTGGCAGAGTTTCAGCAGCGATGATTTCGCTGAGCTCACGTTTGATTCTTTCGGTGTGAACCTCAAATGCCTGCGGGTTGGCAAGCCATTCAAAACCGCGGCTGCCGGTGCCGTCCGAATCCAGCTCATAACTCCGGCGCTGTGCCTTGCCGTCCCTGTCCCTTGCCATTACGGTCATGCCGGCAAAGGTATTAAGTACCCAGCGCTCAATTTCGGTGCCTTCACTGTTATAGTAGAAAATCCGGCGCTTCTGAAAATGAGCAGATACCATGCGATGTTCAACTGTGTTATCCCTGAGTTTCTCATCCACCCGCTTGAGCAGGCTGAGCTTTTCGGGCAGGGGCACGGCAAACGGGTCCTGCTGAAATCGGGGCTGATATTTACCGCTGACCGGCTGGGCACTGCCCATATCCTTGGGAAAACCGAGTAGCTGGGCAGCCGCCTCGGCATTGGCAAGTGCCCGGTCAAAGCATTCCGGAATCGCATTCAGGTCCGCAGTGGCAGCAAATCCGATCGCACCGTTTTTGAGTACCCGGACCCCGATACCCTTTTCCCAGCGCTGATAATTAACCTCAAGGTTACCGTCATAAAGCACAAGCCGTTCGGTCCGGTCCTCATCGTAGAAACGGACATCGGCAAAGCTGCACCCGGCTTCAAGCATCCGCTTAAGCTGGGTGCGGACAGTCTTTTCCACTGTGCTGCTAGTGTTCATTTTTGCTCCTGTTTGAACTCAACCTATTAAGCAATAATGATAACCAAGAAACCGGCTTTGGCAAGAAAAGTTGACAAGAAATATCCGCAGGTGCAGTTCGGGTTTAACGCATTGAAATCTGGATCTAACCGGTGCAGTGCCGGAGGAGGTGGATTGAAGACAGCAGAATGCTGTGTTGACGGCAATGGAGATGTCAAGGAGCTGAACTGGTGACCGTCTGATTGACCTGAGATGGCTGATGGGTATAATAGAGGAGTGTCAGAAGCGATTTTCAGCGTTTCTGGGCTGCGCGGGATTGCGGGCAGAGGGTTGACGGCAGAGCTGGTCAGCCGGGTAACTGAGGCGTTCTGCCGGCTTTATGGTCCGGGCGGTTTTGCCCTGGGGCGGGATCCGAGACCTTCGGGCAGCTGGGTTAAAGGTGTGGTGCAGAAGGTTTTGTCCGAATTCCGCTGTCAGGTCTTTGAGCTGGGCATATGTCCGACACCAACTGCCGTTCACTTTGTCCGCCAGCGGAGTCTGCAGGGTGGGATCGTAATTACCGCCAGTCACAATCCGATTGAGTGGAACGGACTGAAACTGGTACATCCGGCAGGCCGGTTTCTCTTTGCGGATGAGGTTGCGGCACTTGACCGGCTGATGGCTGATGGTAGTGCGGACAGTCTGTTCCATTATGCCGGTTCGGGGGGGGGGAGCGGTTTCAGAAGCTGGAGCAGTTGACGCCCATATTGCGGCAATCCGGCGCCATCCACTGTTTGCCGGAATCAGCGCTGCGGGACTGCGCATCGGTGTTGATGCGGTAAACGGGGCGATGTCCGGTGCGGCAGCAGCACTGCTGCGGGCGTTCGGTGCTGAGCCCGTGACGATAAACTGCGAGCCCGAGAAATTAAGCCAGGGTTTTCCCCGCGGACCGGAGCCGGTGCCGGAAAACCTTGCTGCACTCTGCCAGCTGGTGCAGGCGGAGCGGCTGGATGCAGGTTTTGCCTTTGATCCGGACGGTGACCGGTTCAGTTGTGTGGATGAGAACGGTGTGCCGATGGGTGAGGAGGCGACGCTCGGTCTCGCTGCCCTCTTTGTGCTGGCACAGAGAAAGACGGATGTTGTTGTCAACCTTTCAACGAGCCGAATGGTGGATTCAATTGCAGAAAGGTTCGGGGTTCGAGTTTTACGTACCCCGGTTGGAGAGGCAAATGTTGTAAAGGGGATGTTTGAGACCGGGGCAGTGCTGGGCGGTGAGGGAAACGGCGGGGTGATTTTTTCGGAAATCAATTTCACCCGGGACGGGCTAGTGGCAGCGGCAGCGGTACTCGGCTTGATGCGAAAAAGCGGGAAAAGTCTGGGTGCAATCCGTCAGGAGCTGCCAGAATATCATCAGGTGAAGTCGGTAGTGCAGGCGCAGGAATTTGATATGGAACGGCTCATTTTCACCCTGGAGCGGTGCGGGGGAAAAGTGCCGGTGGTTGACCGGAGTGATGGTATCAGAATCGATGCCGGAGACTGGTGGGTGCATATCCGGAAGAGTAATACTGAACCGGCAGTCCGAATTATTGCTGAAGCCCGGAGCCGCATGCGGGCCGAGGAGCTTGTCTGGCAGGTCAGGCAGCTGATTGAGAAAGGTGGATAAGGATGTGCGGGATTGTCGGCTATATCGGCGAGCGGAATGTCAGTAATGTGGTGATGGTCGGACTGGAGCGGCTGGAATACCGCGGATACGATTCGTGCGGGATTGCGGTGCTGAATGACGGGATCAAGATCCGCAAAACCGCAGGCAGACTGCAGCGGTTGAAGGAGATATTACTGCAGAGTCCGGTCGAGGGAAAGCTGGGTATCGGGCATACGCGCTGGGCAACGCACGGACAGGTCAGCGATGAGAATGCCCATCCGTTTACCGACTGTACCGGCAGGATTGCGCTGGTGCATAATGGCATCATTGAAAACTACCGTGAGCTGCGGCGGCAGCTGGAAGCAGGTGGTCACCGGTTTCAGTCTGCGACTGATACCGAAGTTATTGTCCATTTGATTGAGGATCTGGCGGCACGGACCCAGGAGAAGGGATTTTTTACCGCACTGCGGCGCGCAGTCAGCGAACTCAGGGGCGCATTTGCCCTGGTAGTCATCAACGCCGGTGAACCGGACCGGCTGTATGCGGTAAAGATGGGGTCACCGCTCGTAATCGGCCGGGGGCAGAGGGAATATATCATTGCCTCCGATGCGCCGGCGCTTGTCGGGATTGCCCGCAGAATGCTGGTGATGCAGGATGGTGAGATCGCAGTCGTCAGCCGGAAAGGAGTGGAACTGCGGGATTTTGCGGGAAGGGAGGTCAGCCGGCAGTTTACTCCGATTGAGATCAAACCCCGGCAGATTTCCAAGGGCCGGTATCCTCACTTCATGCGCAAGGAGATCTTTGAACAGCCGGCAGTGCTGGAGGCAAATATCCGGCGGCGATTTCGGGATGAGAGTATCATGCTTGATCCCGAATTTCTCTTCTATCCTGATCTGATCGAGCGGATTAACCGGATTGTGATCCAGGCATGCGGAACATCATATCATGCCGGACTGGTGGGCAGAGCCTATTTTGAGAAACTGTGCCGGATTCCTACCTCGGTGGAGATCAGTTCAGAACTGCGCACATCAGAATACCTGTATGAAAATGAAACGCTGATGATTGCGGTCAGCCAGTCGGGTGAAACCGCGGATACGCTGGCTGCGCTCCGTGAGGCGCAGGCGCGGGGGATGAAAACGCTTGGATTACTCAATGTTTACCGTTCTTCTATCGCCCGCGAGGCGGATTCCACGGTTTATATCCATGCCGGGCCGGAAATCGGCGTGGCTTCCACAAAGGCTTATACCGCACAGATATTCACACTGCTGACGCTGGCACTGTACTTTGGCCGGGTACGCCGGATGCTCAGCGATCAGCAGTTAAGAAAGATCAGAGATGAGTTGCAGCGCCTGCCCGGACTGCTGCAGAAAATCCTTACCCTTGACCGCCGGATTAAGGAAGTGGCGACACGGCTGGCAGGGGCACACGATTTCATCTTTCTGGGCCGGGGCATCAACTATCCGAGTGCGCTGGAGGGGGCACTGAAGCTTAAGGAGATTGCCTATGTCCATGCGACCGGTTATCCGGCCGGGGAGATGAAGCATGGGCCGATTTCGCTTATTGATGAAAATGTGCCGGTGATCGGAATTGCACCCCGGGATTCGGTTTATGAGAAGATGGTTTCCAATCTCGCGGAAGCACGGGCACGGCATGGCAGAATTATTGCCATCGGTACGGATGGGGACTTGTCGCTGAATGAACTGGCAGAAACCGTGCTTTATATTCCGGAAACTCCCGAGTATCTCTCGCCGATCGCAGTGGCGCCGGTGCTACAGCTTTTAGCCTATCACATTGCCGTGCTGCGCGGCTGTGATGTTGACAAACCGCGCAATCTGGCAAAGTCGGTGACGGTGGAATAGCTGCACGAGGCGTTGCTGCTGTCCTGTTACTCTTCAGGCAGTGTCGTGTGAGGTTCTCGGATAAAGAACTGGCTGAGTACGGTTTCAGTGGAATTTTCCTCATCCCGGATGGCAATCAGCCGGTGAGGGTCGGCGAGTTCATAGAGCAGACGAACCGTTCGGCCCCGGGTTGCAGTTTCGATTTCCCGGCACAGGATTTCGCCCAAGGGTGTGGTGACGAGTCTGGTGCCGAGTACCTTAACCTGAACCGGCTGGGTGCGCATTTCCAGTGGAATGATACCGCTGAGCGTAAACTTCAGCCCGGGATCGAGCGGTACTGCACGCAGCAGCATCGGCAGCATCTCCATGCAGTAGCTGTAAGGGGCGGGTTTGAGCGTCAGTTTACTGGTGCCATCAATCGTATTTTTCTGGAGGGTGATGACATCAGAATCAAATGTTACTTCTACCTCAGAAATGGATATTTCACTGGCAACCGTCCGGTAAAGCCAGCAGGGTTTCAAAGTATAGCGGGTGAGGGTGAAGATGGTAGAGTCCAGGAAGAAGAAAGGTGCGGATTCCGATTCCACAACGCTTCTAAAGACGAGTACCGGTTCGCCTGCCTCCTCATCCAGTTCAACGGTGATTGTCCGCCGGAACACCAGCGAGTCGTTGCGCCGGACTGAAAAGACGGAGGTTTCCCCGTCAATCCAGCCCGGCGGTGTGAGCTCCGGAAAGGGATTTTGAGGCGGACTGCAGACAGCCAGAAGTAACACTATGAGGGTGAGTCTGAGTTTCACAGTCGGTGCTCCCGGGCTGTTTCTTCCAGAAACAAAAGCAGCTGCTCCATATCTTCAGGTAAAGGCGAAGTGAACTCGAGGAACCTGCGGGTGCGGGGGTGGGTGAATCCGAGCCGCGCTGCATGGAGTGCCTGGCGTTTAATCCGGGCGAGGATCGCCTGGTGTAACGGGATATGTTCCCGCTGGGTGAGCACCGCGAGGCTTCTGCCGCCGTAATCCGGATCCCCGACTACTGGGTGATTAATATGCTGGAGGTGAACCCGGATCTGGTGCGTTCTGCCGGTACGCAGTCGCAGGCGGAGATAGGTGCAGATATTATACCGGCGCAGAACTTCATAACTGGTGATTGCAGTCCGGGCTGAAAACGGCGTGACCGCCATTCGCTGACGGTCGATCGTGTGCCGGCCGATTGGAGCATCAATCGTGCCACTGGACAACTCGAAATCGCCCCAGGCAAAGCAGAGGTATTCCCGCAGAACGGTCCGGTGTTCGATCTGCGTGGAGAGACTGCGCAGGGCTTCATCAGTCTTGGCAAACATCAGCAGTCCGGTTGTATCCTTGTCCAGACGATGGACGACACCGGGGCGCAGTGGCGAGTCCGGTCGCAGCGGCAGGTGCTGGCAGTGAAAGAGCAGTCCCTGGACCAGTGTACCCGAACGGTTTCCCCGTGCCGGATGAACCACTACTCCCGCCGGTTTATCAATTACAATTACATCCTCATCTTCATACACAATATTCAGCTCCATCGGTTCCGGCTCGATGGTCAGTTCCGGTTCGTATTCAAACTCGGCGGTAATCAGATCGCCAGGTTTCACCCGGTAGCTGGGTTTGACTGTCTGACCGTTAACCAGCACCTTGCCGGCGGTAATCAGGGATGCCGCCCGGGTCCGGGAGACGCCAAGTCCGGAAAGGACAAGATACACATCCAGCCGTTTACCCCAGAGCCGCTGCGAGGCGATGCGCTGGAATCGCTTGACTGTTGCAGAGGTTGCCATTAGTGGTTCCCGTTGAGCCGGAGTTCGTATTCTTTGGCAAAGCTGATAATGCCGGCAGCGATGGCACGGGCGAGTTTTGCCCGGTATTCCGGTTTGCGCAGTGCCTGTTCCTCCTGGCGGTTGCTCAAGAAACCGCACTCCACAAGAACCGCGGGCATGAAGATATTGCGCAGGACATAAAAGTTTGCCTGCCGCACCCCCCGGTCCTGGGTGCGCACCAGGTCAAGTCCGGCTTCCTGAATCCGCAAAGCGAGGATGCTGGATTCATAGAGAAATTCATGCTGGGCAAGATCGGCGAGAATCAGTGATACCGGGTCGTTTTTGCTGATGAACGGGTTGGCGATTTCCCGCTCAAACACTTCATTTTCCCGGGTGGCAACTGCCCGTTCCCAGTCGGTTTTTGCTTCTGAGAGAAAGTAGGTTTCAAGCCCGGCTGCAGAACGGTTTTCCGACCAGTTCGCATGGATACTGACGAAGATCTGACTGGCAGTTTTTACCGCCTTTTCTGCCCGTTCGGCAAGTGACACATACTGGTCGCAATCACGGGTGAAATATACCTCAAAGCCCTGATTTTTCAGCCGTTCACCGACACGGCGGGCGATATCAAGGACGATTTCCTTTTCCTGTGTTCCCTTTCTGCCGACTGCTCCCGGGTCTTTACCACCATGACCGGGATCGATGATAATTCTGGTAACTCGGCGTTTGGGCAGTGGTGTCAGATGAAGCTCCAGTCCATTCGCCAAGGGGACAATTTTTTCTGATACCGGCTGGCGGAAGGTGCAGATAAGGCTGGTGCCGACCGTGCCCGAGTCGGGTTTGATACCGTTAAGCAGGGTGGAACTGGTAAGCGATAGCAGTCGCAACTGCTGGATGAAAACTGAGTCCATCCGGCAGCCAAGAATCAGCCGGTATTCAAGCGAGGAGTTTTTCTGGCTGAAGAAAATCAGCGGCGAATTTCTGGGCTGGAGCGGATTCAAGAGCAGCCGCAGAATCAGAGTATCGCCTCTGCGATCAGTTTCAATCGTAGAGAGAACCGGGATATCCAGTTCCGGAAAAAGTGCAGTAGCAACCACTGCCGGCAGATAGAGTTCACCCGAGTCAACAATGGCGGGCAGGGGCAGTTTCAGCTTGCGGGAGTTATGAATCACAAAATTGCTGTCCGGGATGAAGGTATATTCTGAGCTCCCGTCATCAAGCCGGCTGCTGGAGTTCGCGGACGGCGGGAGGATGGTGACAAAACGGGTTACGTTTCCGTTCACTGTAATTCGCCAGCACCGGCCGTTGAGCTGAGCGGTGATGCCAGCGAGAGACACGTAGTCAATGCCATTAAGAATTTTCTGGGTAACAGCGTAAGTAATACTGCTCAATAAAAGCGATAGAAGGAGAAGTAACTTTTTCATCGCCATCGCCGTTCTTCCCGTTCCATTGTCCGTTTCTTCAGTTCCTCCCGGCGGTCAATCGCCTTCTTGCCCTTGCAGAGCGCCAGTTCCACCTTGGCGATGCCCCGGTCATTAAAGTAAAGTCGCAGGGGAATCAGAGTAAATCCGCGCAGGGTGGTTTTACCGAAGAGCCGTTTAATCTCATCCTTATGCAACAGCAGTTTGCGCCGGCGCCGCGGGTCACGGTTGAAGATGTTGCCCTGACGGTAGGGCGCGATACTGACATCGCAGAGAAATGCCTCCCCGTTTTCAATAATTGCATAACCGCCGTCAAGTGAGGCGCCGCCTTCGCGCAGGGACTTGACCTCGGTACCGGTTAGGGCGATGCCCGCCTCCATTTTCTCAAAAACGGTATAGTCGCGCAGCGCCTTGCGGTTGGTGGCTACGACCTTCACCATCTGATTATAGAAAACGATGCGGATGTGTCAATGGTAATAAATTGGTAGGCAGCGGTTTTGTAAGCTGCTGACGGTGGCGGAGCGGGTAAAGTGGGAAACCGCAGTCAAATGGCGTTGTGCAGAGGAGCAATGTCTGCGGAGAGAAGTTTGTGTCAGGGACCGGGTTGAAGATGGAAGTGCTACGATCAGTTATAATACTTTCTCTCTCTTGTCAAGCGGTAATGGCAATTCCGGAGGATTGTTGTCAAAAATTGTAAACGCCGGCTCTGAATTTAAAATAATATTGGTAATTTGATGTTAGCAAAATATCAAGGACACGGAGGAATATATGAAGAAACTGGTTATGATACTGATAATAGCCGGTGCCGGACTGCTGGCAACCGAGTGGCAGCCCGAAATCCGGTTGACCAATAATAACTATTCAGACTATTCCTACTGGAGTACTCAGCGCCGGATTGTGGTTGACCCCGCAGGCAGAGTTCATGTCGCCTGGTATGTTATGAACTCCGGGCTGGGAACCTACCGTTTCCAGATTTACTATAAACGCTGGGAGCCGGGCAGCGGCTGGACGCCGGACACGATGATTTCGGCCGATCTTTACAATCAGAATCTGAACTCCAAGCATGTCTCTCTGGCATGCGATTCCGCCGGCAGGATTTATGCGGTCTGGACCTCAGGGCCGGATGATGTGACTGATGATTACATCTATCTCAAAACTTGGGCTCCGGAGTCAGGCTGGGATCAGAACTCCCGTTTGCTATCAGTGAGCGCGCCGACAGTAACCAAGGAGTGCGCTACCGTCACGGTTACACCGGATCAGCATGTCCATGTGGTCTGGCTGGAAGGAACCGCGATTGTCCATCGGGAGAAGATTGATACCCTGTGGCGGTTACCGGTGGTGATTGAAGGTGGAAGTAACTACAAGGCATATCCGGCAGTGGCGGGCGGACCGGACAACCGGGTACATGTGATCTGGTATGGAAGAGAGGGGACGAGCGGCTATTACGATGTCTTCTACAAGGTCCGGACCGATACGGTATGGGGTCCGACTGAGGATGTTTCTCAGGGTGAAAGGCATCAGATGTATCCTTCAATTGCGGTCAGTCCGGTAACCGGTTGCCCGCATGTGCTCTGGCAGTGTTATGGTGCCCAGGATCTGGTGAGGCGGATTGTGCATCGCTGGCGGAATCAGACCGGCTGGCAGCCCGCAGATACCGTTTCCGGTTGTGGGGATACACTGGATCAGGAGCCGGGGCAGATCATAGCGACCCTGGACGGGAGGGTGCACGCCATCTGGTCGGGCAGGACCGCTGGCTCGCCGGTTGTTCCTCAGATTCGTTATGCTGAACGTTCAACTAACGGGGTATGGTGTTCACCGGTTGATGTTACCGATACTGTTAACACCCGTGAGCGTCCTTCAATCGCCAGTGGCAATGCTGAAGCACCGGGCAATGTGTATGCGGTCTGGACCGATTACCGTGATGGTAATGCCGAGATATATTATGCTTGGGCAACGCCGGCACAGGGATTGGAAGAAAGTTCTGTTTATCCCGAATCTGAGAAATGTCGTGCGACATTAATCCGGAAGGGATTCAAGAGCAGTGCTAAAGTGGATTCGGGTATGCTGTTTGACATTACCGGCAGCCGGGTTTGGGGGTTCAAGCCGGGCAGAAATGGGGCTCTACAACTGACACCCGGAGTGTATTTTTTGTTTTCTGATCGGACGAACGCACAGGCAGTGCGGCGGCTGGTGGTTGTCTGGTAGCAGGCTGCGGTTAAGTTAACGGGCAAGTTACTATTGACTTCTTTCGCGTAGCGATTATAATCGCAAACTGATGACGGGGTTTGATGGGCAGGAGAATATCAATACTCTGCGTCAGCTTAACGAGCGCTACGAACCGTTAGAGCTGCTCGGAAGAAGTGAGTTTAATGAAGTTTATAAAGTCAAGGACCGGCTGGGACGCCGGATTGTTGCGCTAAAGGTACTGCAGAAAAATGCGTCTCGGGAAGCGGGCCTGAAACTCGAGCGGGAATTTTTTTATCTTTCCCAGCTGGCGCATCCCAATATCGTCCGAGTGTTTGATTACGGCCTGACGATTGACAGCTCCCCGTTCTTCACCATGGAGTTTGTTCCCGGGGTGCCGATCACCCGTTTTTTCCGGGGTTACCAGCCGGTACTGCTTGAGGTTCTGATTCAACTGCTTTCCGCACTGGATGCAATTCACCGCGAAGGGCTCGTCCACTGCGATATCAAGCCCAGTAATATCCTTGTTTATGATGGCGAAGGCAAACCAGTAGTGAAACTGCTGGATCTGGGATTTGTCGAGGATATGGCTCTTTCTTCAGCATCTCCGCGCGGGACACTGGGCTACATTGCCCCAGAACTGCTCAAGGGTGGCGAGGTGGACAGCAGAACCGATCTGTATTCTCTCGGTCTGGTTTTATATGAGATACTGACCGGTGTCGGACCGGCAAGCGGAGGTTCGCTGGAGGAGTGGCTGAAACGGCAGTATTATTCCGGATTTGAACCGGTGAGCAAATTCAACCCCGCAGTCCCGGCAGCGCTGGATAATCTCGTGCTGCGTCTGCTCAATCCGGACCCCAGACGGCGGCCGGCAAATGCGGAGCAGTTGCTGGAAGAATTTGTATCTTCAGGACTGATTGTGCCAGAATCATTCCGAATTCAGACAGTTGTTGAGCCTTCGGTTGTAAGGCGGGATTTGCTGGCACCGGCTTTTGTCGGCAGAAGTCCGCTGATTGTGCGCCTGAAGGAACTGCTGGGAGAGGCTGCTGCCGGTAAACCTGGGGTGGTTTTTATTTCCGGGGAACGGGGTGCGGGCAAAAGCCGAATTTTGGGGGAGTTCAAGTTCCTTGCTCAGCTGGAGCAGGCAACGGTTATCGCTTTTGAACCGGTGGCACTGGGTGCCCGAACCCAGTCGCTGGTTGAGAGTCTGATAAACCTTCTCTGGCGAGGTGAGGAGGTAGAAACAGGTATTAGCCTGGAGTTTTTCCAGGAGTCCAAGTTTCAGCTGTTTGAACAGCTGGTCCGGCGTTTGAAGGCGCTATCCGATTCCCATCGGGTGCCCCACAGTCTGGTACTGCTGGTGGATGATTTTGAACTTTTTGATCCGCTGAGTCTGGAATTTGTGCGTTATCTGGCATTGAGCCTGGAACAGGAAAGGCTGCTTCTGGTGATCACCGGGTTAAGAGAAAAGCGGCTGCTGGATCTTATCACCGAACTGAGCGAAAGGCCGTATTGCTATCACCTGGATGTGGATACTCTGGATCGTGAGGCGGTTCATGAGCTGGTAACTTCAGTCGTTGGTGATGACGGTAAAGTTGATGAGCTGGTTGACTGGATTTATGAATTCGGCGGCGGTAATCCACTGGCAACGATCGAGATAATTTATAGTATGATTGAGCAGGGGGTTATTTTCCGGGAGGGACTGTACTGGCGGTATTCATTGGAGTCTTTAAGAAGTTTTTCCATTCCCAAGAATATTGCGGAACTGGTGCGGCACCGGCTTGAGGTGCTGACACCGGAAGAACGGGAACTGCTGGAGGTCGGGGCAATAACCGCCGGTCCGTTTACGATTGAATTTCTCCGGGTAGTGCTCAATTATCCGGACCGGACACTGTTTCAGGCGGTCAACCGGCTGAAGGGGCTCGGATTGCTCAGGACATTTCATTCGCGGGACAATGAGTCGGAAGAGGTTCGCGGGGCGCTGATTCTTTCCAGCAAAGTGCTTGAGACTGTGGTCACCGAACGAATTCCGCAGGAGCGCCGCCGGGAACTGCACCGCCGGGTGGCGCTGGCGCTGGAGCTGGTGCATACAGATAAAAAGGATAAAATTCTTTTTGACCTCGCACATCAGTGGATTCAGAGCGGTGATCGCGAGCGGGCATACCGCTACGCACTCGCAGCCGGTAAAAAGGCGCAGGAGTGGCTGCTGTTTGATGAGGCCCGGCTTTTCTATGAAAGTGCGCTGAATCTTTCTTCCGATTTTGTCACTCCCGCTGAACGGTTTAATCTGATTGAGCGGGTCGGTGAACTCCGTGAGGCAACCGGCAGATATCACGAAGCGATTGACAGTTACCGGCAGGGAATGAGTCTGGCAGCCCAGTTTACCGGAGAAAATCGTACGATTCTTGCCCGGTTTCTGCGCCGGCTCGGTCTCGTGCATCAGAAACTGGGGGAACATCAGCAGGCGCTGCTTTTTTTAAATCAGGCACTGGCCCTTCTGGGAGAAAAATCCGGCTTGGAGTCGGTGCGGCTGCTTGCAGATCTGGGCTGGTCATATTGTGCTGCGGGTAAGGTGGAGCTGGCTGAGGATTATTTAGTCCGGGCGCTGCGGCAGTCAGAGCAGTTAAAGCGGGAACATCCTAAGGAGGCTAATTATCTGAACGGCCTTGTGTTTTACTATTTTGCCGTGCTCGCCGGTGCAAGATCGGATTACATGCTGGCACTGCAGCTGGCAGAGCAGGCGCTGGATGTTTTCAAATCAATCGGTGAGCAGTTCATGGTTTCGGTCGTAACACAGTTTCTGGCGACACTCTGTCTGCGCCGTGGTGATACGCGCCGGGCCGGCGAACTCTACGAGGAGGCGGCACGAATTCAGCACCGGACCGGTAATGTTTATTACCTGCTTAGTTCCTGTCATGGTTTGGGGGTGATCAGTTATGAGCAGGGAGAATTTGAGCGGGCGGTGCGGTATTTTAACGAAGCACTGCAGTATGCGGAGCGTGTCGGTTATATCAGCGCTGCTTTCAATCTCAATCTCCTGGTGGCTAATGTTTACTTTGACCAGGGGGAATGGAGCCGGGCTGAGGTTTGCTGTCAGCGTGCGCTCAAGCTCAGTCAGACAGCAGGAGATATGGTTTCCGAACCGGGCCGGGCACAGCTGGCGGTCTATTCAGCCCGCCTCAGCTCGATCCGGGGCGACTTCCAGTCTGCTGAGCGTTATCTCGCCACAGCCCAGCGTTTAGCTGAGAGTTCCCAAGATCCGGAACAGGAGTTTCTGTTTTCCTTTGTCCGCGCAGAAATGGAGTTACGCCGGGAAAGACTGGAGCTGAGCAAGGAGTGGCTGATCCGGACTATGCGCTCAGCAGTAAAAGTGCGGGATTGGAGACTCCGGTCGCTCGTGTGGCTGCTTGCCGGACAGTTCCGGCTGTCCACCGGTTCCCGGGCTGATTTTGAAGCTCAGCAGGCGATTGCTGCTTTCCGAAACCGTCCGGTATCACTGGAGTATGCTGGGGCGCTCCGGCTGGCAGCGCGTTGCGATGCTGCTGCCGGCAGAAAAGATCGGTCGCGCACTCAGTTCGAGGAAAGTATTAGAATCTTCCGACAGTTTAATGCCAAGTATGAACTCGGGCTTACACTGCTCGCAACTGCGGAACTGCTCTGCACTGATACCCTGTCCCTGCCGAAAAAGTTAAGAGGAATGCCAGCTGAACATTATGAATGGGTCCGGGCGAATCTGGAGGAGGCAATTTCCCTTTTCCGGCTGCTCGGAACTCAGATTGAGCTTGAGCGCGCGGAGCAGACTCTGGCATCGCTTGAGCAGATTTTCGGCGTGATTCAGTTGAAAGCCCGGCAGCGTAATGAGTATCTGAAGGTTTTCTATCAGTTAAGTGAACTGATGAATTCAGCTCTGGATCGGGACGATTTTCTTGACCTGGTGCTTGACCTGGTGCTCTCTGTGACCCGGGTAGAGCGGGGGGTTATCTTTTTCTTCCATCGGGACCGGCTGACGCCGGTAGCAGTGCGGGATGTGGAAAATTCAACAGTTCTGGATGCCGAGGCAATTTCCCATTCAGTGCTGCGCAAGGTGCGGCGCCGCCGGGAACCGCTGATCAGCGTTGACGCGCTGACTGATCCGCGGTTCAATTCGGCAAACAGCGTGATTCTGAATAAAATCCGGTCCCTGCTCTGTGTACCGCTGGTAGTAGGCGAGCGGGTAATCGGCACGATTTACCTGGATTCCCGGTTGACTACACATCTTTTCACTGAGGAAGATCAGAATCTTCTCCAGTCGGTCGGGCATCTGATTGCTGCTACCATTGAACGCTCCCGCATATACCGGCGGTGGTATCAGGAGACAGTGCTCACCTGCGATGACCTGCCGGTGGACCGGGCAACCGGTATTTTTCTCGGCAGATCGCCTGCCATCCGTCCGGTTCTTAATTTGATTGATAAGATTGCTCCAACCGATTGCACTGTGCTGCTTACTGGTGAAACCGGAACCGGCAAGGGAGCGCTGGCGCGGCTGATTCATTCCCGCAGTGGCAGAAAGGATAATAAATTTGTCGCGGTTGACTGCGGGACTCTGCCCGAGACGCTGTTTGAATCCGAACTCTTTGGTCATATCCGGGGTGCATTTACCGGTGCAGTGCGGGACAAGATCGGTATCTTTGAGTCTGCCAATGGGGGCACAATATTTCTGGACGAAATTACTAATACGACACCGGCAATTCAGGCAAAACTGCTGCAGGTGCTGGAGGATAAAATTATTCGCCGGCTCGGTGAAACGCAGACACGGCTTGTTGATGTGCGGCTGATCTGTGCAACGAACAAAAATCTGATTAATGAGGTGAATGCCGGCAGATTCCGTCAGGATCTGTTTTACCGGATGAATGTGGTTACGATAAATGTGCCGCCACTCCGGGAAAGGGTTCAGGATATTATTCCGCTGGCAAATTATTTTCTCCGGATCTGTGCTCAGCGGCTGAACAAGGAGATTAACGGTTTTGAGCGGGAGGTTGCCGAAGCATTCCTGCAGTATTCCTGGCCCGGAAATGTCCGGGAACTTCAGAATACCATTGAACGCGCAGTGATTATGACTCAGAATCCGCGGATAACGCTTGAGGATGTCGGGGAGACTTTTATCCATCTTAAGTCCTCAGAGAACGGTGCACGGGGCGGTCCGCTGACCAGACACCAGCTGCTTCAGGCACTGGAACAGACTGGCGGAAATATTACCCGTGCTGCCCAGCTGCTTTGTATCACCAGACGGCACGCACAGCGGTTGATCAAACGTTACCGGATAAGGCCCGAAGAGTTCGGGATTTAGTCGCATTTCCCTGGTTTTACAAGTTACAATTTTTT
>VSSL01000171.1_pt1 | contig 17836 bp, 16 predicted proteins | sample 4557531 | NCBI WGS metagenome assembly VSSL01 (sample SAMN10986726, study PRJNA523729) | hot springs metagenome | isolation source: hot springs | place: India:Timba, Gujarat | collected 2018-05-31 | reverse complement strand
TTTTTGCTGCACCGCCGGAGAAGCCGATGGAGTGGACGAATGAACTGGTAACCGGCGTGAAGCGGTTTCTTGCCCGGGTGTGGCGGTTGTATGAGGAGTGCCGGGAGTCGGGTGTTTTTGATCCGGCTGCGATTCCCGAGAAGCTCAAACCGGCGGAGTTTTCTGATGAGGAGCGGGAGCTTTATATCTATCTCAATCAGACCCATCAGAAGGTGCTTAGGGATGCCGAGGGGTTTCAGTTCAATACCGCAATCAGTGCGCTGATGGAGTTTCTTAACCGGCTCTACAGCTTTCCGGACCGCCGGTCCCCGGTTTTCGGCTTTGCCCTGAAGCGGTTTATCTATCTGCTGGCGCCATTTGCGCCCCACCTTGCCGAGGAGCTGTGGCACCGGTTCTATCCGGATCGGGGTTCCATTTTCAATGAGCGGATACCGGCATATGACGAGCAATTTCTGGTATTTGATACCATTGAGATCCCGGTTCAGATTAACGGGAAGCTGCGGGCAAGGGTTACGGTGAGGCGCGGGAGCTCAGAGGCTGAGGTGCGGACAGCGGTGTTTGCCAGTCCGGCGGTTATGAATTACATTCAGGCTCAGCAGGTGGACCGGTTTATCTATGTGCCGGACCGGCTGGTGAATATCGTAGTGAAGAAGCAGTCGGCATAATCCGGACAGAAGGAGGCGGTGATGAGAGGAGTATTTCTGGTGCTGGTGCTGTTCGGCGGAGTGCTGCTGGGTTATCTGATATTTCAGTTCGCTCAGGCACGGCGCCAGCAGGTTGATGTTCTGCCCGATTTTGAGGCGGGAACCGATTCGATCCGGGCCTATATCAGCCGGATTGAGGAGCTGGAACAGAGAGCAAAAGGGGTGCGGAGCCGGATTGCCAGTGCACCTTTAACTGAACGGATGATCCGGGAGCGGGAGCTGGCGGTACTTGAGGATAAAATCCGGGAGCTGAAGCTGGCAGTGGAACAGTGGCGCCAGGCAAGGACCAAAAAGAGTGCCAATGATCTTTACCGCAAGTGTATCATGATTTACGGTCGGGCAAGCGGGATCTGCGAAGTTCTGGTTTCTGATACTCTCCCCGAACCAAGACCGGTGAAGTAATTTGGACCGGATTCTAATTCTTGACTTCGGCTCGCAGTATACCCAGCTGATCTGCCGGCGGGTGCGGGAGCTCGGGGTCTACGCTGAGATTGTATCCTTCAATATTGCGCCTTCAGAAATTTTATCCAGGGGCGCACGCGGGCTCATTCTTTCCGGCGGTCCGGCAAGCGTGAGGGAGCACCAGGCACCCAAGCCGGATCCGGAAATTTTCTGTCTGGGAGTTCCGATCCTGGGTATCTGTTACGGGATGCAGGTTACCGCCCAGCTGCTTGGCGGCAGAATCGGCTCAGAGCTGCGGGAATACGGACACAGCCGGTTTGTCCGGAGCCGGAGGTCACCGCTCTTTGATGGTTTACCCGCCAGTTTTCCGGTCTGGATGAGCCATGGTGATTCAGTGCGCCGGCTGCCCGGCGGTTTCACAGCGCTGGGTGATACCAGCTCAGGCGCAGTGGCAGCGATGGCGGACGAAAGCCGGCAGATTTACGGGGTGCAGTTTCATCCCGAAGTTGAGCACACACCGCTGGGAAAAGATATCCTGGCAAATTTTCTGTTCAAAATCTGCAGGTGCCGGCGCAACTGGACGATGAAGAACTTTATTGAGGAACAGAGGGCGTTAATCCGCCAGCAGGTGGGCCGGGAACGGGTGCTGTGTGCGGTTTCGGGCGGAGTGGATTCAACGGTAATGGCGGTTCTGCTCTACCGGGTGCTCGGGCGCCGGCTGATTGCGGTGTTTGTGGACAACGGGCTGTTGCGCCAGGGCGAGGCAGAAGCGGTGCCCAGAATGCTTAAAAGATTTCTGCCGGTGCGCGCGGTTGATGCCCGGAGGCAATTTCTGAGCAGTCTGGAGGGTGTGGTTGCTCCGGAACGGAAGCGCCGGATCATCGGACAGGAGTTCATCCGGGTTTTTGAAGCGGTGGCAGAACAGGTGGGCGGAATCCGGTTTCTGGCTCAGGGGACGCTGTATCCGGACCTGATTGAATCCCGGTCTGCCACCGGTGGTCCTTCAGCCACAATCAAGACCCACCACAATGTCGGCGGTCTGCCCAAGGACCTCAAATTTGAACTGATTGAACCGCTCAAGGAGCTGTTCAAGGATGAGGTGCGGAAGCTGGGGCAGGCGCTGGGGATCCCCGGTGCCATTCTTAACCGTCATCCCTTTCCCGGTCCGGGCCTGGCGGTGCGGATCGTCGGCGCTGTGACCCCGGAACGGCTGGAGATGCTCCGGCAGGCGGATCATATTTTTATCAGCGAGCTGAAAAGATCAGGCTGGTATCATCGGGTCTGGCAGGCGCTGGCAGTGCTGCTGCCGGTGCGTTCAGTCGGGGTGATGGGCGACCGCCGGACCTATGAGCATGTGGTGGCATTGCGGGCGGTAACCTCAACCGACGCCATGACCGCCGACTGGGCACGGTTGCCCGAGGAACTGCTTGCCCGGATCGCCCGGCGGATCACTAATGAGGTCCGCGGTGTTAACCGGGTGGTTTATGATATTTCATCCAAACCGCCGGCAACAATTGAATGGGAGTGATGTTATTCGTCCGGCAGGGCGCGGATTGAGTCAATATATGCCTGAGTCAGTCCGGTGGAGTCGGTAACCATCCAGACCGCCCGCTGAACCATACCCAGGTTTTCGCTGATCCGCTTGTGTCGCACCAGTTCTGCCAGCTGCCGCAGTTCCGGGTTATCGGTCAGGGGACCGAGAGTAAAGGTGTCAGCTTCTGCCGGAATGAGCCGGCGCCGGTTACAGCAGAAGACGCCGAGCACGACCGTGGTGTTATTGGTGCTGAAGGTGACCGGATGGTCCTTAAGCATAATCATGTGCTGAGTGGAGTTCCTGCGGGAGGTAAAGAGCAGACCGCCGGGCAGAGTGTCAGATGCATAGGCAGAGTTGTTCGCCCGGGCAACCAGTGCCAGCGAATAGAGTCCGTTCGGACTGAAATGCTGCCGGTCACCAGCGATGGTAATCAGTGTAATTCCGGGGTTGAGGCTGAAGGGGCTGCCGGTGGGCTCAAAGTCGGTCGGGATCAGTAGTTCGTCGCAGGCAGCAAGCAGCAGGATGAAAACCAGAATCAGCCGGCGGGAGGCAGCGGCAGAAGCGGGCATATTCCTGTCAGGGCAGGTTCTGAAGCTTAACCCGGGTTGAGTCGGTAAGCCCTTCGCCATCGGTGATTTCAAATAGCGCCTCCTGTGCCAGCTCTACCGCCTCTTCGTAATCAAGGTGCTTGTCCTTCAAGAGTTCAAAAAGTTCATTCAGCTCCCGCTCCCAGACCTGAATCGCAATTTCGTAAGACGATTCATCATCCGGTTCGTCCAGGTTTTCGTTCGCACAATAGGTCGGTAAGAGAACGGTTGTGTCCTGATCCGGCGGCACCGAGAAGGAAAACTGCTGTAAAAGCATCATGTACTGATACTCCGGGCTGTTGGGCGAAAAAACCAGACCTGCCGGCATGAGAACCGGGATGCGCCGGGTGGTGTTGTTAAGAACTGAAAGCTCAAGGGGCAGAAGCGAACTCGGGATCTCCGAGTCAGCACCGGTAATATACCGGAGCTCAAGTCCGGCAGGCAGCTCGTAGGGTTTGCCGCCGATCGGCTCAAATGCACCCCGTTCCCATTGACGTTCAGGCAGCCGGTCGCAGACACCGGCAAGGGAGGTTAAAAGCACCAGGGAAACCAGCAGGTACCGGTTCACAGTAAATAAATAGCCGGTTACAGTCAAAAGTCAAGCGGCGAGTCGTTTGATCGGCAAAGTTCTGATCCCCCCGATAAATTAGAGTCATACGAAATGGCAGATTTCACACTTTTACGCCGGCTCACAATGACCGTTTTTGGCAAGTTGAAGCTATACCGACAGTTATGAAATGGTGCCGGTTTGAACTGTCCGCAGCCGGGGCGGCAGTTCCCGGCAGGGTGTCGGTTTCTGATCGGAATGGTCCGGTATGACGGCTTTCGGGGCAGTTACCATGGTCCTTTGTCAGCTGGTGTCACAAAGCCAAGGACAATCAGCTGTTCATTGATGCGATAGGTGGTGACTCTGATCTGCAGGCGGCGAATCGTGCCATCCCGCATCAGCCCGTTAAACTGATACTCATTGGGTGCCGGTTTGCCCTCCTGCCGCGCCCGGAGATATCCTGTAATCCGCTCCCGCTCCGATTCGGCAACCAGCTCCACTACCGGCTTGCCGATCACCTCATTGAGCTCATAGCCGAACAGCTTGGCAAATTTCGGATTGGCGTAAACAATCCTGCCCTCGTGCTCGGCAGCGATACCATGGGGTGAATATTCCAGGATCGCCCGGGTGTGCGAGAGCACCTCCTGGACCTGACGGCTAAGCTTTTCCCGTTCGCTTAAGTCCTGAGCGACCACCATGACTGCCGGTTGACCCTGCCAGCTGAGGGGTGCGTTCCGAACCTCAACTAAAATGTAACTGCCGTCCCGGCGCCTGAGCCTTTCCCTAATCGGCGGGTTGCTCGTCCCCTTTTCGAGGGCGGTGCGGATGCGGTTGACTGCCACCGGCCAGTCATCCGGATGGACAAATTCCACCACGCTCATCCCGATCAGTTCTGCCGGGTCGTCATAGCCGAGCATTCTGGCACCGGCGCGGTTGATCATGACGATCCTGCCCTGCTGATGGACTGCAATTGTTATCGGAGCGATCTCAATCAGGGTCTGATAGTTATTCAAGCTTTCCTTGAGCCGGTGCTCAATCGTCCGGTAATCGGTAACATCATGGGCCAGACCTACAGTGCCCAGCAGCTCGCCGTCCAGCCCGCGCAGCGGTTCCACCCGGGCGAGATAAAAGTGTTCGCCCTGGATAAATTCAAACTGCACCGATTCACCCGCCAGTGCCCGCTGGAGCTGGAGTTCAATCTCCGGTTTGATGTTCAAAAGGGTGGTGATTTTTTCCCCGACCAGTGTGCCGGGTTGGGCGGAGAGGCCGCGCATGCCGGAGCCGATTGCCGAGGTGCATATTAGCCTGGTGTCGGTGGTCCAGATCAGCGCCGGAATCTGGTTGAGCAGAAGCCGGAGCCGGGCCTCATTCTCCCGGAGCTCAATTAACGCCTGCTTCTCCTCGGTGATGTCCCGGCAGATGGTCAGGATCAGAGTTTCCTCCTCCAGTTCCACCAAGGCGTTGCTCAAAAGCAGCCAGAGCGGCCGGCCGTCCCGGCGCCGGGTGGAGATTTCCGCCTGAAACTGTCTTTTCTCCAGAATGGCGGTGCGCATCTGGGGCAGGATCACCGCCACATCAGCGGGGACGAGCTCGCGCAGACGCCTGCCGACAATTTCGGTTGCCGGCTGGCCCAGCAGACGGGTGGCGGCACGGTTGACCCGCACGACCGTGCCGTCCATCTTTTCCAGAAAAATGGCAGCGGTTTCAGCATCAAACAGCTGAGCCACCAGAGATTCACTCCGGCTGATTTCGGCGCGCAACTGATATTCAGCAGTAATGTCCCGGCACAGGGCGTAAATTTTCTGCTCGGCTGAGTCCGGCAGTACCTCAGCCCGAACACTTAAAATTTTTTCCTGTCCTTGCTGATCATGAATTCTGATTGTCGTTTCCCCCCTGCCCTTTTTCAGCAACCTGCGTCCGAAAAGGGCGAGGGAGCGCTGGTCCTCAGGCAGAACAAACTGATCAACGGGCTGGTTGAGCAACCGTTCAACCGGGAGACCGGTGATCTGGCTTGCAGCACTGTTTGCTTCGAGGATCTGTCCGCGGGTTGAAACCACAATGATGGCATCGGTTGCGAGCCGTAATACCGTCTGGTACTTTCTTTCCACCTGCAATGTCTTCTCAGTAGGCTGCCAGAAAGGTGTCACATCCCGGCCGATGCACACGATCCCGGCCGGGGTGCCTGATTCATCCAGTCCGACGGTGGCAAAGAAGTAGAGGCTCATCCGCCTGCCGTCCTTCCGGATGAACTCAAATCCATTGGCAAAATCCCGGCCTGCCAGCACCGTTCTTACATTCAGCCCCGAATCCGGAAACAGGCCGCTCCAGGGCATGCCCAGCAGTTCCTCCTTACTCAGCCCCAGTGTCCGGTGTGTCTCCTCATTCACATCAACAATCCGGCCCGCGAGGTCCAGGGTGAGGACGATATCGCCGGGCTGGATACTGATGTTTTTAAAGATCAGTCCCCGGGTTCTTTTTTTCTTCCGTTCGGGCATCAACCAAGACTCCCGTCCAAATAGTATGATGACCAGCGGGTTTGTCAATAAAAGTTAGTCGGGAAAAGGGCGGTGCGCCGGCTACTTCGGGTAGTACTTTTCCAGCAGTGCCGGCCGGACCCGCTTGAGCTCTGACTTCGGGAATACCGACAGAAGCTCCCAGCCAAGGTTCAGCGTCGTCTCAATTGAGCGGTTTTCATACTCACCCTGGGCGATGTAGCGCCGTTCAAAGGTCCGGGCAAAGTCGATATACACCCGGTCCAGCTCGGTCAGCGCCGCTTCACCCAGAATCACCTGCAGCTCCTCCGCCTCCTTGCCCCGGGCATAGCAGGCGTAAAGCTGATTAAACAGATCCGCATGATCCTCACGCGTCTTGCCGGCACCGATTCCCTTGTCCTTCAGCCGGGAGAGGGAAGGCAGGACATCGATCGGCGGTGCAATGTTCTTCAGATGCATTGCCCGGGAAAGGATGATCTGTCCCTCAGTGATATAACCGGTTAAATCGGGGATCGGATGGGTCTTGTCATCCTCGGGCATGGTGAGAATCGGAATCATCGTAATTGAACCGGTCCGTCCCTTGATCCGGCCGCAGCGCTCATAAATTGATGCCAGATCGGTGTAGAGATAACCCGGATACCCCCGTCGGCCCGGGACCTCCTTGCGGGCGGCAGAAATTTCCCGGAGTGCCTCACAGTAGTTGGTCATGTCGGTGAGAATCACGAGAACATGCATTCCTAGCTCAAATGCCAGATACTCGGCACAGGTGAGAGCGGTCCGGGGTGTGGCGATCCGTTCGATTGCCGGTTCATCGGCGAGGTTCAGAAACAGGACGGTTCGGGACAATGCACCGGAGCGGGTAAAGTCGTCAATGAAGAACTGCGCCTCCTCAAAGGTGATGCCCATGGCGGCAAACACAACCGCAAACCTTTCCTCTTTTCCCAGTACCTTTGCCTGACGGGCGATCTGGGCTGCCAGCCGGTTATGGGGCAGACCGGTGCCGGAAAAAATCGGCAGTTTCTGTCCGCGCACGAGGGTATTCAGCCCGTCGATCGCCGAGATGCCGGTTTGAATGAACTCGTTCGGGTACTCGCGGGCACAGGGGTTAATCGGAGCGCCGTTGATATCGAGCCGCTGTTTCGGAATGATTGGCGGACCACCATCGCGCGGCGCACCCAGTCCGTCGAAAACCCGTCCCAGCATTTCCTCGGAAACCGCCAGTTCAATACCCCTGCCCAGAAACCGCACCCCGGCTTTCGGCACATCAATTCCTCTTGTTCCCTCAAATACCTGCACCAGCGCCCGGTCGCGGTTCACCTCCAGAACCTGGCCGCGGCGTCTTTCCCCTGATGGCAGTCTGATTTCCACCAGCTCGGCATACTTCACCCCGCTTACCCCTTCAACAACGAGCAGTGGTCCGGAGACCGAACTCACACTCCGGTACTCTTTAATCATGCCACCCCCCTTAGCTCCGCTTCAAGTTCAGCTTCAATCTCTTTGAAACGTGCCTCCAGCTCCGATTCTTCAAGAAATTTCATCCGGGCGATCTTCTCCCGGACCGGCAGCTTTTCAATCCGGTTAATGTCATCACCCCGTTCCAGCGCCTGCCGGGCACCGTGGTAAAACCGGAGAATCATTTCCAAAATCAGCGCCTGTTTCTTCAGGGAACTGAAGCTGTCTACCGGATCAAACGCATTCTGATGGAGAAAATCTTCCCGGATTGACCGGGCGGTCTCAAGAATCAGCCGTTCATTTCCGCCCAGCGTATCCTTGCCCACCAGCCGCACCACCTCCTCCAGTTCTGCCTCCCGCTGCAATATTGCGAGTGCCTCCCGGCAGTTCGCCCCATAACCCGCACCTGCCAGCCGGTCCATTACCGGAGCCAGCGATTCCGCATACAGCGAATAGGAGCGGAGCCAGGAAATTGCGGGAAAATGGCGGGCAAACGCCAGCTTGTCCTCCAGCGACCAGAAGACCTTTACCACCCGCAGTGTTGCCTGGACAACCGGGTCATTGAGATCGCCACCCGGCGGCGAGACCGAGCCGATAACGGTCAGACTTCCCTCCTGCTCCCTGCCCTGATATCTTCCGAGACACCGGACCCGGCCTGCCCGTTCATAAAATTCCGCGATCCGTCCTGCCAGATATGCCGGATAACCCTCTTCGCCCGGCATCTCCTCCAGCCGGCCTGAAATCTCGCGCATTGCCTCTGCCCAGCGGGAGGTTGAGTCTGCCTGCAGCGCCACCGCATAGCCCATATCCCGGAAGTACTCGCCAATCGTGACCGCAGTGTAAACCGAAGCCTCCCGCGCCGCTACCGGCATATTGGAAGTGTTGGCGATCAGAACCGTCCGCTTCATAAGCGGTTCCCCGCTTCTCGGGTCCTCAAGTTTGGGAAACTCCAGGAGAACATCAGTCATCTCATTTCCCCGTTCGCCGCAGCCGACAAAAATGACCACATCCGCATCCGCCCACTTCGCCAGCTGATGCTGAATCACGGTCTTGCCGGAACCGAACGGTCCGGGGACACATGCGGTACCGCCCTTTGCCACCGGGAAGAAACTGTCAATCACCCGCTGTCCGGTTAAGAGGGGCATATTCGGTGCCAGCCGTTCCTTTACCGGTCTGGGGACCCGCACCGGCCAGCGCTGGATCATGGTCAGATTCACTGTCCGGTCCCGTGTCCGCAGGACCGCTACCGTATCGCTGATTTTCCACTCTCCTTCCCGGACCTCGACCAGTTCTCCGCCCACACCCGGCGGCACCATGATGCGATGCCTGATCAGCGTGGTTTCTTCAACTTCGCCGATCACATCTCCCGGCTCAACTTCCGAGCCGGCTTTTACGACCGGCTTGAAATACCATTTCCTGTCCCGGTTCAGACCCGGGACCTCCACGCCCCGGCTGATGAAATCACCGGCAACGCTCCGCACGACATCCAGCGGTCGCTGCACGCCGTCATAAATACTTTCGATCAGTCCCGGACCCAGTTCCACCGAGAGCGGTTCGTGGCTCGGGAAAACCGGCTCTCCCGGTCCGATACCCGCAGTCTCTTCATAAACCTGAATTGCCGCTTCGTCACCTGCAAGCCCGATTATTTCTCCCAGCAGTCTCTGCTCCGAAACCCGCACCATGTCAAACATCTTTGAGCCCGCCATGCCTTTTGCGACCACCAGCGGACCTGATACCTTGACGATCGTCCCGACTTCCGACTGCGTCCGCTTTTCCCCGGTGTCAAAACTTTCGCTCATGCTTCTCCTCCTTTGGACTGTCCTCTCCGGTTCCGTCCGCTCGTCCTTTGCTTTGACCGAGCAGATCTGCTCCCACCGCCCGGGCGACTGCTCTGACCAGAGGATCAAATTCATCCTTCAATCCGGAGAATGGCAGTGCCACTATGCACGGCAGGGCATCCTGCGAAAACCTTTTAATCACATCCTTCAGTGCGCCTGCCAGATTATCGGTGTAGAAAATAACCTGGTAACCGGCCCGGACCAGCTCTTCCACCCTGCTGCGCGCATCCCCCTCCTGCACCGCAAAAACATCAACGCCCGCCGCTCCCATTCCCATCACCACATCCTCCGGTCCCACGACTGCGATCCGGGAAACCTCACTCGGCATAAACAACCAGCTCCTCAGCCACGGTGGCGGGTAATCCTGTTACCTTCGCACCGTAAATCAGACGGAGATTCGTAATTTCATTCTCCCAGAGCCGGTAGAAACGGAATACCGGTTCATACCCCAGTGCCACATAGCGCGCTCGATTTACAAACTCCACCAGAAGGCGCCGGGCTCTCTGTTCCACGAGGGCAAACCACCCGCGGTTGATCTTCACCTCCAGCCCTCGCTGGACCAGTTCCTCAAAAACTGTTCCCCGGAACCGCTGACTCCATACCTCATCTTCAGCGCCGACCAGTGCCGTCAGTTCTGCCAATGCCAGACCGCCTCCCCGCACCAGCAGCGAGGAGGGTTTTTCCGGCACCTCCGGCATCAACCGCAACCGCAATAGTATCTTCAGATTCAGCAGATCCGCCGTCAGCCGGTAATAATGCCAGGCAAAATCCCGGTTCCGGCAGCAGTCCAGTGCCAGCTCAATCTCTTGCTGGTCAAGATAAAGATCAACAAATCCCGGATTCCCCTTATGTTCTGCCCGCTCCAGTGCGGTGCGCCCGTGGATCGCAAGCCAGCTTTCTACCCGCCGCGGCAGCTCCAGGCGCACAGATGACTCCGGCACGGTCATATGCCCTTCGTCGGCTCCCAGCTGTCGCTTCAGGCTCACCTTCATGCGCATGACCGCTAACGGCAGGACCAGAACCGTCCTCAGCCACTCCTCCGGGACATATTCGAGGGTGAACTGCAGAGCCGCTTCCTCTGCCCGGGAAAAGATCTGAGCCGGGTTGTTCAACCCGTCCCGGTCGATGAATTCGGCATAGCGGGTTTCGGAAAGTTCTCGGAGGAAATCCTGGGCGGTGGGAACTGATATCAGCCGTTTATAGAAACTGCGGTCAAGAAAGAGCGGTTCGCGTGCCTTCATCCTGCCGATGCCGAATGAATAGGCGGCGTTTTCGCTCCAGCGGAGCGTGCCGGTCCGGTAGCTGCGAGTGATTGAATCCGAAAGCAGAGTCACAAGAATATAAATATAATCCGGTATAAATGTGAGTCAATAACAGTAAGCCTTTCCTGCCAGCGGGCGCTGTCGGGCTTAACTTGACATCAGCGGTGATCCGGTTTAACCTTTAATGATGGGTATTCTCATTATGCTCGGGCTGATCAGTGCGTCCCCGGCGACGGGAACGGCAACCTTTGATTTCCTGCTCATTGCGCCGACTGCCCGGGAAGCGGTCATCGGCAGTTCTAATCCGGCAGCAGGGAGCGGTGCTTTTGCATTTTATTACAACCCGGCGCAGCTCTTAGCCAGCACCGCACCGGAGGCGCAGTTCAGCTACATCAACTACCCGGCAGGGGTGAATGCGGGTTCGGCTGCCTACCGCCAGCTCGTTGCCCAGGGGCGCGGTTTCGGTGCCGGTTTCTACTACCTGAACTCCGGGACGATGAAGCGGACCAATGAGCAGGGGGAGGAGCTGGGGACATTCGGCGTGTCGTTTGCCAGTCTGAAGATTGCCGGGGCGCAGACCGTTGCGGACCGGATTGATATCGGGCTGTCGCTGAGCGGACTCTACGGCAGTATTGACACCTTTTTCACTGTCGGGGTCGCGGGTGATGCCGGCGCGGTATACCGTCTGCCGGATTACCATCTGTCAATCGGTGCGGGGGTCAGCAACCTCGGACTGCAGATCAAGCCCTTCGGTGACTACCGGGATCCGCTCCCGTTTGATATTGCGCTCGGTGCCGCCTGGCAGCCGGTGCCGGCAGTCAGTCTCGGGGTCGGCGTACACAAATCAAGAGCCGACCGCTTCCGCTTCAATTGCGGGGTGGAAGGCTGGGCAGGGAGTAACATTATCCTCCGTGCCGGCTATGACTCCCGCGGCAGCGACTGGAATGACGGCACGCTGGGCGGACTGCTTGCCGGCTTTGGTGCGGGGCTCGGAATCCGTTATGACCGGTATCAGATTGACTATTCTTTCCTGCCGATGGGGGTGCTCGGCTTTTCGCACCGGCTGAGCCTCGGGTTCAGCCTGTAAATTTCCGATGAAGCGTCAGTTTGTCAAGGATCTGAAGCCGGGGGCGCTGGTCAACGATGTATTCTGGTGCTCGCGCCGGGACATCAAGGACCGCCGGGATGGCGGGCAGTTTCTGACCTTTGAAATCCGGGACCGGACCGGTGCCATGTCGGCGATTATGTGGGACAAGATTGAGGACGGAATTACCTACATCGCCGAGGGCAGTTTCTGCCATGTTCAGGGCCGGGTCAGCGACTATCAGGGGAAACTGCAGCTGACGGTCAGTGCGGTCTATCCGGTGGAGCCGGTTCAGGTGTCAAAGGCCGATTTCATTCCGGTGTCCAGGTTCAATCCTGCTGAGCTGATGAGCGAACTCAGGGGTTACATCGGCCAGATTCAGAACCCCTGGCTCCAGCAGCTGCTTAAGGCATTTTTTGATGATGCCCGCTTTGCTGAACAGTTTGCCCAGGCACCGGCAGCGGTCCGGGTGCATCATGCCTGGCTCGGCGGACTCCTGGAGCATACGGTGATGATGTGCCGGCTGGCGGTCCAGCTGCCCGGGGTTTATCCGGAAATTGACCGGGACCTGCTCCTCACCGGCTGTATCCTGCACGACATCGGCAAGGTCCGTGAATACACCGCCGGGCAGGCGATTGAACATACCGACGAGGGCAAGCTCCTCGGTCATATTGTGCTCGGTTATCAGCTGGTGGCGGACAGAATCCGCACAATTGCAGGCTTTCCGCCCGAGCTGGAAAAGCAGGTTCTGCATATCATTCTTGCCCATCACGGCGAGCATGAATTCGGGGCGCCCAAGACCCCGAAGTTTCCCGAAGCCTTTCTCGTCTTCTTTCTGGACTATCTGGATTCCCGGCTGGCGATCTTCCGTTCTGCAATTGAAAAAAATCCCGGGGTGCGGTGGACTGAATTCAACGACTACCTGGAAACTGATGTTTACATCGGCGAACCGCCGGACAAGGTTCAGTGACATCTGCCCCCGCGCCGGAATCACCGCTTCTCCGGCTGCCTGATTATCAGACCTTCGCCCCTGCCTGCCGTCAGCTGGGGGTGAGTCTCAACCGGGAACAGTTCAGCCTGCTGGTCCGGTATCAGGCTGAACTCACAGCGGGAAATGAAAGGATCAACCTGATTTCCCGCAAAGACACCAGCCGGATCTTCAGCTATCACATCATTGACTCCCTGGCGGTTTCCCGGTTCATCCCCGAGGCTCGGGTCTGCGCCGATATCGGCACCGGTGCCGGACTGCCCGGGATTCCGCTGGCGATAATCCGTCCGGACCTGACCGTTTTGCTGATCGAATCGGTGCAGAAGAAGTGCCGGTTTCTGGCGCAGGTGACCGCCGGGCTGGAACTCAGAAATATCCGGCTGTTCTGTGCCCGTGCTGAGAGCCTGCCACCGCTGGACTGCGATGTGATTTTAAGCCGGCTGACCGGCGAGTTGAAGCTGACCCTGCGTCATTCGGTCCACCATCTCAAGCCCGGAGGAATCATGATTCTTTACAAATCGGCGGGCTGGGAGGCGGAACTGAAAAGGAACTTCCGGCTCCTGGAGCGGCTACAGCTGAAGCTGGAACGGGTGGAGACGGTGCGCCTGCCTTTTACCGGGATTGAGCGGCAGCTGGTGTTCCTGGTGCGTCCGGCATAAGGCGATTCAGAAACCCCATAAAAAAAGATGAAGGCCTCCACCCCGCGGCCTTCACTTTTCAAAGATCAGTACCGGATGTAACATCAATAAGCGTGCCCGGGTTGTGCGAAACTCGTAGAAAGGAGGTGATCCAGCCGCACGTTCCCGTACGGCTACCTTGTTACGACTTCGCCCCAGTCACCAGCCCTACCTTGGGCCCTCGTAAAGAGGGACTTCAGGTATTGCCGGCTCCCATGGCGTGACGGGCGGTGTGTACAAGACCCGGGAACGTATTCACCGCAGCATGCTGATCTGCGATTACTAGCGATTCCATCTTCATGCAGGCGAGTTGCAGCCTGCAATCCGAACCATGGCCGCTTTTATGGGATTAGCTCCGCCTCGCGACGTCGCAACCCATTGTAACGGCCACTGTAGGACGTGTGTAGCCCTGGGCATAAAGGCCATGCTGACTTGACGTCATCCCCACCTTCCTCCTCCTTAACGGAGGCAGTCCCCTTAGAGTGCACCCTCGCGGGTTGGCAACTAAGGGCAGGGGTTGCGCTCGTTGTGGGACTTAACCATACACCTCACGGCACGAGCTGACGACAGCCATGCAGCACCTGTGCCGGCTCCCGAGAAAATCCCGGGTCGCTTCCCTTTCGGGTCACTACCACCGGCATGTCAAACCCAGGTAAGGTTCTTCGCGTAGCATCGAATTAAACCACATCCTCCACCGCTTGTGCGGGTCCCCGTCAATTCCTTTGAGTTTCAACCTTGCGGCCGTAGTCCCCAGGTGGCACACTTAGCGCGTTAGCTGCGGCACGCCCGAAACCGGGCACGCCCAGTGTGCATCGTTTACGGCTAGGACTACCAGGGTATCTAATCCTGTTTGCTCCCCTAGCTTTCGTGTTTCAGCGTCAGGAACGTTCCAGGAGCCTGCCTTCGCCATCGGCGTTCCTTCCGATATCCACGCATTTTACCGCTACACCGGAAGTTCCGGCTCCCTCTCCCGTCCTCAAGGCTGGTAGTTTCGACAGCAGTTCCTCCGTTGAGCGGAGGGCTTTCACCATCGACACGCCAGCCCGCCTACACACCCTTTACACCCAGTGAATCCGGACAGCGCTTGCCCCCTACGTATTACCGCGGCTGCTGGCACGTAGTTAGCCGGGGCTTCCTCTGGGGGTACCGTCACCCCTTGTTGTCAAGGGGCTTCGTTCCCCCTGACAGGAGTTTACATCCCGAAGGACTTCATCCTCCACGCGGTGTCGCTGGGTCAGGCTTTCGCCCATTGCCCAAATTTCTAGACTGCTGCCTCCCGTAGGAGTGGGGACCGTGTCGCAGTTCCCCTGTGGCTGGTCACGCTCTCACGCCAGCTACCCGTCTCAGCCATGGTGGGCTTTTACCCCGCCATCAAGCTGATAGGCCAAGGGCCCGTCCCAGGGCGGTACCTTGCGGCACCTTTCCTGCCGGGAAGATGCCCTCCCGGCAGAATATGGAGAATTAGCCCGCCTTTCGGCGGGTTATGCTCCTCCCCGGGGATGGTTACCCTTGTATTACTCACCCGTTCGCCGCTAAGCACAGCACGGTATTGCTACCACACTGTGCTCCGCTCGACTTGCATGTCTAAGACACACCGCCAGCGCTAGTCCTGGGCCAGGATCAAACCCTTCAAGCGAAAAGCTTGTCAGGAATTGATTGGCACAACCCGAGCACGCTTGGGTTACATCCGAATTATCAAAGAGCGATATCTCTGTGACTATAATTATAATTGCCCGAAACCCTTTGTCAAGCAGGATTTTAATCCGTTTTTCAACAAACTATCTTCTGATAATTTCATAACTTATAACTTTTTAGCGATAAACTTTCTGAGCCGGGTTTCAAGGGGTCTGATTTTCCTTTTTTCCCTCTTTTTTCGCAGAACCTTCTGAACCCGATTTTTCCCCGCCCTTGTCCGCACCGGACTTGCGGGCATAATCGGTGATGTAGAAACCTGAGCCCTTGAAGATCAGGCCCGAACCGCCCGAGATCAGCCGTTCCACTTTGCCGTTTTTCCCGCACTTGGGGCATTTCTTCACCGGCGGTTCGGTAATGCGCTGAAACTGGCTGAAGCGGTGTCCGCAACGCTTGCAGTGATATTCGTAGGTCGGCATATCAGGCGCTTCCTTTCACCCTCTTAAAGACCGGAGCGCCCGCAGCGGGGCGCTCCGGTCCGGAGGTGTGATTAATACTCACCGCTGTAGCCGCCCGGAGTCGGCGGGGTCTTTTCCTTTTCCGGCAGTTCGGTAATCGCGCACTCGGTGGTGATCATCAGCCCGGCAACGCTCGCCGCATTCTGGAGCGCAACCCGGGTGACCTTGGTCGGGTCGATGATGCCCATCTCGAACATGTCGCCGTATTCCAGGGTCTCGCAGTTGAAGCCGAAACTGCCCTTCTCCTCCTTGACGCGGTTGAACACGATCGAGCCGTCAACTCCGGCGTTCTGGGCGAGCTGACGGATCGGCTCCTCCAGCGCCCGCTTGACGATGTTGACGCCAATCTGCTCATCGCCCTCAACCTTCAGCTTCTCCAGCGCCGGGATGCAGCGCACCAGCGCCACGCCACCGCCCGGGACGACACCCTCTTCCACCGCAGCCCGGGTGGCGTGCAGTGCGTCCTCAACCAGCGCCTTCTTGTTTTTCATCTCCACCTCGGTTGCCGCACCGACATTGATCACCGCCACACCGCCGGCAAGCTTCGCCAGCCGTTCCTGCAGTTTCTCCCGGTCATAGTCGGACTTGGTCTCCTCAATCTGCTTGCGGATCTGCTCAATCCGTGCCTGAATGTCCGCCTTCTTGCCCGCACCCTCAACGATGGTCGTATTCTCCTTGTCAATCACCACCCGCTTGGCGATACCGAGATCGGAAATCTGGACATTCTCCAGCTTGATGCCCAGGTCCTCGGAGATCAGTCTGCCGCCGGTGAGGATGGCGATATCCTCCATCATCGCCCGGCGCCGGTCACCGTAGCCCGGTGCCTTGACCGCACAGCAGCGGAGCGTGCCCTTGATGTGGTTGACCACCAGGCCCGCCAGCGCCTCACCCTCAACCTCTTCCGCAATCACCAGAATCGGCTTGCCCCGCTGGGCAACCTTCTCCAGAATCGGCAGGAGGTCGCGCATTGAGGAGATCTTCTTCTCATAGAGCAGGACAAATGCATCCTCAAGGATCGCCTCCATCTTCTGGTTCTGGGGTGAGGTGGTGCCGGGCTCAAGCGCAAAGTAGGGCGAGAGGTAGCCGCGGTCAAACTGCATACCCTCGACGACCTCAAGCGTGGTCTCAACCGACTTTGCCTCCTCAACCGTGATTACGCCCTCCTTGCCCACCTTCTCCATCGCATCGGCGATCAGCTTGCCGATCTCCTTGTCATTATTTGCGGAGATGGTGGCAACCTGCTCGATCTCCTCTCTGCCTGCGGTCTTCTTGGAGATGCGCTTGAGTTCGGCAACCGCCGCCTCCACCGCCTTGTCAATGCCCCGCTTCAGCGCCATCGCATTGGCGCCGGCGGTGACATTCTTCAGACCCTCGCGGTAGATCGCCTCGGCAAGAACCGTGGCGGTGGTGGTGCCGTCACCGGCAATGTCCGAGGTCTTGGACGCCACCTCCTTGATCATCTGGGCGCCCATGTTTTCAAACTTGTCCTCAAGCTCAATCTCCTTGGCGACGGTAACGCCGTCCTTGGTCACGGTCGGCGCACCCCACTTCTTGTCGATCAGGACATTGTGGCCGCGCGGACCAAGGGTCACCTTGACCGCATGGGCAAGCTGTTCCGCACCGCGCAGAATCGCCCTTCGGGCATCCTCTTCAAATTTCAACTGCTTTGCTGGCATTTTCGCTCCTCCTTATTTGTTTTCTTTCTCAATGATCGCCAGGACATCGTCCTCGCGCATGATCAGATACTCCTCATCACCGATCCGGATTTCGTTCCCGGAATACTTGCCGAACAGGATGTAGTCACCCTTCTTCACCTCCATCGGAATCCGGTTGCCCTTGTCGTCGATTCGGCCCGGTCCGACCGCAATCACCTTACCCTGCTGGGGTTTCTCCTTGGCGGTATCCGGGATGATAATCCCGCCCTTCTTTACTTCCTCTTCAACCCGTTCTACCAGGATTCGGTCCTGTAATGGTTTAATCTTCATCACTCCTCCTTTTTAGAATTTGCACCTGATATTGTAAATTATGCCTTTTCAAACACCTCGCACTCCCATCCCGACCCCCTACTTTTCATTAGACAGCAGAGAAATTCAAAAGGTTTCAGTTTCCGCCTTAAAAA
>VSSL01000170.1_pt1 | contig 17842 bp, 18 predicted proteins | sample 4557531 | NCBI WGS metagenome assembly VSSL01 (sample SAMN10986726, study PRJNA523729) | hot springs metagenome | isolation source: hot springs | place: India:Timba, Gujarat | collected 2018-05-31 | reverse complement strand
GGCGGCTTTTGGCACGATGCCCGGTGACAGCGGATGGAACCCGGAGGCGGATTTAGACGGGGATGAAGAGGTGACGTTGTTTGACTTCGGCATCCTCGTAGGCAACTTCGGTGCGATTGGAGATGAATAATTGATAACCGCCCTGCAGGATTCCTTATCGCATTGTGTGAATCTATCACCAGAGTCTGTAGACCAAAGGAGGTTCCAGCAGTGGCAGAGCGTTCCAGCAACCGCCTGACGCGACGTGAATTTCTGCGTGAGGGTGCTGTAGTAGCGGCGAACCTCGCGCTGAGTGCGCTTCCACATAACGGCACAGCGCAGGAGCAACCGCCTCCGCGCAAACTGAAGCAAGATGTCACGTGGGGGCTCGTGAGCCGACTGCCGCTGGCACAGGCGATTGCCGAACTGAAGCGCATCGGCTTTCAGGGAGTGGAGATGGCTCCACGCGAGGTGTGGGATGAGATTCGCGCCGCCGGATTGCGCATTGTCACCATGGTTGGACACGCCTCACTCACCGATGGGCTGAACCGCAAAGAGAACCATAACCGAATCGAGGACGAGCTGAAGCGCAACATCGACCTCGCTGCGCAATACGAAATCCCCGTGTTGATCTGTTTCCCCGGCAACCGGCGGGGTATCTCCGACGAAGAAGGCATCGAAAACTGCGTGGAAGGTTTGAAACGCGTCGCGCCGTACGCGGAGCAAAAGGGCGTCACGCTCGCCATGGAGCTGCTCAATAGTAAGGTAGACCACCCCGACTACCAGTGTGACCATACCTGGTGGGGCGTCGAGGTGTGTAAACGGGTAGGGTCGCCGCGCGTGAAACTGCTGTACGACATCTATCACATGCAGATTATGGAGGGCGACCTCATCCGTACCATCCGCGCCAACATCCAGTATATCGCCCATTTCCATACGGCGGGCAACCCCGGGCGGCGCGACCCCGACGAAACGCAGGAAATCTATTATCCTGCCGTCATGCGCGCCATCAAGGAGACCAAATACGACGGATTCATCGGACACGAGTTCGGTCCCAAGGGCGATCCCGTTGAAGCCCTGCGGAAGGCATACCGGATTTGTGACGTGTGAAGATGGGAGCCACTTCTTCCCCACGCTGGCGATGGGAGAAGCACCGATACTCCGTCGCCAGCGCATATTATTCACTGACCCTGAGCGAAGCCGATGGTTCTATCCTTGCGCTCACCGCTCGCGGCGCAGGCAAGCCGATTCTCCGCAGTGGAGAACAGGGCTTGTGGTACCTCCGTTTCCGTAACGGCGCCACTCTTTCCGCATCAGGCATTCGCCCGCAGGCGCGCTTACAGAACAATATCCTCACCCTGCACTACGAGCACCCTCAAGCCTTTGTGACGGTGCAGATTGCAGCATACGCCGACCACGTGGACTGGATAGGTGAGGTTGCCCCGCACGCTGACGCCGTGCTCGATTTTGCTCTACCCGCTCGCCTGCGTTTTGACCCAAAACAACTGGTTCGCCTCGTATGTCCAATGGACGGCAACCAGTCGGTCGGCATGGCATGCCTCGGCAGGTTCTTCCAGCAACAGCCCGAAGACAACCCATCTGCATGGCGCCCGGTCGTGGCTGGAACGGACGGCTACGCCCGCCTGTTCGGCGGCGCTCTGAACATGCGCCCGGATGATGACCCTCCGGTAGAGGTGTTTCCCACCTCCGAAGCAAGCCGCTGGCTGGGAGGAAAAGATATCTCTTTTCTGTACGGGGCGCGTGCCATCGTCAACCGCCCCTCCCCACCTGAACAGCTGGACGTGGTGCTGGTGGATTCAGCCAATGGAGCCTACTTCGGGGCGCGGCAGCTGGGCGCAGGATACCTCTGGCGCATCGGGGGGCGGGTGGCATCAGAGCAAAAGAATCTGGTGCGCACGCTGATAACGCGCGTACTGGAAAACTTGCCCAGGAAAGGGCTAGTGGGCATTATCGATCTGCCGAAAGCCACACGCAGCGGCGGCTGGGCGGCGGTTACGGTAGACGAATGGCTGCAGAGCCTTACCGAGCTGGAAACCGCTACCGGTGGGCGTATCCGCTACGAGCACATTCGCAGTGTATCCGACATGCATCAGGCTTGCCGAGAGGGAAAGTATGTGGCTATTATCAACCCGTATGGCGAATGGCTCCCTGCGCTCCCGAAGGGCGGAATCGCGGAGAGCGTGGAGGCAGTTCAGCGATTTGTCCAGAACGGGGGGGCACTGGTTTGAGGTTGGCGGCTATCCCTTCTTTTACGCCCTTCTGCCCGCGTCGTACTTCTCCATGCGGGTGAGCTATCCCCCAGCCTTCGCCGACTTCCTGCACTGGGAGACACACACAGGCAATATCGCCCTTTATCGCGTTCAACCGCGCCACTGGAAGCCCTGGGATAGACAGAACCTGTTTGTGCCGGGCTGGCTGGCATGGGGAGGCGACGAGAACGGCGGCTACGCCGAGCGAGCCTATGGCACCTATGTGCCTCCCGGCACCCGATGGCGTGCTCCTGTCGTCCGTTTGACCGCCGGTAAAACGTCAGTGGAAGCACTGAAACTTTATGCGGAGGCAAACGGCATCCGTCGCCGCCTTGTCCAGAAGCTGCCCAGTGCCCTGCTGGAACGCATCAAACGGGCAGTGCTCGTTTACTACGCAGGACACGCTCGTGAGAAGATGCAGTTCCTGCAGCATCTTCCTGTGCCCAGCCTGATACACTTCGCGGATTACTTGAAAGGCGGCTTCGACAAGGAGTATCCCGACCACCTGCCGCCTCATCCGCACTTCGGCACGATGCAGGAGCTGGTAACCTTCGTGCGCGAAGCCAGAAAGATGGGACATCTGGTCATGCCTTATACCAACCCCACGTGGTGGTGCGACAATCCGAGGGGTCCCACTTTCCAGCGTGAAGGAGACGCCCCCCTTTTACGCACACTGGATGGGCAACTTTCCCGTGAGCGATATGGGCAGAACGAGGGCTACACTATCTGCTTCTGGCATCCGGCGGTGCAGGAAGCCAACCGGCGCACGCGCAGGCAGTTCACCGAAGAGGTTCCTGTGGACATCCTGTTCCAGGACCAGTGCGGTGCGCGCGGTTGGTCGTACGACACCAACCCGGCTTCTCCTGCGCCATACGCTTACACCGAGGGGTTACTCAGCATGGTCGCCGAGGATAGCGCGAAGATACCGCTTTCTACAGAGAGTGGCTGGGACCAGGTGGCGGAACACGAGGTACAGTTGTGCGGCATGGCGTGGTCGCTCGTGCCAACGGAGTATGCGCCTGACTGGCGCACGCTGATGCGCGAACAGTTTCCGCCACACACGTGGGAGATTTTCCCCCTTGCCCAGTTCCTCGTACACGACAAAACGGCGATGGTGATGCACGACCTGGGGCAGTTCGTCACCAACCGCGAGGTGCTGGCGTGGGTGTTAGGTTTGGGTTTCGGGTTAAGCGCGCGCGTATGGGCTCCCGACCTGGCAAATGAGTCGCATCGGCAATGGCTTCGCTGGCTCAGTCGGTTACAGCAATCGGTATGTGCTCGCTATATCGGCGAGCCACTGCGTCGCTTCCAGCACGAGCGAATCGGTGACGGAGATGGCGTCCTTCGCTCGGATTACGGCAGGGTACAGGTGGTGGCGAATCTGAATCCACACCCTCAAGAGGTGAGTGTGGAACGACAGAAAACAGTGCTGGCCCCCTTCGGCTTCTATGTATCCGGCGAAGGGATGCTGGCAGCGAACCTGCAACGGGTTGGCGGACGCGACTTCGGCAACGAAGGGGTTTCCTTCGTGCTGGAAAACGCGAAACAGGGTGAACTCTGGGTTTATGCCCGCGCCGCCGAGGAAATCGCCGTTCCCATATCAGGCATCACTCCGCGCCGCCTACAGCTCCGCTGGGATGAAGGTGCGGTTACCGAAGGAGCGATTCGGCAGGGTGCGCTCTTCTTCGCCCTGCCAACTGTGGCAGACTCGCAACAGGATGTTCGCCATGTATGGCACGCCAAAATCCTCAGATGAACGGAGAAGCTGAAAAATGCGCTGGTTGAGTAGAACACTGTGGCTCGTGGGCTGTTTGTCCCTCTTCATCATGGTAGAGGCGCAAAACATCAAGTCGCCCTACATCGAGGTTAGCTATCGCGGCACAAACGGAGTGGAGGTTAAATTCGCAGGCGTGAGCGTGATTCGCGAAACGTCCCTGCAATCCGCCACTCCCGACTGGAACACCGCTTATTACTCCAGTGGAGGCACCGCTCCGCGTGTACGAGCGGTCACTGCAGAACGCCGCCTTATCGCCGAGCACAGCAGGCTGGACTCGCCCTTCACCGCCACCGAAGAGTGGCAATTGCTGGACGATAACACGCTTCAGGTAACGTTGCGTTGTGCTATCACGCAGGACGTGCCTGCCATCGCCGAGTACTGCTTGGGCTACCTGCGAGCGCAACCACTGGTGGGCGCGACGTACACCGCCGAAACCCCGACCGGCGTGGTGAGCGGCACCATTCCCGCCGTGGCGAAAGCGGCGGACGTGCAGAACAGTACCTTCGCCCGTGCCTTTCGCACGATGACTCTGCAGACCCGCTTCGGTACATTGGAAATCACTGCGGAGGGTGATAACCCCGACATCGTCCTGTTTGATGGGCGCAAGAATCCGCAGGGCTGGGCACGCAAGGCTCCCACCCTGTGGCTGGGCTACCTGCAGTTCCCCCTGCAAAAAGGTTTGCCGATGACTCTGCGGATTACCATGCGTTTCACCCCCGTCCAGCGGGCGCAACCTGTGGAGCGAGTTGCCGTTGCTACCCGGATCGTCCGTTTGAAGGAGGCGGTGGGCGCGGAGGTTCGCCCGGTGCTTCTGGTGCCCCAGCCGAAGCAGGTTCAATGGCGCGACGGTTTCCTGCCTCTGAACACGGGTACCCGGGTGATTGCGCTGGACAAAGCGAGTATCCCAGCTGCGCAATCGTTCGTCAACATGTTGAAAGACCGGTACGGTCTGAACCTTCGCGTGACAATGGGAACCCTTCCCAACACGAACAATGTGGTGCTGTTCGGGCTAAAGTCTCACCTCTCCCGACTACCCAGAGCATGGCAAGCCCTGCTCCAGGTTCCAGAACAGGCAGAGGGCTACGCTCTGCTGGTCGGGGCAACTGCGGCAGTGGTCCTCGGCAATGATGAGCAGGGGGTGTTCTACGGCTCCCAGACCCTTCAGCAGTGCTTGCAAGCCCAACCGGGTGGGACCGCGCTGAAAAGGGTGCTGGTTACGGACTACCCCTCGCTCAAGTTCCGGGGGGCGCACCTCTTTCTGGGCAACAATGCTCTGCCTTTCCACAAGAAGCTGATTGAACGCATCTTCTCGCACCTGAAACTCAATCACCTCGTGCTGGAGAGCGAGTATACCCGCTGGGACAGCGCGCCCGAAATCGCGGTGGACTTCTCGATGGATAAGCGAGACCTCTCGCAGGTGATAGCCTTCGCCCGTCAGCACCAGATGGAGGTCACCCCACTGGTGCAATCTCTGGGGCATTCGGCGTGGATATTCCGCAACGGGCAGAACAGAGACATCTCGGAAGACCCGGAGAATTTTCACACCTACTGCCCGCTGAACCCACGAACCTATTCCTTCATCGACGCGATATATGACGAGGCTCTACAACTTTTCGAGCCGCGCTTTTTCCACATCGGACACGATGAAGTACACATGTTCAGCCGGTTCCCGTACCACGAAGAGTGCAAACAGCGCGGGCTGACGCAGCTCTTCGTGGACGATGTACTGCACCATTACAACCGATTCAAACAGCGCAACGTCCGCACCATGATGTGGGGTGACATGATTCTGCACAGCACCGAGTCGGCAGACGGCGCTGCGTTGGCGGAGAGCCCCGAAGAGGCGCGTTGCCGGCGAGAAATGCTTCCCAAAGACATTATCATCTGCGACTGGCACTACCAGCCGCGCCCACCGGAGGAGTTCGTCCAGAAGAACCTGCGGGTACTGCAGGAAGCGGGTTTTGAGGTGATAGCCACCACCTGGTACACGCCGATGAACATCTATAACTTCGCAAAGGCGGCTCAGCAGGCTGGCATTCTGGGATTGCTGCAGAGCACGTGGGCAGGTTACAACATCAGCGAAGCGGTGCTGAAGCCGGCGTTCTACCAGTTCTCCGCGTTCGTGCTGGCGGCGGAGTATGCATGGAGCAATAACAGCCCGTCCCCCGATGCCCTCCCTTACTCGCCGGACGACCTGTTCCTGGACCTGTACGAGCGCAGACGGTTAACTGCTCGCCCGCAAACCGGTTTCGCGGTGGACATCTCGGAAGCGATGAATATCACCGCGATGCAAACGGATGCCGATGGCTGGCTTGGTCTCGGCGCGGAGCATGACCTGCGCAATTTGCCACGCGGTGAACAGTCACTGGGAAGCGTGCGGTTTCAGCTGTCGCCGGACCCAGCAAAGCCGTCGGCGGTGGCGCTCGCCAGCAACATGTTGCCCGCAAAGCCCCTGCCGCGCCTGGTGCATTTTCCCGTTGGGCGCAGAGCGTCTATGCTCTACTTCCTGCACGCCACCGGCTGGCAGGTAGACAGAAACAAACCCGTGGGCAGCTACCGTATCCTCTACGCGGATAACACCAGCGAGACCATTCCGCTGGAATACGGCGTCAACATCTGTGCGTGGGACGACACCAGCCCCGCTTACTTCGCGAAGGTGGTGTGGCGTAGCCAGACTACTGACGGCACGCCCATCGCTCTGCGTGCGCTGCGCTGGGATAATCCCCATCCGCAGAAACTCATCACCGCCATCGAGTTCAGTGTGAGTGACGAATTGGCGACACCCATCCTGTTTGCAGTAACGGGGGTGCAGTAACATGGACATCAACACTACCCTCCGCCAGAGTGCGGAGCAATCGATACGATTTGCTTTACACTGCCTGACGCCCTGCGATGGTCACCTGCGGGCAACGTCTACATTTGTCAACCCGCAGGGCGAACCGCAAATGTGGCACGATTTCGGTCCGCTGGAGGGACCCGGCTGGGCGGCGAACAGCCTCGGCGGGGCGTCGGTGCTGCTGCGCTACGGCAAAGCCTTTGGGCGCGAGGACTGCGCGCGCGCCGGCAACGCGCTGATAGAACATACCCTCGCCCACTTTGTGGATGCGCATGGGCGGTTGCAGTGGTTGTATCGTGATGTGCGTACCGGCGCGTTCAGCCTCAATTTCAAACACAACCGCGACTGGTTTTGCCCCGGCAGCGCGGCGCGAGTAGTGCTGCAGATGATGGAATGTGCCGAACGAACAAACGTTTCCCTCTTGCAGAAGCGATTAACCGCCTGTGCTCACGCTACTGCTCACTGGCTGACTGCCATCACTCCCACCCTGCCCAACGGCTGGTTTCCACGCCGAATCACCCCGCAGGGCGAACCTTATCCTTACGCTGCTGAAGGAGGCAACGACCCCATCTTTACCGAAAGCGGCGATGGCACACACCTGCTGTGGATGTGGGCAGAGCTCACGCGCACGGGTTTAGGGGATTATCGTTCGCACCTGCGACGCGGAATAGAGGCTTTTCAGAAAGCGGGAGGTTTCTACGGTAGCGTCAATCACGATACCTATGACAAACAGGAGAACGTGGCATACGCCATCGCCTTTCGCACCTTCATCCGTGCCGCTGACTTGCTGGACCAACCTTCTCTGAAGGAATACGCCTTGCAGAAGATACTGCCCGGGCTGGAGCGTTTTATCATGAACGAAGACCGCAACGGCGTAGCCACAAAGGGCTTGCTGTACATGGAAGACAGCTGGGACACCGCCTACCTGTGGGAAAACGCCGAAGCCGCCATAGCCTACCTCGAGGCGCACCGGCTCACCGGAGAACGAACTTACGAACAGCGCGCGCTGGACATCCTGCTCGCCATCTCCAAACACCACTACGGCGATTACGGCTTCCTGACCGAAGGCGTGGACTGGAACAACCACGTGGGCAAACAGCACCATATTGGGCAGGCAGAATACGGCGCCATCGCCTACACCGAACCGTTGCTGAATAACCTGTACCATGTGGAAGCGTACTGTGTATGGATGCGGGGGGGTTGAGATAACCTCCCGCTCCATGAGCCTTTATGCTATAATAGACCATAGCGGAAAGGCATTTTCCGATGGCGAGGTTTCGAAATGTTAGAACATGGTCACAGAATTTATGAACGCATCTCCATAGACCCCAAAGTATGTCACGGGCAAGCGTGTATCAAGGGGACCCGCATCCCCGTGCATCAGATAGTGCGGATGCTGGCTAATGGCGACTCCATCGAGGACTTGCTGCAAGAATATCCCTCACTGGAGCGGGAAGATATCCTGGCTGCTCTACAGTATGTCGCCGACCTCGCCGAAGAAGACGTAATCTCTCTGGAACCAGTGGAAGCGTAATGCGCATCGTCGTCGACGAAAATATTCCCCGCAGAACGGTGTCTGAGTTGCGAACACGGGGTCACGAAGTCATAGACGTGCGTGGCTCATCGGAAGAAGGCGTAGATGACGATGCGCTTTGGCAGAAAGCTCAGCGTAATCAAGCTCTGTTCATCACGACCGACAAAGGATTCGCGCGTTTTAGAGGGCAAGAACACTGGGGAGTTCTCATCATTCGACTGAGACAACCCAATGTGAAGCGAATTCATAACAGAGTGATACAGGTGCTGGAGTATTTCAACAGAACCGACTGGAGGAATATGGTTGTCATAGCGCGCGATACGGTGCTGCGGTGGTGGCATCCAAATGAGTAGGTGCACCCCCTCTATCTACACAATCCCCTCTGGCTCCCATTCCCCATCCGTTTCCGACTGCCAGCCGTGCTTGCCGATCAAGGGCACAAACACACAGTAACCGTGCTCCGATACATGTACGTGTCCCTGTTCATCTTTCTCCACAACCGTGAGCACCTGCTCGTAGCGATGCCCTACAGGGATTACCAGCCTGCCGCCCGGCGCGAGTTGCTCTATCAGTGGCTGAGGAATGAAGGGCGCGCCTGCGGTAACAATAATGCCGTCGTACGGCGCAAGGGGTGGATAACCTTCCGTACCATCTCCCACCACAAAGGTGATATTCCGGTATCCCAGCGATCCTAACACCTCACGCGCGCGCTGTGATAGCGCCTCCTCGCGTTCGATGGTCACCACTTCGTCCGCCAGTTCCGCCAGGATCGCTGCCTGATAGCCGCTACCCGTACCGATTTCCAGCACCCTGTGCGAGGGCGCAGGGTCGAGCAGTTGGGTCATTAAGGCGACCATATACGGCTGGGAGATAGTCTGCCCCTCGCCAATGGGCAGTGCGTGGTCGGAATAGGCATCATATATTCGCTCAGGCGGTACAAAAAGATGCCTGGGTACCCTGCGCATGGCGTCCAGCACGCGCGGGTTGGTAATGCCTCGCGCCTCCAGCTGGTAGCGCACCATGCGCTCCCGCGCTGCCTCGTGGTTGTAGTGGTAATCGTGGAACGGCACCTAAGCCACCTTTGTGCGGGCGCGCTGTGTGTGACATAATCTACGATAAGGCGCAGTCAGCCGCTTCCACTCCTGCAACGCTTCTGCAACTACCTCCCTGGGATAAGGTGGTGTGCCACTACGGTCATAAGGCTGGAACTTGCCACCGTTGGCAATCATCACCTGTTTCCACAGCACACAGCCGTCCAGCCCCTTCTTCACCTCCAGCAGTCGCCATACGGTTTCCTGCGCCTCGCGCGCCCTCGTCATATCCCCCTTCTGATAGTAGTAACCGACTGCCCACAGCACCTCAGGATAGGCGGAACACCCCCCGCCGATGACTCCGCACGCACCGAGCTCCAGCGCGCGCAGGTAAAACGCCTCGTCTCCTGCTATCAGCGCAAAGCCTGTGCCTCGCACAACATCTGCAATCGGCGCGAAAACTTCCTCCTTACTGGTGGATAGTTTCAGCCCCGCAATGCGCGGCAAGGAGAGCAGTCGGCGCATCAGCTCGGGGGTGAGCTGGTAGGCAGGGTCCGTACCGCCCGGCTGATACAGCACCAGTGGCAAGCGCGTTGCATCGTGCACGGCTTTGTAGTACTGCCAGACCACCTCTGCAGGCGGAGAGTCTTTAGCGGGTAGCATATCGGGTATCACAAGCACCGCCGCATCCGCGCCCGCTTTCTGCGCGTAGTTCACCAGTTCGATGCTCTGCTCGGTGTAGCGAAGCGGGTCTGGCTGTTCCCCCCGGTTCCTGCTGGTGCACTCGCCCATCGCGCCGATAAGTACCCCCAGCCCGCGCTTGCGACAGGCGGGAACAAGCATATCCGTAAACCGCTTGGTTTCGTCTACCGTAAACGACTGCCACTTGCCCATTCCACTACGCCCGAAGATGGAGCTCACCGCGCCGGTGTCCGCCAGATAGTCCACCATTCCCCGTGTCCCTGCAGGTCCAGCTGTCCCGAGGCATCCACTGGTGTCCAGAACGGTACAATCACCCCTTTGAGGAAATCGTAAGGTTTCTGCTCGCTCATCTGCTCAGCCCTCCCGATTGTTGCATTCCGCGTCGGTAGAGAGATTCCTGCCCCCGACGGTTTTCTGAACACCGAACCCGTGAAGGGTCGCGCTCTGGTCGTAACCGCGTGGACGTGATGGAGCGCGTTCCCCCAGCCTTTGCGCGATCGGAATTTTCTAAAATTTTGCCAGCGCGATGCGAAAATCCCTTGACACGTCTGGCACGGCAAGATATAATCAAAACACCTTGATTAAGCGCAAAACCTTGAGGCTGCGCCCAGATGGAAGTTACAGAGGATGCCAATCTGGTCAAAGTAAAGAAGCGAAAGGGCAGGCGCCCCAGCGGGCGCGTGACGATGCAAACTATTGCGGAACGTGTCGGTGTCTCCCAGGCGACCGTTTCGTATGTGCTGAACAACAAAGCGGGTGCACGGGTGAGCGCACCCGTCCGCGCCGAAATCCTGCGTATTGCCCGCGAATTAAACTACTACCCCAATGAAGCCGCACGTCGTCTGGCAGGAATGCGCAGCCGAACTCTGGGAATCCTGCAGCTCTATGTGCGACATTCCGTGCTGGCAGGCTGGTGGTCCTCCGAAATCATGCGAGGCATTGCCGATACCGGTTTTGCGCAGGGTTACCACCTGATGATTTACGCCATGAGCGAAGACGTGCGCGAGATGTGTCTGAATGCCGTGTACAGCGGACGACTGGAGGGCTTAATTATCCTCGCGCCATACAGGGACGAACCCCTCCTCAAGGAACTGAGCGATGCTGACATCCCCCTTGCTGCCGTCGGGGCACAACAGGTGTATGGCGAGAAGATGGTTGCTGTTGATGCGGACAACGAGATGGGCGGATACCTCGCCACCAAACACCTGATAGAACAGGGACATCGGCGCATCGCACACCTGCACGGTGCACTGAACATTCCCAACGCCCTTGACCGCTTGCGCGGCTTCCGCCGCGCAATGGAGGAAGCGGGACTGGCGATACTTCCTGAGCTGGTCAGAGAAAGCGGCTTTCTGGAAGAAAAGTCATACGAAATCACTCAGCAGCTGCTACATCTGCCGGAGCCGCCAACAGCCATCTTCGCGGCAAACGACGTATCGGCGGTGGGTGTGCTACATGCTGTCAAGGATGCAGGTTTGCGCGTGCCGGAGGATGTGGCAATCATTGGCTATGACGGCACCCCCTTCACCCAGCTGATTGAACCACCGTTAAGCACGGTGGAGCAACCCGCCTCGGAGATGGGGCGAATAGCTGCCAGGCTGTTGATAGATGTTATCGAGGGACGTACACCCGCCGAACGTGTGATCAAACTGCCGGTGCGCCTGGTCTTACGTGCTTCCAGCTGCACAACGTCCTGCTAATCACATGCGAAGTATCCGTTATCGCTGCCGTCACGCTGAAAGAAGCGAAGTCTTTCAGGGCATCTTTGCGTTTCATAGCGTGACCAGAAGTACTTACATGGGCTAAATAATCTCTTAACAGTGTGCCCTGACAATCAACGGTAGCAAGCGCAAGAAGCGCTGGCTATAAATTAACTTCAATGACAACTCTGGAAGGAGGTACTTACACACCATGAAACGTCGTGCATTTACGCTGATTGAGCTGCTGGTGGTCATCGCGATTATCGCGATACTGGCAGCCATCCTGTTCCCCGTGTTCGCACAGGCACGGGAGAAAGCGCGAGCAGCGTCGTGTCTGAGCAACCTGAAACAGATTGGGCTGGGCGCACTGATGTACGCGCAGGACTACGACGAGGTATACGTCGGCTCCTACAGCTATCCCAATACGTGGAGCAACTGCCCTCGCTTTATATGGATGGACATGGTTTTCCCTTACGTGAAGAACCAGCAGCTCTTCGCCTGCCCCAGTAACAACCGTATCTTCGCACATGACGGCACCCGCCTGAACTGTGCGCCGGTAGCGGCTATGTATAATACCGCTCTGGGGCAGGAGCTGGGTACGTCTGTTCGTCCGTGGCGGGCAGGCTATCTGATCAACGAGGGCTACAACGATGCAAACCAGTTTTGCAGCAAATGCGACTGCAATACTGGACTGAACTGCTATCACGGTGTGGTGAGCCATTCTATCTACGTTGCGGCGATCGACGATACCGTGATGGACGTGGGCGCTGCGCTGGCGGCAATCGAAGACGTAGCAACCACCATCGCCATAGCGGACGGTGACCCGAACTGCCCGCAGACAGGTAACGCTTCAGGCACTGCCGCCATATTCCGCTTCCCGCGCGACACCGACGTGGAGTACGACACCTACGGTAACTACTATCCCGGGAGCGGATGCTACATCAGCGGCGAGAAGACCGGGCGCGTTGCCAAGAAACACAATAGCGGAGCCAACTACGCGTTCGCCGATGGTCATACGAAGTACATGCGCAAGACCACGCCGAACATGTGGACCCGCTATCAAGACTAACACGCGGTCAGCCCCTGCGACTGCAGGGGCTGACCCCTATCATGCAGTGGAGGGCAAGGACGATGAAAAGCGAACAGATTAAACCGTGGCACATCATCGTGTTTACGATTGCTATCATCTTGGTACTGTGGCAGGTGTTTGGCTACGTAAAGGAGCAACAGCGACAGCGTAGCGCGACGTATCAGGCGGGGCAGGGACCAAATATCACCCCCTACACCCCCCCTCAGTTCCAGAACATCCGACAGCGGATGGAACAAGAAAAGTAATCCGGTGGGAACGGTGAGAAAAGTATTTCTCGCGGGCGGAGCGGTTATCGGACTGCTTGTTATGGCGTGGCTGGGGTACGGGCTGTATGTTTACTGGTGCAACCCCGTCCCTGTCTTCTCGTTGCCGCCCGCCCCCCCTGCGCTATCGGACAATGTTTACCCGCAGATTGTAGACTGCGCCGCAGAGATTCGAGAGGCTGGCAAACTGGCTGAACTGGAACAGCTGCCCGAGTATGGCTCACTGCAGCAAAAACAGGAAGTTATCACGGCGAACAAGGCACTGCTTCAGAAAATCCGCAGCATCTTGGCAAAACCTGCGCAGGCAGTTCACCTGGAGTATCAGACTGGCGATCCCACAATGGATAACTACCGTAGCATTGCTCGTCTGTTCGCGGCGGAGGCAAAGCTGTACGAGCAACAGGGCAGATATGGACAGGCATTGTCCTCTTACATGGACGGTTTTACTTTCCTAGAAAAGGTGCTGAATGGTGGCAACGTATTGCACCTGACCTATTGCTTCATAGGAAGCATCCCCCTGTTTCAAGCCGTGCCGTCCGTTCTGCCTAAGCTCAGTGCCCAGGAAGCTGAAAGTGGTGCCCGTCGTCTCGAACAGATACTGGCAACGGAGTATCCCCTTTCCACTTTGCTTGCACAGGACTTCCGCAGCTGGCTTACCGGATGGCAACGCACGGTGCGCGGTCAATCCATGCGCGGCTTCCGACTGGACCTGCCTAAATCGGATCTGGAGCGCGAAATTCTCTATAAGCCCAAGCAGCCTCTTTCTAAGGCAGCTCAGCTGTACGCGCAGATGTGGATAGAACAGGCGAAACTTCCTTTCCCAGAGCAACGGGTGGTCGAATATCCACCTGCCTTACAGCAGCTGGGGCGCGACCTGGTGGTGCGTTCTCCTGAAGACATTGCTCTTCAGGTGGCTCGTTATACCTACGTGCGTACCCGCCTGCGTCTGCTCTACACCGCCCTGCGCCTCGAGGCATACCGCAAAACGCACGGACGCTATCCCGCTTCGTTGAAAGAACTGGGAGATAGCCCGTACTTCATCGACCCGTTCTCCAACAAACCTTTCGTCTATCGCCCGCAGGACAACAGCTATGTGCTGTATAGCCTCGGTCCAAACAGCATAGACGATGGAGGCGCACCTTTCCCCGAAGGGCGCCTGCGGCGTGAGCAACCCGGCGACATCGGACTTGTGCCAAACTTCCCCAGCCGTCCGTCCTGACAAAACCCCTCGCAAGCTGATATACTATTACCGCGACACCCTTTATCAGGAGAAGGCAAGGCTCATGCTGGACATCCGTCTCATTCGCGAACAACCCGATTTCGTCAAAGATGGTCTGCAGAAGGTGGGCGCAGACCCTGCCCTCATCGATGAGATACTGCAGCTGGACTCGCGCCGTCGCGAGATACTCTCTCACGTGGAAACCCTGCGGGCGGAGCGCAACGCCGTTTCCAAAGAGATACCCAAAATCAAAGACCCCAACGAGCGCAATGCCCGAATCGCCCAGATGAGGCAGGTAGGCGACCGGATTGCGCAACTGGAGAAAGAGTTGGAAGAGGTCGAGCAGACCTTTCAGGCGCGCATGTTAGAAGTGCCCAACCTTCCCCACCCCAGCGTGCCTGTCGGCAAGGACGAGAGCGAAAATGTGGTGGTCAAAACCGAGGGCGAACTGCCGCCGTTCGATTTCACCCCCAAGCCTCATTGGGAGCTGGGCGAGCAACTGGGCATTTTAGATTTCGAACGGGGCATCAAAATAAGCGGTTCGCGTTTCTATATCCTGAAGAAGGCAGGCGCCGCGTTACAACGCGCGCTCATCACCTGGATGTTAGACCTGCATACCCGCCAGCACGGCTATACCGAGGTCTACCCGCCCTATCTGGTGAAATCGGAGTGTCTGTACGGCACGGGCAACCTGCCCAAGTTCGGCGATAACCTCTATCACGACGCCGAAGAGGACTACTGGCTCATCCCCACGGCGGAGGTGCCCGTCACCAACCTGCACCGTGAGGAGATATTAGAGAAGGAGCAGCTGCCGATTTACTACGTGGCGTACACCGCCTGCTTCCGCAGAGAGAAAATGTCTGCCGGGCGCGACGTACGGGGTATCAAGCGCGGACACCAGTTCGACAAGGTAGAGCTGGTGAAGTTCGTGGAGCCGCATACCTCCGACGAAGAGCTGATGAAGCTCATCGACGACGCCTCGGACGTGTGTCGCCAGCTGAAACTGCCGTTCCGGTGGGTGCAGATGTGTACGGGCGACCTGAGCTTCGTCGCGGCGATGAAGTACGACATCGAGGTGTGGGCGGCGGGCTGTCAGGAATGGCTGGAGGTGAGCTCCTGCTCCAACTTCCGCGACTTTCAGGCACGTCGGGCGAACATCCGCTATCGCCCAGCCCCAGGCGCGAAGCCCGAGTACGTTCACACCCTCAATGGCTCCGGGCTGGCTTTGCCCCGCCTGATGATAGCGGTGCTCGAAAACTACCAGCAGTCCGATGGAACAATTCGGATACCTGATGTACTGCGTCCGTACCTGCACAACGCTACGCGCATTGGAGTGGATGGAGAGCTGGAGTGAAGGAGGTTCACGAATGCCCAAGACATTATCTGAGTTAACAGTAGACGAGCTGCGCGACCTTATCCGCGAGGTTGTCAGCCAAACCATTGAGGAACTCTTCATTGACCCGGATGCCGGACTGCAACTGCATGAGGCGATGCGTGAAGCCCTGCAAAAGTCCATTCGAGAGGTACATGCCGGAGCAGAAACGTTACCTGCTGAAACGGTTGCACGACAGCTGGGGCTGGAGTGGTAGAGTGTACGAGGTACGTTTCACCGACCACGCGATAGAGGACCTGGCGCGCCTCGACAGAGCCGTTGCTCAGCGCGTTTTAAACAAAATTCGGTGGCTTGCGGAAAACTTCGAAAGCATTCAACCGGAAAGCCTCGTCGCGGACTGGCATGGAGTGTACAAACTACGAGTGGGAGACTATCGTGTGCTATACACCACCGAGCACTCAGACAGGCGCATCATCATTCACTTTGTGAAGCATCGTAGTGAAGTGTACAAAACAAGATAGCTCACAGAATCCATGCCGGTAGTGAGCGCTCACCGCCGCACTGTTTGAACAACACGCACCACGCCTTCCGCTGCCTGTTGTGCCTGATTCCACCCCAGCGGATACAACCCGAAAAGCAAACTGCCTATCATACATACCGCGATTGCCAGCTGCAGACCGAAACCGGGTCTCGGCAAGGCAGGCAGTTCCGCCGGGCGGAAATACATCACCACAATCAACCGCAGGTAGTAAAACGCGGAGATTACGCTGTTCACCGCCAGCACAATTGCCAGCAGCAGCCCTACCGCCCCCTGTTGAAGCGCAGCGTTGAACAGGAAGAACTTGCCCAGAAAGCCAGCCGTTGCGGGAATGCCAGCCAGCGACAGCATGAACACCGTCATCATCGCCGCCGCGTGCGGACTGCGTGTGCCCAATCCAGCGAGGTCCTCTATCAGATTGCTCTCCCTGCCCTCACGTGCCATCAGTGACGCTACGGCGAACGCTCCCATCGTCATCAGCGCGTAGGCGATGAAGTAGTACAACACCGCGCTGATTCCCGCCCGTGCAGAGGCAAAGTTGCTAATCGCCACCACGCCCACCAGCAGGTATCCTGCATGGGCAATGCTGGAGTAAGCCAACATGCGCTTCAGGTTCGTCTGAGCCAGCGCAAGCAGGTTGCCCACGCTCATCGTCAGGATAGCCAGCACCGCCAGTACCGTCACCCAGAGCGTGCTTGCGGGCTGGAAAGCCACCGCCACCCGGATAAATGCAGCGAACGCCGCCGTCTTCGCTGCCGAAGCCATGAACGCCACCGCCGCCGTCGGCGCACCTTCGTACACGTCAGGCGTCCACACGTGGAACGGAACCAGCGCAGCTTTGAAACCTAATCCCACCAGCAGTAGCGCCAGCCCGCCGTACAGCAGCAGCCGTTTCTCTGGCGCAGGTGAGAAGAGCGCAGGCATCAGCTCGTTCAGATTCGTCGTGCCCGATGCGCCGTAAATCAGTGCGACGCCGTACAGCAGGAACCCCGAAGCAAACGCTCCTAACAAGAAGTACTTCAGCGCCGCCTCTTCGGAACGCCCGTCCGTTCGCGCCAGTCCCGCCATCACGTACATCGCCAGCGAGAGTATCTCCAGCCCGATAAACAGCACCATCAGGTTCTGCGCCGCTGCCATCACCATCCCGCCCGCCGTCGAGAAGAGCACCAGCGCGAAGTATTCCGGGAAGGCAATGCGCCTCTCGTACAGATAAGGTTCGCCCATCAGCACCGCGATAGCCGCGATACCCAGCAGTATCACACGCACCACCTGCGCGAACTGGTCGCTGAGAACAGTGGATGCAAAAGCCTCTCGCGACTGCCCCCAGAAGGCAACTGCAAACCACGCGCTGATGGCGATACCAATCAGGCTCAGAATCACCAGAGGCGCGTATGACCGGTATCTTAACGTTATCCCCAGAAGCAGTACAACCATCGCTGTTAGCGTCAGTACCAGCTCCGGGGCAATTGCTGCGAACCAGATATCTGATGGCAACGGCGGATAACCCGTCATACCTACGCTCCTCCCGCTTCCAGAACAGCTTCTCGAATCGCCAGTAGCAGTTCCGGCG
>VSSL01000169.1_pt1 | contig 17899 bp, 19 predicted proteins | sample 4557531 | NCBI WGS metagenome assembly VSSL01 (sample SAMN10986726, study PRJNA523729) | hot springs metagenome | isolation source: hot springs | place: India:Timba, Gujarat | collected 2018-05-31 | reverse complement strand
GGCGGAATTCCCCTTGCCTTCAAGGCGACTTCCACGTTTTCCTGCACCGACAGCCACGGGAACAGCGCGAAGGTCTGAAAAACGATGCTGGCGTGTGGATTGACCCCTTTCAGCTCCTCTCCTCGGTAGCGAATAACCCCCTCTGTCGGGCGTTGCAGACCGGTAATCAGGCGCAACAGCGTGCTCTTCCCACAGCCGGAGGGTCCCAGCAAACACACAAACTCTCCTTCACTAATGCTCAGGTTGATATCCTGAACGGCGTAAAACCGTTTTCTGCCGGTGGCATACACCTGGCTTACATGTTCCAGTTCCACAAGTACTTGCCCGTTGTTCATCTTTACTACTCCATCCGATAGCGTGATGCGGCGATTCGGTATAATCGTCTCCAGAGCAAGCGGTTCACGAGCACCACTGTCAGTATCATGGTCAGCGTGGATGCCAGCAACAGCGGGAAATCACCCTGCGCAGTGCTATAGGCGATCAGGTCGCCCAGACCGTTGACTCGCAGGGTTTTGCCCCCGAACTCCACGTATTCCGCAACGATACTGGCGTTCCACGCCCCTCCGCTGGCGGTAATCGCACCGGTGATGAGGTATGGGAACAGCGCAGGCAATATCAGCACCCGCCACCGTTGCCAGCGGTTGAGCCCCAGCAGGGTTACGGTAAACCGCAGTTCCTGTGGGATAGACATGGTACCCGCAATCACGTTGAATAGAAGATACCACTGCGTGCCGGTCAACATCAACAGGATGGCTGCCAGGTTCAATCCGCCGGGCAGGTTCAGTAACATCAACACGAACACCGGAAACAGCGCGGTGGCAGGGATCGAGGCAGCAATCTGCACCAGCGGTTGCAGCCACGCCGCGAGGCGGGCGTTCATGCCAATATATACTCCCAGCGGAACCGTCCAGCCGAACGCGATAGCCAGAGCCACAAACACCCGCAGAGCGGTCATGAACACGCCCTGCAGAATGTCCAGCCACTGCGATAGCTGCACCTGCATCAGCAGATGCAGAGCACGCAACGTACCATATCCCACCAGCAGGAGTACAGTGAAAAAGACAACCCGCCAGGCAATGTCTTCGCGCTGCGGGTGCGCAGACACATGCTCCGGGTGAAACGGCCACACTCGCAGCGCCCATGCATCGATGCGCTCCCCCATTCGCTCCCAGAAAGCCGATATTCGCTCCGACAGCTTCGAGGTACGCAGGATGTCGTAGAACCACGAGCTGGCATGGCTCTCCTGCTCGATCATCTCCAGTTTGAACTTCTCGCTCCATGCCACCAGCGGTCGCCATACCAACTGGTCCAGCAACACAATCACCAGCACGAGCGTGCCCAGCCCCCACAGTACGGCGGCGACGTTGCCCTGGTGGGAAGCCTCACGCAGGTATGCTCCCAAACCGGGCAGACGATAATCGCGTTCGCCAACGGTAAATATCTCCGCCGCCATCAGGAAGAACCAGCCGCCCGCCCAGCTCATCATGCTGTTCCATATCAACCCGATCGCGCCGAAGGGCAGCTCCAGCTTGCGCATCCGCAGCCACCAGTTTAACCGCAGTATCTCCGCCGCCTCGCGTAAATCTCCGGGCAACGTGGTAAGCGACTGGTACCACGAGAAGGTCATGTTCCATACCTGGCTGGTGAAAATAAGCACGATAGACGCCAGTTCGGCGGCGAGCCTCTCGTGCATAACCGCGCTCAGCCCTAACAGCACCACAGGCAGGAAGGACAGTATCGGCACGCTTTGCAGAACGTCCAGTGTGGGAAGCAGAATCTGTTCCGCCCGACGGCTACGCGCTGCCGCATAGCCGTATATCAGGGTAAACGTCAACGAAAGCACATACGCCGCACCCATCCGCAGCACGGAACGCAGCGCATAGTACGGCAGTGCGGAAGGTTCCAGAGTGATACCCGGTCCCTTCACCACTTCCGGCGCGTGAAAACCAAAATGCACCCCCAGGTAGAGCAACGCCGTAACCGTTAACAGCACGAAGGCGTCGCTCCACCGGAACTCCCGGGTGGTCTGTTTGAGCTCGTAAATCGGCGACTTCAAGAAGTGCATCGGTAAGAATTCCTTTCCCGACGGGACAGCCTGCCATCTACACAGCCTCAATCCTGGGGAGGGCGAGACTCCTGCCCTGCCGATACGAAAAAACTCGCACGAAGACACAAAGAGCACAAAGGTTCTGTGTCTCTTGTTTCTTGTGCCCTGGTGCCTTTACATGAGAGAAACAACCCCAACGGAGCGTAACCCTTCACATATTTCGGCTCACCAGGAGGTTCGCCCTCCATAGTGGTCGTGTCAAAGGTGCAAGGATAGACACCTGGCGCTCTGCGAATGGACGCATCCCTCTCATATTATACATGGCAGGAAGGAACATGAACAGAGAAAAATCTGTATCGTCCCATGTATCGCCCGGATGCAACATCTGGTTGCTTCTGGCTGTCTTAATGAAGGGAACATGAGAGCGACCGTGCTCGTTGCCATACTTGCTGTTACGTTGTGCGCCGCAAATATTTGGGCGCAGCAGCCCGCCCGTACTCCGCCAGCATGGAAACAGGAGTTCCAGCGCGCCCGGCAAGTATGGGATAAAGGAGAGGCAGACCGTGCTCTGGCGGTGCTGGAAAGGGCATTCGCCCTTGCTCCCGATAACCTTGCCCGCGCCCAGATTGCTTTCCGTTACGCCGACTGGTCGCATCAGCTGGGCATGTACTCCGTCGCCAGACGCTGGTACGAACGATGCCTTGCCCACGCGCCGTCGGGTTCCGACCTGATACGCCGGGCACGCGAAGGATTAGCGAAACTGCCTGCGGTTTCTCCTGCGCCTGTCTACCCACCGCCGTCACCGGTCACGCCCTATGCCCCCGTGCCCCAGCCGACACCAGCGGAGGGGGTAAACTGGCTCACCCCGTCGGTAACGGTGTTTCTGGTGCTGCTATTCGGGTTGTTGGCGCTTTTACAGTGGGCAAGCGGCTGGAACACGCAGGCTTTCCTCGCGCAGGTGCTACTAAGCATCCTGCTCGCGGCAGGGGTTACGATGATGCTTCCGCTGGGGGTGTTGCTGGCGGCACAGCAGCTGTACCCTCAACCCGACAGCTGGATAGCGGGCTTATTGACTATCGGGAGCATCGCCTGCATCGCCTTCGCCGCGCGCACGTGGCAGCAGGGACAGCTGCTCCGAAATACGCCCCTCACCCGCCTGCGGAGCGCATCGCATGGGTTCCTGAAAGTGCGTGGAGTGGCGGAGCCTGCCTTTGGCGTCGTCACCAGCCAGGTGGGCAACATCCCTGGCATTTACATCAAAGAGGTTTCCGAGCGCTACGTGCGCCGCACCGAGAGCTACTACGACTCACAGAGCAAACGCTGGAAGACGCGCACCGTCTACCGCTGGGAGACCATCTACAGCTCCGCACAGGGCGTCCACTTCGTACTGGACGACGGCACGGGCAAGGCAGTGGTGGAAGTGCAAGGGGCGGAGTTCTACCCCGACCATCTCGCTCTGTTCTATAACTACCAGCCCGTTCGGTCGTTTCCCTGGTTCGCCAGTGTGGGTGACGTGCGCACACGAGTACACTTCATCCCTCCGAACGCTACGGTGACCGTGTGGGCGCGATACTACGAACACGACCTGCCCGGCACCACCCGCGACGAGATGCGCCTGCAGTACGACCGTTTCCACAAGTGCATGGTGGTACTGGAAGGGCAGGAGAGCAAGGTGTATACGACACGCACAGGCGCGGGGCTTGCGCTGGCGGTCATCGGGCTGGTGATGCTGCTGGGCGTGGTGTTCATCCTGTTGAACCCGGGCGTCGTGACAGAATACGTTCAAGGATATTAGGAGGTTACACAGATGGCAACCGTTTCAACGTTAGCGATTGTGCTGTTCATCGTCGGTGGCGTGCTGGTGATATGGGTCATCGCCGCTTACAACAACCTGGTGAACCTGCGCGGGCAGGCGCAACGTGCATGGGCAAATGTGGACGTGGTGCTCAAACAGCGGTGGGACCTTATCCCGAACCTGGTGGAGACGGTGAAGGGCTACGCGCAGCATGAGAAGCAAGTGTTGGAGCGCATCGCCGAGCTGCGCTCGGTCGCACTGGGCGCACAGGACCGCAAACAGCGCATACAGGCGGAGCAAGAGGCGACGCGCCTGCTGGGCAACATCATCGTGTGGGGCGAGCAATATCCCGAATTGAAGGCGAACGAGAACTTTCTGCACCTGCAGCGCACGCTGGCAGATTTGGAAGAGCAAATCGCCGACCGTCGCGAGCTGTACAACGAGGCAGCGACCAACTACAACGTGTACCAGAAGACCTTCCCCGCCGTGCTGGTGGCGCAGAGCGTATGGGCAGAGGAGATGCCCCTGTTCGAAGCCGCTCCGCAGGAAAGAGAGGTGCCGAAGGTACAGTTTTAGGAGGGGCATCACTGTGATTCAGGGGCAGACCTTCGGGGACTGCCCCTGCGGTAGCTCGCCAACCGTTCTGTAGGGGCAACCCCCTGTGGTTGCCCCTTGATGTATTTACCGTACTTCGTGCTTCGCAATGACACTGAGCGGCATTTATTGTGTCATTGCGAGGGAGCGTAGCGACCGAAGCAATCTCCCGCGATATCTTTGCAACAGAGCAAGAGTGACCTCGTTTCGTGGGGGAAAGCTAAGGCGAGAGGGCGAACAGCACACGATGTATGTTCTCGTCCTCCTTCGCGAGAGCCTTTACCCGAAACCTTTACATCTGCAACATAGCACAACAGAGCGGGTGCTGTCAAGCTGGTGTGATACAACTAACTATCAGAAGAGGAGACAGGAACGTTCTTGCCAATGCACCGGACAGAACATGGTATCATACTTCTCAGGAAGACGCGCAGAAGGAGAGACGAAAGGGATGTATTTTCCACTGGCTGAGGAAGCGCTGGAGCGGGTCGAAAAGAAACTCCGCATCCAGGATAGTTTGATGTATCGGGACAGGTTGCCGAAAGCCGATTTGCCGCTCACGACCCTGTGGCCTCTCAGTATGTTGCAGTCTGCGCTCATCGCCGCCGCGGAGCGTGAGCCGAAACGCTACCTGCCACGGGTGAAACAACTTCAGCAAACCCTGCTTGCTTACTGGGACGACAAGCATACTCCGCCGGGCTTCGACGCCTATCCAAAGGGCAACGATAAATACTATGATGACAACGCCTGGATGGTGCTGAATTACCTGCGACTGTATACGCTAACGGGCGAAAAGGCATGGCTCCGCTGGGCGCGGGATGTGCACCGCTTCGTGTGGAGTGGTTGGGATGAAAAGCTTGGAGGAGGCATCTACTGGCATCAGAGCCGAAACAGCAAAAACACCTGTTCCAACGCCCCCGCGCTGGTTTCCGCACTGTGGCTTTACTCTGTTACCCGCGACAAGAGCTACCTCGAACAAGCAGAGCAAATCCACACATGGCTATCCCGACATCTGCAGGACCCCGAGGATGGGTTATTCTGGGACAATATCCAGATGGATGGAAAGGTAGACCGCACCAAGTTTCCCTACAACACCGCCTTGATGATAGATGCCAACCTGTGGTGGCATCGTTTGACGCGCCAAGAGGAATACCTGCGCGAGGCTCTGCGACTGGCACGGTCCTCGCAGAAATACTGGCTGGGCTGGCGAAGTCGGGCTATAGAGGGGTACGCGCCTTTCGTGGTGAAGCTGTGTGCGGCATACAGGCATCTGGCGGAAACGGCAGACGATAGCCGCTGGACGGTGATAGTGAAACGTACGGCGGATTTCGTCAGGTCGCTTCGCTCATCCGAAGGGGACTACCCCGAAGACTGGTACGCGGAGCGCAGACACGAACCGGTGACGAGCTTGATGGCTCTTGCCTCGGCGGCGTGTTTGTTTGGGCTGGTATCCGACTCGGAATGAGCGCCGTGCTTCTCCAAAAAGAGGGTACAATGATAGTGTGTCATTACGTTCATGGAGGCTTCATATTGTGTGGAAGTTTCTGAACAGCTTCACAGGTCTGGCAGTGCTGCTGTTCATTATCGGGGCAGTGGGGCTGGTATACGGGGCAGACGCCATTCGCGACCCGGGTCAACCGCATGACCCCTTGCTGCCGTGGTTGTACTTCGGTGCTGCCATTCTGATGGTGATAAACGCCATCCTGTCGGTAAGGCATTACGAGCATAAGATGAGGGAGCAGGAGCAATCTTCCAAAAAGAAGGAGGAAACTCGCGCATGAGTGTAGTGACCTGTGTGGACTGCGGCAAGCCGCTGGACAAAATACCTGTTTGGCTGGCTAACGTGAAGGTGAAGTTTACCTGCGAGGAGTGTCGCACCAAACACCGCGCCCCGCTGGTTATCCCCGTGGACGACCTGCCTCCTCTCACCGATGAGGTGAACAAGGACCTGGACGTTATCGAGCGCGAGGAAGGTCTGGAGACCACCTCGCTGGAAGAACTGGCTCAGGAAGAGGAACGGGGACTGGAGGACGAGGAAGAAGAGGTGTAATGGGCGATGCGGAGCGGGCTGTTCCTCCTGCTTAGCGTTGTCTCTCTGCTCCTCTGGGGCGGCGCAGAGGGGGCGCAGGACTATCGCATCAGCCCGGGAGACACTCTGGAGATTGCTGTATGGGGCTACGAAGACCTCTCTCGCACTGTCATCGTACGCCCCGATGGCAACATCTCCTTACCCGTGGTAGGAGAGCTATCTGCAGAGGGAATAACCCCTGTGGAACTATCCCGGCGGATCACCGCCTCTCTTTCTCGCTGGGTGAAGAATCCTCGCGTCAGCGTCATCGTCAAATCTTTCGCACAGCATCAGGTTTTCATCCTCGGCGCGGTGGCACGCCCGGGCGTCTATCCCCTGCAACCCGGACTGACGGTCGCCGAAGCCATCGCGCTGGCGGGAGGTTTTACCTCTAATGCCGACCGCAACCACCTCACCGTTCTCCGCCGGCAGGGAGCGCAAGACGTAAAGTTCTCCGTGAGATTTACCGATAATCCTGCACGAGAGGATTCGGCGGTGCGCTTCGCGCTTCAACCGGGCGATAATCTGATTATCCCTGAAGCCACTTTCACCATCACCGGCGCAGTGGCACGTCCGGGAGTGTATCCGATAGGCACGTTACGGAATATGGAAGAAGCGCTGGCTACCGCCGGAGGCACCTTGACATTTGGAGACCCGTCTCGCGCCGAGGTGCAGGTGGGCGAAACGGTAGAGGTGGTAGACCTGCTGGACACCACCGTTCGCCAGCGACCGCTACAGGCAGGTATGACCATCCGCGTGCCCGAACGGGAAAACACCCTGTTCATCATCGGCGAGGTGGCACGCGCTGGGGCGTATGGCTGGGTAAAGGGGCGCTGCGAAACGCTGATGGACGCTCTGACCGCCGCTGGCGGTCCCACCCGCGACGCGCGGCTGGAGCGTGTGGTGGTGAACCGCGGCAACCAGTTCCTGCAGGTAAACGCAACCACTCCGCAGGGAGCGCGTTTCCCCCTGCAGCCGACCGATGTGGTCATTGTACCGTCACGTCCCCGACCCAGCTACGAGTGGACGGCGATACTGGGCACGCTGCTGGCAACATACTCCGTGTTCCGACGTTAAACCCGCATGATAGACATCCATACGCACATCCTCCCCGGCGTTGATGACGGTCTCCAGAGTATTGGCGAAGCGCTGCTGGTGGCGGAAGACGCTGCCTCGCAGGGCGTGAACGTGATGGTGGCAACACCCCATCTCCGCTGGCCCGGAAGGCAGGCACTGAGCGCGGCGCAGATACGTGAAGCCGTAGAGGACCTGAACGCGCTGGTGCAGGCGAAGGGCATCCCGGTAGAGGTCTTGCCCGGCTGTGAAATCCCCCTGCAGACAGACCTGCTGGAAAGGCTGTTGCGGGATGAGTGGATGTCCTTAGGTAACGAAGGACGCGCGGTGCTGGTGGAGCCACCGTGGGGGGAATGGCCCCCCTCCGGCAAAGCGGTGTTGCAAAGCCTGCTGGATGCGGGCTGGACGGTGGTGCTGGCGCATCCCGAACGGCACGCCTCGTTCCAGCGCAACCTGGCTCTGCTGGAAGAGCTGGTACAGATGGGCGTGCACCTGCAGGTAAGCACCGGCTCCCTGATTCCGGGCAGGTCTACGCCGGCAGCGGCGCGATGCGCCTACGAGCTGATGGAGCGTCGGCTGGTGAGCGTGGTAGCGTCAGATTGCCACGGCGTGAACTACCGCCGGTGCGACATGGGCGAGGCGGCTGAACTGCTCCAGCGCACGTACGGACGGCATGTGGCGCAGATGCTGACCACCAGCGTGCCTCGCGCGCTGCTGCGAGGCGCCAGAGTGGAGCTGGAAGAGGTCTGGAAAAACGTACCAACCGAGGAAAGCCGTTGGAAGCGACTGTTGCGGGCTGTTTTGAGGAGGGAAACCGATGACGGATAAGCTGTTTGGTGGGCATTATCCCTTGCTGAAGCAGGCACTTCATGCGTGTGCTCTGCGACAGGAAGCGATTGCGCACAACATTGCCAATGTGAATACCCCCGGTTACCGGCGTATCGATGTCTCCTTTGAAGAGTTCCTCCGTGCTGCACAGCAAACTCCCCTGCGAACCACAGACCCGCGACATGTTGCGTTGCCGCCCTCCCGGCTGGCGAACCCTCAGGTGACGCCGGATGAAGACGCGTCCATGCGCCCCGACGGCAACACCGTCGACATCGACTACGAGATGGCGCAACTCGCCGAAAACCAGATACGTTTTCAGGCGCTCAGCCAGCTGATTACCGGACGCTACCAGAGCCTGAAGACGGTCATTACGGGTGGAGGGAGGTAGGCGTAGATGAGCATCTTCAATTCCCTGCGCATCAGCGCGTCGGGCTTGACCGCTGAGCGGTTGCGTCTGGACGTTATCGCCGACAATCTGGCGAATGTGAATACCACTCGCACCGCCGCAGGAGGTCCGTACCGGCGTAAAGTGGCGATACTGGAAGAGCGTCCGACAGGGTTTGCCGACCTGCTGGGCATCCAGTCTGTACCGACAGTAGGCAGGGGCGGCGTGCGAGTGATAGCCATTGCGGAAGATACCAGCCCCCCTCAGCGGGTATACAATCCGGGTCATCCCGACGCCGATGCCGACGGTTACGTGTTGATGCCCAACGTAAACGTGGTCACCGAGATGGTGGACATGATTACCGCCACGCGGGCGTACGAGGCAAACGTAACCGCCATGAACGCGGCGAAGCAGATGGCGTTACGCACGCTGGACATCGGCAGGAACGCCTAAAGGGAGGGGGTAGACGATGGACATTCGCCTGAACTCCGTGCTGTCCGGCACGACGGGAACGATAACCAGCACTCCTGCATCGGGTAATCATGACACCGCCACCTCCTTTGCCGAGACGCTCCAGAATGCCTTTGACAAGATAAACCAGATGCAGCTCGACTCCGCAGAGCTGGCTCGACAGTTTGCAGCTGGTGAGACCGACGACCTGGTGCGCGTGGTCACCGCAGCGGAGGAAGCCTCCATCGCCCTGCAGCTGGCGGTGCAGGTACGCAACAAGGTGGTAGAAGCCTATCAGGAAATCATGCGGATGCAGGTATAGCCGATGGTAGAGCGTTTGCGCGAGTGGTGGCAGACCAGTGACCGTCAAACCCGGCTTATCGCCCTGGCTTCGGCGGCGGGGCTGGTCATTGTGATGATAGCCCTTTCCTTCTGGGCAACACAGCCGGAGTGGGAGGTGCTGTACACCGGCTTATCCCCATCGGACTCCGGCGCCATCGTTGCACGCCTCAAGCAGGTGAAGGTTCCCTACCGCCTGTCCGCAGGCGGCAGTACGATTGAAGTGCCCGCCCAGAACCGCGACGAGATGTTGCTCTCTCTGGCGGCGGAAGGGCTGCCCAATCAGGGCACGCTGGGCTATAGCCGATTGGAGAAGCTGGGCTTCGGCACCACGCAGACTGTAGAGCAGGAGACCACCCGCATCGCGCACGAAGAGGCTCTGCAGAATACCATCTCGCGCCTGCAGCCGGTCGCGGGCGCGCGCGTGCATATCACCCCGGCTATCGATTCGCCCTTTGTCGGCGAAAAGAAACCTGCCAAGGCGAGCGTGATGGTAGACCTGAAGCCGGGTCAGCAGCTCACCCGCGAGCAGATTGCTTCCATCGTGTTCCTTGTTTCCCGGAGCGTGGCGGGGCTTTCACCGGAGAACGTGTCCGTCGTGGATGAGTACGCCAACCTGCTCTGGGACGGCTCGCAGGCGTCAGACATGGCGCCCGGCGTGGCGAGCAATAAGCTGGAGCTGGAGCGCGCATACGCGGAGACCATACAACGCCAGCTGCAGCAGCAGCTCGACGCGGTGCTGGGACCCGGCAAGTCGCGGTTGACGGTGACCGCGGAGCTCGACTTGGACCGCGAGGAAGTTAATCAGAAGCAGATTGAAACCGGACCCGATGGACAGGGCACGCCGGTTAGCGAAACGCGAACCGAAGAGACCGTGCGAGGTGCGGCTCCTCGCGGCGGCAGCGCTGCAGGAGTGCCAACCTATCCCACCGCGCCCGCTGGAGCGCCCGGCGAGTACAAACACTCTTCCACGACCACCAACTACGAGGTAGGACAGAGCACTATCCACCGCGTGAAGACTCCCGGCAAGGTGGTGCGCATGTCGGTTGCGGCGATGGTGGACGCTTCCGTGCCGCAGGAGCAGGTGGAGAAGGTACGCACTTTCCTGGAGGGCGCAATCGGCGCGGAGCAGAACGACCCCAACCGACGATTCCGCGTGATAGTGGAGAGCATCCCCTTCGACAACACGCTGGCGAAAGAGGCAGAAGCCGCACGCAAGCAGTTTGCCAGTCGCCAGTTGATAGACACCGCCCTGCGTTACCTGCCTCTGGCAGCATTGCTGATTGTGCTGCTATTGCTGGCGAAGGCGTTACGACCGACGCGCGTTGCGCAGACGCCTGAAGGCGTGGTGATGTCGTTGCCGGGAGGTGCTGTACCGGAAGAGGGTGAGGTGCCGGGCGGAGAGGCAGGCGAGCTCGCCAGCGAAGCGGCGGCGGCAATGACCCGGAGGGCGAAGAGCGGCGAGGAGGCTCTGCTGGAGGAAGAAGACGTCGAAATCACCCCGATTCGGGAGCGCGTGGACGTGAATCTGGAGAGCGTCATTCAGCTGGCGAACCAGAAGCCGGAGAAAGTAGCGATGTTGATTAAAGGCTGGTTGGCGGAGGACGAACGGTAATGGCAACACGAGCAGCCCCACCTTCACTGACGCATCGTCAAAAAGCCGCTATCATGATTGTGGCAATGGGACCTGACACGGCGGGTAAAGTCTTACGCCATCTGGACGAAGACGAGGTGGAACAAATCACCCTCGAAATCGCTCGCATGGGTAAAATCTCCCCGGAGGTACGTGAGACGGTTATCGAGGAGTTTCACGACCTGTGCGTTGCGCAGGAGTACATCGCGGAGGGCGGTCTACAGCACGCCCGTCAGGTGTTGGAGAACGCCTTTGGTCCCGAAAAAGCCAACGAGCTCATTACCCGCGTCATTCAGGCGATGCAGATTGTGCCGTTCGACTTCATCAAGAAGACCGACCCCAGTCAGCTGCTGAACTTCATTCAAGACGAGCATCCGCAGACCATTGCGCTGATACTGGCATACTTGCCCCCCAATCAGGCGGCGCAGGTGCTTCAGGGACTTCCCCCCGAATTGCGGGCAGATGTCGCGCACCGTATCGCCATCATGGACCGCACTCCACCCGATGTGATTCGGGAAGTAGAAAAGGTATTGGAGCGCAAGCTCTCTTCGGTGATTTCGCAGGATTTCACCACCGCGGGCGGCGTGAAGGCGCTGGTGGAACTGCTCAACTGGATAGACCGCACCAGCGAGCGCATGATACTGGACAGCCTCTCCGAGACCAACCCCGAGCTGGCGGAAGAGGTCAAGAAGATGATGTTCGTGTTCGAGGACATCGTGCAGCTGGACGACCGCTCCATCCAGGCGGTGCTCAAAGAGGTGGACATGAAGGAGCTCGCGCTCGCGCTCAAGGGCTGCAGCGAGGAGGTACAACAGCGCATCTTCAAGAACATGTCCGAACGTGCCGCCAACATGCTCAAAGAGGACATGGAGTTCATGGGTCCCGTGCGCTTGCGCAACGTAGAGGAGGCACAGCAACGCATCGTCGCCATCATCCGGCGCATGGAGGAGGCGGGCGAAATTGTCATTGCGCGCGGCGGTGGCGGCGCAGACGAGATGGTGGTGTAGCCGATGGTCGGACAGGTGCTCAAAGGCGACCAGATAGCCCGATTCACCCGCTGGGTGGGCTCTCCCCTGCGCGTGGTCCAAACCTCTGCCGAACCGCAGGAGGAAGAACCTGAGCCGACAGGTCCCACCCCTGAAGAGTTGCTGGCGGAGGCGAAGCGTGTGCTGGCAGAGGCACATCGACAGGCGGACCAGATGCGGCAGGATGCCGTACGCAAGGGCTATGAAGAAGGGCTGCAAATCGGGCGAGAGGAAGGGCTATGTCTCTATCGTCAGGCGATAGACTCGCTACGCGACGAGGTGCAGAAGCTGGTGGATGCCATCCTTGCCGAGCGACAGAGGCTGTGGGAGGAGATGGAACCGCAGGTGATCGAGCTCGTATTAGAAATCGCTCGCAAGGTACTGCGTGAAGAGATTCAGGCTCGGCGCGAAGCGACCCTGTCTATCATCAAGCACGCCCTGCGGCGCGTGGCGGACACCGAACATGTGCGCATTCGGGTGCACCCCGACGACCTGCAAATCGCTCGTGAACACCGCGAGGACTTCCTCGCCGTGTGTGACGGGGTCAGGCAGATTGAAATTGTGGACGACCAGCGCGTGGGCGGCGGCGGTTGCATCATCGAGACGCCCGGCGGCACCATCGATGCCTCTTTGCGCACGCAGATGCAGTCGGTGGAAAAGGCGTTGAGGGATGCAGAACAGGCGGCGTGACGATTGTAATGGGCAGGGGCAGATGTAGAAGGTAGGGGCGAATAATCATTCGCCCCTACATTGCGGACGCCGTGCCTGGCGGGTGAACAAACATGCCGAACGCACGAGAGAACTTGTTACCCTTATCTCCCCCCGACCTGTCGGCGGCGCGGGAGCGACTGCGCCTGTTAGACCCGATTAAGGTACACGGTCGGGTGCAACAGGTTATCGGGCTGGTTATTGAAAGCATCGGTCCCGCGGCGCGCGTAGGGGAGGTATGCGAGATTCACTTCCAGCGTACGCGCCCGCCTATTCTCGCCGAGGTGGTAGGCTTTCGTCAAAACCGCGTTCTGCTGATGCCTCTGGGCGAGATGGAGGGTATCACGCCCGGTAGTCAGGTGGTCGCAACGGGTATGGTACACAAAGTGCCTGTGGGGGAGTGCCTGTTAGGGCGCGTGCTGGATGGATTAGGCAGACCAATGGACGGCGGTCCCGCCGTTGCTCCCGAAACGCTGTCCCCCGTCAACCGCCAGCCTCCAAACGCACTAACACGCAAGCGCATTACGGAAGCCGTCAGTCTGGGAGTGCGGGCGATTGACGGGCTGCTCACCGTCGGCAAGGGACAGCGTATCGGCATCTTCGCAGGTTCGGGAGTGGGCAAGAGCACCCTGTTGGGCATGATCGCCCGTTACACGAGTGCCGATGTGAACGTCATTGCCCTCACCGGCGAGCGAGGACGTGAGGTGCGCGAGTTCATGGAAGAGGACCTGGGCGAGGACGGGCTGAAGCGGTCGGTGGTGGTGGTGGCTACATCCGACCAGCCCGCGTTATTGCGTATCAAGGCGGCGATGGTCGCGACCACCATTGCCGAGTACTTCCGTGACCAGGGGCTGGATGTATTGCTGATGATGGACTCGGTCACGCGCCTTGCGCTGGCGCAGCGCGAGGTGGGGCTGGCTATCGGAGAACCTCCCGCGACACGTGGGTACACGCCGTCGGTGTTTGCCCTCCTGCCCCGCCTGCTGGAGCGTGCAGGCACATCGGATAAGGGCACGATTACCGGACTGTACACTGTGCTGGTAGAAGCCGATGATATGAACGAGCCGGTCGCCGACACGGTACGAGGCATCTTGGACGGGCATATTGTGCTGTCGCGTACGCTGGCGCATCGCAACCACTACCCTGCTATTGATGTGTTAGCCAGCGTCTCACGTGTGATGCCTCAGATTACCGACGAAGAACACCAGCAAGCGGCGGCGCAGGTGCGCAAGGTGCTGGCAGACTATACCGAAGCGGAAGACCTGATTAACATCGGCGCGTACCAGCAGGGGAGCAACCCCGATATCGACTACGCCCTGCGCTACATCGGCAGGGTGCGCGAGTTCTTGCAACAGGGCAAGATGGAGGGTTGTCCGCTAGAGCAAACGATAGAGCGGTTGAAAACATTGTTCGTTGACTGATAGTGTGTTCGAGTTGATTGTTCTCAGGAGGCAGCAATTGTTAAATCTCGGTCTCGGGGAGGGCGAACCTCCTGGTGAGCCGGAAATAGGGTTTTTAACGGCTCGGCGGGAGCCTCGCCCTCCCCCGGCAAAGAGGTTTAACAGCCTGTTGGCGCTATGCGACGGTTTGAGTTCTCTCTACAAAAAGTTCTGGACTACCGCCAGCGACGGGAAGAGCAGGCGATACGCGCCTTTGCGGAAGCGCAGGCGCAGCTGATGCATGAGCAGGCGGTTCTGCACAAACTCCTCATCGAGCGTGAGGAGTGTCTGCGTCGCTCGCACCGTCGCCAGCATCTGGCGGTGGATTTGCTGGACGTAGAACAAACCTACCTCTCAGCGCTGGAGGAGCGCATTGAGTTACAGCGTGAGCGAGTGGCAGAAGCAGAAAGGGTGGTAGAGGAAAAGCGAGAGGCGCTGATAGAGGCGCAACGTGAGCGCAAGGCTCTGGAACGCTTGAGAGAGAAGCACTACGAGCAATGGCGCCAGGAGATGTTGCGTGCCGAGCAAAAGGTGCTGGACGACCTCGCAACGGTGCGTGCGGTGTTTTCACCGGGCGTTTTGACGATGCATTCAGGGGGTGACGAGCAATGAGCAGCCTCTACGCACAGGCGGTTGCCCGAATGCACGCGCTGTGGCAGCGGGTGGAGCAGTTATCTACTACTCCCTCTGCTACCGCTTCTTCCGAGTTTGCACAGGTATTCCGTGCGGCGCAGCGAGGGGCGGTCGCCATGTTGCCGACCACCATCAGCGAGTTGATAGCGCGCGTGGCGCAGGAAGAGGACGTGGATGAGGCGCTGGTGCGTGCGGTAGTGCAGGTGGAATCGGGTGGAAACCCCAACGCGGTCTCGCCAAAGGGGGCAATGGGTTTGATGCAGCTGATGCCGCGCACCGCCGAGGCGATGGGCGTCAATAACCCCTTTGACCCCGAGCAGAACCTGCGCGGTGGAGTGCGCCTGTTGCGTGGCTTGCTGAACGAGTTCGGTGACGTGCGCCTCGCGCTGGCGGCGTATAACGCGGGGGGACCCGCAGTGCGCCAGTACGGGGGCATTCCCCCGTATGCGGAGACACAGAAGTTCGTGCAGCGCGTGATGGAGCTGTGGCAGGGTGAGCAACGATGAAGAAGTTGCTGCTGGTGCTGATATTCCTGCTGATACTGCTGGGAGTGCCATACGGGCTGGCGAAGATGGGCGTTATTCCCGTCGCGAAGCTGACGGCAAAGAACCCTGCCCTGGCGAAAGTTGCCCGTACGCTGGGACTGATTTCCCCTAAGCAGACGGTCAAAGCCTCCAACAAGCAGGAGAAGGCTTCCAACTCTGCTTCTGAATCCTCCCCTGTTCCGACAAAGCCTGCCGACCTTCCACGAACTGCTCCGCCTCCGCTCACTTCTGCAGCCGCGCCCTCTTCCTCTGCCGATACCGCCAGTCGCCAGATTGGCTGGGTGGCAAAGGTATACGAGGAGATGGAACCCGAGGAGGCGGTGCGCATTTTTGCGAAGATGGACGACCGTGAGGTAGTGCCCCTGTTACGTCGCATGAAGCAGCGACAGGTAGCGCAAATCCTTGCGCTGATGCCCCCCGACCGCGCTGCCCGTCTCTCGCGCACGCTGATGATACAACGATAGATGGGGTATAATAAAAACATGAACCCCTTCCCCGGTATGAATCCATATCTGGAACGTTACTGGCGGGATGTGCACGCCTCACTCATCGTATATGCTCGTGAGGCGCTCCAGACTCAGCTTCCGCCCGGAATGGTAGCGCGCATTGAGGAGCGGGTGTACGTAGACGTGCCTCACGATGGTATCCGCCGCATCATCTATCCCGATGTGCACGTCTCCGAGTCGCGAGAACCTGTCAGTGGTGGTGGCACAGCAACCGCTACTGCTGTGCTGGAGGAGGTAAAAACCGAACGACTGATTATCGAGGTAGAAGAAGAGCCGATTACGGAGACCTACATCGAAATTGTAGACCTGTCTGGCGGAAGAGTGATTACGGTTATCGAGGTACTCAGCATCGCCAATAAGCTGCCGGGCGAAGGGCAAGACGTTTACCTGCGTAAACAAAAGGGGGTTATCGAAGCGAGAGTAAATCTGGTAGAGATTGACCTGCTACGCAGCGGTCAATGGGTGTTGAGCATTCCGTTTGGAAACATCCCGCCCGAGCGTCACACCCCCCACTTTGTGGTGGTCTTTCGCAGCTGGCAGCCCAAAAAGCGCGAGGTTTACCCGATTGCGCTGAACCAGCGATTGCCTCAAATTGCTATACCCCTGCGCCCTACCGACCCGGACGTGATGCTTGACCTGCAAGAACTGGTGAACCGCTGTTACGAGGTTGGGCGATACGACCTGTGGATAGATTACTCCCAGGACCCAGAACCACCCCTGCCGCCTGAAGGGGCAAAGTGGCTGCACCAGTTGCTGGTGGAGAAGGGCAAGCGGAGTACGGCGTGAGTATGGATAACAATGAAGGTTGTCCAGTGGCTGAGAGAGTTGCGAGAAGGCATCTGGCTCATCTGCAGTTACCTTCGAGCATTTCGGGCAAGCTCGGTTCCGGACCGCTACATTGCCTTGCGCTGCCTGACCTTCGAGGCACTCCGAAGGTGGGAATTACTCTCCGAAGACAAAGCGGGTTCTTGGATAGATAGTCTGGCCTACTTATTGTACCGGGACGGTTATCCCAGTCTCGCCCTCGAACTGGTTAGTCATTGTTCAAGATTCCCCTATGAATACTCCCTGCGCCAGCAGGCACTTTACCGCTGGAATTGTGGAGACACGCGCGGTGCATGGGAGTTACTGGTTCAGCTTGCAGAGGTAACAGATGACTTGCCCGCCTGGAGTTCGGCCTTGTCTATCGCCTGCGGAATTGTGGACGATAACATGGACGAACAAGCAGTGGAGAGGCGCATACCTGTGGGGGCCGTCCATTTTATCCGTTTGGTAGGGGGGTTGATGAGGCGATCACCCAATGAGAGTGACTTTAGAAGACTGTTGTATACAGCGGGCGATTACGATGAACGGGTACGTCAGTGGACAGCGGAAACAGCGGTGCGATGTGGTTTTTTCTCTCTGGTCTCACCAGCAGATCTTGAGCCAGAAGCTGCCGCCGTATGGTATTTGTGGTATGGCAACGTGAAGCTGGCTGCTCGCACAGCACGCAAGGCTTATTTTGCGAACAGGGGAGCTCCTATCGCCTGCCTCATGAAGGCTTTGTTAGACGAGGTGTTACACCGTCCCCAGAGAGCAAAGCGTATTTCGGAACGACTACTTTACCCTGAACTGACGCATGGCTTTGTCAACCGCGACCGGTATGTAGCACGAGCGGTGAGCCGATGTATTTGGTGGAACAGTGACCTTGAAAGGTGTCTCTACGAAATACAAGATGCCTTTGATGTCTCGGTGAAAGCTCGCGATGTAGTGCTACTACACTTTTGTGCCTGTGCCGCTGATAAGCTACAGGAGCGAGAACTCGTAGACCACGCGCTGGACATACTCACCAAT
>VSSL01000168.1_pt1 | contig 17927 bp, 19 predicted proteins | sample 4557531 | NCBI WGS metagenome assembly VSSL01 (sample SAMN10986726, study PRJNA523729) | hot springs metagenome | isolation source: hot springs | place: India:Timba, Gujarat | collected 2018-05-31 | reverse complement strand
TCCCCACCCAAACGGGTGAGGCAGCCGCCCGGCTGGCTCGGCGCCCACCATCATTATATCACTTTTGCTTGCCCGGATGCGGCGACCACGCGGGTGCGTAGTTATCGCCAGTGCCGTCCGTCAACCGCCGGGCATCCGAGCCGTCCGCGTTCACAATCCACAGGTCACGCTTGCCATCTTCGCGGAACTTCACGTACACCAGGCTGGTGCCTCCCTGTGACCAGGTAGGCGTTATCGCGTTGCCCTCTACAATCACGCGGGGCTCCGGGTCGCCGATGCCCATCACGCCGATGCCTACCCGGTCCTTCTCCTCGTCTCGCACCCGCCACATCTCGAAAGCGAGATGTGTTCCCTCGGGCGCCCACACTACTGCCCCGGGCGCGAGGTCTCCTTTGCTCTGCCAGAGAGGCTGTAAAGACTCGGTGACCAGATTATATAGCGCCACCGCATGACCAACCTGTCGGCTTCCCATGATGGAGATAGCCAGCTGAGTGCCATCTGGCGAGAGCGCGATATGCACCTCTTGCCCACCGATAATCGGCTCCGGAAGTTTCTGGGCGGTGGGAAGTTGCACCTGTTGCTCTCCCTGCTCTCCTTCGCCCTCGTGCTGGTGGTCTGCCCCACCCCGGCGATAACGCACCAGCACCTCGCCCCCTTCTGTGCGCTGCACCGCGTACACTATTCTTTTATCGGTATCGTAGGTCGGCTCACGGAAGAGCACGCTCCCGCCAAAGGTGTTGCGCCACTGTTGCTCCAGCTCGAACGGGGGCAGAATCTTTTCCGCCTCTCCTCCCTCAATATCTACCAGCAGTACCTGTCCCTGCAGCAAGAAGATAATATGCTTGCCATCAGGGAGGAACTGGGGTTTCTCTTTCGCTCCGACGCTTACGGTGAGCTGCTGAACCCGCTTGCCCTCAGGGTCGGCGTAAAACAGTTGCGGAACGCGGTTATCCCTGTCCGAAATAAACGCGATGAGCCGTCCGTCGGGCGACCAGGCGGGGTCGGTTTCTGCAGAAGGGTCCGCGGTTATCTGACGCAATCCGCTTCCGTCCGGGCGTATCACCCACAGGTCGGGGTTACCCGACCGGTCGGAGACAAACAGTATCCAGTCTTTCGTGTCGATGTCGGCGGGTTTTACGCGGAACGGATTGAAGTAGCGAATCCAGAACATGCCCGCCGCAACCAGTACCACCACTGCCAGCAACCCCAGCAGGGTATGCCTGAACCAAACGCGCCGTAGATACATCGTGCGCTCCCCAGGGAATATTTGCTTCTGACATTCGTTCTTCGCCACCGGGAGCGGAAAATCCTGTCGACGGCGCGCCCTCCTAATGGAGCTGCTGGCTCAGCGGGCGTGCTATCAGGTCGGAAACCCTGCCGTGGGTATAGGGTACCTGCACCAGCAGATGACGCTCCCCGGGATTAGCGATGAAAAAAGCCATCCCGCATGGAAAGAGCAGACCCTCGGGAGCGCGTTCCGCCAGCAGGCGAAGCTTGAAAAAGCGAGGCAGATGCCCCTGCCGAAACGCACCTCGTATCTCCTCTATCCGGTGTTCACCCAGTGCGCTGCGTTGAAAATGATAGGCATAGATGTTCTGGTAACTCATCCAGTCGAAGCGGTCATATACCATCAGCAGCGAAAGCTCCTCGACCGCCTCCATGAAATCCGTGTGAGGAAGATGGTACAGGCTCTCCAGAAGATTCAAAGCATCCTGATAACCCACAAAATGGTGTGTAAATTCCCCAAGAGCACCGGAGAACTCTTCGGGCAGCTCCAGGAACTCGTAATAGCAACCGTTACTGGACACTACCACGCGGGCGATTTCGTTGCTGAATTCCATCCCCTCGCCCACTTGCTGTTTCACATAACGTGCCAGTACCTGCGTTGCCCCCCCGTCCGCGTCCAAAAGGTCGACAAACCATTCGTTATCCATTACTGACCCATCCACAGCCGCTCCCTTCCTTCCAAAAAGAGAATCAATCTTGAAGAAACTTCCTACAATCGGATTCTAAGCGATACACGCCCAGAAGTCAACAACTACGACACGAGTTTACTGAAAAAACAGCATTTTGACGGGGAGTGTTGGCGACGTATGCGTCGGCTTTATGAACGCGGTCTACGCTTCTCTCGGCTCCCCGTATGCCCGGTACAGGAGCTCCACCGGATGTAGAACATCAACCGGTTGAGGCAACGTGCGTAACCCCTGTGCTATCCACGCCAGACACCCGGGATTGCCGGTCAATACGATTTCCGCGCCGGTGGCAACAATCCGCTCTATTTTGCGCTGTAGCAGGCGCGAAGCCATCTCCGGTTGCAACAGGTTGTAGATGCCCGCACTGCCACAGCACATATCCGATTCCTCCAGCTCCACCAACTGCACGCCGGGGATGCTGCGGATAACCTCCCGGGGCTGTCTACGTATCCCCTGCGCATGAGCCAGGTGACAGGCATCATGATAGGTCACCACGAGGACGGAATCCTTACCTCGCCCTGCCACCGGACGAGAAGGCTCTCGGATGCCCACCTCCGCCAGAAACTCCATAATGTCCCGCACCTTTGCCGAGAAAGCGCGGGCTCGCTCTTCATAGGGCGCGCCTGCGAATAGCCTGCCGTACTCCTTCATCGTGGAACCACAACCTGCCGAATTCACAACGATGGCGTCTACCGGCTCACGTTCCAGAGATTCCATCAACCTCAGAGCCAGCCTCCGCCCTTCCTGGACAAAACCGTTATGCACATGGAGCGCCCCGCAGCAGCCCTGGTCCTGCGGTACGACCACCTCGAAGCCGTTATACCGCAACACAGCGACAGTCGCCAGGTTCACCTCATGAAACAGCACCGAGGCAACACAGCCAGTTAACAGGGCGACTCTGCCTCGCTTCTCGCCCATCGGCGCGTACAGCGGAGCCAGTCTACCCCGCCTCACCTTACCGCGTATCTGGGGGAGTTTTGCAACGACGACATTCACTCCCAGCAGCCTTGCTAGAGGAGCGGGCAACGCTCTGTCGCCAAACAAGGGGGCGAACCAGCGAGCGGTATTCATCGCCAGAGCAAAAGCGGTGGGGTTGGTCATCAGGTCTAGCAGAAGCCTTTTCGCGGTTCTTTGCCATCCGCGACGCGCAGGAGACCGCTCTGCCTGCACCCGGGCAATCTCCACCAGCAAGCCGTAAGCTACTCCCGAAGGGCATGCCGTTTCACAGGCACGACACCCCAAACAGTGGTCTATGTGCTCTACCGCGCCCGCTTCCCATCGGATGCGTCCCTCGGAAACCGCCCGCATCAGGTAGATGCGTCCGCGAGGAGAATCCGCCTCACTGCCCGTCTCCACGTATGTCGGACATGCCTGCAGGCATAAGCCACAGTGAATGCACCTCAGCAGGTCTTCCGTGCGGAACTCTTCCATCACAGCTCCTCCACCAGCCTGCCCGGCGCGAGGATACGCTGCGGGTCAAAACCTCTTTTCAGCCGTTGCATGATGCCTGCACCATTGCCCATGTTGCCCCACACGCCGATGGCTCTTTTCACCTCTGCGGGCGCGCTTTCCAGCACACAGAAACCGTCCATGCGATGGGTATGCTCCCGCAAGTGCTGCAGTACCGGAATATCAGCACACGAGTCATTCCACCAGATGCGTACCACTCCCGCACCGAAGTGAGCCTGGATCTCTGCATCGGGGAAATGTTGCGACAGCCATATCAACAGTTCTGGCGTCTGCGCGGGTGGCACAACACACCGACAACGGCACGGTGCGCCTGCAAGCAGATAGTGGTCGCGAATCTGGTCTATCTCCTGCGAGGACACCGGCTCCCATTCCAGCGGGGATAGATGATGCAGAAGGTCCAGCTGCCAGCGCACATCCTCCTCGAAACCTGCCAAACCGCATACACAGTGCCAGCCCGTCTCGCTCTTGTAAGTTACCTCCAGCATCTCCGCGTGCAGCAGAGGATGGTTCAGGGCACGGTGCAATTCGGGAAGCGCAACCGCCCGATTCAGTGAACACCGATAAGCGCAGGAAACCTCTGGCAATGGCACCACTTTGAAAGTCAGCTCGGTCAGTACCCCCAGAGTGCCCCAGGAGCCAGCGAAAAGGCGCGGCAGGTCATAGCCAGCAACGTTCTTGACCACCCCTATCCCCGCTCTGATTATCTCGCCGGAAGGCAGAACTGCACGCACTGCCAGCAACCATTCGCGAGGCAATCCGTAGCGCTGACGACGTGGACCCGCCCCATTCGACGCAACGATGCCGCCCACTGTCTGTCTGTCGGGCAGGGGCACATCGATTGGCAGCCACTGTCGGTGCGGATTCAGAAGGCTCTGCAAAGCGCTTAAGGTCATGCCCGCTTCGACGGTAACCACGAGGTCGCCCGGAGAGTAATCTACCGGGCGCGACAGCGCACGCATATGCATCGCCCAACGGTACGAAGGCATCAGGTTACCAACACCTGTCTGTGTGCCGCCGCCCCATACGACGCCGGGTGCACCATAATCACTACAGAACTTCAGCGCATCGCGCACCTCGTCGGCGGAGGCTGGATGGATAACCACATCGGGCACCTCATCATCCAGCGCATACGCGGCGCACTGCTCTCCCGTTGCAACCTTCGTGACCGTTTCCAGTTTCTCGGCAAAGTCCCTCATGGTATCCGCATTATAGACGAAGCGTGCCTGTGTACGCAAGCAGTGCAGCTCACGGGGGCAGTTCGAGGATCAAAGGGTGATCGCTCAGCGTTAGCTGGACCCTGTTGACCCGGCTGATGATTTTCACGGGCGTAGTGCCCTGCGTGGGGTCGTAGATGCGTACAACGCGAAAAGTTTCTCCTAGATTCACAACAACTCCGTCCTGCCCGCCAGTGAACCGCTCGTCCCATATCACCAGTTCCAGTACGCCGCTGCTCTTCTGTAGAAGCAGGTCGTGAACGGTTTCCGGCTGCTCAGGGATGGAATAAGTGAGGGTAGCAGGCTTTCGCACAGGCTTCTCGTCAGCCAGTATCGTTGTCAGGTTGTGTAGATAGATAGCGGACAGGCGTGGGCTGTAGTCCGGTCGGAAAAAGCCAAACGTCTGGTTGCCCGCTTCATCTACCCGGTCCCTCAGCAGGTAAATGGACGTGTATCTCCAGCCTCGTTTGAACTGAGCCAGATATACGCTCAGATAGAGTAAAGCCTGTACTCGCTCGGTAAATACCCCTTCAATGGTAACACCAGTCTCTGTGGTCACTCTGGGTAGCGTGAGAAGCTCTTGCTCCGAATAGCCCGGGTAGCCCTTCAGCCAGGTACGCCCGTAGTTTCCGTACAGTCCGTCCACTCTACATGCCGATGTCGGGTCTGCTGCAATCCATGTCTGGTTGTCATGCAAGCCGGGCCAGGAAGGGTGTGTCATGTAGTTGTGACAGTTCGCGTAGTCGGCGTATTTCGTGCCGTCTGGCATCAGGCACCCCGCGCCCCGCGGAATGGTTAAAAACTGTAATCCGACGTTATCGGTTTCCGCACCGCTTTCGGTAATACTCCAGACAGGGTACTTCTTGAGTAGCGGATCGCTCTCGACCGCTTTGTACAGGTCCCGCTGTAGCTTTGCGACGGGTAACCACGACAGGTCTCTACCTCCGGTTTCACCGTGATAGGTGATACCCCAGTTGTTCGGCTCGTTGTTTCCTTCCAGCGCAATTAGAGCATCTGCCTGCGCCAGCTGTCGCGCGCCCCTGAGGAGGCGGGGAATGTCCGTTCCGCCGCTCATCAATCCGTAGCTGAATTTGACGCCCGTCTTGCGGTGCAGTTCGATGAGGTCTTCCACAGGAATATCGCTCTCGTATCCCGCGCGTATCCACCGCACCCCGAGGTACTTCACGGCGCTCATCGTGTTTTCCAGGGTTTCACCACGTCGGGATATGGCAGAACACACGCCAAGACTACTCAGGAAGTCACCGGCGGGAATAGCGGCTACCTTCGCCGCCCTGCCACTCTGTTGTGCCCGCACCTTAAGAACGCCCCCTCTCTCTTTGCTCGCTGGAATGTACGTTATGCAATCTGCTTCAGCCATCCTCTTTGTCAAGTCGCGAATCTGGGATGATGCAAAGCGACCTTGCCCTGCTGTTACCCTGAGCAAAGCGAAGGGTCTCACCCATCCGACATCATGAGATGCCTCACTTCGTTCAGCGTGACGAGAAGGATGAGATGCTTCGCTGTCGCTCAGCATGACAAAATAGACCGGCGATGCATGTTGCTTGGCGTAGGTAAAGTTAGGTCTTCACTGAACAAAGAGCCCACTGCAAAAACGAACCGCCGGGGACGCAGAGAGCGCAGAGGGGCTTCGTTACCGCTCGGCGAACTCCGCGTTCCCTGCGGTGAAATACCTTTTTGCAGTGGAGCCAACAAAGCGCTACCATGAGATTTATGAAAATTTGTCATAGAAATATTGAAAATTATAATAAATCATGTTGATTTTTTGAATATCAGATGATATAATGTGAAACACAGCCATCGGATACGGTGTCTGTATATAGTGGACAGGGCAGGCAATAAGCGCAAACACGAAGCCGCCCAGATGCGCAACGAAAAAGGAGGTCCGTGATGCAAGCCGTGCTGGAAAGAAAACAAGAGCGTTCGTCCCACGTGCCGTTCCGGGCGTCTGCACCTTCGCAGGTGGAAAACTGGCTGTTCCTGTGCGACCGATGCGGACAGCCGATATACTACGACGAACCCCTGCAGGTGAACTGTAATGGCGGTAACGTGGAGGTTGCCCATCTGGAGTGTTCGCGTTAACCAGCATGAAAGCGACGTGCCTGTGTCACAAGGAGGACACCCATGCGACTGGCGCGAGAAACATGGCTCCTGTTGGCTATCGGACTGGCAGACCTGGCGAGCACTATCGCTCTGGCACGAGCAGGGCTTGCGCGAGAAGCCAACCCGATGATGGCGTGGTATCTTGTTCACTTCGGCGTCTGGGCTTTCTGCGCGGCGAAGACCGCCCTGCTGGTTTGCCCCCTGGTGATACTCGAGTGGGTCAGGCAAATCAAACCGCATCTGGGAACATGGGCGCTACGCATCGCACTGGCAGGTTACCTGCTTCTTTATCTGGGTATCGTCTGGCGCGCTAACGAAGCTCACATTAAGCGCATCGTTGACCCCCACCTGCACCGAATCAGCCGTGTCTGGCAACAACGTGAGAAGCCTGCCATGCCAGCCGCTCCAACCCGCAAACCGATGGCTATACCCATCGAGCAAGAAGCCACCACTTCCTGAGGCAGGATTCCCTCCCCTCGTCACGAAAGCATTATCAAAACGAGCGGGGAGGGATGAAACCTTGCGGAAAGCTTTCCAGATAACACTGATACTGGCAAGTGCACTGCTTCTACTGGTTGCGTGCGGCAAAAAGCAAGCGCCTTCAGGAAGCACCAGCGCTACAAGCACCGGGACCAAACTGGTGGTGGCGGTGATGCCCAAGCTGAAGGGCATCGACTATTTCAACGCGGTAGAGCGCGGCGCGAAAGAGGCGGCGCAGGAACTCGGCAATATCGACCTGACATACGATGGACCTACCGAGGGCAAGGTAGACCAGCAGATTCCCTTTATTGAGAGCTGGACACTGCAGAAGGTGGACGTTATCGCGGTGGCGTGTAACGACCCCGACGCCATCTCCCCTGCCCTGAAGCGTGCGCGTGACAAAGGCGTGCATGTTATCACCTACGACGCCGATGCCAACGCTGAAAAGTCGGGGCGTGAGTTCTTTGTGAATCAGGCGACCTTCGAGGACATCGGGCGTACGCTGGTGGATGAGATGGCTTCGCAGGTAGGTGAGGATGCGAAGGTAGCCATTGTCAGCTCCTCGCCCACCGCGCCCAACCAGAACGCCTGGATCGCGGTCATGAAGCGATACATGGCGGAAAAGTATCCGAAGATGCAAATCGTCACTATCCAGTACCCCGAAGAGGATCAGGGGCGCGCCTTCAGCATGACGCAGGACATCCTGAAAACCTATCCCGATGTGAAGGGCGTGTTTGGGCTCTCTTCCGTTGCGTTTCCGGGGGCTGCCGACGCAGTGCGTCAGGCAGGCAAGAGCGGTAAGGTAGCCGTCGTCGGGTTGTCCACCCCCAAGAGCATGAGAGAGTTCGTCAAGGACGGCACGGTGAAGACGGTCATCCTGTGGAACCCGGTAGACCTAGGTTATCTCACTGTGTATGTGGCGAAAGCGGTTGCCGAAGGCACGCTGAAGCCGGGCGACACGGAGCTCGAGGCAGGACGATTGGGCAAGGTCAAAGTGGAAGGCGACCAGGTGCTGCTGGGACCGCCTATGAAGTTCACCGCAGAGAACATTGACCAGTATGACTTCTGAGCGCATCTCTCCCACCCGTTTTGCCCTGTGGCGTCAGTATGGGCGTGAGATGAGCGTGGGGGTGTTTCTGCTGCTGTTGCTGGGCTATTTTGGGGCGACGCCGGGCTTCCTGCGGGCGGACAACCTCCGCGATATCCTCATCAACGCCGCTCCGCTGGTCATCGCTGCCTGCGGAATGACCATGGTCATCATCGCGGGCATGATAGACATCTCCGCAGGCTCCGCGCTGGCGGTGTGCGCGGTCATCGCGGGCATCACAGCCAAGTCGGGAGCGCCGCAACCGGTGGTCATTCTATTGCCTGCGCTGGCAGGCGCGCTCATCGGCGCGGTGAACGGCTGGCTGGTAGCTTTCGTGCGCATCCCCGCCATTATCGTCACGCTGGGCATGATGAGCGTGCTGCGAGGGGGTATTATCTGGTGGACGCGCGGTGAGTGGATTGGCAACCTGCCCCCATCCTTCTCCGCTATCGGGCGCGGTGAAGTTGTTGGTATCCCTGCCCCTGTGCTGATAGCGATGGGGGTGGTCGCAGCAACCGCGCTTCTGCTGGCTCGTACGCCGCTGGGACGCCATATCTATGCGGTAGGCGGTAACCCTCTCGCCGCAGCGCGCATGGGCATCCCCGTCCGACGAGTGCTGTGGCTGGTGTTTGTGATGCACGGCGCGCTGCTGGGATTGTCTGCGCTGGTGTACGCCTCGCGCTTTAGCGTCATCCAGAGCAACGCAGGCGCAGGCTTCGAGCTACTTGCCATCAGTGCGGTGGTAGTGGGCGGGGTGAACATCTTCGGCGGGCAGGGCACTGTTTGGGGCAGCGCCATCGGAGGGTTGCTGCTTCAGGTCATCAGCACCGGCTTGATTTTCCGTCGCGTCTCGGAATACTGGGCGCCCAGCGTGCAGGGTACGCTGGTGCTGCTGGCGGTGGTGGCAGACGCTCTGCGCACGCGGAGGACAAGACGGTGAAGCCATTCCTTGCCCGGCGAGAGACGGTGCTGATTCTCTTGCTCATCGCGGAGATGGCGGCGATGCAATCGCTATCCCCCCTCTTCCTCACGCCCGACAACCTCATTGAGGTCGTACGCCAGTCCGCCGAGATTGGGCTGATTGCGCTCGCCATGACGCTGGTCATCATCACCGCAGGCATAGACCTGTCGGTCGGCTCCATCGTGGGGCTGAGCGTGATAACGATGGGCATGTTGTGGGAAGACGCTCAGCTCCCGCTATCACTGGCTATTCCTGTGACGCTGGTAGCGGGCGCGCTGCTCGGCGGTTTCAATGGCGCGCTCATCACCGCGGTGGGTATTCCCCCGCTCATCGTGACGCTGGCGACGATGGCTGGCTTTCGCGGCGTCGCGCTGGGTATGAGTCAGGCGCGCTCCATCCGCAACTTCCCCGAGGGTTTCCTCTGGCTCGGACAGGGCTATGTGGTGGGCATTCCCGTGCAGGTGTGGATACTGGCGGTGGCTGCCATCCTGTTCCATCTGGCGCTAACCCGCACCGCGTGGGGACGGTCGGTGTTCAGCATCGGCGCGAACGAGGCGGCGGCAAGGCTTTCGGGCGTGCCGGTAAACCGTGTGAAGATGCAGGTGTATATGCTATCGGGCTTCATGAGCGCGCTGGCGGCGGTTATCTATGCTGCACATGTCTCTGTCGCCAAACCGGACGCAGGACTGGGGTTCGAGCTCACTGCCATCACCGCCGTGGTGCTGGGCGGCACCGCCGTATCGGGCGGCGAGGGAGGCGTGCTGGGTACATTGATTGCCCTGCTGATGGTGGGTTTCCTGCGCAGTGGGTTGACGCTGGCTCGCGTGCCCTCTGAAGCGCAGGATATGATGGTGGGGCTGTTGCTTATCCTCGTGGTGGCGATCGATCGCTGGAGCCGACGCGCGGGGAGAGAGTAGGCTCCTGTTCGTTGTGAGGGGCGAGGCTCTTGCCGAGCCATGCGCATCGTATCCATAGACAAAGCCTCCCCCTACTCAACACATCCCACCACGCAAGGTTCGTAGTGCAGGCTTCAGCCTGCGCCCGCTTTTTCAGAAAATTTTCTCCCCCACCCCCCGCAAAAATGCTTGACAACCTCGCCGATCTGTAATATAGTCTGATCAGTAGCGCAGCTCCTGTGGTGTTCTGAAAATCTCACGACGGCTTTTCACTGCACAAACAAAGGAGGGTGCTCAACAATCGGATGTCTCTGCGGACTAGCAGGCCCTCACTGGGGCATTATCTGTGGAGGGGGAGCGTTCTTGCTGGGAAGACTTTGCAGGCAGCTCTACCCATTGAAGAAAGTAATACCTGTTGCCACGCCTGCACTGCCTACAAGGGAGTGAGTGTGCCATGAAGTGTGCCATGAGTGGGACCGTAAGGCTGGTTACAATAAGCCTAATCGTACTGGCAAGTGTTACCATTCTCAGTTATACACAGTACGGGGGCTTCGAGGCACATGCTCAATTCCTCAGAGCAGCGATGCAGGGAGCATTTGTTGTCTGCTTTCTATACTGGGTGTTTGAAGGAATGAGAGAAGCGGAGGAACGGTTTGCTGGTCTTCCGAAGGTGCTCTGGACTACCCAAGCTGCCTACTGGTTTTTCGCGCTCCTGATAGCAAGGCTTCTTCCTGATTTCCTGCAAAGGTTAGCAGGACATTACCGACTAAGCTGGACACCGCTGTTATTCTGGACAACGGCAGTGGCTTTCTGGTTCATTAGCGGCGTTGTGGCTAGTGCACACAGACTAACTGTGGTCGCGAGGTGGTCGGTACACGGACGAAGCGTGCAGTAGTAGCGACCGTGCATGTACAAAGCCATTCCGTAAAGGCTCCTACCCTGTCCGCATCAGCTCGGCAGGAGCCTCGCCCTCCCCGCACGCGGGGAGGAATATATGGGGAGGGTCACGCTCTGTCGTGACCGAAACAACCCTTCACCTTCCCCCCCTTCCCGTCCCGTATGGTATAATGGGCTACAACACCAGACAGGAAGCTGCGATGAAACCACCTCTTATCGGCATCACGACGGGCTACGAGCAACACGGCGAAACGGTCGTCTCGCTGGGAAGACGCTACATCTGCGCGGTGGAGCAGGCAGGCGGCGTGCCGGTAACGCTGGCTCCTCTGCAAGAGAAAACGCTGGTGGAACGCTACGCCAACCTGCTGGATGGTCTGATTATCAGTGGAGGCAAGGATATTCCGCCTGTCCTCTACGGTGAGGATAAGCACCCTGATACCGACCCTCTCCCCGAAGAGCGTCCGCTGTTCGAAATCGCGCTGGTGCGCCTGTTCCGCGAGCTGGATAAACCCGTGCTGGGTATCTGCTACGGATGCCAGCTGCTGAACGTGGCTTTCGGCGGCACATTGATACAGGACATCCCTTCTCAAATCGGCAACGGAGTAAAGCATCGGCGTCAGTCCGCCAGCGAGCCGCACGCCCGCCACGTGGTGACGATTCGCGAAGGAAGCCTGCTCAGACGGATACTGGGCAAAGCAGAGGTGGAAATCGTCAGCTCGCACCATCAGGCGGTGAGAAAACCTGCCGACGGTTTGCAGGTAACCGCTACTGCGCCCGATGGTGTGGTGGAAGCCATCGAGCTGGAGGACGCGCGCTTTTTCGTTGGGGTACAATGGCATCCAGAGATGGACCCCGAAGCGGAGGCAACCCATCGGTTGATGCACGCCTTCGTGCGGGCGGCTACAAAGACAACCATTCGTTAGGAGGCACACCCATGCACCGTCGCGCTGCGTTCACGCTTATCGAAATGCTGGTAGTTATCGCCATTATCGCCCTGCTGGCGGGACTGCTGTTCCCCGTTTTTTCACGCGCCCGCGCCAAAGGCAGAGAAACATCCTGCCTGTCCAACATCCGCCAAATCGGCATGGCAATCATGATGTACGCCGAAGATTGGGACGAACGCTACCCCTTCGCGGTAGACGCCACCGACCGCTACACGCCCCAAATCTGGAATGAATACCCCGAATGGCAGCAGTGGATACCCTATATGCCCATGCTCCATGAGGCGCTGATGCCCTATTGCCGCAGCACGGAACTGTGGCGCTGCCCCTCTGATATCGGCTATGTGTATCAGGACTTTAACTGCGAGCCGCTGGATGCTACGCCCTCTTCCTACCAGAAGTTCGGCACCAGCTACGTCTTCCGCACCGAAATCGCCTTCCGACAGATGATGTTATCCAACTTCCAGTATCCGGCGGAGACGAACGTGATTATGGACAGCAGCGGGGCTTGGCACGGCAGTGAAGGCATTATGCGCACCCTCAGCGAATGTTTCAATCCACGAGTGTATCGCGGCTATCGCTACAATGTATTGTTTGGCGACGGACATGCCAAAAATATAACGTACTACGATCTAGACAGAGCGTGGAGCGTTCCGCTGTGATTTTGCGAGCAGATTGGGTGTTGCCTGTTGCCCGCGAACCGATAGAGCAGGGCGAGGTGGTGATACAAAACGGCGTGATTGTGGATGTGCGCCGGCGTTCGGGCACGCGCGGCGGAGCGGATGTGCTCGACTTCGGTGAAGCGGTTATCCTGCCGGGGCTGGTGAACGTACATGCCCACCTCGAGCTGACTGCCCTGCGCGGCGCGGTGGAAGACCTGCCCTTCTTCGAATGGATACGTCGGCTGGTGGACCTCAAAGGCGTCCTGACGGAGCAGGAATGGCGCGATTCCGCCCTGTGGGGCGCGCTGGAAGCGGCGGCATCCGGCATCACTACCGTCGCGGATACCACCGACTCGGGGGCGGCAGCATACGCCCTGCTGCAAACGGGATTGCGCGGACGGGTGTATCAGGAAGTGTTCGCCGTGCAACCTGATCAATCCGCCGCCAAGACGTTGAGCGAGCTGGAAGACAGAATGCAGTGGCTGCACCGCGCCACACGAGGCACACTGGTGGAAATCGGCGTCGCCCCGCATACGCTGTACACCGTCTGTTCGGCGGTAATGACCGCCCTGCGCGAATACACCCGCGAGAAAGGCTATCCTGTATGTATCCACGCTGCTGAATCGGTAGATGAGGTCGCTTTGCTACAAGAGGGCAGAGGCAAGTTCGCCCAGATGTATGCGGAGCGAGGCATTCCATGGGAGACGCCGGGAAAGCATCCTGTAGACGCCCTGCACGAACAGGGCTGGCTGGACGCGAACACCCTGCTGGTACACGCCGTACAGACCGACGCCCGCCATGCGGAACTGTTCGCCTCTACGGGAACCGCTATCGCCCACTGCCCGCAGTCCAACGCGAAGCTGTACAACGGCGTCGCCCCGCTCAGTGAGTGGCTGGCGCGAGGGGTGAAGGTTGGTCTGGGCACCGATAGCGTGGTGAGCAACAACACGCTGGACATGTTCGCCGAGATGCGCTGCGCGGTGATGCTGCAACGGGCAACACGCGGCGTGGACTCCTGCACGACGGCGTGCAGGGCAATCGAGATAGCAACGATAGGCGGAGCGCACGCGCTGGGCATGGCGGAGCGCATCGGCACGCTGGAGCCGGGCAAGCAGGCAGACCTGTGCGTGCTCTCTCTGGACGGCGTACACGCTTTCCCTGTTTACGACCCGTACGCCGCGCTGGTCTTTTCCGCACGCGCCTCGGACGTGCTGATGACGATGGTGGCGGGCAAAATCGTCTACCAGCATGGTGAGTATCCCCTGCTGCGTGAACCCGTGCAGAACCTGCGGGAGCGACTGCGCCGAACTGCGCGCCGTGTTCGGGAAGCGTTGAGCGAGGATGGAACTGGATAGCGTCCGGCAACAGCTGTGCGAGGTGGGACATTACCTGGGCGAGCGTGGGCTGGCATGGGGAACCTCCGGCAACATCAGCCTGCGCATGGACGACGAGCATTTCCTTATCTCCGCATCAGGGGCGTGGCTGGGCAGGCTCACGCCGGAGCAAACCGCCCTCTGCTCCCTGCTGCACGAGCGATTCGAAGGGGCAAAACCGTCCGTAGAAACGCCGATGCATCGCGCTATCTACCGCAATCGCCCGGAGGCGCAGGTGGTGGTGCATGTGTCTCCACCCTACACGACGCTGGTCGCCTGTTCCAGCATCGAAGTGCCTACCGACCTGAACGTGGAGAACATCTTTTACTTGGGGCGCATCGCCCGCGTGCCCTATATTCACCCGGGCACCCACCAGCTTGCTGACGCCGTGGGCGAAGCGGTGCGCGAACACGAGACGGTCATCCTCTCTAACCACGGCGTCATCACCTTCCACCAGTCCGTTCCCGAGGTGCTGATGCGGGTGGAGTCGTTCGAGATGAGCTGTCGTATCCTCGTGATGGCGCGCATGGCGAACATCCCGTTGAACCACTTGTCCTCAGATCTGGTGGAAGAGCTGAGGGGCGGCTACAGACGTTAGTATTGGAGGGACTCGCTCTGTCGCGTCCGTGTGGTCACGGCGGAGCGTGACCATCCATACTTCCTCCCCGCGTGCGGGGAGGTCAGGTGGGGCTGGAGGGCGAGGCTCCTGCCGAGCCGGTGTTTTGTGGTTCACGGCTAAAGCCGTTCCCTCGCAAACGAAACCCTGCCTCCGCAGGGTTATTAGCAGGCTCAGGCTGGCTTCGTCTGAGAAGGTGCGGCTTCAGCCGCGAACGTCCACATCTTCTCAGATCACCCCCAACCGCTTGCACTCCTCTGCAAACCTCCTCAACGACTCCTCGTGTGCAGGAGTCATCTCATACTGCATGACCTCGCACAGGTAGTGTCGGATGAGCTCCCCTTTCGCTCCTAGCCGCAACACCTCGTTGTGAATCACGTGGTCGATATGCTCCAGTCCCCACTGCCACGCTCGCAGTAACGCCTCCACCAGCGCTGGCGTGATATTCTGCTTTCGCCCGAGCCACAGCGCCCACACAAACGGTAGCCCCGTCCAGCGATACCACTCCTCGCCCAGGTCGGCGACGGTCAGATTTTCCGAACGCGCTAACATCCCCTTGTCGCCGATGAGCAGAGCCGCGTCTGCCCGCTGCAGCATCGCATCGAGGTCGGGAGATGCGGGGATGTACTCCGGGTTCGCCCCCCACCACCGCGCAAATAGCACCTGCACCAGCGCGGAAGAGGTGAGCGAGCTCGTATCCAGCGCAACAGAGCGTACTCTATCCAGAGGCAATTTAGAGAAAAGCCTCACGCTCAGCACCTTGCCCGTGCTGGCAATGGCGATATGCGGAACCGCTGCCCAGTCGGGATGTCGGAAGAGCTCTATCGATGAGACCATCGCACACGCTACATCGCCCGCTTCCACCATCGTTGCCAGACGTGAGGGCACGTCGTATACCAGTTCCACCCGGCTGGCTCTGCCCTCAGGCGTGTGGAACCATGCCACCAGAGGCTTCGCGTTCAGATAAGGCACACTACCGAGTAGCACCTATCACCTCCAGAACATCCACCAGTCCACCACGGTGAACACGAAAAGCAGCACGCTCACCCATCCGTTCAGCGTAAAGAAAGCGAGGTTCACACGGCTCAGGTCGTCCGGTTTGACCAGGCTCTGTTCGTAGGCAATCAATGCCGCCGCCACCGCCACACCAGCATAATAGCCCCAGTGCAGGTTCGCCAGCTGCCCCACCGCCAGCAATAGCAACACCATCCCCACGTGCATCAGGCGCGACAGCCACAGCGCGGGAGCCTCGCCAATCGTTTGCGGGAGTGAGCGTAAACCGACGCGACGGTCGAACTCCACGTCCTGCAGGCTGTAGATGATGTCGAAGCCCGCCGTCCACAGCATCACCGCCAGCGACAGCAGGATGGGCACGAGGTCAAACTGTCCATGCACCGCCAGCCACGCCCCTACCGGCGCGATGCCCAAGCTCAGCCCGAGCCACAGGTGGCTCAGCGCGGTGAACCGCTTGGTGTAGGAATAGCCCAGAATCCACAGCAGAGCCACCGGCGACAGTGCGAAGCACAGCGGGTTCAACTGCCACGCGGCGAAGACAAACACCGCCGCCGAAACTGCGGTGAACACCGCCACCTGCCCCACCGTGAGGATACCGCGAGGCAACGCGCGGTTCGCCGTGCGGGGGTTGAGGGCATCATAATGCAGGTCGGCAATGCGGTTAAACGCCATCGCCGCGCTGCGCGCCCCTACCATCGCCACGAGAATCCAGCCGAGCGTGCCCCACTCCGGTAATCCCCTCGCCGCCAGCAACGCCGACAGGAGCGCAAACGGCAGGGCAAACACCGTATGCTCGAACTTGATCATCTCTAAAATAATGCCGATTCTGCGCACGAACCCGCTCATGGTGCACCTCTCGTTCCCCTTGCCATTATACCCCGCCCGACGCGCAGGAAAACACGGCGTATTGTGGCGAATGTGAACAGCGTCCACAACGGCAAAAGACCGCAGGGGAGACAACAGAAGCAATGGGCAATCTGGAAGACACCACACCACCCCAGCGCATTCTCTGCCCGCGTTGTCGGTTGTACGACCGCCTCGCCCGTCGCTGCACGGTCGGCAAGGTGAACCCGTGCACCAAGCTGGATACCTACGAAACCGCGCAGGTGCTGGGCGTTCGCGCCCTGTGTGCGTTCAACCTCTACCGCGAGCGAATCCTCAGTATCGAATGACAAATGCGTCGCTATGCAGCTCGCATCTGCACACGACGCATTTATCGTTGCTCCGGTTATTCGATTATGCTTTCAAAAGGTAGGGAAGTGTGAAACGTTCTAACCTTACGCCTTTCGGCGGCGCAGCAGCGCCAGCGCAGGCACTCCGCTGAGGAACAGCATCCACGTGGATGGGTCCGGGATCGCCTGCACATACACTACCAGGTCATTGTAGTCTTTGTCGGAGCTGCCCAGAGGCAGGTCCTCTGCCCCGATGTAGTACGCCGGATACGCGCCTGTCTTCGCCTGGAAGAAGGCGAAGTGCTGCTCGTTCGGGTCAGAGTTGCTGGGTAAGGTGGACTCCGAGAAGAACGCCCGCAAGACCACTCCGGAACCCTTTGCGGTCTCAGTCGCCAGGTAGAATCCGAAGTCCGCCCACGGGCTCACGAACGTCAGGGCTGCGCCCGGACCGTCGGTTCCCTTAAAGAGGAGCATACTCTTACCGGATGCGCCCAGAGCGCCCGGAGGCGTGGTCAGCAGTTCGTTCAGATTGGCGGGCGGGCTGCCTTGCTGGTAGATGCCGAAATAGTTGACATCCTTGAGACCGGCAACCTCGATCTTCAGCGCCGCCCAGTTGGGAGCCGCCGACTGGAAGTACACATCGAACGGCATACCGTTCGCACCCGCGTTCGTACCCGTGCCCTTCAGATACGGCATGGACGGGTTGTTCGGGCTCTGCGGATGCCCCGTAAACGCACCTGTACCCGCTATGAAGTTGCCGATGTTGCCAGGTGTGCCATAGTCCGATGAGTTTCCATCCCAGTAAGGATCACCATTCTCGTTGGCAACCCAGGTGGACTCCCACGATACGCCCGTCGCCGCGGGTTGCAACGTCAAAGCGTTCGCCGTGCCCATCACGAGAACGAGGCTGGCTATCACAGCCAGCGGAACCAGTCTGTTCATATCCTTTCCCTCCTCGATTCGACTGCAGGTTCGCAAAAACCCACGTGCTCTATTATGCTGCAAGAACCGTGCCATCTGGGGCGGGCGCAGGGGAATACCAGCATTTTT
>VSSL01000167.1_pt1 | contig 17928 bp, 17 predicted proteins | sample 4557531 | NCBI WGS metagenome assembly VSSL01 (sample SAMN10986726, study PRJNA523729) | hot springs metagenome | isolation source: hot springs | place: India:Timba, Gujarat | collected 2018-05-31 | reverse complement strand
TCGAGGTAGTAGGGCAAACCCGGTGAAACCTCACCGGCGGCTGCAGCGTAGCGCGCCGCTTCGCGGCTGGCCGCTTGCACTGAGGAATAGATGACCAGCAAGCGCCCGGCTTCGATGATGCCTATCACTACTAGGAGGAGCAAAGGCAGGACAAGGGCAAACTCGGCCATGCCTTGTCCGCGCCCCACCTTAAGAGTGGAGCGAGCGTTGGCAAGGTAGGTGCGCCTTGAGAGGGCCATTGGGTTCGTACTCCTGGGCGAAAGGCACGCAGAGTCACTCATAGGATACCATTCCTGGCACGGTCCGCAACGAACCTTTCAAAAATGAAAACGAAAGCAAGATATTTTTGTTACTCATCGGGCTGTCTTCCTGACAGAATTGTAAGGTGGGGCTAGAAAAGGTGCCTTGGTGGTGGAGGAAGACCTGCAGGGCAGTGATCGTCTCCTGAGAGAGGGCGAGCAAATGATGCAAGCTATTCTCCTCGGCGGATGGCGTGAGATGGTCGAGCAGGTCCATAAACTCCAGCTGGGCGAGGAGGACGCTCTGTAAATCTAAAGCGAGGCGGCGCGCCTGATGGGGGTCACGGGAGACCAGTTCTTGTAACCCTTGCAAAGCGGCAAAAAGGTGGCGTTCGTAGTTGGCGCTGAGTGCAGGAAGGGCGCGGTAGTCGTTTTCCAAAATCAGGGCTTGGGCTTCAAGCAGGCGGCGTTGGGCGTAGCGCGTGTGCAGGTACACAGCCTGGGAACGGCTGGGGGCGGCAAGCAGGGCCAGCTCCTCACCGAGGGTCTTGAGGGGGTAGAACAGGTCTCCCGGCAACCAAGCCTGGGAGGCGAGCGTCAGACGGTTCAGGCTGGAAAAGCCATTCAGGACGAGGAGCAAAACCAAAATGAGGTGTACCACGGGGTGTTGCCACCAGGCGATATCCCCCCAGCGGCGGTGCAACCAAGGGCGGCGGCCACGACGTTGACGAAGTAGAGCCAGGGTAGGGGAAGGGCGCCGGGTTGGCGTGGATTGTGCCTCCCAGGTGCGCCGCTGGGCGGCCAACCAAAGGGCGGCTTGCAGGGCTTCTTGCTGTTCTTGCGGAAGCGTGGGAGAAACGGTCATGTCCCCATCGGCAATACGGTCGAGGAGCGTCTCGATTTCTGGGTTGGCTTGCGGCGGGCGGCGCCAAGGTCTTTTAGTGGGAAGGGGATTCATGGTCGCTAACTTCCTGTTGCGTGAGAATTCGGCGCAGACAGAGCAGGGCACGATGTTGGAGCGCGCGCACGGCGGCAGGGGAACGGCGCATGGCCATGGCGGTCTCCTGCGTGGAAAGGCCGAGCAGAAACCGCAGCGTGAGCACCATGCGATGGTCGGGGCTGAGGCGAATCAGGGCGCGGCGCAGATCGGTGTTTTCGGCAGTGGGGCGTGGGTCATCTTGCGCAACAGTCTCCGCGGCTGGGTCGCTATCCAGGGAGGCGAGGGGAAGGTGATTGCGTTGACGGCGGTAGTGATCGTAGAGTGCGTTGCGCGCCACCCGAAAGAGATAGCCGCCGAAAGGGGCGCTGCGCACGGTGAAGGCAGGTAAGGCTTCCCACACGCGCAAGAAAGTCTCCTCGGTCAGGTCTTCGGCGTCCAAAGGGTTATCGAGGTGGGCGTTGAAGAAACGCAGCACCAACGGCGCATAGGCGTGATACAGTTGGGCAAAGGCCTCCAGATCGCCCTTTTGGGCGCGGCGGATCAGGTGCTCTTCATCGGGCAGGTGCCGTTGAGGCATGCCTCTATACCTAGAAACGGGGTAGAAAATGTTTTGTTATCGCTGCTTGCAGAACTGAAAGGTATCCGTGCCTTGATCTATTCCCTGTATCGGGCGAACACCCCCAACCGGGGTTGCCGTCGGTCACCTCTTCATGCCGCGCTGCAGTCTCTCGTATAAGGTGAACGGCGTATAATTGCTTTACGGAGGGGTGCGGCGTGCCTGGTTAGCAGGGAAGTAGGACCAGATAGGTGTGGTGTTGATGATTGTACCATTGGAAAACCACCCTCCTCCACTAAATGTGCCCGTGGTGCTGCAGCGCTACGGGGTTCGTCCTCGCAAGCGTTTAGGACAGCATTTTTTGGTGGATGAGAGCGCTTTGCGCAAGGTTGTGGAGGTTTCGGGGCTAAGTGGGGATGAGATTGCATTGGAAGTGGGAGCCGGCGTGGGCGGGCTCACCCGTTGGCTCGCGCTGCGCGGCCGGCGGGTGGTGGCAGTTGAATTGGATGAACGCCTGTTACCACCCTTGCGAGAGGTGGTGGCGCCGTTTCCTAACGTGGAGGTGGTGGCGGGAGATATTTTGAATTTGCCGCTCTCGCGGTTGATCTACCCCTCTGCGGCGGAGGCGCAGTTCGGCTTCCGCGTGGTGGCTAATATTCCCTATTCGATTACTTCGGCACTTTTGCGCCACTTGCTGGAAACCCAACCCCCTCCGCTGAGCCTTACCCTCACCGTGCAACGGGAGGTCGCCGAACGTGTGTGTGCCTCCGCCGGAGAGATGAGCCTTTTGGCCTTGAGTGTGCAGGTTTACGGCGCGCCGCGCATTATGGCTCATATTCCCGCAGGGGCGTTTTACCCCCCGCCCAAAGTGGCTTCGGCGGTGATCCGCGTCGACCTCTACACCCAACCGCGCCTTCCTCCTCAGGATTTGCCCCTCTTCTTCCGTTTGGCGCGGGCCGGCTTCAGCCAGAAGCGCAAAACGCTGCGCAACGCCCTGGCCAATGCCTTGGGATGGCCGGGGGATAAGAGCGCGTGGTTGTTGCAGAAAGCCGGCATTGACCCCCAGCGGCGTGCCGAAACTCTCGACTTAGCGGAATGGGGACGCCTGACTCAAACCGTTCGGGCGTTGGAAGGGGAGAACAACACCCCCAAGTCTGAGTGAACAAATAAGGAGAAACTGTGCTTTTTGGGGCTTGGCCGAAAGAGTTCAATCAAGGGGAACCCTGCCCCGGGCCGGGGGAAGATGGCGGTAGCGGTAACGCAGTTGCCACACGCGGAAAGCGGCTTCAATTTGAATGCGCAGCGACATTTTCGACCGTCCCCGCTGACGATCGGCAAAATAAAAGGGGACCTCTATCCAACGCAACCCTAGACGTTCGACAAGGTAAACCATTTCGATTTGGAAGACATATCCATTGGAACGCACTTGGTCGAGGGGTAAAGAGGATAGCGCTTCTCTCCGCCAAAGGCGGAATCCACCGGTGGCATCGCGCACCCGTAGGCCAAGGATCGCGCGGGCGTAGAGGTTGCCCCAGGCCGAAAGCCCCTTGCGCCACAACGGCCAGTGCTGATCCACCCCGCCGCCGGTTACGTAGCGGGAGCCGAGGGCGACCGCGTGGTTCTCTAGGGCGCGGTGTAGGTCAACCAATTTTTGCGGGGGGTGTGAGAAGTCGGCATCCATCTGGGCGATGGCTGAAGCGCCGCGTTCCAGTGCCCAGCGGAATCCGCTCAGGTAGGCGCTGCCCAAACCGAGGCGGGCCGGCCGTTGGAGTAGGCTGAGGCGGTCGGTATAGGCCGCGGCGAGTGCGGCGGCAACTTGGCCGGTTCCATCGGGGCTGTTATCGTCTACAACCAGGATGTGGAGGCCCTCCAAGGGTAGCTCGAGCAAGGCTTGTACCAAGGCCGGCAAGTTATCGGCTTCGTTATAGGTGGGGATAACCACAACGGTGTTCAAAGGCGGCTTTTGAGTGGAGCTTCGGCTTAGGGTGAGAGCGTAGGCAAACTTTTCTGCGCTAGGTGGCGTATCACCTCTTGAGGCGTGGCGAAGGGAGCCGAGGCAGCGTTTATTTCGACCAGGTGCAAACGCAGGGCGGCGCCGGGGGGTATGTGGTCGTGATCCTGCAGCGGATAGAAGCGTTTCAGGGAAGGCTCCATCACCGAGCGAATGCCCTCCCGCAGCGTAGGGAGGGTGAGGAGGCGGGTGAGGATAAGAAAACGGGAAGCCGTCAGCTGGCCGAGAAAATCGTTCGGTCCGCCGAGTTCGCGCAAAGCGCTCCGCAGCATCAGACTGAGGGCTCTTTGGAGGTCGTCGGCGGCTACAAAGCCGTAGGTTTCACGAAACCCCTCCCAGTTCTCCAGCGCGACGAGCAGCAGCGCCCAGTCCTCGCGCCAAAAACATTCTTCCAAACGTTCCTCCAAGAGTTGATTCTGGGGCAAGCCGGTAATGGGGTTAGTGAGGCCGCTTTGGCGTCGGCTCAGGAGGGTGTTCCGAACCCGCAAGCGCAACTCTTGGATATCAAAGGGTTTGGTGAGGTAATCGTCCGCACCGATCTCCAAGCCGCGCATGCGGTCGTCCCTTTGGCGCTTTTCGGTGAGGAAGATGATAGGGATGTGGTGGGTGCGTTGGTTATTGCGCAGGCGCGAGGCAACCTCAAAGCCGTCTATATCTGGCAGACGAATATCGAGCAAAATGAGATCAGGGTGGTTTTTTGAACAGAGGCGCACGGCCTGCTCCCCCCTTTCGGCTATCAGAATTGTGTACCCCTCTTTCTGGAAGAAGGCGGTGAGCATCTCCGCCATGTCGGGATCATCTTCCACAATTAGGAGGGTGAATTTGGATTCAGACATGGCGCCGAGGCTTCTCAGCCGATGGGGGTCTTTTGGATGACGAACTCACACACCTCGTCCCCCATAGCTACACATTTCGATTCGTTAACGCGGAACTCCATGCCGCCCGAAACCCATTTCAACCCTTCTTGGAGCAAACCTACGGCGATGAAGCACACCGGCCGATCGGAGCCGGAACGCCCCCAACAGACCGGGCAACGGTGGATAGTGTAGAGGAATTCGTTCTCCCGCTCTTCCACTGTGGAATATTGGTCGCTGATCTGGCTGAAGATGCGCGCCATAGCCGGCAAACCAATGCGCATTTTGGCTTGGAGGGGCAGCACTTTGAAGGCGAGGTCTCCCACACCGGCCAACGCGCCGAAGTTACGTAGGGCGTCGGCAAAGGCGGCGCGTCCGGCGCGTAGCGCCAAGCCGCGGCCACCGCGCGGTCCGTACATCTCTTCGAGCGCTAAGTTGAGCGCAGAAAAGTCTGAGAAATCGAACTCGCGCTCCAAGTTGTCGGGGGGGTAGTTATCAATTAGGTGAGGCAGGTGGGCAAGATTGAGGATGGCGTTGAGGCCATTTTTCCCCATTACCTCTTCCAGCGCTTTGAGGGAGATCAGGGCAATTTTGTTGGCGTAGTAATAGCCGCTTTTCGGGATGGGGTCCATCGCTGTCACCCTTCGCTAGATGAGACTCGCCAGAGCTTCTGCAGTGCGGCGCATATCTAGGAAGATCAAGCCAAGCTTGGCTTGCTCGCGCGCCAAGGCGGTGAGCACCGCCTCCTCACCAACCGACATCAAGATCACGTAACCCTTCTCGCCCTTGATGTAGACCTGTTCCAACGAACCGCGGCCCAACTCTGAGGCGATGCGTTCACCTAACGAGAGCATCGCGGCGGACATGGCTGAAACACGGTCCTCCTCAACGCCCTGGGGCAAAGCCGAGGCGATGCTCAAACCATCTACGCTGACCACCGCCGAGGCTTCAATATCCGGCGACGAGGCTTGCAAGTCGCGCAATCTTTCCACCATTAGTTGAGAGCGTGATTTGGTCAAGGCGCATACCTCCTTTGGGAGATGGGGGTGTCGTTTTTGGTCAGAGGTGCAAGATGGAGACCAATAGGACCTCTACATGTCGTGGGCTTAAACATGGATTATTTTAACACAATCGGGACGAGCAAAAATGGTCTCATGAACGAGGACGAACAGTCTCGGGAAATGAGTGTGAGGGAAAGCGATAGGATTTGACGTGGCTAGCGACATAGATTAAAATGCAAACCCCTAGTAGGTTTAGGATAATAAGAGCATGTGTCTTTAACGGTGAGTGGATTGATGAGCGTGACACTGATTTTGCGTGATCAGCGGTATGAAGTGAAGGCCGGCATGACTCTGCGCGATGCCCTGAGGAAGGTCGGCGTGTTGCCGGAGGCCGTGTTGGCCACACGCGCCGGGGAGATGATCACCGAAGATGAAATCCTTAAAGAGGGCGATGAGATCAAACTTATCGCCGTGATTTCCGGTGGGGGAGAGCAGCCATGAAGTGCACCAAATGTGGCAGCAAGGCGGCGGTGCAAATGCGCCAACACAAATTGGCCTTGTGCGCTCAGGACTTTTTGGCCTGGTTGCCGGAGCAGGTAGAGCGGTTTATCCGTAAATACCGCATGTTCACCCGTTCCGATCGGATTCTGGCGGCAGTCTCCGGCGGCAAGGACTCGCTATCACTATGGGACATTCTCTGGCGTCTAGGGTACCAAGTGGACGGGCTGTATATTGGCCTGGGGATTGATGGGGGCATTGCCTATTCGCAGAAGTCACAGCAATTGTGCGAGAAGTTCGCCGCCGAACGTGGTTTGCGCCTTTTGGTGGTGGACGTGGCGGAAACCTATGGCCAACCCATTCCGGCCATGGCGGAGCGTACCTTGCGCGGCAGAGACAAACCCTGTGCTGTGTGTGGCCTGACCAAACGCCATATCATGAACCGCGTGGCGCGTGACGAAGGATACGATGTGTTGGTCACCGGTCACAATCTGGATGATGAAGCGGCTACATTATTGGGGAATACCCTCACCTGGTCCGTGGGACACCTTGTCCGTCAGGGGCCACTCCTTGAGGGCGACGGCGCCGGGCTGGTACGCAAGGCGAAGCCGCTCTGCCGCATCTACGAGCGAGAGATGGCTGCCTACGCCTTGTTGCGCGGGATCGAATATATTTATGAAGAGTGCCCTTACGCGGAAGGGGCGAAGTCCCTTTACTATAAAGAGCTCCTCAACCGCTTGGAAGCCGACCGCCCCGGAGCAAAACTCAGTTTTTACCTCTCCTTCTTGGAGGCCAAGGAGAATGGCCTTTTTGCGCTTCAACCCCAGGAGGTGCGCGAGCGGATGCATGCCTGTCCCACCTGTGGGCAGCCGACAACGGCTCCAGGGGAGTGCGCCTTCTGCCGCATGATTCAGAAAGTAGCCCTGGAAAATCGCACGTAGCCGACCTGCCGCAAAAGTTGGCTGTGGAAGCTAAAAGCGGCTCGTGAAAGAGCCGCTTTTGGGTAACGAGGAGCGCTTCCTTAACTAGGCAACTTCGAGGTAGCGCTCAAGCTCCCAGTCGGTCACTCTGGTGCGGTATTCCTCGATCTCCGCCCACTTGGCGCGCCAGAAGGCTTCGTATGTGGTTGGCCCAAGGGCCTCTTTGAGGACCTCGTCGTCCTCCAATTCGCGCATGGCTTCGGCCAACGAGCCGGGAAGTTCGACGATGTTCAACGCTTGGCGTTCTTCCGGGGATAGGTCGTAGACATTGATATTGTTGAGGGGAGGGGGACAGGGCAACTGACGGTCTATTCCATCCAGGGCAGCGGCTAGCATTACGGTGAAGGCGAGGTAGGGATTGGCCGAAGGATCGGGGCAGCGCAGTTCGGCTCGCATGGATTGATCGCGTCCGGCGGTGTAGCGTGGGATGCGAATCAGGGCCGAGCGGTTGATTTGCGCCCAACCGACATACACTGGCGCCTCGTATCCGGGCACCAAACGCTTATACGAGTTGGTGGTAGGGGCCACCACAGCGGCCATGGCACGAGCGTGTTTCAATTGGCCGGCGATGAAACCGTAGGCGATGGGGGAGAGATGGTTCGAGTCATTGGGGTCGAAGAACAGATTCTTGCCCTGAGCGTCGAATAACGACTGATGACAATGCATCCCCGAACCGTTGATTCCATAAATGGGCTTTGGCATAAAGGAAGCCACCAGGCCATGCTGGGCGGCGATGGCTTTGACGGTGTACTTTAATGTGAGTACATTATCGGCGGTCTGGAGGGCATCGGCGTAGGTGAAATCAATTTCGTGTTGACCAAGGGCTACCTCGTGATGGCCAGTTTCCACCTCCAGCCCCATAATCTCCAGGGCGGCCATCAGTTCGGTGCGCACACGCACCGCCTCGTCATTGGCGGAGAAATCGAAATAACTGCCCACATCGTGAGGAACGGGATGGACGGTTAATTGGCCATTGTGCTTGAAGAGGAAAAACTCGGGTTCCGGCCCCACGTTGTAAGTCCAGCCGCGTTGCTTGAGGCGCTCCAACATGCGCTTCAGGGTGCCGCGAGGGTCGCCTGGAAAGGGGGTACCATCAGGTAAGTAGACATCACAGAAAACGCGAGCGCGGCGCGCCTCCGGCGGAGTCCATGGAAGAATCGCATAGGTCTGGGGGTCCAGCACCAGGCGCATATCGCTCTCTTGAATGCGGGCGAACCCTTCGATGGAGGAGCCATCGAACCAGATGCCATCTTCGCAGGCTTCCTGGAGGCGTTTCGTGGGGATATCCACGCTTTTTACCGCCCCGGTGACATCGGTAAACTGCAAAGAGATAAACTTCACACCATCCTCTCGGACGCGTGATGCTAGTTCGGCGCTCGTGCTCATGGTTTCACCTTTGCCTATATGGGATATGCAATGGTCGCATTGTAGCAAAGGCCTATCGCTTTGTCAAATGTGAGGTGGCGCTTTTTGTGGTATGCTAAGAGCCGCTTTTTGGCATTGGACAGAATTGTTTGGAAGAATGATGTTGGATATTGCTGATCTTTACCGTCGTTTTTGGGAGCCTCTCGCCGACGTGGATTGTGGCGCCCATTGCGCACCGTATAACGAAAGGGGAATTCCCTTCTGCTGCAACACGCGCCATGCGGTGCCGGCGCTCTACATCGAAGAATGGCTTTACCTTAAGGAGCGCACCGATCTATGGCATCCTTGGCAAGGGCGCACCTTGATGGAGACCCAACGTTTGGCAAAAGAGACACCTGATGGAATGATCCTAATGGCTTGTAAGGGGCCGGCGTACTGTCAGCGGGAATATCGCTCGTTGACCTGTCGCGCGTTCCCTTTCTATCCGTATTTCACCCGTGAAGGAAAGTTTATTGGGATGACCTATTATTGGGAGTATGAGGAGCAGTGTTGGGTGATCAGCAACTTGCATGTGGTCCGTGACGAGTTCCGTAGCCAATTCATGGCCGCCTTTGACGCTCTCTTCGACCAAAGGCCGGAGGAGCAGGAAAGTTATCGCGCTCTTTCTACAACGATGCGTCGTGTGTTTGGTCGCCGGCGGCGCGCTATCCCTATTCTCCATCGCAATGGCGGTGTGTATAAGGTCACCCCACGCAATGGGAGAATGCGGCGGGTAGAAGCACGGGACTTACCGGCTTTTGGCCCCTATCGCATAAGCCGCCTGCTACCTTTTCCGGATGAAGAGGTACTCCCTTCAAAAAATAAGGGTGTTTGACGGTAGGGCATGAAAAGTGAGTGATGGATAAACCAATCGTGCAGTTTTCCTTAGATATTGATACTTCCTCCTGGCGGGGGTTGCCTTGGGAATATCCATTGGCGGAGTGGGAACGCCATTGTCCCTTTCTTGCCGATGCCCCGCGGGGCATCTCGCGCCATCCGGTGATTTTCGTCAACTTAGAGGATGGGCTCTTCGCTTTGAAAGAGTTGCCTGGCGATCTGGCGCGCCGTGAGTTTGATCTGCTCAAACAAGCCCAAGCCCAGCGCCTTCCAGCGGTGGCGCCTTTGGGTTATGTGACGGTAGAACGGCCCGAAGGGAAAACGAGTGTGTTAATTACGCATTTCTTGGAGGGGGCACTGCCCTACCGCTTGCTCTTCAGCCGCCGCGGAATTGCGCCTTATCGCAGCCATCTGCTGGATGCCATTGCGGGGCTCATGGTTCAGATTCACCTGGCTGGATTTTACTGGGGAGACTGCTCGCTTTCCAATGCGCTTTTCCGCCGCGACGCCGGCGCCCTTCGTGCCTATTTGGTAGATGTGGAAACCGGCGAATACCACTCCGGAGTCACCCCTCCCACCTTGCGTTTCCACGATCTGCAAATCATGGAAGACAACGTCAACCGGGAACTGTTGGAACTGCTTCAAAACGGCATCCCGGTTGTGGACGATCTCGGTGTGCCGGCCTCGGATACCGGCGCATATATCCGCCTGCGCTATCAAAACCTATGGGAGGAGATCACGCGCGAGGATCTCATTCTGCCCGAGGAACACTACCGCATTCAAGAGCGCATCCGTGCCTTGAACCGTTTGGGCTTTTCGGTGGGGGATATTGAACTCCTGCCTGTGGAGGGGGGCAAGCAGTTGATTATGCGCGCCATTGTCACCGACCGCAACTTCCATCGTGATTTGCTCTATAGCCTCACCGGTCTCGATGTTGAGGAGGGGCAGGCGCAGAAGATGGTTAACGAGATTCAGGAAGTGCGGGCGATGCTTTCCGATGCTACCCAACGGAATGTGCCGTTGATTGTGGCAGCGCAACATTGGCTAGAGACCCTCTATCGGCCGGTGACCTCTCAGTTGAGCGTGTTGGTGAGCCGCGAGATGACGCCGGCTGAGTTGTACTGCCAGGTTTTGGAGCATAAATGGTATCTCTCCGAGCGCGCCCAGCGTGACGTTGGTCACCAAGCCGCGGTGGAGGATTATTTGACTCAGCGTTGGGTTCAGCCGCGACTGGAACTGTAACAGTCCAAAACCCTTCCAATTGCAAAGCTCCACACCAGAAAAGCCTGGGAAAGTGAAAAGATCACCCTTGACCTGACCCCAAGTGAGGTTATAATTCAATAATTGAATTTTGAAAATGAGCGGTGATATTGTTACTGACCGGGAACTCTCGCTCCTAGAGGAGATCGAGCACGATCCGGATGCAACTCAAGCCTCGTTGGCCGCCCAACTGGGCGTGGCTGTTGGCACGGTCAATTGGCACCTCAAGCGCCTGATCGCCAAAGGGTATGTCAAGGTCAAACGCCTGCAGCGGCGCAAGTTGCGTTATATTATCACGCCGGAAGGACTGGCCTTTCGCGCTCTGCTTGCGATGGATTATATCGAGAGTTCGATGCGCCTCTATCGCCGCACGCGGCAGCGGGTGCGAGAATTGCTAACCCAGGCTCGCCAAGCCGGCTATGACCAAATTTGTATTGAGGGTGAGGGGGATATTGCCGAAATTTGTCGTTTGACCTGCCTAGAGCAAGGGATTGCCGTTGTGGATGCGAACCACAATGACGGTGGAAACCCGGTAGCGATTTTGCGGGTGGTTGGGACGCGAGTCCTGCTTCAGCTTGAGTCTCGAGGAGACGGATGATGGAGACAAATTATTGGAGGAACCGACGCGTGTGCGTAACCGGGGGGGCAGGTTTTTTGGGCTCTTTTGTGGTGGAAAAGCTGCAGGAGCGGGGGGCAAAAGAGATTTTTGTGCCGCGCATCGAGCAGTACGATTTGGTGAAGTTGGATGATATCCAGCGCATGTTGCGCGATGCCCGCCCCGATGTCATTCTCCATTTGGCAGCGCTGGCAGGGGGTATTGGGGCTAACCGCGCTCGCCCAGCGGAGTTCTTCTATGTCAACCTGATGATGGGGGTGCAGTTGCTCCATGAGGCTTGGCGCTTTGGAGTGGAGAAATTCGTTGCGGTGGGGACGATTTGCGCCTACCCCAAACATACCCCGGTGCCGTTCAGAGAAGAGAACCTATGGGATGGATACCCCGAGGAGACCAACGCCCCTTATGGATTGGCCAAGAAGATGCTCTTGGTGCAGGCGCAAGCTTACCGTCAGCAATATGGCTTCAACGCCATTTACCCTTTGCCGGTCAATCTCTACGGCCCGCGGGATAACTTTAACCTGGAGACCTCGCATGTGATTCCGGCACTGATCCGCAAGTGTGTCGAGGCTGTCGAACGAGGGGAAGGACAAGTAGTTTTATGGGGCGATGGCTCGCCAACGCGCGAATTCCTTTATGTGGAGGATGCTGCTGAGGGATTGCTCCTCGCCACCGAGCGCTACGATGGTCCAGAGCCTTTCAACCTGGGGTCAGGGCAAGAGATTAGCATCAAGGATTTGGCGGAGCGCATTGCCCAAATGACCGGCTTTAAAGGGCAATTGGTTTGGGATACGACCAAGCCCAATGGTCAACCGCGGCGAGCCTTAGATACCAGCCGCGCTGAGAGGTTTTTCGGTTTTCGCGCCAAGGTTTCTTTGGAGGAAGGTTTAAAGCGCACCATTGAGTGGTATAAGGCGAATCGCCATCGCATCCCGTGAGAGCGCTTATGGTCTCGAAGTCTTTGGAAAGGACCTCTTCCCCGAATTTGGTGTTGCTCATTCGCCCCTCCCGCGGTTGGACGGCTGTTAATCTGAGGGAGTTGTGGCACTTCCGCGAGTTGATCTACTTTCTTACCTGGCGGGATATCAAAGTGCGCTACAAGCAGACGGCCCTTGGGGCCGCTTGGGCGATTCTGCAACCCTTCATCACTATGGTGGTTTTTACCATTTTCTTCGGTAGGCTGGCCAAAGTACCTTCGGATAACATCCCCTATCCGATTTTCTCCTATACGGCGTTGCTGCCGTGGGGTTTGTTCACCAAGGCCTTAAGCGATGCCGGCCGCTCTCTGGTGGCGAACCGAGCGATGATCACTAAGATTTATTTCCCCCGTCTGGCCATTCCCCTCGCCTCGGTATTGGGGGGATTGGTGGACTTTGCATTGGCGTTCGTGGTGTTGGTGGGGATGATGGTTTTCTATCACCTTTTGCCGGATAGCGGCTATCGTTTTATCCTAGGGACGCGCTTGCTGGCTTTGCCTCTCTTTTTATTGCTGGCGGTGATCACAGCCTTAGGGGTAGGCCTTTGGCTTTCAGCGCTGAACGTGATGTATCGCGATGTGAACTACATCCTGCCTTTTCTCACCCAATTCTGGCTGTTTATCACCCCGGTGGCTTACCCGGCCAGTATGGTGCCGCCTCGCTGGCAATTGCTTTACGCGCTGAACCCGATGAGCGGCGTGGTTGAGGGCTTTCGCTGGGCGTTGTTGGGCTCCAAGGCGGCGCCGGGGGGGGATGGTCTGGGTTTCGACTTTGATTGCGATCATACTACTGGTGAGCGGGGTGTTTTACTTCCGACGCATGGAACGCACCTTTGCGGATACGGTGTGATGAGCGACCTGGCGATACGGGTAGAGGACCTGGGAAAGAGGTACCGCTTGGGAGCCGGCATAGGCGGCATACAACCGCGCCTGTATTACCGTACCCTGCGCGAAACCATCGGAACGGCCTTAGCTAGCCCTTGGAGGCGCCTGAGCGGCAAAGGGGGGACACGCACAGCAGAAGAAAACGGAGAGGAGCATATTTGGGCTTTACGTCACGTTTCTTTCACGGTGCGTCAGGGGCAGGTGCTTGGCATCATCGGGCGTAACGGTGCCGGTAAGAGCACCCTCCTGAAAATCCTCTCGCGGGTGACGGAGCCGACCGAGGGCTTCGCTGAGGTGCACGGTCGGGTTGGTTCGTTGCTGGAGGTGGGGACAGGTTTCCACCCCGAATTGACCGGGCGGGAAAACATCTACTTGAACGGCGCGATTTTAGGCATGAAGCGCGCCGAGATCGAGCGCAAATTCGATGAGATTGTGGAATTCTCTGGGGTAGCCAAATTTATTGATACCCCCGTGAAACGTTACTCCAGCGGGATGTATCTACGCTTGGCTTTTGCCGTGGCCGCCCATCTCGAGCCGGAAATCCTGGTGGTGGATGAGGTGCTGGCGGTGGGGGATGCCGAATTCCAACGCAAATGCCTGGGGAAGATGAGCGATGTCGCCCAACAGGGGCGGACGGTGCTCTTTGTGAGCCATAACATGTCGGCTATCCTGCATCTCACCGAGGAAGCGCTCGTGTTGGATCGGGGGCAACTGGTCTACCGTGCACCTACTCCCCAAGCGGTGGATTATTACATGGCCTCCGGTTTGGCTCAATTGGGGGAGCGGACGTGGTCGGCGGAGGAGATTCCTGCAAGCGCAGCACCTTTCCGGCCGATTGCCTTGCGCCTGCGCAATCAGCGAGGGCAGGTGGTGGATACCGTGCGTTCCACGGAGCCGTTCACCATTGAAGTGGAGTACGCCTTAGGTGAGGCTATCCCTGGCCTGCGGGTGGGGATTTATCTCACTACCGGACGCGGGGAGTATGTGTTCACTTCTTTTGATACCGACGAAATTGGGCAGTTCGAGTACTATCGAACCCGACCGGCTGGCCATTATGTCAGTCGCTGTTCTATTCCGGCGGACTTTCTCAATGAAGGGCGCTATGTGGTGGGCATCAATGCCAGTACCTACCGCGTCCGACGCTATTTTCAAGACGAGCAAGCCCTGGCTTTTCATGTGGATGCCACCAATGCCCCTGGTTCTCAGTGGCCGGAGGCGCGCATTGGCCCGGTACGTCCTCGCCTAGAATGGCGTATTGAGTCCGACGCTGAGAGGGCCTTTTGGGCGCAGGATAAGGAGGGACAGCGTTATGCGACCTAAAGGCGTTCTCAAGCGTCTCTTAGGTGAAATGCCCTACGTAGCCGAGTTCTATTGGTGGTTTGTCCAGGGAGGGCGACCGATCACCAAAGGGTTCACGATGGGGCGCTTGGAGAAACATCTTCCCCGCTGGCGCGCTCTAGTTTCACAGGCGGCGCAACGTTCGCCTGTGCCTATCGAAGAGAGACGGCGCATTGTGGTCTTTGCCATGCTGCGCCATTGGATAGAGCACGCAGCTGTGCTTAGCCTGGCGCTGGCCGGTTTCGGACATTCGGTCACATTGACGTTTTTGCCTTATCCCAGTTTTCTGCGCTCCATGCCGCGCTTCGATGTGCGTCGCCAGAACGCCTATGCCCGTCATCTTCTTAGCCAAGCTCAGCCAACGATCCAGGTGCTCTCACTTTTAGACGTGGGTTTGGCCACTCGGAAGGTGCTGAGCGCGCCTTTGATCGAAGCAATACGCCAGGTTTCTTTGCGGGATACACAATATTCCCTTCAAATAGAGAGCTTTGAGGCGGAGCGAGAGGATAATCCCGCCGGGCGCCTTTATCGTTTGCGCTTGGAGCGCAACCTTTACGCGGCAGCGGCGTTTGTGAGTTTGGTAGAAGGATGGGAAGCTTCCCGGCGGCCGCAGGTGGTGCTTGTTCCCAATGGCAGCATCTTGGAAATGGGGGCGATCTATCAAGCGGCAAGACATTTCGACATCCCCGCGGTGACCTATGAATTTGGCGAGCAGCGGGAGCGGATCTGGTTCGCTCGAAACGATGAGGTTATGAGTCAGAACACAGATGACCTGTGGCAGGCCTTTCAGGATCATGCCTTGCAGCCGAATCAGTGGGAACGATTGGAAGCCCTGTATAAAGCACGCAAGAATGCACAACTCTGGGAGAACTTCTCTCGCCTTTGGCAGGGGCTACCCATGGAAGGGGGAGAGCAAGCACGTCACAGGTTAAGCCTGGACGAACGCCCCATCGCTCTGCTAGCGGCGAACGTGATTGGAGATAGCCTCACTTTAGGGCGTCAGATTTTCAGCCGCAACATGAGCGAGTGGCTCAGTCAAACGGTGCGCTATTTCGCCGAACGCCCTAATTGGCAATTAGTGGTGCGCATTCATCCTGGAGAGCGTTATCTTAAGGGTCCTTCGGTGGCCCAAGTGGTAGAAGAGGCATTGGGAGGGAAAATCCCCTCGCACCTTCGCCTGGTGCAGGCTAGCGACCCTCTCAATACCTACGACTTGGTGCAGATCGCAGACCTTGGTTTGGCTTATACCACCACGGTGGGTTTGGAAATGGCGATGAATGGGTTACCTGTGATTGTCGGGGGGCGCACCCATTATCGTGGCCGGGGGTTCACCCTTGACCCGCAGAGCTGGGAGGAGTATTTCGCCTGGATCGAACGGGTGCTCAGCGATCCGAAGCGGTATCGTCTAGAACGTCTTCAGGTGGAGCGCGCTTGGAAATACGCTTATCACTTTTTCTTTGATTACCCGGCCGAGTTCCCTTGGCACATGCGCTATCTCTGGGAAGATCTAGAGGCTTGGCCGTTAGAGCGCGTTCTCTCCTCCGAGGGGTGGGAACGTTTTGGTGAGACCTTTCGCGGCTTGACCGGCGAACCTCGCCGTTGGTTTCCACAGGAAGTAGTAAAGGATGCCTCAATGAAGGTGGGATGATGAACTGGGATTGGAAAGAGAAAGTCGTCTTGGTGACCGGCGGCACAGGGTCGTTTGGTAGGAAGTTTGTGGAGATCATGCTGCGCGAGTATCATCCGGCAAAGATCATCGTTTTCAGTCGCGATGAACTCAAGCAACATGAGATGCGGGTGAGCGGTTTCGATGGCCCGAATATGCGTTACTTCATTGGGGATGTGCGCGACCGTGAACGGTTGCGCCGCGCCATGCATGGCGTTCACGTGGTCATTCACGCTGCAGCACTCAAGCAGGTGCCGGCTTGCGAGTATAACCCCATGGAAGCCATCAAGACTAACATCCTGGGGAGCAGCAACGTTATTGAGGCGGCACTCGATGCTGGAGTTGAGCGGGTGATGGCGCTGAGCACGGATAAGGCGGTCAACCCGGTGAACCTCTATGGGGCAACCAAGCTGGCAGCGGAGAAGCTCTTCGTGCAGAGCAACGCCTATGCTGCCGGTACGGTGACCCGCTTCAGTTGTGTGCGCTATGGCAATGTGGTGGGCAGCCGTGGCAGTGTGGTGCCTATCTTCATCCGCCAACGCGAGAACGGCAAGTTGACCATCACCGACAGTCGCATGACGCGCTTCTGGCTCACCTTAGAGCAAGGGGTGCGCTTCGTGATTCGGTGCACAGAGTTGATGCACGGTGGTGAGGTCTTTGTGCCGAAAATCCCCTCCACGCGCATTGTAGATTTGGCACGAGTGATCGCACCCGACGCCGAGTTAGAAATTATCGGCATTCGGCCGGGTGAGAAATTACACGAAGTGCTTATCAATGAGGACGAAGCCCGTTCGACAGTCGAATTGGAGGATATGTTTGTCGTCCAACCCTCCTCGGCACTGTGGTTTGGCTACGATTGGCAAAGCCTTGGGCGACCGTTGCCGGATGGCTTTCGCTATACCAGTGAAACCAACCCTCAGTGGTTGACGGAGGAGCAGATTCGCGAGTACATTGCCCCTTTCGAGCGCATGACGAGCGAAGGGGCTATCGAACCTTGAAAAACATGTGGGCATAGGCCGTGATGGAATAAACTCCCGTTGTAAAGGCGGGAGGATAACTGGATGGCCTGAGAAGGCAGGTCGTGCAAAGACGCCGTGTTCTCATCACGGGCGCCAGCGGCCTGCTCGGCTTGAACACGGCTCTGGAATTGGCCGCGAGGCATACTGTCATTGGGCAGGTGCATCGCACCAAAATACAGAGTGAGATTTTTACGGTTGTTCAAGCCGACTTGTTGGCGCCCGGGTCAGTGCCGCGCTTGCTCGATCAGACCCAGCCGGACTGGGTGATCCATTGCGCCGGGCTGACAAACGTAGATGCCTGCGAAGCCGACCCGCAGCAGGCATATCAATTGAATAGCACCGTTCCCGCTCAACTGGCCGAACATGTCGCCAGGGGCGGAGCGCGCCTGTTGCATGTCTCCACGGATGCCGTGTTTGATGGAAGCCGTTGCGGCTACCGTGAATCAGACGCTCCTAATCCGGTCAATGTCTACGGGCGCACGAAGTTGTACGGCGAGCAAGGGGTATTGGCCGCCAACCCACAGGCGATTGTGGCACGGGTCAATCTCTTTGGATGGAGTGCTAGCGGCCAGCGCTCGTTAGCGGAGTTCTTTTTTCACCATCTTCGGGAAGGGAAAGCAGCCCCTGGTTTCGTAGATGTATTCTTTTGCCCGTTGTTAGCAAACGACTTGGGCCGTTTATTTGAGGAAATGTTGGCTAAAGGGCTGCACGGTTTGTATCACGCCGTGGGCAGTGAATGCCTGAGCAAGTACGATTTTGGGGTACGTATTGCCCGCCTATTTGGTTTTGATGAGGGTCTAATCGTTCCCACCTCGGTGAAGGAAGTCCGAATGAAAGCCGAGCGTCCCCCC
>VSSL01000166.1_pt1 | contig 17991 bp, 19 predicted proteins | sample 4557531 | NCBI WGS metagenome assembly VSSL01 (sample SAMN10986726, study PRJNA523729) | hot springs metagenome | isolation source: hot springs | place: India:Timba, Gujarat | collected 2018-05-31 | reverse complement strand
TTTTCTACTTCGACTTCTGTGTTTTCGGCAATTTTGACAATAAATGTGTTTTCTTTCACATTGGTAATGACACCGAGAATGCCGGAGGCGAAAACTACCCGGTCGCCACGCTTGAGGCTGGCGAGCATCTCCTGATGCTTTTTTTGACGTCGCTGCTGGGGAAGAATGATAAGAAAGTAGAGTACGACAAATATGAGGATCAGGGGCAGTATGCTGCCGATAAAACCCAGGCCACCACCTGACTGGGGCTGAGTCTGGTTCTGGGCAAAAGCGATATTTAACACAGTTCCTCCTTTGTTTTTTTATTCATATACAGACGATGACGGTAAATATACTGTGCTACCACCGGTGGTACCAAGTACCGGATGGACTTGTTCAGAGCCAACCGCTGGCGGATGATCCGAGCAGAAATTCCGACCGGGATAACATCAAGCAGTTTCACCCGATGAGGCTGGTGCTGGGGATAGAGCGGTGGTCGGGAGACGCCGGGGCGGCTGACGACGATCAGGCGGGCAAGCCGTGTGAGTTTTTCCGGTTGATGCCAGGTGTTGATAGTGTGATACTGGTCGAAGCCGATGATAAGATAAAATCTTGCACCGGGATAAACCTGATGTAGTGCCTGAAGCGTGTTGACTGTATAGGAAGGACAGGGAAGTTTTTCTTCAAGCCGGCAGAGCTGGAAGCGTCGATCGCCTTTTATCGCTCTGCTGACCATCTGAACCCGGTGAAGGAAGGTTGCAGCCGGTGCCGGACGACGGGGTGGACAGAAAGTAGGGATGAATAGAATCCGGTCAAGCTGCAGCTGTTCGAAAACATCCTCTGCTACGAGGAGGTGTCCGAAATGGATTGGATCAAAACAACCGCCCAAGATTCCAAGACGCATCAGTGAGAGGTAATCCGGTTCAGCAGACGCTGTGCCGGGCGGAGAACGGATAACGGTGCAGAGTCGGTAACGAGTTCGGAAAGTACCTGCTTTGCCTTTCCGGTGTCACCAGTTTCAAGATAACAGACACCAAGCCGGTAACGATCTACATGCTGCCAGGTCAGATTAGGCCATGTTTGTTGAATATACTGGTAGTAGACCAGAGCAGATTTATATTCTCCGGCTTTAAAGTAGAGACGGGCTGCTTCTAAATCGTTGTAAGCCAATCGAGTATCAATCTGGGAAAGTGCCTCTTGCACTTTGGAGCGGAAAGCAGATTCCGGATAACGCTCAAGAAATTCAAGGAACAGTTCCTGAGCACGGCGAGTCTGAGTCTGGTCCTGATGGGGCCCCGGTGCTGCCAGAAAGGTGGAAAGCGCAAGTTTGAAAGCGGCTTCTTCTTCATATCTGCCGTGAGGGTAATTACTGAGGTAAAATTCAAATTCACTCTGTGCCTGCTGATAATCCCGGTTCAGGAAATAACAGTCGGCGAGGTGAAACTGGGCATCGGCTGCCTCGGTGCTGCCCGGGAAATTGAAGATAACAAACGTGAATGCCTCTTGTGCCTGCGGATACTTTTTCTCCTGCTTGAGCTTGAGCGCCTGCTCGAGTGCTGCAGCTGATGACTGCAGTACTGGCGGTTTTTCCTGACGTTTCGGGCAGGCGGTAAAAAGTGTAATGGCACAAACAGCAAGCATCGGCAGAAGGTAGATTGTGGTTTTCAAATTCTACCAATCACCTCTGATACCAGCCTAGTGAGACGGGGTTCAGCTTGGCTGGCGACTTTTAATACCGTTGCCAAGTCTACGGGTTTCAGCAGTTCCGGAGTGCCCATATCAGTAATTACCGAGAATCCCAAAACCCGAAGTCCGGCATGACGGGCAACAATCGTTTCCGGAACAGTAGACATACCGACGAGGTCGGCGCCGATAATTCGCAAATAACGGTATTCTGCTGCGGTTTCCAGATTGGGGCCAGTTAACCAGGCATAAACACCTTTCACAAGCCGGATTCCGAGTTCGCGAGCGGTTTGTTCGGCGACGGCGATCAGTGTCGGGTCATAACACTGGAACATGTCGGGGAATCGTGGGCCGAGAGTTTCATCATTGGGACCGCGCAGGGGATTAAGGCTGGTAAGGTTGATGTGGTCAGTAATTACGGCGATATCGCCAGCCTGAAACTCAGGGTTGAGTCCGCCAGCAGCGTTTGATACGATCAGTGTATGAATGCCCAATTCCTTCATTACTCGGATCGGATGAGTGATTTCTTGAGGCTCATAACCCTCATAATAATGAACCCGTCCCTGCATTGCAACTACCGGTCGATTGTTGACCATACCGAGTATCAGCCGTCCGCCATGACTTTCAACGGTGGGAATTGGGAAATGGGGAATGGTAGCATAAGGAATGGTAGTATCAGCCTGAATATTATCTGCAAGGCGTCCGAGTCCGGTGCCGAGAATGATCCCGATCTCCGGTTTGAATGCGGTTCTATTCCTGATTGCCTGAACGCTTTCCTGGATTTTTTGTTTCAACCCGATCATGGTTTTCCTTTTCAAATCTTTCAACTATCGCCAAGTAAGTGTTTGCAATGCCGCGAATCTCATCTAACAGGAGAGCGCGACGAGATTTCAGTTCTTGCAGGTCGCTCCGCAGGCGTTCGGCTTCCTGTTTAACCTGTTCAATCATAAGCGCCCGTTCGCGCTCGGCGCTGGCTTTCAGTTCCTCGGCAACCTGCTGGGCGGTGAGCAGTGTTTCTTTGAGGAGGTTTTCAGTTTTTTCGTAAGCAGCAACGCGCGCAGTAAGCTCATCAACCTTTTCTGCCAGGGTGGCACGTTCCTTGCGCAGTTCCTCAAATTCAGTGGCTACTACAGTTAGAAATGCCCGTACTTCTTTCGGGGCATAACCACGCAATGACAGGGCAAACGCCTTTTTGCGGATTTCCAAGGGTGTTAATGCCATATTTTTAGTCTATCCATGCCGGGATAAGTGTCAAGCAACTAAGTCAGACCTTCTGGAGTGCCTGGTCAAGATCGGCAATTAAATCGTTAACATCTTCAATTCCCACCGAAAGTCTTATCAAGCCGTCAGTAATTCCCGCCCGCATTCGCAGTTCCACAGGCATTGAAGCATGGGTCATTGAAGCTGGGTGCTGAATTAAGCTTTCGACTCCCCCCAGGCTGACCGCAAGGATAAACAGGTGGGTAGCGTTCAGTAGACGCTGGGCAGCAGTAAGACCTCCTTTGAGTTCAAACGCTATCAGTCCGCCGGCACGGGACATCTGCTTTTTCGCCAGCTGATATTGGGGATGAGTTGGGAGTCCGGGATATCGGACCCAGCTTACCTTTGGGTGGTTCTCCAGAAACTGAGCGATTTTCTGGGCATTTTCGCAGTGGCGTTCCATGCGCAGTGCCAATGTTTTGATTCCGCGTAAAACAAGAAAAGCTTCAAACGGAGCCATTACCCCCCCGAAAGAATTGAGAGTTTTTCGCAACTGTTGGTAAAGGTTTTCGTCCCGGACAACGATAATTCCTCCGACTACGTCCGCATGACCATTGAGGAATTTGGTAACAGAATGGATAACGATATCGGCTCCCAGTTCCAATGGCCGCTGCAGGATTGGTGACGAAAAAGTATTATCAACTACAAGGAGGGTTCCCCGGTTCCGGCATAATCGGGCAATCTGGGCAATATCTGAGACTACCAGTGTCGGGTTTCCCGGGGTTTCGATAAATACAAGTTTAGTATTAGTTTGAAATGCGGATTTTACCTGCTCTATGTCTGAACTGTCAATAAATGAAGAAGTTATGCCTAAATGACTGAGAAAATTATGCAGCAGACCGGCTGTCGGGGCATATACCGATTCCGAACAGATAATGTGATCGCCTGAAGAACACAAACCGGTAAAAACAGTATGGATCGCTGCCATACCGGAAGCGGTCGCCAGTGCCTTGAAACCTCCTTCCAATCGGGCAATGCAGTCTTCCAGCAGTTCTACCGTGGGGTTAAGCATCCGGGAGTAAATATATCCGTGAGTTTTGCCTGCAAATAAATCTGCACCGTGTTGAAAGTCTCGGAAGCGGAAAGTGGAGGTCTGATAAATCGGACTGACTACCGGACCTTCATTAAGTTGTGGTGAACTGTAATGTATACACGCGGTTTTGATGTCCATTTTTCCCCTTTCAGTTTGTTTTAACTTATAATTTAATTAAATATAATAACAGATTAGGTTCGTGTTGCAATAATTCCTCCGGCGGTCTTTGTTGAGTGGTGACGGATTTTGCTATCAGGTTTGACTTGTTTCGTAAACTTTTTATTATCGTGGGTGTACGTATTATTATTTATTATTGCCATTGCTCCTGCTCAAGAAAAACTGGAATACGAGATCCGCTACGGTCCAATTGTAGTTGGCAGTATGGTCCTTGAGCATCTGGAACCTGTGGTAATAGATGGCGAATGGTGTGAGCACCTACGTGCTGAGGTAACGATCGATCAAAATTTTTCGTGGTTTTTCTGGGCGGAATACCGGTTCGAGTCTTGGTGCCGCAGTAAGGATTGGTTGACATTGCGTTCCTATAAAAAGACCCTGGAACGAAATTACCGAAGTGAATATTACATCAGTTTTGTTCATGACAGTGCCGTTGCCCGGTATTCTGATGGCAGAGTGTTTGCATTACCCGATTCTGCACGGGATCTCCTTACGCTATGGTACTTTTTGAGGACAATTAACTGGCAAGAAAACAAAGGTCTGACAGTTAATGCTCATATCGACCGCCGAAACTGGAATCTTAAGTTTTGTATCAGTGGCAGACAGATGGTTAAAACAAGGGCGGGCGATTTTTTTTGCCTTGCAGTTACACCGATTACTCTAAGTCCTTTGGGTACAGTATTCCTCAGCATGGATTACCGTCATCTGCCAGTCGCAATTCGTTCCAAAATCGGTGGCTTGACAGTTACCGCATTTCTCAGTAAAATTAATTACAAATATGACTAAAATTTTTGGTGTGATTCTCTGTGGTGGAAAAGGAGAGCGGTTTTGGCCTAAAAGTCGGCGGCGCTGTCCCAAGCAGTTTATTCGACTGTTTGAACGCCGTTCGTTGATCCAAGCTACCAGTGATCGCATTCGGAAATTGTGCCCCATCGAAAGACAGCTATTTGTAGCTCCCGAAGAATTTGCCGGCCTTATTAGGCAGGAACTCGGGGTGAAAAAAGAGAATCTGATTCTTGAGCCATTTGGCAGGAATACCGCACCCGCAATCGGATTGGCTGCAGCGACTTTATATCGAGCTTATCCTGAAGCAGTGATGGTTGTACTGCCGGCTGACCATTTAATTGAACCCGAATCTGAATTCCACAGGGCGGTTCGGCTGGCAATTAAAGTAGCAGAAACGGGGTTACTGGTAACATTTGGTATCATTCCGACCAGACCCGATACAGGATATGGTTATATTGAACAGGGGTCGGTACTTCTGAGCAAAAATGGACAGACGGTTTATCGAGTGAAAACATTCCGGGAGAAGCCGGATAAAGTGACAGCCCAGCGTTATCTCAGGAGCGGGAGGTTTCTCTGGAATTCCGGTATGTTTGTATGGCGAGTTGATACGATTATGAATGCATTTGCCCGCTTTATGCCGGACTTTCACAAGATGTTAACACTACTGAGTCAGAATGACGGTCGAAAGGCGAGAGGTGTTATAAGAAAAATCTACGATCAGGTGCAGTCTGTTTCAATTGATTATGCGATAATGGAAAAGGCAGAGAATGCCGCTGTTGTCAGAGCCGGTTTTAACTGGGATGATGTAGGTTCTTGGCTTGCTCTGGAAAGGCGACTTCCACTCGATAAGGAAGGTAATACTACTTTCGGGTTATGGTTCGGTCTCAATACTAGTAATTGTATTATCTATACGGATGAGGGCGTAGTGGGCACCTTGGGAATTAAAAATCTGGTAATTGCGCGGTCCGGCGATGCCCTGTTAGTATCAACTAAGAAAGCTTTGGGCAATTTGAAACAGTTGTTGGCAAAGATACAGGAGCATCCGCAGGGGGCGAGATATCTATGAAAATACTGTTTGCCACTGATAACCAGGGCAAACTTAATGAAGTGCGCTGGATTTTGCATGACACCGGGTGGCAATTAATTTCATTATCTGACATAAATTACAGTGCTGATATACCCGAAACCGGTCAGACCTACTACGACAATGCAGTTATCAAAGCACGGGCAGGGTTTTCAATCTATAAATCGTGGACCATGGCTGAAGATTCGGGATTGGAAATTGACGCATTGGGAGGTAAACCCGGTGTTTTGTCGGCGCGTTTTTTTCCTCCGGATGTAACCTATTTTGAGCGTAATCGCCGAATTCTGGAGTTGATAATTAGTGTTCCCACTGAGAAACGTACTGCATGTTTTCGGAGTGTTGTGTGTCTTATTGATCCCACAGGAGAGGAAAGGTATTTTGAGGGTGTATGCCGGGGTAGGATTGCTCACACAATCCGTGGCGGTTATGGATTCGGATACGATCCGATTTTTATTCCGGATGGCTATGGGCTTACTTTTGCGGAGATGGGGCAAGAGATTAAAAACCGCATCAGTCATCGGGCCCGGGCCATTCGTCAGATGGTGCAATTTCTTAAAGAATACCTCTGCGCATATAACATAGAAGATTGACATTAACCTGTCAGAATTTATTATTTTGTATACGGGGAGTAGCGCAGTTTGGTTAGCGCACCACGCTTGGGACGTGGGGGTCGCCCGTTCAAATCGGGTCTCCCCGATGCGCCTGTAGCTCAGCTGGACAGAGCATCGGATTTCTAATCCGACGGCCGGGGGTTCGAATCCCTCCAGGCGCGGGTAAAGATCTCGGGGATTATATTAAGCCAGCAGGTTCCGGGCAATTACAATTCGTTGAATTTCAGATGTCCCCTCATAAATTTCCATACATTTTGCATCCCGGTAATATCGCTCAACTGGATATTCCTTGGTGTATCCATAACCTCCGAGTATTTGAATTGCTTCTCGAGTGACTTCCACCGCGGTTGTTGCTGCAAAAAGTTTAGCCATTGCCGCCTCCTGACTGAATCTTGATTTGCCCATATCTTTCTGACCGGCAGCATAGTATACCAGCAGTCGGGACGCCTGAATTTTAGTTGCCATCTCGGCCAGCTTTGCCTGAATCATTTCAAATTCGCAAATAGGCTTCCCGAACTGTTTTCGTTCCTTGGAGTAAGCCAGTGCTTTTTCAAATGCTGCTTGGGCAATGCCTACGGCCTGCGCTCCAATATCGATTCGTGAAACATCTATTGTACCAAGTGCAATTTTGAATCCGCCATTTACTTCTCCCAGCACATTTTCCTTGGGAACTTCGCAGTCCTCAAAAATAAGTTCGCCATTTGCGGTAGCACGCAATCCAAGGAGATCTTCGTGTTTTCCGATCGAGAAACCTGGAAAATCCTTTTCGACGATGAAGGCGGTTACTCCCTTGCTGCCTAACTCAGGGGCAGTTTTAGCAAAAACAACGAAGATGTGGGCGGCACCGGCATTGGTGATAAAACGCTTGGAGCCATTCAGGATATAGCGGTCTCCTTTTAATACCGCCTTTGTTTCCATTGATGCCGGATCTGATCCGGCATTGGCTTCAGTAAGGCCGAAAGCACCTAACAGTTCCCCGGTAGCCATTCTGGGAAGGTATTTTGCTTTTTGTTCTTCAGTTCCCCAGTTGACAATTGGCCAGGCACAGAGGGTGTTATGTACTGCTGTAATAACCCCTGTTGAACCACACCCCCGGGAAATTTCTTCGATCGCAATTGCCAGCGAGACAAAATCAAAATTAGCACCTCCGTATTTCTCGGGTATGGTCATGCTCAAAAGTCCGAGTTCGGCCAGTTTCCTGATTGTTTCGTAGGGGAATTCGCCTGAGGCATCAATCTGAGCGGCTTTGGGTTCCAACTCTTTTGTAGCAAAGTCTTTGACCATATTTCGCAGCATTACCTGCTCTTCAGTAAGACTGAAGTTCATTTGACCTCCTATACTTCTCCTTTTAATACTTCTTTGGCGATGATCAGGCGCATGATTTCTGATGTGCCTTCGCCAATTTCACCTAATTTTGCATCTCGGTACACCCGGTTCAGATCCGATTCTGAATTCAGCGACTGGATGCCGATAACGCTCATCGCAACATTTACTGAGCGCATGGCAACTTCCGATGCAAACAGTTTGGCGAATGCACATTGTTTGTCAGCTCGCCTCCCCTGATCTTTGATGATAGCAGCATCGTAAACCAACAGGCGGGCTGCTTCTACTTCGGTTGCCACATCTGCAATCGCCTTTGCTGCCTGCTGAGAGATTTCTTTTTTTTGTGCCCAGTTGATAAGGCTGTCAAGAGCAGATTGTGCCATCCCCAGGCAGAATGCACCGATAGAAATACGTCCGCCGTCAAGGGTTTCCATAAAGATACGGTAGCCATCATATTCCTGTCCCAGAAGATTATCTTGAGGAACGAACAGATCCTCAAAGGCGAGTTCTACCGTGTTGGAGGCACGCAATCCCAGCTTGTGTTCTTCCTTAGCAACGGTAAAGCCTCGTGATTTAGTTTCAACAATAAAGCAGGTTATTCCTTTTCGTCCAAGCTTACGATCAAGGGTGGCGGCGACAATTACAGTGCCGGCGAAACCGGCATTGGTAATAAAGCGTTTAGTGCCGTTAAGGACATACCCATTCGCCACTTTTTGAGCTGTGGATTCGATACTGGCAGCGTCACTACCAGCATTGGGTTCAGTAAGGCCGAAAGCACCTAAATATCTTCCTTGGGCAAGTGGGGGTATATATTTTAACTTCTGGGAATCGGTGCCAAATTTGAATATGGGATAAGTACCCAGAGATGTATGGGCTGCAAGTGTTAAACCGGTAGATGCACATACACGCGAGACTTCTTCTACTGCAATTGCGTATGCAAGATAATCCAGCCCCAGACCGCCCAGTTCCTTGGGCCAAGGGATGCCCAAATATCCCCGTGATGCCATTTCCCTGACATTTTCAATTACGAATTTTCCGGAACGGTCGTAGTCACCTGCCCGGGGTTTAATTACTGAATTGGCAAATTCCCGAACTTCATGTCTGAACTGCTGGTGAGTAGCGGGCAGTATCAATTTTCCCTCCTATTTAGATATAATAATGTTCAGGGTCTATTTCTTCACGGAGGATTCGCAACTGCTCCTCAGTTGGTTCGGAGTTGATGACGATATTATCGGCAAGTAGGAGGTCAAAACCCGTATTGGCTAATACCTGTTCTACTGTTACTCCGGGATTAAGTCCAATAAGACGCATGCGTTTTGAATGCGGTTCAAAATCCATTAATGCAAGATTGGTAACGACCCGATAAGGACCGGTATTAGGTGGTAACCCTGCGTTTTCCCGAGCCCCAGGACCGTAGAGATACCCCGGGGTGGTAAGAAAATCGACCTTGGGAACAAATCTTTTTGTATCATGCTGGCGTATAATTATAATGTTTTTCCAGCAGTGAGATCCGACATCATTTGCTCCCCCTGAACCGGGGAGACGTACTTTCGGGGGCCAGTAGTTGCCAATAACTGTTGTATTGATGTTGCCGTACATGTCAATTTGAGCGGCCCCCAAAAATCCATATTCGATAAAACCCCGTTGTGCTGTTTCCATAATATCGCAAATCCCCGATGCCGCAACTGCGCGGTGGAAGGTTCGAGAATCGCCGACAGCAAGCGGTAAGTTCTCAAGCGAAGCACCAGTTCCTCCAAATTCGAAAACTGCCACAAGGTTGGGAGCGTGTGTTTTCTTAGCAAGAGCGGCAGCAAGCATCGGGATGCCTGTTCCTACAAACGCAGTTGTCCCATCTTCCATAAGACTGGCTGCAAGGCAGATCAAAAACTCAACTTCATTATATTTAGTGTTCATCATCTCCCTCCAATTTCCATTTCGAGTTTTTTAAGTCGCTCAGTTCCTACGAGCTTGATATACTCATCATGACTGCGGCAGCCATAGACCCATTTATTGAGATAGGCTCTGGTCTTTTCAGGGTCGGCAGAATCCCGGTAGAACTGTAGAAGGTGTTCTTCATCACGCCAGTACCGGTAGCACATCTCACCCGGGTGGGAACCATATTTAGCAGGAACTACAGCATCCACTAGATAGTAGGGAATAATTGTTCTTTCGGGATAACGCCGGATTTCTTCATTGGATATAATTTCCTCGGCGGAAATGATTAATTTCTTGGATGCACGAGCCAGTTCAACTGCAAATCCGGATATGCCTTCAATTCGGCAATTGCCATATTCATCAGCCTGATGAACGTGGATCAGACCGACATCAAGGTAAAGAGCCGGAAGCAAGCATACCGGTTTCCCCGTCCAGGGGTCTTTAGCAATTTTGGCTGCTGAGTATTTAAAAGTATCAGTACCCAGCATTGAACGAACAGGGATAAACGATACACCCATGGCTGCTGCTTTGAACCGCCAGGAGATTGCCGCATTGGACCATTCAGCGGTCTTAACACGGCCGGATTCCACCGCACGACGTAAAATTGAGGAAATTCCGTAGAGTTCCCAACCTATGTAAGTAATATCTAGGCAGTCAACAAGATCGGCAGCAAGAAGAAGATCAAGTTCATGGACGCCCTGTCCCGCTACTTTAAGGTGTTTTTTGCCCTGCCGAATCAGCTCCCGTATTAGCGACATTGGTGCCCGGACAGTTCCGTATAGTTCAGTTCCGATGTAATCCCCGTCTTGAACGAAGCGTGCAATTGCTTCCTGTTCTGACATGATTTTAGAGACTAATCGGGTATTTTTATGTTTGTGAACCCATTCCCGGAAGCCATCTGGATCTGGTGGGTGAAAGAGTTCTCCAATGCCTGATTCTAATATTTCCATACTAACCTCCGAAAAACATTTATAATTTTGTATGATAAGAGAAGTTTAATCAGTGTCAACATTTCCCAGATTGTTTTGATTATTGACTGATAATAAAAAGTTTTTATACTCAAAGAATATGGCAGTTGAAAAATACAGGCGTTCCGGTGTTTTGACATTTAACGATCTTAAAAGAAATGGGTTTGTTCCTTCGTATTCTCGGCTCCAGAAAAGACCAGTTGTGTTGATTGAATGTATTGAAAATATCCCCTGCAATCCCTGTGCTTATGCTTGTCCCAGAGGGGCAATTAAAATTGAAGGTGTTCTTATAAACAGACCCAGCGTAGACTTTGAAATTTGTAACGGGTGCGGGATATGTATAACCAAATGCCCGGGTTTGGCAATATTTGTAATCAATTACAATTATACCAAAACCCATGCTTCCATTGCGATGCCGTATGAGTTCATCCCGCGTCCTCAACCTGATGCTAAGGTTTTATGCCTTGATCGCAATGGTAATAAAGTTTGTTACGGCAGGGTTATTAAAGTTCTTGACAGTCAAAGCTTAAACCGGTGTGCAGTTGTTACCGTTGCTGTTCCCAAGAGATTCTGGAAAGATGTAAGACATATACGATTGATTTGATGTCAGATGATACCTTTTCTAGGCTATGATATCTAATCTTTCCTTTCAATGGGGTGCAGTAATAAGGAAAAAGGCAGTGTATTATGGGGCATGGCAATAGAACAAAGCGCGCAGTAAAGAAATCTGCATTAAATTCTATTATAGTTTGTCGGTGCGAGGAGATTTCCGAAGATGAAGTTCGACAGGCGATTAAAAATGGCTATCATTCGCCAGAAGAGTTAAAACGGATATTGCGCATCGGAATGGGACATTGCAGTGGAAGAGGGTGCATGAGGGTTGTTGCTAGAATTATCGAAGAAATGACCGGCATTCCCATAGCAAAATTGCAGTTTCCCAAATCAAGGCCACCGGTAAAACCTATAAAATTGCAGTTACTCGGTCAATACAGATATGAGTCGAAAGACAGCTGATGCGGTAATTGTTGGTGGAGGTATAATTGGTGCCGCCGTAGGATATCATCTTGCTAAGGCCGGTTTTAAAGTGGCTTTGTTAGAAAAAAAATTCCCGTGCGCCGGATCGACTGGTCGCTGTATCGGGGGTATCAGGGCACAGTTTTCCCATGAGTTAACTATTAAGGTGATGCTTCTAAGTATTAAGCTATTTCAAAATTTCAAAGAAGAAGTTGGGGAAGATATTGAATGGTATGCCGGCGGATATCTTTTTTTGGCTTTTGACGAAGAACGTAAAAGATCATTCTTGAAAGCAATAGAAATTCAGCGGCAATGTGGTCTTGATGTTGCATTTGTTAGTGCTGATGAATGTGCGCGTATTGTTCCGGGATTGAATACTGAAGGATTGATCGGGGGGGCATGGTGTCCTACGGACGGGCAGGCGAATCCGTTCAAGGTGACATTTGGCTATCTGAAAAGAATGAGGGATCTGGGTTCTAAAGTATATACAGAAACGGAAGTTGTGGGTATAAATATTCACAAAGGGCGCGTTGTTTCAGTGGTAACTAACAGGGGAGATGAGTTCTTTACTCCAGTAGTTCTGAATGCGGCCGGTCCTTGGGCGTCAGAAGTGGGGAGGATGGCGGGAGTAAGTGTACCAGTTATACCGGATCGGCATGAGGCACTGGTAACCGAAGCAGTTGAAAGGTGTTTGGAGCCTATGCTGGTTGATTATCGTTCTGATGGCTGTTACTTCCTTCAGCATTATGGAACTGGACATATCATAGGTTGTTATACGCCGGTTCCATTAGTTCCCGGCTACCGTTTAGATTCTAGCGATGAATTTATTACTGAGATGCCACGGAGGATGATACGTTTGCTGCCGAAGTTATCCAGTGTAAAAGTTTTGAGACAATGGGCGGGTTCTTACGAAATGAGTCCGGATGGGAATCCAATATGCAGTCGAACATCGATTGAAGGATACTTTGTGGCTGCTGGTATGAGCGGCCATGGTTTTATGTTCGGTCCGGCAATTGGTAAATTGATGGCAGAACTGATTACTACAGGAAAATCCACGATAGACTTGTCTGAATTTCGGTTAGATCGTTCCTTTACGAAATCTGAAGCAATGAAATAATAACGTAAAACTTGCAGTGGACAGTCCGCTGAGTATACTCTGATATGTCAAAGTGTTTGTACTGTTCTAGACGTGGTAATCGGGTATGTACTGCTGTTAAGATGGAAATTTGTTCACGGTGCTGCGGCCGCCTGCGACGGACATTTATTCAATGTTCTGATGGATGTGAATATCTATTAGAAAGTAGAAAAGCAGCTTTAGAGAAGTTGCTCAATATATACGGAGACAGTGAATTTGAAAGAGATTGGTTCGAAGTGCTTCACAATTTGAGGCTGGCAATAATTAAGACTAAATCTTCACCCTTCCCCAATGACGATGAAATTATTGCGGCATTGGAAAATGTTATAGAACGCCGACGCATCCAGGAGAAAGGTTTGATTTATGCGCCCAAGTCGGTAAATCCCAATGTGCAGCTATTAGTTTCTGGCTTGGAGAGAATCTTATCTCACTACGAAAAAATGGGAACTACCCATGCAGCCCAGTACGAATCATCGCAATTAAACACTTGCCTAAAGTATATACTCCGTCAAGTCCGCACAGCTAAAATAAAGGGTGTTGATATAGTGCGATTGATTTCAGGAGTTGTGGGAATGAATTTTGTCAATATTGATGCAACAATTTCTTCTTCAAAGGAGACAGTTTCGTGATTAATTCCCTAATTGATAAGGTATCCACAGTATTGGTGGGATCATTATTTATGGTCAATTCTTTGTTGGCTTTACCTCAATTACCTGAATCTCTGTTTACCTGCAATCCTTTTACTTCCGTCGTTGAACAAGTTCTTCCTTCTGTCGTAAATATCTCGGCGGAGCGAAAAATTAAAAATTCAAATCCGGTTAAACCTTGGAATGATGAATTTTTTGAATTTTTCCCGTGGGATTTTTATCTGCCGGAACGGAATGCGTATTCTTTGGGTTCTGGCGTTATTATAAGTAGCGACGGTTACATTGTTACTAATAACCACCTGATTGCGGGCTATGATAATATCATAGTGAAATTACATGATGGAACCGAGTTTAAAAATGAAAATATTTCGATAGTAGGAGTCGATCCCCAGACTGACTTGGCTGTTATCAAAATAAAACCCACAGTTTCCTTGGTTCCGATAAAATTTGCCGATCCTGCGAGTATCAAGGTTGGGGACTGGGCGGTTGCAATCGGCAATCCATATGGTTTACAGGGAACCGTAACCGTTGGCGTTATTTCTGCTATAGGAAGATCGGGGTTTCAGCTGCCCGGAGGACCTACTAGACAGGATTTTATCCAGACCGATGCAGCAATTAACCCAGGTAATTCTGGCGGAGCACTGGTTAATATCCGCGGAGAGCTTATTGGTATAAATACAGCCATCAGTTCCCCACTGGGGGTAAATATCGGTATAGGGTTCGCAATTCCAGTCAACTATGTAAAAAATGTAGCCGAACAGTTGATAAAATACGGAAAGGTAACCAGAGGTTATCTTGGAATTGTACCCCAAGAAATTACCGAACAGTTGCGAAAGGCTTTGAAGTTAACTGTTAATCACGGTATTTTGATTAGTGAAGTAATACCTCATACGCCTGCGGAAAAAGCCGGTTTGCGGGTTGGCGATGTGATACTGGATGTTAATGGAGAGCCGGTTACAGGTGTAAAACAGTTTCGGGAGAGGATCGCCGATTTAAGACCGGGAACCCAAGTGACATTGCGGATTGTTCGTAAAGGAAGTATTTTAATCAAGAGAGCGGTATTAACTGAATTTCCTGAACTAATTCAATCCCAACTGCCGAGTGAACAGGATCGAAATAATGACTGGCTCGGTTTGGAGGTTGCAGATTTGTCTTCTGAAGATAAAGAAAATGCTGAGTGTGAACAGGGCGTTAAAGTATTATCGGTCAGGTCTCGTTCGCTCGCAGAAGACGCCGGTTTCCAACCCGGTGATATTATTTTAAAAATAAACGAACGACAAATTGCGGACCATCATGATTTTGAGCAGATTACCAATGAGATTGCCGGGTCAAAAGAACCAGTTCTTGTATACATTAAAAGAAACCGGCAACCGATGTTCATTGCGGTTCAGCCACGAAACTGATAGACAATGAAATTTGAAATCTTCATAAAGAGCTATAGGAGGTAGTATAGAAAGCAGTTCTAGTATTTAATGGTTTTAGCAGATAGCATACAAAGAAAAGTTAAATCTTCAGCGCTAGTTTTTCATAATAGATTGTATTTGTTATTAAAAGGAGAATTTTATGCACCCTTTGATTTTAGACGGTAAGTTAATTGCTAAACAGATCAAAAATGAGCTTAAGGTTAGAGTTGCAGAATTAAAAGGACATGGTATAAATCCTAAATTGAGCATTGTTATGATCGGCTCATACCCTCCTTCACTTATATATGTCTCAAATAAAGTAAACGCCTGTAAACAACTGGGAATAGAACCCGAAGTGATTCAATTTCCTGAAGAAACTCAAGAGCAGGAAGTGATTGACACAATCAATCGTCTCAATGAAAATCCAGCAGTTCATGGAATTATCCTTCAATTACCACTTCCCCAACATATTGATACTGAGGTAATGTTAGGGTTAATCGCACCCAATAAGGATGTTGACGGGTTGACACCAATAAATTTGGGACGATTGTTAGCCGGTAACCCAGTTTTTGTTCCCGCAACTCCAGCAGGAATCGTAGAATTGCTTCGACGATACTCAATTAAGACATCAGGCAAACGCACGGTGATAATCGGACGAGGGCTGTTGGTGGGCAGACCTTTGGCAAATCTACTACTTCGTAAGGGTGAGTATGGAGATGCTACAATCGTCGTTACTCACAGTCAAACCAAGGATTTGATTTCAATATGCAAAATTGCGGAAATACTTGTCGTGGCAGTTGGCAAACCTAATTTTGTTACCGGGGAGATGATAAATGAAGGAGCGGTTATTATTGATGCTGGTATCAACAGAACCAATGAAGGAATAGTTGGTGACGTAAACTTTGAAACTGCAGTTCGCAAGTCATCAGCAATTACACCGGTTCCTGGTGGGGTGGGACCGATGACAGTAGCAATGCTGCTGAGCAACACAGTTTTGGCTGCTGAGTTAAACTCGGGATTAAAAACGGAGCGTCAATGAATATAACAGCACGGATTGAAAGTGACCGTCGGCTAATCAACCTCCATCTGAATCGGATTTTGAAATTTGGTGTTGTAGTTCCCAAACGACTTGCTGCTGCAATGCGTTATGGTGTTCTCAGTCCCGGGAAACGCATCAGGCCCATTCTGGCACTGGAGACCTATCTTGCATGTGGTGGGAAACGACGTGACTGGATATTGCCTTTCTGCTGCGGATTGGAATTGATACATTGCTTTTCGCTGATTCATGATGATCTTCCAGCCCTTGATAACGATAATTACCGCCGGGGTCAGCCTACTGTTCACCGGAAATTTGACGAGGCGACGGCGATCATTGCAGGCGATGCGTTACTGGCGAAGGCATTTGAGGTTTTTGCATTGAGCAGGGCACCCGACGAACGGAAAATCAGGGCGATACATGCTATTTCCTCAGCCATTGGCCCCAGCGGAATGGCAGGCGGTCAGATTCTTGATATTGATCAATTTTCAGGGATGGATTACTTCAGAATCGCGAAATTAAAAACAGCAGAATTCTTTGCGGTTGCCCTCACCACGGGTGCTATCATTGCTGGCGTCAGCGCTAAACAGGAAAAGCGGCTATTTAAACTGGGTATCGATTTGGGAACTTTATTCCAATTGACTGACGATTTACTCGACTATGCGACGGACCGTGGTTCGGATTCGTCCGTTAGACGGAATACCAAATTAACCCTTAATCAATTACAACTTGAAGCACAGAAGTTAGCAAAAAGTACGGAAATGAGATTTCGCCAGTTGGGTCCCGAGTTTGACTTTTTCGCTCAATTGACGGAATTGATCCTGAAACGGCAACAATGAGGGTTATATGCTGGAACAGATCGAATCTCCCGAAGATTTGAGAAAATTATCAGTCAAGGAACTGCGCATGCTTGCTGCTGAAATTCGGGAAGTGATAATTACCACTACTGCCCGGACCGGCGGACATGTTGCGCCTAATCTGGGAGTGGTAGAGTTGACACTTGCGCTCCATTATACTTTTAACACACCCCATGATCGAATAATCTGGGATGTAGGGCACCAGTGTTATACCCATAAATTAATTACAAGCCGAAGGGAAAAATTTAATACCCTTCGTCAATACGGCGGAATTGCCGGCTTTCCGAAGCGCTGCGAAAGTAAATACGATGTATTTGATACAGGTCATTCGGGGAATTCAATATCCGCTGCATTAGGAATGACAGTCGCAGACCGTCTGCAGAATAATCAGCGCCGTACCATCGCGGTTATAGGAGACGGTTCAATCGTCACCGGTATGGCATTTGAATCGTTAAATCACGCAGGGTCGCTTCGGGAAAATATTATTATTATCCTCAACGACAATGAAATGTCCATCGCCCGTTCTTCCGGTGCGATGGCCACTTATTTGAATCGCGTAATCACCGGTCGCATTTATAATCGCATTAAGGAAGACACCTGGGCATTACTGGGATATCTTCCGCGACACCTTAGTGAAAGAGCACGCATAGCAGCACGAAAACTTGAAGAAGGATTGAAAAATCTTGTCGTGCCCAGTATTTTTTTTGAAGAACTTGGTTTTCGTTACATTGGTCCGGTGAATGGTCATGATTTTAATGAACTATTGACAACTTTTAAAAGAGTCGAAAATCTCTCCGGACCGATTCTAATCCATGTGGTCACCAAGAAGGGAATAGGTTACGAGCCCGCCCTTAAAAATCCGGAATTATTTCATGGAATCGGCCCATTCGACATCAAAACTGGTGAACCTTTACCTCATCCGGCAAAAACTTTTACTGAATATTTTGGTGCAAAGTTAGTAGAACTGGCAGAAAAGGATTCCCGCATTGTGGCAATTACTGCCGGTATGTGCCTTGGAACCGGTTTAAGACATTTCCGCGAAAAATTTCCTGACCGTTTTTTT
>VSSL01000165.1_pt1 | contig 18064 bp, 14 predicted proteins | sample 4557531 | NCBI WGS metagenome assembly VSSL01 (sample SAMN10986726, study PRJNA523729) | hot springs metagenome | isolation source: hot springs | place: India:Timba, Gujarat | collected 2018-05-31 | reverse complement strand
TTTTTTGGGCCATGCCGTCGTCCAGGAACACTTCGAAACTTCCCGACAGGGCGATGATCACCTCGTGGAGCGTTCGGTAGGCGTGACTTCCCCGGGATTCACCGCCGGGAACATCGTAAATCCAATAGACGCGCGCAATGTCGAAGGGTATATGTCGGCGGGCTTCGATGAAGGTGAGGTTTCCTCGGTCGTCCAGGATCTTGGGGAACTGAATGATCGCCGTGTCATAAACGGATCGGGATTCCACTGCTCCACACCGGGAAACCACACCGCGCCTCCGTGGCATAAAATCCTTGAGATCGGTCGCAAGGCCTCCTTTTGGGAAGGCGCGGCACATGTTCCACGCCTCTCCGTGTTTGTCAAGCGACAAAAAAACAACAACCGAAGGGAGTTAGGCTTGTCGGGCCGCAGACCCGACGGAAGATCGCTCCGGACGGGCAGGCTGGATTTTCCCACACTGTTTTTTCACTCCGACCTGTTGGAAACCCCTAAGAATTCACGTATAAAATAACGTCGCCACAAAAACCGACGAAAGGAAGAGCGCCTTGTCCAAAAGCCTTCAACAGCCCCCAGCGGTGGATGCATCGGCCATGAGCGTGCCGTTGGCCGAAAGGCTGCGCCCCCGGACCTTGGAGGAATTCGTGGGCCAGAGGCATCTCCTGGGCGACGGCAAGATCCTCCATCGGCTCCTGAGCGGCGGACTTTTCCAGTCCCTGATCTTGTGGGGTCCGCCGGGCTGCGGCAAGACGACCTTGGCCCGGTTGATCGCTGCCCGCACCCAGGGGCACCTTATGGCGCTTTCCGCCGTCACCGCCGGGACCAAGGATATCCGCGACGCCGTGGATGAGGCCCGTCGGGTCTTTGCCGCCTCCCGAAAGCGCTCCTGGCTGTTCATGGACGAAATCCACCGGCTGAACAAAGCCCAGCAGGACGTCCTTCTTCCCCATGTGGAAAAGGGAACCGTCTCGCTTCTCGGCGCGACGACGGAAAACCCGTCTTTTGAAATCATCCGTCCGTTGTTGAGCCGCTGTCACGTCGTCGTCCTGGAACCGTTGAGTCCGGATGACCTAAGGACGGTCATCGAGAGAGCCTTAACCGATGCGGATCGGGGCCTGGGGCTGCTGCGTGCGATCGTAAGCGACGACGCCTTAAGGCTTCTGGTGGAGACGGCGGGAGGCGACGCCCGCGTGGCCCTCAATCTTTTGGAAACCGCCGTCCTGAGCACATCGCCGGATGCCGACGGCATCCGACGGGTGGAAGCATCCACGGTGCTGGACGTTATGGAACGGCCGCCTCATTACGACAAGAGCGGCGAGGAGCACTACAATCTCATTTCCGCTTTCCACAAGAGCCTTCGCGGGGGCGATCCCGACGCGGCGCTCTACTGGTACACGCGGATGCTCCAGGCCGGTGAAGACCCCCTGTACATCGGTCGCCGGCTGGTGGTGGCGGCGTCCGAGGACGTGGGGCTGGCCGATCCGTTCGCCCTGGTGCTCGCCATGAACGCCGTCCGGGCTTACGAACTCTTGGGAAGCCCCGAAGGGGAGCTGCATCTGGCCGAGGCCGTGGTCTACGTAAGCCTTGCGCCCAAAAGCAACAGCGTCTACAAAGCGTTGACGGCCGCCCGGGAAACCGCCCGAAAAACGCCCTTCGAACCCGTGCCCTTCCACCTGAGGAACGCGCCGACGGCCCTCCTGAAAGAATTGGGTTACGGCAAAGCGTATCGGTACCCTCACGACGATCCGGAAGGCTGGGTGCCGGAGATTTATTTTCCGGCTCCCCTGGCGGGAACCGTTTTCTATGAGCCGACTCTTCGGGGTTGGGAGGGCAAATGGAAGGAAAACCTGACCCGACGACGGCAGCGGGCCGGGCGCGAAACGCCGTAGGGTGACGAGGATGAAAACGGAGCACGGGAACGTCGTGTCCATGGACGGCATTTACCCTTTGAGATCATGGCGGCTGAACAAGATCGCCCCGTCGGTTGCCGCCCAACCCCTTGCGGCGACGGTCCCTTCCGGTTTGCAGGGAAAACCTTTCCGCCTGGTGAAGTACGTGGCCGTCTCCAGCCTGGTGGTCATTCTGGTGAGCACGGTGTTTCTGTCCGGGTTCCTTTCCCACAGGGCCAAGAAGATCCTTGTGCAGAAGAGCGAAGAATATGCGTTCCTTACGGCGGAAAACCTGAACCATCAGGTCTTTTACCAGTTTACGGCCCCCACGTTCATGATTGACGGCGAAATTCGCCTGAGTCGCAAGGACCAATACGAACGGCTGGATAAAGTGGTCAAAAGCGCCATCCACGGGCTGGCCGTCGAACGCGTGGACATCTACACCACGGAGGGGATTCTCACCTACAGCACCGAAAATGTCCCCTTGGGGGAAAAGAGGGACTTGGGCGAGCCGTTCCAAAGGGCGCTGGAGGGCGACGCCCTCTCCGTCATGGAAGGACACCGGCGCTCCATCCTGGGGGTGTCCTGGGCCATCGGTCCGCAGAAAATGCGAACCTATTTGCCCATGTGGGTGGAAATGCCCCTGAGCTGGAAGCGGGGGCGCGTCATCGGCGTCTTTGAAATCACCCAGGACATCACCGCGGACCAAGCCAACATCACCCGGTTTCAGATCATCATCTTCGCCAGCGTGGCCGCCTTCGTGGGCGTGTTGTTCGCGGCGCTGGTGGCCATCCTTCATCGCGCCGAAAACATCCTGGAAGCCCGGGCTCGGGAAAGACAGAAGCTGGAAGAGGAACTCAACCGAGCGGAAAGGCTGGCGGTGCTGGGGGAAATGATCGCCGGGGTGTCCCACGAAATCAAGAATCCTCTGGGGATCATCCGCAGCACGGCGGAACTCCTGGAAAAGCGTCTGGACGAGCCCCGCCAGAAGAAGCTGGCTTCCATCTTGGTGGAAGAAGCCACGCGCCTGAACCATATCGTCACCGAATTCCTGGACTTCGCCAGGCCCAAGGACCTTCGGGTGGGACCATGCCGTGTGGAAGACGTGCTGGATCGAAATCTTACGGTGATCGAGGCGGAGTGCCAGAAGCGAAACATCCGCATCGAAAGGGACTACCACACCGGGGATTACGAACTGGAAGCCGATGCCAACCTCCTTTACCGCGCCTTCATGAACCTCATGGTCAACGCCGTCCAGGCCATGGACGAAGGCGGCACGCTGCGCATCGAAACGTCCTTGCGATGCCTGGACAGTCGTCAAGATCCCATGGTGGAAGTGCACATTGCCGACACCGGTCCGGGCATTCCTCCGGAGGTTTTGAACAAGATCTTCAATCCGTTTTTCACCACCCGCGAAAAGGGAACCGGGCTGGGCTTGCCCATCGTGCAGAGCATCATCCAGAGCCATCACGGCACCGTGGACCTGGCGCCGCGTTCGGAAGGGGGAACGAACGCCGTCGTGCGCCTGCCGCTGCGTCAACCCGAACCCCCCGAAGGCTAGAGACCATCGGCATCGGGCGGAAACCTCGCTTCCGCCGAGACGATCGAGTGTTCCATGGGCAATATCCTCATTATCGACGACGAGAAAAACTACCTCATCATCCTGGAGGACCTCCTTTCCGAAGAGGGCCATCACGTGCTGACGGCCGAAAGCGGACAGGAAGGCTTGGAGTTGGTCAAGGACAGCGACCTGGACGTCGTCATCACCGACATGAAAATGCCGGGGATGGACGGCATGCAGGTCTTGGAAGCCGTCCGTGCCGTCGACGCCGATCTTCCGGTCATCATGATGACGGCCTACGGCACGGTGGAAAAGGCCGTGGAGGCCATGAAAAAGGGGGCGTTTCATTATATCCTGAAGCCTTTTGAAAACGAGGAACTGAAAGTCCTGGTCCAAAAGGCGGTGGAACACCACCACATCGTGCGCCAGAACCGGCAGATGAAGGGAATCCTGGAAGAACGCCATCATTTTCACAATATCGTGGGCAAAAGCGCCCCCATGCAACGGGTCTACGACCTCATCCGCAAGGTGGCCCCCACCAAGGCGACGGTGCTCATCACGGGGGAATCGGGCACGGGAAAGGAACTCATCGCCCGGGCGATCCATTTCAACAGCCCCCGGAAGGCAGGGCCTTTCATTTCGGTGAACTGCGGCGCCTTGCCGGAAACGCTCCTGGAAAGCGAGCTTTTCGGCCACGAGCGGGGCGCTTTCACCGGCGCCGTGGGGCTGCGCAAGGGGCGATTCGAACTGGCCCACGGCGGGACGCTCTTCCTGGACGAAATCAGCGAGATGTCCACGCCGCTTCAGGTCAAGCTCCTGCGGGCCTTGCAAGAGATGCGCTTTGAACGCGTCGGCGGCACGGAAACCCTTCATGTAGATGTGCGCGTCCTCGCCGCTTCGAACCGAAACCTCAAGGAGGAAGTGGCCGCCGGCCGTTTCCGTTCCGACCTCTTCTTCCGGCTGAACGTGGTCCACATCCAGCTGCCGCCTCTGCGGGAACGCACCGGGGACATCCCGCTTCTTGCCGCCTATTTCCTGCGAAAATACGAAAAACAAACGGGGCGCGAGGAGATGAGCATCCGCCCCGACGCCCTGCGGGCCCTGCTGGATTATCCGTGGCCGGGAAACGTCCGGGAGCTGGAAAATGTGGTGGAACGGGCCGTGATCCTGTGCCCCGGCCGCGAGATCACCCCGGACGATCTGCCGAGCGAACTGCTCCGGCCCGCTGCAAGCCTCCCGGCTCGGGAACTCCGCTTCCCTCCGCCTCAGGACCGTGCCGCCGACTTTCCGGGAGGGGGCCCGCGCCGCGATGAGGCGGAACGGCTCCTTCCGCCCGGGCCTCAGCGCCTTCGCCAGCTCCGTGCGCTGGATTTCATCCAGAGCCACGGATACATCACCAACCGCGATTATGCGCGCCTGAATGAACTCTCAGAACGCCAGGCCCTTCGGGAACTCTCCGAAATGGTGGACCGGGGCGTCGTGATGCGCATCGGGAAAGGCCGTGCCTGCCAGTACGTGTTTCCCACGGAGGGCCGAATCGCCTGAAGGGATGCGGCCGTCGAGGGCGCCCCGTGGTGCCCCGCATTGCAGCCTGCGGGCAAAGCGCTTGACATCGCGGGGCAAGCCAATAGAATTGCGCGGAGACCCGAGACGGCTACGGCCCCTAACCCCTCCATGTGACCAGAATCAATAGGAGAATCACGTATGCAGACGGTGGCGGACAAGATCAGGGAACTGCGAGAGAGGGAAGCGAAGATCAAGGAGATGGGCGGCGAAAAGGCCGTCGCCGCGCAGCACGAACGGGGGAAACTCACGGCGCGGGAGCGCTTGGAATACTTTTTTGATCCCGGCACGTTTCGCGAACTGGACATCTTCGTCAAGCACCGCGGCACCCTCTTCGGCCTGGACAAGATGGATATTCCCGCCGACGGCGTCATCACGGGCTACGGGCTGGTCAACGGCCGTCAGGTGTTTGCCTTCTCCCAGGATTTTACGGCCCGTGCGGGAACCCTGGGAGAGATGCATTCCCGAAAAATCTGTAAGGTCATGGACCTGGCCCTCAAGGCAGGGAAACCCTTCGTGGGGTTCAACGATTCCGGCGGCGCCCGCATTCAGGAAGGCGTGGACGCCTTGTCCGGATACGGCCAGATCTTCTACCGCAATGCCATCAGCTCCGGGGTTATTCCCCAGATTTCCGCCATCATGGGTCCGTGCGCCGGGGGAGCGGTCTATTCGCCGGCCATGACGGACTTTGTTTTCATGGTGAAGAACACGAGCTACATGTTCATCACCGGCCCGGACGTCATCAAATCCGTCCTTGGGGAAGAAATCACCCAGGAAGAACTGGGGGGCGCCATCGCCCACAGCACCAAGAGCGGCGTGGCGCATTTCGCGTGCGAAAACGACCGGCACGCCATCGATGAGATCAAACGGCTGTTGAGCTTCCTGCCGGACAACAACATGGAAGATCCCCCCATCGTGGATATGGGGGACGACCCCAATCGTCTGGCTCCCGAACTGGACACCATTCTACCGGACAACCCCATGGGCGCCTACGACATGAAGGACGTGATCCGCGCCATTGTGGACCGCGGGGACTTCTTTGAAGTGCACGAAGGCTACGCGCAAAACATGGTGGTGGGCTTTGCGCGCCTGAACGGCCGTCCCATCGGGATCATCGCCAACCAGCCCAAAGTTCTGGCCGGCTGCCTCGATGTGGACTCTTCCGACAAGGCCACCCGGTTCATCCGCTTCTGCGACGCCTTCAACATCCCGCTCCTCACCCTGGCCGATGTCCCCGGCTACCTCCCAGGCAAACAGCAGGAATGGGGCGGGATTATCCGTCACGGGGCCAAGCTCTTGTGGTGTTATTCCGAAGCCACGGTCCCCAAGGTCACACTCATCATCCGCAAGGACTACGGCGGATCTTACCTGGCCATGTGTTCCAAAGACCTGGGCGCGGACATCGCGCTCGCCTGGCCTACCGCGGAAATTGCCGTCATGGGCGCCGAAGGGGCGGCCAACATCATCTTCCGAAAAGATATCCAGTGTGCGCCGGATCCTGTTGCCAAGCGGAAGGAAAAGATCGAGGAGTACCGTAATCTTCTCTATAACCCGTATATTGCCGCATCTCGAGGATACATCGACGGGGTGATCGTCCCCAGCGAAACCCGGGCTCGCCTCGTGGAGGCCTACGAGCTGCTGGCGACGAAACGCCAAGCCCTGCCGCCCAAAAAGCACGGGAACATTCCCATGTAAATCGCCTGTTGGTCCCTCAGGGGCGGCCGGAAACGGCCGCCCCTGGCACCCTTTCCCCCCAGGCCGTCAGAACGACAGGTCGGCGAAGCCCGGGGCGCCTGTTCCGGGCCGTGCGTCATTCCCGACATGCCAACCGATGGGTGCGGCCGGAGACGGTGAGCGTGTACGTTCGCGTCTCGGGCTCCAGAATCAACCGCGACGCCAGTTCGTAATAGGCCGACTTGCCGAACCGGGCGAGAAGGTTCCTTCGCGTCGCCCGGCAATACAACGCATTGTCTCCTTTGACAAAAAGGGTCTCCGGCCTGAGCGGCTCCCTTCGCCCGTCCTCCAATTGGATGTCCACGGATCGAAGGGCGCCGTCCGGGTCTTCATGGATAAAGACATATCGGACCCACAACGGCGCGTCGGCGGTCCGCACCGGATGGACCTCCCCTTCGCAGCGCAGGTAGTAGCGGCCGTCCTTTTCGAAAAGGGATCGGCTGAGCATCCGGAAAAGCTCCGGGTCGGTCACCGGGTTGCCTTCGCAGAACCAGTTGCCGTGTGCGTCGATGTAATAATCGTAGAGGTGTTTCTGCTCCGCCACGCCGCAGCCTGCCTCGGACCGCCTGAATTCAGAAGGTAAAGTCCACGGCGATGATCTGCTCGCACATGGCCCGGACCAATTCCAGCACCTTCACGTGTTCCGGATGGCTTTGATAGCGCTTGAGGGCCTCCATATCTTTGAAGCTGGAAACCAGCCCAAAATCGAAGGACCTTTCCGAGTGCACGATGTCCCGGCCGAAATCGTAGGAGAGGATTTCCGGAATGGCGCCGGGAAGCCGATCCAGCCCCTGCTCCAACCGCGTAATGTCCGACTCGTCGATGCCGGGTTTGAATTTCATCACGACCACGTGTTTGATCATCGCCTCCTCCGTTTTTTCCCGTCCTCGGATGCACGCGCGCTCCGGCGCCCCTGCTCCCTTCATTATGGAACGGACGCCCTCAGCTCGCCGTCTTGCTTTCCCGAAGGCGCCGCACGTCCCCGATGCGAATGGTGAGCCGCTGCCCGTCGAAGTATTCCAAAAGCGGGATGGTGTATTTGCGGCTGGCCTGGGTCATTTCCTTGAACTGAGCCGCGGAAATTTCTCCGTGCTCGTTGAGAAACGCCACGAGCCGCTCCTGCAAATCGGCGATGGCTTCCGTGTGAAAGAAAAGGTCTTCCTTGACCTTGATCAGCCGCCCTCGGTTCAGCATCCACTCGAGCACATCCTTGTGCTGGCGGGCGGTGCCGGGAAGATGGGCGGCGGCATCCTTAAAAAACGGCGGCTGCAGCCACGCCTTTCGGTAAATCTCTTCAACCCTCTCCTGGATCGCCTTTTCTTCGGCGCTCAAATCCCCCCTGTGCGCCGAAAGCCGCACCCACTCCTTTTCCATGACCACAACGCCCTCGTCTGCCAACCGCCGCAGCACGGAATGGAGAAGCTTAGGATCCACGGGCCGGTCCGTCTGGGCCGGAATCTCTTCCTTGGGCATGCCGGGCTTCAACGGGTTTTTGGTGTGGTAGGTTTCCAGAATGGCCGTCACATTGGCCTGCAGCGCCCTGAGGGATTCCGGGTCGATGAAGCGACGGTTTTCTCGATCGTAAAGGACGGCCTTTTTTTGGCCGAGCAGCGTTTCCAGCGCATCGGCAAAGGCCTTCCCCGAAATGTTCGCCCGGATATGCAGTTCCTTTTCGGAAACCCCCATCCAGCCCGCATCCTGAAGATGCCACTGGAGTACGGCCGGGGTGTCGCCGTCTTCGAGCACGCTGAGGGCCCGGGCCGCCGCCGCCTTGTCCTTGCCCTTGTGCTTTTTCGGCACCGGATGCAGCACGGCCCCGCCCCCAAGGGTTCGAATGGGCGAGTAGGACCGCAACACGTATCGATCCCCTCGAAGCACCGCCAGAGGCCGGTCCAGCCGGATCTGTGCATAGGTCTTCTCGCCCGGAGCGAGCTGCTCGCGGTCTAAGAGCACCATGGTCGCCACCGTTTCCGTGGTCCCCGTGTGGAACCGGATCTTTTGGCGATCTTTGAGGGGCTGAGGCGCATCGGGCAGAAGCTCTAAGGACACGTCCAGCATGTAGCTCGGCAGCAGAGAATCCGGGGTGGCGACCACTTCGCCCCGCTGGACCGCGTCCCGATCCACACCTTGCAAATTGATGGCCGTGCGCTGGCCGGGAAAAGCCTCCTGGACTTCCTGGTTATGCACCTGCAGGCCGCGCACCTTGGTGGCGATCCCCGACGGATAAACGGTGACCGGGTCGCCCACGCGAAGCCGCCCCGAAAGGCTTGTGCCGGTGACCACCGTGCCGAACCCCCTCATGGTGAATACCCGATCAATGGACATGCGGAAGGGGCCCGACGTGTTCCGTGGGGGCACTTTTGGAACCATCTGGAAAAGAACCTGCTTAAGAGTGTCCAGGCCTTCGCCGGTCATGGCCGAAACCCGCACGATGGGGGCGTTTTCGAGAAAAGACCCTTTGAGGAAGTCGCGAATGTCTTCTTCCACCATATCGACCCATTCGAGATCGTCCACCAGGTCGATCTTCGTGAGCACCACAAGGCCTTCCTTCACGCGAAGCAGCTGACAAATTTCCAGATGTTCCCGGGTTTGCGGCATGACGCCTTCATCCGCGGCGATGACTAAAGCCACCAGATCGATCCCCGTAGCCCCGGCCACCATGTGTTTGACGAAGCGCTCGTGTCCGGGCACATCGACGATGCCCAATCGGGTGCCGTCAGGGAGGTCCAGGTAGGCGAATCCCAGTTCGATGGTGATGCCCCGCTGTTTTTCCTCCTTGAGCCTGTCCGTGTCGATGCCGGTCAGGGCGCGAATCAAGGAGGTTTTGCCGTGGTCGATATGGCCGGCGGTGCCGAGCACAACCTGATGCATGGTGCACTACCTCCAAAAGCTGGCGGTCGGAATCGCATGCCGACGCGGTGTCCCCGGAAGTCCTCCCTCGTCCTCCGCCCGGTTGTCAAGGGCTCCGGGACGGCTCTCGGCATAGTGCCACATCCAGGGGCGCAATTCAACGCTCGGGGGCACGGTGCACAGGGCTTGAGAATGAGGGAAGGCTGTGCTAGGAGCAGGCGGTGCGAGCGACAACAAGGCAAAGGGGATCGCGATGCGTCGCGGACAAGGGGCCGGGTTTTGGATTGCAGCCGCAGGGCTGTGGGGGGTTCTTGCCACCGTCGCCTTGACGGCGGCGGTTTCGATCCGATTGGCCCTTTTCGGGATGACGCCCGGCGCTGTCCGGCCGCCCGCGATCGTAGTCATCCCCAGCGGGATGAGCGCGCGGGCCCTCGCGGCCGTGTTGGCAAAGGAAGGGGTGGTCTCGGACGGGACGCTTTTCTATTGGTACGCCCGGGCCCATGGTGCGGCCGACAAGATGAAGGCTGGCGAATACCGGTTCCCCGCGTTCGTTTGTCCGAGCGGGGTTCTCGATATCCTTGTCCAAGGCAAAGTGCTGGTCCACAAGGTGACGATTCCGGAAGGCGCCACCCTGAGGGACGTAGCCCGGCTTATGGCCAAGACGGGGCTGGTCGAACCGGAGGACATGGTGGACCTGGCCCACGACCGACATCTCATGGTCTCCCTGGACGTGCGGGAGGCGTCGTCCTTGGAAGGCTATCTTTTCCCCGAAACGTACCTGTTCCGGCGCACGGACCGGCCGCGGGACATGCTGCGCCGCATGGTGCTGGAATTTTGGCGGCGGTTTTCCCCGGAACGGCAAGCCCAGGCCCGACGGATGGGCTTTACGGTTCACCAGGCCGTCACCCTGGCGTCCCTGGTGGAAAAGGAAGCCGTGATGGATGCGGAACGGCCCCTCATCGCGGGCGTTTTCATGAATCGGCTTCAGCGGGACATGCCGCTCCAAAGCGATCCCACGGCCGTTTACGACTTGGAAGATTTTCAAGGCCCCATCCGGCGCCGGCACTTGGACCGGGAAAGCCCTTACAACACTTATATCCACAAAGGGCTTCCGCCCGGGCCCATCTGTAATCCGGGGGAAAAATCCCTGCGCGCGGTCTTGGACCCCAAGAAGATTTCGTATCTCTATTTCGTGAGCAATAACGACGGGACTCATACGTTTTCCACCACATACGATGAACACCTCCAGGCGGTGACCCGCTTCCGCGTCATGAAGGGGGAAAGTCGAAACGGGGCCAAGGCGTCCCTCGAAGATTCGGAGGCATCGATCGTTCCGTGAACACAAATGACGACGTGCTCGGTCCGGCAGTAAGTCTCGTGCTCGCGGCAGGGAAAGGCAGCCGCATGACGGGCTACGAAGGAAACAAAACCCTGCTGCCCCTGATCCCCTCGGGCTCAGACCCCATGGTCGGCACCCGGCCGCTTCTTGCGGAAGTGTTGGAAAATCTGCCACCGGGGCCCAAGGCCGTGGTCATCCACCACCGAGGGGAAGACGTGCGCCGCGAAACGGCGGCATACGGGTGCACCTATATCTTCCAGCCCACCACGGACGGGACGGGCGGGGCCGTGCTGGCCGCCCGCCCTTTTCTGAAAAACCTCACGGAAGACGCCGTGATCATCACCATGGGGGATGTGCCGCTCATCCGCCGCCAAACCTACGATTTTCTGCTTCAGGGGCTCGCCGACGGGGACATGGCGGTCCTGGCGTTCCATCCCGACGATCCCGCCCAGTACGGCAAGCTCGACATTGAGGAAAACCGGGTGCGGCGCATCGTGGAATGGAAATACTGGAGCCGCATGCCCGGGCACATGGGCGACGCCCCTTGCAATGCGGGCGTCTATGCCGTCCGCCGCCGAGTGCTTCTTGACGGATTGGAGGAGCTGGCCCTCAAGCCCCACGAAGTGCACAAGGAACGAGACGGCCGAATGGTCCTCATCCGGGAATACTTCCTCACCGACGTGGTGGAGATCCTGGGAAGTCGAGGTCTTACGGTCACCTACAGGACGGCTGAACCGTGGGAGGTCCTAGGGGTGGACACCCCGCAGGCGTTGCGCCGCGTGCAGGAAATCTACCGTTTACGTCAAAGGGATCATTGACCGCCCTGAACAAAATGTTCTATTGTGCTTGTTGTAACAAACCCCGTCGGGGGATTGTCGTTCCCCGAGGGCTCACGCCGCGTGCCGTTTTTTAACCGCTGAAGGAGGGATCCATGCCAGTGAAGCTCGTCGACCGAACCCCGTCCGCCTACGCCTACCCGCTGCTCATCAAGCATCTGTTGCACAAGCCCATGCGCTGCAGCCCCCATCAGGAAATCGTCTACCGGGACCTCTACCGTTTCACCTATGCCGACATGTTCCGAAGGGTTCACAAGGCCGCCAACATGCTCCGAGCCCTCGGCGTGGAGGAAGGCGCCACGGTGGGCGTCATGGACTGGGACAGTCACCGGTATCTTGAACTCTTTTACGCCGTGCCCATGATGGGCGCCATCCTCCACACGGTGAACATTCGGCTCTCGCCCGAACAGATCCTTTTCACCATCAACCACGCCGAAGACGACGTCCTCTTGGTGCACACCGACTTCTTACCCATCGTCGAAGGGATCAAGGATCAATTCCAGACCGTCAAGAAAATCGTTCTCCTGAAGGACAGCGGGGACGCCCCGGCGAGTTCCATCGCCTTCGACGGCGAGTACGAAGAGCTCCTTTCCCGGGCGTCCGACGAATACGACTTTCCCGACTTCGACGAAAACGCCAAGGCCACCACTTTCTACACCACGGGGACCACGGGGCTTCCCAAAGGGGTCTACTTCAGCCATCGACAGTTGGTCCTCCACACGCTGGCCGTGCTGGCCGCCGCCGGATCCTACCACACGGCGGCGACGTTCCGTTCCAACGACGTGTATATGCCGCTTACACCCATGTTTCACGTCCATGCGTGGGGGATTCCCTTTGTGGCGGGCCAGTTGGGGGTCAAGCAGGTCTATCCGGGGCGTTATGACCCGGCCATGATCCTGAAACTGATCGTCACGGAAAAGGTCACCTTTTCCCACTGCGTGCCCACGATCCTGCACATGATCCTGTCCAGCCCGGCGGCCAAGGATGTGAATCTTACCGGCTGGAAGGTGATCATCGGCGGATCGGCTTTGACCAAGGGTTTGTGCAAGGCCGCCATGGACCGCGGCGTCGACCTCATTACGGGCTACGGCATGTCGGAAACGTGCCCCGTGCTGACGTTGGCCCAGCCCCAGCCCGACATGATGGAATGGTCCGCGGACCAACAGGTCCCCGTGCGGTGTCGAACGGGCCAACCTATTCCGTTGGTGGACCTCCGGGTGGTGACTCCGGACGGTGTGCCCCTTCCTCACGACGGCAAGAGTACCGGAGAAGTGGTGGTGCGCTCCCCGTGGCTCACCCAGGGCTATTTCAAGGATCCCGATCGAGCCGAGGAACTCTGGGAGGGCGGCTGGCTCCATACGGGGGATGTGGGCTTCATCGATGAGCGGGGCTATCTCCAGATCACGGACCGCATCAAGGACGTGATCAAGACGGGCGGAGAATGGATCTCCACGCTGATCCTCGAAGATATCCTCATGCAGCATCCGGCCGTGAGCGAGGCGGCGGCCATCGGGGTTCCCGATGAAAAGTGGGGTGAACGGCCCATGGCCCTGGTGGTGCTCAAGGAGGAATATAAGGGCAAAGTCAGCCAGGAAGATATCCGCAATCATTTCATGCGGTTTGTGGAAGAAGGCGTTATCACCAAGTGGGCCGTGCCCGACAAGATCGGTTTCCTCGACATGCTGCCCAAGACCAGCGTGGGCAAACTGGACAAGAAGGTGATGCGTCAACAGTATCGATAGGAAAAGATGAAAAGATCGGGCGCGGGGCACGCCCCGCGTCCTTTCCGCCCGGAGGTCCGTTCAGGGCCGCCAGAATTCCGGCATCAGCAGCACGATCACCGTATAGATTTCCAGACGCCCCAAAAGCATGCTCATCGATAGAAGCCATTTGGCGAAAGACGGGAGGGCGGCGTAATTTTCGGCGGGCCCGACGGCCCCGAAACCGGGTCCGATGTTGCCGAGGGTTGCCGCGACGGACGAGAAGGCCGTGACCATGTCCAGGCCCAAGGCGCCATGGCCAAAGAAAAGAGGATGAAAAGCCCTAGGTAGAGAATGAAAAAGCCCCAGACACTGTGGAGCACGTCCGCGGGCACACCCCGACCGCCCAATTTGACTTGAGAAACGGCGTGGGGATGGACGAGGCGCAGCAGTTCTCGGTAGCCGTGCTTGATTAAGAGGATGATCCGCAGACACTTGATCCCTCCGCCCGTAGACCCGGCGGATCCTCCCACAAACATGCAGAGAAAGAGAATGACCTGGGTCAGGGGCGGCCATGTTTCATAATCCGCCGTGGCGAAACCCGTGGTGGTGAGGATGGAGATCACTTGAAAGGCGGCATATCGAAAGGTGGCAGGGATGGTGTCATAGACCGTGCCGTGAAGGCTCCCTGTGCACAGGATGACAAACAATAGGGCGGCGAAAAGGAAAAACCGACATTCGGGGTCGCGCCACAGGGCCAGGGGTTTTCCCGTAAGCCATTGATAATGAAGCGAGAAGTTGATCCCGGCAACGAGCATGAAAAGGATGATCACCCCGTCCACATAGGCGCTGTGGTAATGCCCCACGGAAGCATTTCGGGTGGAAAAGCCGCCGGTCGCCAATGTGGCGAACGTGTGACAAAGGGCATCAAAAAAGTCCATGCCGCCCGCCATGAGAAGGACGGTTTCGAGCACGGTGAAAAGGATGTAGACCTTCCACAACACCGAAGCCGTGTCCCTGATGCGCGGACGCAACTTGTCGGGAACGGGAGAAGGCACTTCGGCCTTGTAGAGTTGCATGCCGCCCACCCCCAGGAACGGCAGGATGGCCAGGGATAAGACGATGATGCCCATACCGCCGAGCCAGTGGGTGAGCCCGCGCCATACGAGCAGTCCCTGGGGCACCTTTTCGACGTCCGTGAGCACGGAGGCGCCCGTAGTGGTAAAGCCCGACATGGATTCGAAGAAGGCGTCGGTGAACGTGGCAAAGGTGTCGGCAAACCAGAAAGGTAAGGCCCCCAGACCAGCCGCACCCAACCAGCCTAGGGTGACGACGATCATCCCTTCCCGGTGTCCGATGGTCGTCGGCATTCCTTTGCGCCCGGGCAGAAACAACACGCCCCCGACAGCCGCCGATACCCCCATGGTCTTGACAATGGCCCCGTGGGCCCCGTCGCCGTAGACCAAGGAAAAAGCCAACGGCAGCACCAGGGTCGCCCCGATGCACCACACCAGCGATCCAAGGGCGCGGCAGATAAAACCCCACGGCATCATGAGCGCCTCATCGAAACCGAAAGGTGCTTTTCCACCTGGGGCACGGCCTTCCGGGCGCAGAGCACCACCACGCGGTCGCCCGGCTGAATTTCCGTGGAGCCCGCGGCGATGGCGGGTTTTTCGCCCCTCACCACCGCGAGCACCAACGCCCCCTTGGGAAATTTGACGTCCTTCAGGGGACGCCCGACGATCGGCGAATCGGCGATGGCTTCGGCCTCCAAAACTTCCGCTTCTTCACCCTTCAGGGATACCGCCGAGAGAATCTTTCCGCGCCTGACGTACTGCAGGATGCTGTTGATGGCGGAAAGACGCGGGTTGACGACCCGCCCCAGACCGATGGCCTGGGCGATGGGCATGTACGCGAATTTACTGATGCGCGTGATCAGCCTCCGGGCCCCTAACCTTTGCGACAGGAGCGAACACAGGATGTTGGTTTCTTCGTCGCCGGTGACGGAGAGCACCAGATCCATCTGGGCGATGTTTTCTTCCATGAGGATCGTCTGATCGGTTCCGTCGCCATGGAGGACGATGGTTTTGTGCAGCGCCTCCGACAAGGCGTCACACCGGGCGCGGTCCTTTTCCAGCAGCCGCACATGCAAGGCTCGGTTTTCCAAGCGTCGAGCCAGCCGCAAGCCGATATCACCTCCGCCGATAATGAGGAGGTTTTCCGGAGATTTTCCTCGGCACCCGAAAAAGGCCAGCACTTTGCCCACATGGTCCTTGTCGGAGACCACATAGAGCAGGTCCCCGGCGTGCAGCGTATCCTTTCCCGTGGGGACGATCAGGGATTCGTTGCGAAAGATGGCCCCGATGATGTAGGGAATCCCCCCGGCCATTCGCCCCAGCTCCATGAGAGACTTTCCCTTGAGGGCGGATCCGGCGGGCACGCGGACGGCGACGAGTTGGAGGCGTCCTTCGGCCAGCTCCCGCACGTCTTCCGCATCGGGCACGGCGATGAGTCTTTCGATGGTGTGGACCAGTTCCTCGTCAGGGTTGATGATCTTGTCCAAATTGAGATGTTTTTCCAACAAGCCGGGACGAAAATGGGAGTAGGCCTCATTGCGGATCCGAGCCAGTTTTTTAATGCGAGGGGCGAGAAGGTTCGCGTAGAAGGAAGCGATGAGGTTCGTTTCGTCGGCATCGGTCACGGCTAAGAAGGTCTGCGCCTCCTCGATCCCCGCCGCTTGCAGCATGCGAGGGTCGCTTCCCGACCCCTCCAGGGTCTGCACGTCGGAAAGTTCCATGAGTCGCCGGAGCGCTTCCGGGTTCTTGTCGATCACCACCACTTCTTTGTTTTCCTGGGAGAGCCGGTGTGCAATGTGAAACCCGACCTCTCCGGCCCCGACAATGATCAGCTTCACGACTCACCTCCTTCGATGGTCCCCGGGCGATCCCCGAACCGATTTCCTGTACCAAAGCCCGGTTCGGGATGCAACAAAACGCGCCGACAAGCTCTTGCATGAAAGCGCGCAATCTGTTAAAGGGTCCCATTGTGAAATAAAGCGCGCAAAGGAGGACTCTATGTCGCAGTGGGCATGGCGCATCGGGATGTTGGTGGTCGGCGTGGTTCCGGCCATTATCGGCGGGGGACTCTTCTGGCACTTCTTCGAAAAGTGGACGGCCGTCATCGTATGGGAAATCGTGCTGCTCTTTCTCATGAGCCTCATCATCGCCAAAGGGGACAAGAAGGCATCCCAAGAGGCCCATCACTGATTCGGAGCGCGAGGGGAAACGCCATGGAATGTCGGAAGGAAAAAAACCTCGAAGTGTGCCTGTGCTCCTATGAACCATGCGCCAAGAAGGGGCTGTGCTGTGAGTGCCTCCAGTATCATCTCAAAAGCCGCCAGCTTCCGGGCTGTTGTTTCCCCAAGGATGCGGAACGAACCTACGACCGATCCTTTGAACACTTCGCCCGCCTTGTCCAGCAGAAGAAGATCTGACCCCGTTCGGGGCCTTTGAACGTTCCCTTCACTTCTTTCTTTCCACACGGGATTCCCATTGACCCGTCCCACGGGCTCGTGTAGATATGGCGCCCGATCGCCCTGCGGGTCCTGTTCCAAAGGTGCGGGCGGCGGCGGAAAACCGCCCGGGTCGAGGATCGCCGCAATGGGGCAAGCCGTGGCCGACGCTTCGGGAAGGCTTCCTCCGCGGCGTCGAATCGGCATGCGACAGGGATGAACGTTTTGGGACGGCGGGAGAGATCGTTCCATGAGTGCTGAAAGAGGCAACGCCTTTGTGGCGGATATGGTGGACCTGGTGGTGTCGTCCTGGAAAATCGTTGCGGTGTGTGTGCTCGTCGCCGTGGGGGCGGCCTCGGTCTACGTGTGGCGCGCAACACCGCTTTATGCCGTCAAAATGCAGGTCCGTCCCGGTATTACGGCGTTCGACGAGACGGGAAAGGAAATCCGCAGTTGGAACGTGGGCGATGTCATGGACTTTTTCCGCCAGGACGCCTACCGGGCCTTCCTTCCCGACGGGGGCGGCTCCGCCGGTCAGGCGCTTTTCCTTTACCCGGCGCAAGGGCGAAGCGCCACCACGGTCACCCTAACCTTGTATCACCCGAATCCCGCCGAAGGGGCCCGTATCCTCCAACAATTTTACGATAACCTGCTCCACCACTACCAAACGTCTGGAAAAGAACCCCTTATCGCCGTTTCCACGAAAAAGATCCAGGAAAGGATCCAATCCGTGGAAGGCTTGCTCCATCACGTGGACACGGTGGAGCGGCCCGCCTTGGAAGGGGAAATTGAGGGGCGGCGAGCGGAGGTTCTCACAAAAAGTCGGGTTTTGGAGGCGGTGGAAAAACGCATCCAGGAGATGACGGGGATGCGGCCCGACCCCCAGTGGCTCAGCGTCCTTTTGGACCATGAAAAGACCGCCGAAAAGCTGCGAAGCGAAATCGCCGAAGAAAAGCGGATCATCGAAAGCCTAACCTTGGCTCGGGACGGCCTGGCCTTGAAGAAACGGCGGTTGGAAGCGGAAAAGGCCTTGGAACAACAAAAACTCGCCGCCCTGGTCCCCTTGGAGCAGGTCGTCCCCCCC
>VSSL01000164.1_pt1 | contig 18090 bp, 23 predicted proteins | sample 4557531 | NCBI WGS metagenome assembly VSSL01 (sample SAMN10986726, study PRJNA523729) | hot springs metagenome | isolation source: hot springs | place: India:Timba, Gujarat | collected 2018-05-31 | reverse complement strand
TTTTTTTAAGGAGCAAGGGACCAAGCCAGAGTTCGAGATTTACGATGCCGGAATGCTCCACAACCTGGCCTTCCTCATCAACCGCGGCTGGGTCCAGACCCCGGTCTACCTGCAGTTTGTGCTGGGCATCTTGGGCGGCATGCAAGCCACCCTTGACAATCTCATGTTCCTCCACCACTCCGCCAAGGAACTCATCAAGGACTTTCAGTGGTCGGTGTGCGCCGCCGGGAAACACCAGTTCCGGATGGCTACGGCGGCATTGCTTCTGGGCGGCCACGTCCGTGTCGGCCTGGAAGATAACCTATATCTGGAAAAGGGGCGGCTGGCTCAAAGCAGTGGGGAGCAGGTGGCCAAGATCATCCGCATCGCCCGCGAGCTGGGCTGTGAGCCGGCGACCCCGGAGGAGGCCCGTCGGATTCTCGGACTGAAGGGGCTGGATCAGGTGAACTTTTAAACCACAGGGGAAGGGAGCGAGGAGATGAGAAGGGGATGCTGCGCGGTGATGGGATTGAGTTTCATGGTCGTTGGGGTGCTTGCGGCGACGGTGTTGGCGGCAGACACGATCAAACTGGGATGTGTCGAGCCCCTTTCGGGGACTTTTAAGGACATCGGAGAACGGTACCTGGCCGGAGTCCAATACGCTGCAGAGGAAATCAATGCCGCCGGGGGGTTGCTTGGCCGTAAGGTGGAAGTCTATCCCATCGATTCTGAGGTCAAGCCGGATGTGGCCACTCGAAAGGCAACCAAATTGATCCTCACGGAAGATGTCAAATTCTTCTGCGGCGGCACCGGAAGTTCCGTAGGTGCGGCCATGTCGACCCTGTTGGAAAAGCACGGAGGCCTGTTCTTTACGTATGGGATGGATGCGGCCAGCCTGACGGGGGAAAAGTGCAACAAACATTTCTTCCGACCGGGCGGAAGCACGGACGGTCGTTCCTACGCCCTGGCCCAATGGGTGGTGAAAAACGGTTACAAGAGAATCGCGGGCATTGCCCAAGATTATTCCTTTGGGCAGGAAGCCATGGCGGCCTTCAAGAAGAGGCTCAAGGAACTGGATCCGAGCGCGGAACTGGTTGCAGAGATCTATCATCCTCTGGGAACCAAGGATTATGCACCTTATATCAGCCAACTGATTGCCGCCGAACCACAGGTGGTTTTCACTTCCAACTGGGGCAATGACCTGATGCTCCTCCTGAAGCAGGGAAAGCCGATGGGGCTGAAGGCGAAGTTCGTCTGCTACTATGCCAACGACGACGTGCTGATCAAAGGCATTGCCGACGACGATGCGGTCATTGGCACCATCGGCGCCGAGGTCTTCATGATATCGATTCCTACGCCGGCCAATCAGGCTTTCGTCAAGAAATACTATGAGAAAAAGGGTCATTATCCGACTTGGCTCATCGGCAAAGGCTACATCGCCACGATGTTTTGGGCGGAAGCTGTCAAAAAGGCGGGCAGCACCGACGTGGAAAAGGTCATTAAGGCATGGGAAGGATTAAGCTACGACGGACCGGCGGGGACGTGGACCATGCGGGCGTGTGACCATCAAGCGCAGGTGCCCTATTGGATCGGGGAAATCGTCAAGAAGAATCCTTTCTTCGAGCATGCTTACGTGGCGGATGCTACCATGATCCCGGCCAAGGACGTGGAAGTGCCGTGCGAGCAGACAGGATGCACGGCGTTGGCGAAATAATCGACCCCGGGGTGAGGCCGACGGGGCCGCCACCTCAAAAAAGCGGCGACCCCGTCCGGAGCCTCAGCCCCGCGACCCGTGAAACTCGGGGAGGAAGAAGGTGGCTTTCCCCTTTCCGGGGAGTGCGCCGTGGGGAACAGGTCGTCGTTAGGGCGGGCAGACCGCCGATGGAAGGAACCAGCCGATGAGGTACTTGATTACCGGTGGTTGTGGTTTTCTGGGTTCCAGTCTCACCCGATTGCTCATTGGGGAAGGGCTTCGCCCCGTGGTGCTGGATGTGGCGCCGGTTGGCCCCATGCTTCAAGACGTGCAGGACCGCTTCGATTACATTCGTGGATCCCAAACAAACCTTTCTTTCCTCCTTCACTGTCTGCAGCAACACCGTGTGGAAGGGATCTTTCACCTGGGCGGTATGCTTTCGGCGCCTTCGGAACAAGACCCCTGGTCGGCGTTCGACACCAACGTGGTCGGCACCTACAACGTGCTTGAGGGCGGTCGAATCGCCGGAGTCCAACAGATCATCTACGGCAGCACGATTGCGACGTATAGCCTTGATATCCAAACCGATTTCATCGACGACCACACGCTCCAGCGCCCGACGAGCATGTACGGCACCACCAAGGTCTTCGGGGAGCTGCTCGGTCGGTTTTACAAACGCAAGTTCGGGCTCGATTTCCGCGGCGTGCGTCTCCCCTCGGTGGTGGGCCCGGGCGCTAAAACGGCCCACATGTCCATCTACAACGCGTGGGCCATCGAGTACCCGCTGCAGGGAAAACCTTACCGGCTCCTGTGTGACCCGCAAACCCGGTGTCCGGTGATCTACTTCAAAGACGCCGCAAGGTCCTTGTGGGAGTTGTCTCAGGCACCTCAGTCCCGGATCCGGACCGTGGTGTACAACGTGGCGGGCATCACCCCGGCGTTTTCTGCCGAAGAGCTGGTGGACCACGTCAAAGCGCGCCTTCCGGAAGCTGATCTGAGCTTTCAGCCAGATCCTCTCATTGTGGAATTGCTGCGCGAATTGGGCCGGTTGCGGATCGTGGACGACGCCGCCCGCAATGAATGGGATTGGGATACGCGCTACACGCTTCCCACGATGATCGAGGATTTCATCGAGGAATTCAGACGGCATTCTGCCTGGTACGCCTGATCCGCCTTTGTGAGCAGGATCTTTCAACGACTCCCGTCGGGCATCCCGAAGAGGTGGTTACGGCGCGCTTCCCCGCCCCCAAAGATAGGCCATGGATAAGATGAGCAGCACTGCCCCTTCCATGCGGTGAAGCAGCCGGCCCGCGGAGATCACGGGGATCATGAGAAGGGCCAAACCGATCATCGCGGCATAATCCAAAGTGGAAAGGGCTTGGGCCTGCCGATGGAGGCGATGATTCCTGCAAAGAGGGCCGCACCTTCCAAACGGCCGAGGACGTGGTCCCGAAAAAGAAAAAGAGGCAGGACAGCCGCCCCCAGGGCTATGGGAGCATCAATTTTGATGACCTGCCAATGGGCGGGAATCGGGCAGACCAAGGCCGCGATCCCATGGATGACGCCGATGTGGAAGGTGTTGGAGCCGACCACGTTGCCGATGGAAATGTCGGCGGGATCAGACAGAGCCGCCTTGAGGCTGACGACGAGTTCGGGAGAGCTCGTCCCAAAGGCGACAATCGTTAAGCCTACGGAAAGGCGGCTCAGCCCCACGCGCAGAGCCAGAGATGCGCTGCCTCGCGCCAAACCTCGGCACCCGCAAAGAGGGGCAGAAGAGCCAACACGACATAGATGACATCGAGGATCATGGGGTTTCCAATCAGAGGTATTGGGGGAGCACCCTTTGCCGGTAACTGTGGCGGATGCAGCGGCCGAGGACCGGGTCTTCCATCTCGAACTCGAAGAGCTCACCGTAGGCGATGCCGCCGTGGGCCGGGAACGTCCCGCAAAAAAGACACATAGACTCGCCGGGAAGGCCGTCTCCCGCGGGGATGCCTTCCAGGATGTCCAGAATACTCAAATTGTCCTCGAGTCGGCCTTCCTGGTAAAGGCGTCGGGTGCCGCCGCAGGTCATCCAGGAGCGGAGGATGATCCGGTCCACGTGATCCCGCACTTCGTCAAGTGCCCACACGGTCCGCGCCACGGGTTTTCCGCACATTTGTTTCGACGCCGGAATGCTGTGCTTTTCAAAATCACGGTCCGTATGGTCCGATCCGACCCCCACATAAACCCGATTCCCTGTGCGAAACAGGACGCATTCCACTTCGCCGAAGCCATAGGGCCGACCACGTCGATGGTATCCCCTGTGGTGAGGATCACGGGCGAGAGGTTCATGTATGTGGGCGTTCGCGACGGGGCAGGCACCCCGAGTTTCCCCAGTTCTTGGATGTGTTCCTGCAGCCGGGCTTTATCTTTTCCGACCCAACCGGCCACAACCAACCGGGCGATTTCCAAGGGGAGTTCTTGGATTCCTTCACGGGTTTCCAACCGAAGGTGCAGGGTGTGCTCCATGGTCATAAACTCCTCTTCCCTTGTTTTCGTCCGTCCCGGTCACTGCGAACGGGACCGGAGCCCCGTTTGTTCGTTCCGTGGCCTCAGTCCACCGCCCGGGCCAGAAAGAGGGCCAAGTCGGGAAAAGCCACCAAGATGCCGATCATGGCCAGCAGCATGATCATGAAGGGCAAGGCGCCCAGCATGACGTCGCTGATGGAGCCGCTTCGCCGCACCCCCTGAACTACGTAAAGGTTCAACCCTACCGGTGGGGTGATGAGCGCCATTTCGATGAGCAGAATGAGCAGCACGCCGAACCACACCGGGTCGTAACCCGCCCCGGTGATCACGGGGGTCACGATGGGCACTGTGATGACCATGAGCGAAAGGGTTTCCACAAAGAGCCCCAGGACGAGGTATAGCGCGATGATCACGAGAAGCGTTTTGAAGGGCGTCAGGCCCAGGTGATTGACGAACTGACGCAGGGTTTCCGCAAGCCCGACGGAATCCAGAATGAAATTGAGAAAGTTGGCGGCGATGAGAATCAACAGGATCATGGCCGTCGTGCGCATGGTGCCTTCAAAGACGCGTTGAAAAAAATTGACCGACAGCGCACGGTACCGGAGAGCCAGCAAAAGAGCCGCAATGACGCCGAGGGCCGCCGATTCCGTCGGAGTGGCCCAGCCCGCGTAGATGGAGCCGATCACGACGAGAAAGATGACAAGGACCGGGAGGAGGTCCTTGAGGCTTTCGAACCGGTCCGGCCACGAGGCCGACCGGCGGATGCCGCCGACGCGGGGGTTCATCCAACACACAAGGAGAATACAGAGCATAAACAAAGCCGTGAGGATCAGGCCGGGGACGATTCCCGCCATGAACAGCTGCGGGATGGAGGTGTTGGTCAGGAACCCGTACACGATCATGTTGATGGACGGAGGGATGAGAATGCCCAAAGTGCCGCCGGCTGCTATGGAGCCCGCAAAAAAGCCTTCCGGGTACCCGTAGCGTCGGGCCTGGGGGAGGGCGACCGTGGTGATGGTGGCCGCCGTGGCCACGCTGGAGCCGCTGGTGGCCGCAAACATGGCCGAGGTGCCGATATTGGCGTGCATGAGCCCGCCCGGGAGCCATGAAAGCCACAGATCCAACGCCCGATACGTGCGTGCCGCGATCCCAGCTTGGAGGAGGATTTCCCCCAGAAGGACGAAGAGGGGAATGGCGAACAGGATGAAATCAGTGCTGGCCGTCCAGGAAATTTCCCCGATGGCCCGGTGGAGGGGGATGGGAGAAAAGATTTGCCCCACGAGAAGACCCAAGGCGGCCAAAGCCGCCGCTACGGGGATGCTCAACAACAGAAGGACAAGAAGCAGCACGAGAATCGTTGCAATCATGACCCTCCTCCTGCCGAAACGGCTCGTGCGGCTCGGCTTTCCTCTTCGATTTCTTCATCGAGGCTGGAGGCACCGTAAAGATCCCGTGCCCTTCGTCCGTCTCCCCTGGCCAAAGCGGCCGTGACGGCGGCAAGCAGCGCGAGAATCGTCGCGGTGAACAGGAGGAGCCCGGTAAACCATAACCCTTGGGGGATCCACAGCGGAGTGGCCAACGGTGTGTTCGCGATGGAGCGCTTGATGAAAGATGTTTTGACCACCACGTAGGCATAACGGGTGACGATGGTCATGACGAATCCGAACAGGGCGAGGGAGAGGAGATCCAGGGCGTGTTGGAGGGAGCGCGAGAGTCGAACGTAAAACACATCGATGCGCACGTGGGCTTTTTTCAAAAGCGCGAACCCCATGGTCCAACTGCAGCAGACGGCGAGCGTGTAGCTGGAGATTTCATCGGCCCCGCCCATGGAAACGGCAAAGCCCTTCCGAAGGGTGACTTCCACGGCGATCAGAAACGCCGTGGCCAATAAGAGGATCCCGCTCGCCCAAGCCGCCCCTGAGGTGATCTTTTCCATCACGGCGAGAAAGCGGTTCATGCCTTCATCCTTATCCTGGGATGGGGATTGGATCCCGCAAACCATTAATGAATCGGGCGTTCCCGGGCGCCGCACGGGGTGAAGGCACGCTTCCGAACCCCGGCGGCGTTTCCCTTCATCGGACGATCAGTGCGCCGTAAAACCGACGACCTTTCCGATGGTTTCGTTCCACTGCTGGACCACGGCCGGACTGACCTTCTTGGCCCAAGCCGGAAGCACCGCATCCACCAAGAGTTTCTTGGCCAGTTCCCGGTCTCCTTCCGTGATGGGGATCAGTTCCAACTTGGCGGCGTTTCCGTGAGGACACTGCCCACCGCTCAGGCAGTCGAGGCCTTCCTGCGTTTCCCGTTTCGTGACCTCCCATGCAGGATCTTCAAGTTTTTCCTTGATGAGCTGCTGCAGCTTGGTCCGCTCTTCCGCGCTCAACGCCTCCCATTTGGCCCGGCTGATGGTGCCGATCACATAATCCCACCCGCCCACAGGCAGCGGATAGACGAAGCGGGACACCTCGCCCCATCCGGCCGAATAGCCCGACAGACTCCCTGTAACGGCACAGTCCACGACGCCGCGCTGCAAAGCCTGCGGCACTTCGCTGAACGAGAGGGTCACCCCGGTGGCGCCCACGGCATTGACGAATTCCGAGGTGGTCCAACCGCTGGCCCGAATTTTCTTGCCTTTCAGGTCCGCAAGGCCGTTGACCCGGTCGCGGCAGAAGATGACTTGAGCGGGATAGGGCGCCACGCTGAGAAGTTTCACATCAAAATCCTTGGCCAAGGCCTCTTCCAGGACCGGACGATAGGCTTCCACGACCTTGCGCGCCGTAGGGATGTCGGTGGCCAGGGCGGGTAGGTCCAAGCCGGCGAGAGCCGGGGAGTCATCGACGACATAATCCGCCACGGTGTGCACCACATCGAAAACCCCCATGCTCATCTGGCGGAGCACCGCGGGCCCCTTGAGACTGATCTGGCTTAGAGACGTCATGTTGGTCTGCAGGCCGAGCGCCGTCGGCACCACCTGGGTCCAGAAAGGCATTTCAAAATTCTTGTACATGGTCAGGTTGCTCCAACTGCCCACCACCCGAAGCTCTTTGGTGTCGCCTTGGGCCGACGGGACAGACGCAAATACGCACAGAGCCAAAACCGCCGCGCTCCAAAAAACGTTCTTCCCTCGCATGAGCTCGCCTCCTTGGTTGTCTAGAGTTTTCCCTCAAGTCCCGCAACCCGCCGCAGAGCGCTCCAGTCCGCAGCGCTCTGCTGCATGACCTTCCGACGATAACTTTCCAGATGCCGCAGCACTTCCCGTTCGGCCGCCTCAGGCTGTCCCGCTTCCAGGGCGTCCACGATGGCCAGGTGTTCTCGAACCGTCTCGCGAATTTCTTCGTTGGTGCGGCGGGAAAAAGAAAGAAACCATGTTCGCATCAGTTGGTCATAGATCTTCTCCGCCATTTCGCTGATAAAGGGGTTGTCCAGGATAGAGATGATGCCCATGTGGAAATGCCGGTCGACTTCCAACAGTTCCGGAATCCGCCGTTCCGCCGCCCATTGTTCTGCGGTCTCGAAAAGGCTCCTCAAGGATCGGATGTGATGCGGAGCGGCAATGGAAGCGGCGGTGCGGGCGCAGAACACGTCGATCATGACCCTCGTTTCGATGAGCCGCTGCAGCTCCCACAGATTGATTTGGCTGACGAAAATGCCCCGACGGGGGATGATGGTCACCAGCTTTTCGGCGGCAAGCCGCTGGAGCGCTTCGCGCACCGGCGTACGCCCGATGCCCAGCTCCCGGCAAATGTCCTGTTCCACCAGCTGGGAACCGATGGGGTATTCCAAGGTGACGATCTTATGCCGCAGGAGCCCGTAAGCCTTATCCCGAAGGAGCTTGGGCGCCCCTTCCATGCGCCTCCTCCTTTCGGCCTGTGCCTAGAAAGTGCACAGGTCTTGAGCGAATTCCTCGTTTTTCAGATCTCCCACGAACATGTAGCCCGGCGCATGCGTGATGGCGAAGGGCACCTTGGCCTGAACGAGAACGTTTTGCGGCGTGACACCGCAGGCCCAAAACACGGGCACCTCGTCGGGCAGGATCTCCACCGGGTCTCCGTAGTCGGGGTGGGCAACGTCCTGGACACCGATGAGCTGGGGATCTCCGATGTGCACAGGCGCTCCGTGAACGCCCGGGTAACGTCCCGTGATGATGCACGCCTCGGCGACCCGGCTCCGATGGATGGGCCGCATGCTCACCACCATCTCTCCCCTGAAGATCCCGCTCGGCTCCAGGGGGATCCGGGTCCGGTACATCGAGACGTTTTGCCTGCGCTCCACATGGCGAAGCGAAATGCCGGCCTTGATGAGGGCCTCTTCAAAGGAAAAACTGCAGCCGAGAAGGAAAAACACCAGGTCCTTTCGATAAAAAGCGCGGATCTCCTTCACTTCGTGGCGGCACTCGCCGTTGATCCAGATCCGATAGCGCGGAAGCGTGTTCAGCAGATCCGCTTCCGGCGCAAGCCTTTTGGTGAGAGACGTTCCCGGTCCGACGATTTCCAACAAGGGGCACGGTTTCGGGTTTTTTCGGCAAAACGTTTCGAACTCCGGCGCGTAGCGCTCGGGCAGCGCCACAAGATTGGCCTGCACATAGCCGTCGCAGAAACCGGCGGTGGGTTGGTCGAACGTTCCTTCGGCGCACAGCTTTCTCAGTTCCGCAGGGGTCATGGGACACTCTCCGTTCTGACGCCTTGCCGGGAATTCCTTTTCCGATTGGAACGGTAGCCGACTCTGTGATATGGGTCAAGTATATTCGAGATATATTAGTTGGAGGCTGTTGCATCTCGCCCCAAGGGATGAGAACCAGGGAGGCCCAAGATGGAGGTGGTAGTGACCGTTGCTTTGGCGCAAGTGGGAGGAAGCCCGGATGCCGTCCGCAATCTGGAAACGGCCCGTCGGTATGCTCGGGCCGCTGCCGAAGAAGGCGCCGGGCTGATCGTGTTTCCGGAAATGTTCATGGGACTTCCTTCGGCCGGCTATCCCCCCGTGCGGTTTCTTCGCGAGGCTCCGGTGGACTTCTTTGCGGAACTGGCCCATATCGCCGAAGCTTTTTGCATCGGTGTCGTCGCCGGCGGCTGGGAACCGTCCCCGGACCCGGACCGCGTCTACAATATGGCCGTTGTCCTGGGTCCCCGAGGGGAGACCCTTGCCGCATACCGCAAGGTGCATCTTTTCGATGCCTTGAACGTTCGGGAATCCGACACCATGGTCCCCGGAAACCGACTTCCTCCGGTGGTGTCCATCCATGGGCTTCGGGTGGGCCTGGCGATTTGTTATGATCTTCGTTTCCCGGAACTGTTCCGTTTTCTTGCCGACCAGGAGGCTGAACTGGTGCTCGTTCCGTCCGCTTGGTATCAAGGATCCATGAAGGAGGATCATTGGCTCACGCTGCTTCGAGCACGAGCCGTGGAAAACACCTTTTATGTGGCCGGGTGCAATCTGGTTGGAGATGCTTTCTGCGGACGGAGCACCGTTTTCGACCCGTTCGGCACGCCCATCGCCTCGGCCATCGAGGGGGAAGACTGCATCATGGCACGGATTTCTTCCCGGCGCATCCGGTCGGTTCGGGAAAAATTGCCGTCGTTGAGCAATCGTCGAAAGGATCTGTTCTGATGGCCCGGAACGGCCAATCCCTCTTTTTGACGCACGATGACGGTCAAGGGGATCTCCAGCGGGGTTTTGCGGCCAATTTGCCCGTGGCGGCCAGTGTGGCCGCGTACGGGAGCGTCCTTGGGGTACTCGCGGCCCAGAAGCACATCACATGGCTCCAGCTGCTCGCGATGAACCTAAGCGTTTTTGCGGGGTCCGCGCAGTTCGTCATGGTGGACATGTGGGCGCCGCCCCTTCCCATCGCCGAGATGACCCTGGCGGTGCTCGCGATCAATCTACGGTATCTCTTGATCGGGGCTTCCTTGGAACCGGTTTTCCGCGGCACATCGCTGTGGCACAAGGCCACCCGCATGCACTGGGTGGCCGACGAGAACTGGGCTGTGGCCATGGCGGCCCGGCGCCGATTTGGCACAGTTTCCACGGCCTATCTCTTGGGCGGGGGGTTGTGCGTAGTCTCCGCATGGTGCCTCGGGACCTTGTCCGGACATATCCTGGGGGCCGCCGTGCACGATCCCGCCGTCTACGCTCTGGACTTTGCCTTCGTCGCCGTTTTTACGGCTTTGGCCGTCTCCCTGTGGCGCGGCCGGAGCGACGCCGTGCCGTGGCTTGTCTCGGCCGGCGCGGCCGTTCTGGTGGAGAAGCTCCTTCCCGGCAAATGGTATATTCTCGGCGGCGCTTTCGCGGGATCCTTCATCGCCGCCATGACCAAAGGAAGGAACGAAGAAGGTGCCCATGACCCGTGAACTTCAGGGACTTCAACCTTACCTGGCCATCGGGGCCGCCGCCCTGGCCACGTATGCGTTGCGACTCGGCGGTTTGCTGCTCTCCAGCAGGCTGCCTCGGGGCGGGCGCTTTCGCACCTTTCTGGACGCCCTTCCGGGGACACTTTTGGTTTCTCTGGTGGCGCCAGGTGTTCTGGCTGCGGGGCCGTCGGGCATTCTGGCCGCCGGCTGTACGGCCGCCGTGGCCTATCGAACGAAAAACGTCTTCCTGGCCATGATGACGGGGATGCTCATCGTGGCCGCAAGCCGCCATCTGTTGCCCGGGTAACGGGCCGCCCCGAAGGCGCCATCGCCAGGGTCGACACACGGATGCTGGCTTGTTCTTCGAAGCATTGCTATACATCGGGTATCGCCAAATCTCATCACTGTGGGGTGACAAACAAGTTGAGAAAAGTTCGTTAAATCCAATGGGGCGACTTTCTTGGTGCTATATCGTGAGGTTACGTGCGGCTAACGGCAAATTATAATGTTGAGATGAATGATGAATTTTCGGGCGTTTTTGACAGGAAAAGTTGAGACGAAAGCGGCCTGGACCGATGATGGGGATAGAGAGAATGGCCAAGAATATCGTTCAGATAGGTGTCACGCGGCGGCGATACGTAGTTCGTTAAATCGACCGGAATTAACGAACCAATTAACGAACCTTTTGACCTCGGAGCTGTGACGGCAACATGGCGAAATAATGCAGCAATCCAGTCAAACAGCGACCCACCCGCTTTTTATGATTTGAGGAACCAATTGAGGAACCAAACCATTCCATTATGGAATGCTTAGGAGGCACGAAAGCTTTGTCTGCCCATCCCCCTGCAGCGTTTAATGCCCTTGCCGCAGTTTTTTGTGCAATCCTTTTTATGGAAGATCATCGGTGCCATTCCCCTGGGCGTTAGCCCTTCAGCGGAGTTGGCGGGCGAGCCAGACGAGTCGGCCGAGGATGCGGACTCCAGGGGAAGGGTCGTCGGTTTTGATTTCGATTGTGTCATAGGCGCGGTTGTCGCTGATGAGGCAGATCAGACCGGGTCTGAGGCCGATGCGTTTGATGACGATAGTGTCCTCCACGGCGACCGCCATGATGCGCCCCTGGATGGGTTTGGTTTGGGACGTGTCGATCAGGACATGGTCGCCGGCCTGGATGGCGGGGTGCATGGAGTCACCCTGGACTTCCATGAGGACCATGTGGGATGGGGCGCCGACGGTTTTGATCCAATCCTTGCGGAAGGCGTAATAGGCGATGACAGCCTTGTCGGTGAGCCAGGAGCCGTGGCCGGCGCTCAAGACGGCCTCCACCTTTGGCACATAGAAGAACTCGTCCGAATGGACGCTTTCCGCCGCTTCTGCCGGGCCGCGTTCCCGAGACGAATCGGCAGAGGGACCCGCATCGCCGGCTCTCTGATGTTCGTCTTCCCTCATCGGCCCTCGTCCCAGCAGCAGCCACTCGGGCCTTACCCTGAATTCCTTACAGATGCGCTCCAGAACGGCGATTTGCGGGGAGGTGTGATTGTCTCGGTAGGAGAGGAGTGCCGTGCGGCTAATGCCTGCTCTTTGGGCAAATGCGGGGAGAGACAGTCCGGATTCCCGTATCAGAATCTTTAGGCGAGAACCGATGTCCATAAACCCCTTCCTCCTCCTTTACTGGTTGATTTTCCTGCATCTATAGGAATCAACCAAATCGAGAACGGGCGAGACGCACAGCCAACGGTCTGCTAAAGAGAATGTGGCGATCGTAAAAAAAGATTTACAGTCGTATTTAACGATTGACAGTCTGTATTTCCGTATCATATAACGGCTGTGCAGTCACACGTTTGCCACGGGGACCATACCTTGGGACGCGGCGATGATCAACGTCCAATCCTCCAAGAAATCCGGACGGGCCAGCCAGATGAATCTCTGGGATCAGATGGTGATGGATCCGGTCCCACCCCTCAAGGCCGCCATGAGTGAGGCGATGAAGGCGTCTTCTCTGTCCAGGGACGAGGTGGTGGAGGGGATGAATCGGATCCTGCGCATGCTTGGTTGGACAACGAACGGGAGAAGCCAGGCGGTGACGTCAGCCCTGCTGGACCGGTGGGTGGCGCCGTCGGCAAGCCACGTTATTCCGCTGCGCCTGCTGCCGGTGTTTTGCCGTGTCGTGGGCAACAACGGCCCGCTCGAGGTGTATGCGCGCAGCTTTGCCGGGGCGCGGGTCATCCGTGTTGAGGACGAGAGGTTGCTCATGTGGGCGCGCTCGGAGGTGGAATGCCGACGGGCTCGCAGACGGGCGAAGACGTTGGCGGACGAGATCGGCCTGTGATGGAGAAGGGATTCATGAAGCGAAGAGTCGAGATCAGGAAATGGCTGCTGGAGCACGGGATCACCCAGGCGGACATCGCCCGCGAGACGGGAGCGTCTCAGACTCTGGTGTGCCGTGTCATCGAAGGGACGCGGGGGGCTAAGAAAGGACGGACACTGTCCGGGGCGATCAACGAGTGGCTGAGACGCAAGGGGTGTCCGGCGGCTCAGATCGGGATGGAACATGCCTCCCCGAAAGTCGAAGGGGACCACGCCAGGGATGATGCGGCATGAAGGAGCACTACACGGCGGAAGAGATCGCCAGGGCGTTGGGGGTGTCGGTCCGGGCCGTCCAGAAGCGTGGGAAGGCCGAGAAGTGGAGCCATATCGCGCAGATCGGGGGGAGACGGGGGAGAGGGTCCAGACTTTTCGTGGCCAGTCGATTGCCTCTGAAAATTCAGGAGGCGATTCGAGATTGGGAGATTCTTCGGTTGACGGACGGTCCGGCTCCCGTTGGGCCGGAGCCACCGCAGGCATCGGGGGCGAACGCGACATGGCCCTCGGCATCCGTGGATCTCCTCCAGCCCCAGGCTCCAGGGCTCATGGCGACGGTTTCGGAGTGCCTTGCCGCGGCGCAGGCACGGCTGGAGGCCAGGCGACGGAATCCGCAACCGCTCCCCGCTGGACTTTCGGAGCGGGCCAAGCAGGTCGGTTTGGCCCGCTACCAGCTGGTCCAGGCGTGGCGGGATGCCGTGTCGGGGACTTCTCGCGGGGAGAGAGAGCAGGCGACGGAGGCTTTCCTGGCTGCCTACCATTGCGGAGGCCTGCTTCCCCGTGTTTTGGGGATCCTCGGGCGTGTGACCCGGCCGACGCTGTACCGGTGGGACAAGAAGCTTCGGGAAGCGGAGGACGATTTTGTGGCCGTCACGGACAGCCGTGACGGGTGTTTGCGGGGCGGAAGCCGTCGGCGGACCGAGCGGAGATTGTCGGAGACGGCTCAGCGGGCCTTGTTGCGGTGCTGGTTGCAGCCCAATCGTCCCAGCGTGACCACGGCGATCCGGGCCGCCAGGGTCCTTTTGGAGCACGAAGGGGTCCGGGAGCCGGCATCGGATCGTACCTTTCGCCGTTGGTTGCGGGATTACGTGTTGTCGAACCAGCATGTCGTCGTCCTCGCCCGGGAGGGCGAGAAGGCCTACAAAGACAAAATCGGCGCTTTCGTCAACCGGGATCCCGGAGCGTTGAGCGTGGGGGACTGCCTCGTCGCCGACGGGCACGACCTCAACTTTTTCATCCGTCATCCACACACGGGCCGTCCGGCCAGAATGAAGCTCATCGTTTTCTATGATTGGGCCAGCCGGTATCCGGCGGGGTGGCAGATCATGCCGACGGAGAGCTCGGTGGCGATTCACGCGGCACTCCGGCGAGCGGTGATCACTTTGGGGAAGGTGCCGAGGGCCGTGTATCTGGACAACGGCAAGGCCTTCAAGGCCAAGGTGTTTACGGAAACGGACGTGGACCTTCAGGAATGCGTGGGGTTGTACGGACGGCTTGGGATTGCTGTGGTCACGGCGATGCCCTATGAGGCGCGCGCCAAAATTGTGGAGCGTTTTTTTTCGACGCTCTCGGACCAATTCGAGGCGGTCCTGCCGAGTTATTGCGGAGCCTCCATCGAGAGGAAACCCGCCTGGCAGCTTCGCAACGAGCGGCTGCACAGGGCTTGGCACGAGGCCAAGTTCCAAGGGTGGATGCCGGACATTCGAGAAGCGGCCCACATGCTGGAACGCTACGTGGATTGGTACGTGAGCCAACCTCATCGGGGATTGGGGGGGAAGACGCCGAAAGAGGTCTTCGATGCCGGCAAGGGTCCTGGGGTGGACGAGATGGCTCTGGGTTGGGAGTTCTTGTGGCGTGAAACGAAACGCCCGCGGCGTTGCCGCATCCGCATGTGGGGGATCGACTACGAAGGAGATTGTCTCCACGGGTTGGACGGCCAGCAGGTGGTCGTCTTCTACGATGCAGCGGATCTGTCCCGGATGTGGGTCTGCGGGATGGAAGGGCGGCTTTTGGGGGAGATCTCCCCCGTGCAGGCCGTGCATCCGCTGGCCAGGCTCTTTGGAGGAGAGGTCGCGGTGGATCAGGTCAAGGCGGCCCTGGAGCGGCAGCGGAGGTTGCGGAAGCGGACCGTGGAGAGTCTGCGGGAGCTTGGTGTGGTGCCGGAGGAGCTTCGCCAGGTGGTGGATGCCCCGTGGGGGATGGCTGCGGTGGTGCGAGGCCGGGAATGTTTCCCGGCACCGGATGGGGTTGCGGAGACAGATGGGGCGATGGTTTGTGAGGGCAACGATTCCCTCTGCCTGGACGGGGAGAGGGCCGGCGACGAGGTGCGGCTGCAGTTGGTCTACGATGGGCTTGGGGCCGGCGATCACGATGGGCCGGCATCTCCGGATGTGGACCGGCCCGAGTGGTGGGCCAGTGAGCCGGAGCGCTACGAGTGGTGCTGGCGAGCGAAGCACGTGCATGGGGTGAGCCTGGGCGCCGAGGATGAGGCTTTCATGGTCTACTACGAGCAGACGGATGTGTTTCGGACCCACTTTGCGGAGCGTTATGCACAGCTTGCGGAGCTCTATGGTGTCGTCTAGGCGAGGCTCCGCCGCAAACGGGGAGGAGCGATGCGGAACGTTTTTCTGGAGACGGCGAATGTGCGTCGGTTTCGTGAGGCGATGGTGGCGTTGGAGGACATTGAGGCGGGGCAGCCTGGGCTTGCCGTGGTGTGGGGGGTTGCGGGCCGAGGGAAAACCGTGTGCGCCAGGGAATATGCCGTGCGCACAGGGGCCGTGTATGTGCGGGTCATGCAGGATTGGACCCCGAGGGCGATGTTGGGTTCGGTGTGCCGAATGCTGAGAGGGCAGGAGGCCGGGACGGTGGAGCGGTGTCGGCGTCTGGTGTGCGAGGCGTTGGATGCGGACCCCAGGCCCATCCTGGTGGATGAAGCGGACCGGCTGAAAGTGGAGCAAATCGAACACTTCCGGGACATCCACGACATGACGGGGGTCCCGGTGGTCCTCATCGGCGAACAGCATTTGTTCGCCCAGATCGAGAGCCGGCGTCGGCTGTGGAGTCGGGTGACGCGGACGGTGGAATTTGGCCCCATTGGAGCGGAGGACATCATGTTGTTCGCCTTCCGGGCGGCGGATCTCAAGATGGAGCCTGAGGCGGCCCGGAAAGTGGAGAAGATGTCGGGTGGGGATTTTCGACGGGTCTGGCAGGCGGTGTGGGAGTTGGAGCGCATCGCCCGGGCGAACAAGGTGAAGACGGTGGAGGTGGGGATGGTGGATCGGATTCCCAAGTGGTTGGCCGGGCCTCGAGGGAAGAGAGCTTCCGTGGAGGGCTCGGCATGAGGACGGGGCGTGGCTTGCGAGAGGGGACGGTGGCGGACATGGTGCGCCAGTTCGCCGCGGCGCACGGAACCATCACGAAGCTCCAGGTGCGCCAAAGCCTCGGACTGGGCGTGGATCAATCGGCCCGTGCCGTGGACACTTTGCTTCGCCAGGGGTTTTTGTCCCGCCTGCGCCACGGCGTCTATGCCTTTGTGTCGGACCGGAGCGCAGGAGAATCCTCTGGACGTTCCGCGGACATGGAAGACCGGATCCGACGGGCGATGCAGATCAACGAGCGATGGTCGGTGGCAGAGATTGCCCAGCAGGCGGGGGCCACGGAGAGCTACGTGTATAAGCGTCTGCAGGCGTACCGGAAGGCGGATTGGGTGCGGCAGTGTGGGGTGCGCCAAAAACCGAATCAGTGCGTGGAGAAGCTGTGGCGGCTGACCCTCAAGGGTCGAGATGCCTTGTTTGCGTCTGCGGCACAGGAGAGTTTCCGGCCGGATCCCGTGGTGATGATGGCCGTGGAGTTGAACCGGCTCGTGTGCAGTGGCATGGCGCAGCATGTGGAGGAACACAGGGAGGAAGCCCTTCGGCTATGCCGGGACTTGATGGGCGTGTTGAGTGTGGGAGGCGAGGCCGCCGCTGACCGTGAGGATCCGCATGGTTCATTGGACGGGGATGGCATGGGGGGAGAGGATGAGGACGCATGATCCTGCGGTAGAGCAGTGGCTGGAGGAGAACACGCTGGAGTGTCCCCGGGGTCTGGGCCGGATGACGCCGCAACAGTGCGAGCGACTGCGCGCGAGGGTGAGCCTTCGGGACTATTGGCACAACCGACACGGTGGGGCGCGGTCGATCCTTGTCGGGGCGGGAGACATGGGAAAGGAGGTGGTGTTTCAGCCGGGGGTCTGTGAGGGCTGCCCGGGGATCGAGGCCTTGCATGGCATGGAGATGAAAAAGATGGAGGAAACCAAGCAGTGTCGCCGATGTGGTGAGACGAAGGCGCTGACGGCGTTTTCCCGGCGGCGTTCTTCCCAGGACGGCTATGACAGGATCTGCAAGGCCTGTTCGGATGCCTATGTCCGAAATCGTCGGACGCGCAGACCCTCCGCTCCAGGGACATCCGGAGGCCGGCGTGAGGCGGAGCCCCACGGGATGCGGGTCTGTCGGGTATGCGGACAGGCGAAGCCGTTTAGGGACCTCGTCTCGAACAAGCAGTGCAGAGACGGCTACGAACCGTTGTGTAAAGCATGCAGGAGAGAGAGGATCCGGCAAAGGAAGGGCGACGGACGGGATGGGGGGACATCCGCGGCCGCCGACCCAGGGGAACGACCGGCAGGTGGAGGCGCCCAGCCTTGTGCGCCGTCGGCGAGCTCCATCGTCCAGGTGGATTTCCATCTGTATCCCGACGTGCTGGAACAAATCAAGAATCTTGCCGTCTCCGAGGTGCGGACCGTGGAGCTCCAGGTGCTCTACTTGGTCCGACGCGGTCTGGGAACATACCGGGGGACGCATGGGATCTCATGATGACGGAGGTGGCCATGCGGTTGAGGAGAGCGGTGGTGTGTTCGGATTGCGACGAAGTGTTTTTCGGCCGCAGGACGTGCCCGGCGTGTGGGTCAGTGGCTTCTTGGCCGTTGGGGCGTTGGATCGGCATGGGAGGACGGGAGGATGGGCAGGCTGTGTCCGATGCGAGACACCCTGTGCGTCGAGGAGGCGTGCATGTGGTGGATGGAATGGGTCCGGTTCGGGGACGTGGTGCGGGGCTGTGCGTTGGCGTGTCTGGCCTGCACCCTGCACACGGTTGAGAGGCGGATGGTACTGTCGCGGAGGCAGGAATGAGAGACGAGGCGACGGAAAAGGAGCTGAAGAAGGCAAGGGA
>VSSL01000162.1_pt1 | contig 18128 bp, 10 predicted proteins | sample 4557531 | NCBI WGS metagenome assembly VSSL01 (sample SAMN10986726, study PRJNA523729) | hot springs metagenome | isolation source: hot springs | place: India:Timba, Gujarat | collected 2018-05-31 | reverse complement strand
GGGGGAAGCCGTGAAAGGGCGGTGCCTGGGATCGTTGCTCGTGGGGGCCCTTGTCTTGGTCGGCCTTGCCCAGGCGCAGCAGCAGGCACACATCGTGGTTTTCACCCCACAGGGGGAGGTCAAGGTGGTGCGGCAGGTGAGGGCGAGTTTCTCCGAGCCCATGGTGCCTTTGGGGGATCCCCGCGTGAGCATGGACCCCTTCGAGGTGGATTGCCCTGTTAGGGGACAGGCCCGCTGGGCAGACCCCAGGAACTGGATCTACGACTTCGAGAGGGATGTCCCGGCCGGGATCCGCTGCGAGTTTCGCCTGAGGCCCGACACAAAAGCCATTTCCGGAAACCCTATGGTGGGGCAACAATCGTTTTCTTTCTCCACGGGCGGTCCGGCTGTTGTGGCGTCGGTGCCCTACCAGGGGAGTCAGAACATCGATGAAGAGCAGGTCTTCATCCTGACCCTGAATGCAGAGCCCACCCCGGATTCGATCTTGGAGAACGTGTCCTTCTCGGTGCAGGGCATCCAGGACAGGATCGGCGTGCGCATCCTGACTGGGGATGAGAGGGAGGAGATCCTCAAGGCCTGGTACAGGGGCAGCGAGAGGCCATCGCTTCCGCAGGTCCTGATCCAGTGCCGTCAGCGCTTCCCGGCCAGCTCCGAGGTCAGGCTGATCTGGGGAAAGGGTGTGAGCGCCAAGACCGGGGTCTCCACAGCCCAGGATCAGGTGATCCCTTTCAAGACGAGGCCCAGGTTCACGGCCACGTTTCGCTGCGAAAAGGAAAACCCCAGGGCAGGCTGTCTTCCCATACTCCCCATGCGGGTGGAATTCTCGGCCAGCATCTCCAAGGCGGAAGCCGAGAAGGTCTTGCTAAGGGGTGGGGAGGGTGAGATCCGCAGGCCCCGGATCTCTGAGTCAGAGCTGGTACGGGCCGTGGAATTCCCAGGCCCCTTTCCGGAGGAAGCCAGTTACCAGGTGGAGCTCCCCCCAGGGCTCAAGGATGATGCTGGCAGGGCATTGTCCAACGCGGATCGTTTCCCCCTGACCGTGCGCACAGACAGGTATCCCCCCTTGGCCAAGTTCCCGGCGCGCTTCGGGATAGTGGAGCTCATGGGGGATCGCATGCTCCCGGTCACCCTGAGGAACCTGGAGCCAGAGGTCAAGGCAAGGGCCGTGCGCGTGGGGGAGGCCCATGGGATCACGGGGAAGATCCAGGCTAGGATTCTCAATTTGGCCCCGGGCAATGCGGACGATCTCCAGTCCGCCTTGAGAAGGGTGGCCGCCGCATCGCGGGAGCGTTCCATGTTTTCGGCCGGGGATGAGGTGGCTGAGTTCAAGGTCTCCAAGCCCATGGGGGCCAAGGCCTTCGAGGTGGTGGGCATCCCCCTCAGGGGACCTGGGCTCTACCTCGTGGAGTTGGAAAGTCAGATCCTGGGAAGCGCCCTGCTGGATCCACCAAGACCGATGTTCGTGCCAGCAGCGGCCCTGGTCACCAACCTCTCGGTGCATTTCAAGTGGGGAAGGGAGGGCTCTTTGGTCTGGGTGACCAGCCTGGACAAAGGACGGCCCGTGGAGGGTGCAGAGGTCACGGTCCGGGACTGCCAGGAGAGGGTGTTGTGGGCCGGAAAGAGCGATGCCCAGGGGATCGCCAGGATAGACGTACAGCTACCCTCGCCCCAGGAACTGCCTCACTGCCGCGTGAAGGCGGACCGTTTGGATTACCGGCAGATGGGGGCACTTCGGGGACTCGGGGGAGGGCTCTTCATCGTGGCCCGGACAGGTACGGACATGGCCTTCGTGCACTCGAGCTGGGATGAGGGGATCGAGCCTTGGCGTTTTCAGCTGCCCCCAGAGCTCCCTGGGGGCCCCGTCATCGCCCACACGATACTGGATAGGACCCTCCTTAGGGCCGGCGAGACCGTGCACATGAAACACATCCTGCGAAAGCACGGCATCAAGGGATTCTCTGCCGTGCCCGAGGCCAACAGGCCTCAGAAAGTCTCCATAGAGCACCTAGGAGGCGAGCAGAGGTACGAATTGCCCCTTGAGTGGGATGCAAAGGGTGTGGCCGAGACCACCTGGACCATCCCCAGGGAGGCCAAGCTTGGGGGCTATAGGGTAGTGCTCAGGCGAGGGTCGGACACGACCGTGGAGGCCTGGGAGCCCTCCCTGGAGGAAGAAGATGAGGAGCCCTGGGATGTGCAGGAAGCCAGCGAATGGACCACGGGGCATTTCAGGGTCGAGGAGTTTCGAGTCCCCCTCATGAAGGCAGTGATACAGCCGCCCAAGGAACCTCTGGTCCATGCCAGGGAGGTCACCCTGGAGATGAGCCTTCAGTATCTTGCCGGAGGCGGGGCAGGGGAGCTGCCTGTCAAACTTCGCAGGGAAGTGGGGCTCAAGTCTCTGGCCCCTCCGGAGGGATTCGAGGGCTTCCAATTCTCCAACGGCCCGGTGCTGGAAGGGGTCACCAGGAAGGGCGAGGAGTTGGAATACGATGAGGAGCTAGGGGAGGTCCCTCAGGTGCTCAGGGAGGCCCTAGGGGAGATCCGTGCCAAGCTAGAGACCGTGGATCTTGTCCTGGACAGGGCCGGATCGGCCCGGGTGGTGCTCAACGACCTGCCCGAGGTTCAGGTCCCCATGGAGATGGTGGCCGAGCTGGAGTACCGGGACCCCAATGGGGAGGTGCAGACAGCCTCCAGCCGGATCCCCCTTTGGCCCTCCAGGTATCTGGTGGGCCTCAAGCCCAGCTCATGGGCCGTGGTGGATGAGACCCAGGAACTCCAGGTGGCGGTGGTGGATCTGGAGGGAAGGCCAGTGGCAGAAGCGCCAGTGAAGGTGGATCTGTTCCAGAGAAAGACCATAAGCCACAGAAAGAGGATCATTGGGGGTTTCTACTCTTACGACCATGCCAAAGAGACGAGGCGCCTGGGCAGCCTCTGTGAGGGCAAGACCGACCAGCACGGGAAATTCATCTGCCAGGTGCGACCCCAGACATCCGGAGAGATGGTCCTGCAGGCAAAGACCTGGGACCAAGCCGAAAACCCCAGCTGGGCAAACAGGTCTGTATGGGTATCCAAGGAGCGCAGGTGGTGGTTCGATGCAGAAGATCATGACAGGATAGATCTCCTTCCCGAAAAGAGGCGCTACGAGCCAGGGGAGACGGCCACATTTCAGGTCCGAATGCCCTTCCAGGAGGCCACAGCCCTGATTACAGTGGAGCGCGAAGGGGTCATGGAGGCCTGGGTCAGACCCCTGTCTGGCAAGAGGCCCATCATCCAGATGCCCATCAAGGGTTCATATGCGCCCAATGTCTTCGTGTCGGTGCTGGTTGTAAGGGGCAGGGTGGCAGATGTGAGCCCGACGGCCCTGGTGGATCTGGGCAAGCCAGCCTTCAAGCTGGGCATCTCGGAGATCAACGTGGGCTGGAGGGCCCACGAGCTGGAGGTGAAGGTCTCGACGGAGCGCAAGGTCTATAAGGTCAGAGAAAAGGCCATGGTGAGCATAAAGGTCCAGACCCCAGATGGAAGGCGGCCACCACCCGGCAGCGAGGTGGCAGTGGCAGCAGTGGACGAGGGGCTCCTGGAGCTGATGGCCAACAGGAGCTGGGAGATCCTCCCGGCCATGATGAAAAGAAGGGGATACGAGGTGCGCTCGGCCACGGCCCAGATGCAGGTGGTGGGGAAGCGCCATTACGGGCTCAAGGCCCTCCCCTCGGGTGGAGGAGGTGGGAGGCAGCCCACAAGGGAATTGTTTGAAACCCTGCTCCTGTGGAAGGCCCGTGTGCCACTGGATGAAAAAGGGGAGGCCTCTTTGGAATTACCCCTTAATGACTCCCTGACCAGCTTTCGCATCGTGGCCGTGGCCACTGGGGGAGAGGGCCTTTTCGGGACAGGATCCACCTCCATCCAATCCACTCAGGACCTGATGATTCTCTCGGGCCTGCCTCCCCTGGTCCGTGAGGGAGACAGATTCAAGGCGGGATTCACTCTGAGGAACACGACTCAGCAAGCCCTGAGCCTGGAGATCAGGGCCACGGCCCGGGGACTGGCCGAAAGGCTCCAGCCCATGGCTCTGTCCTTGTCCCCAGGGGAGGCCAGGGAGGTGGGCTGGGAGGTCACCGTGCCCCAGGGGCAGGAGTCCATCCTCTGGGAGGTGGAGGTCAAGACAGTGGGTGCCCCAGAGGCTGACCGCATCAGGGTGACCCAGAGGGTGGCTGCGGCCGTCCCTGTGAGGATGCTCCAGGCCACCACGGCCCAGGTGGAAGCAACCCTGAGTTTCCCTGTGGAGAGACCCGCTGATGCCCTCCCAGGCCTGGGCGGGGTTCGGGTGAGCCTTAGCCCCGTGGTGGCTGAAGGCCTAGGCGGTGTGGCGCACTACATGAGGGGGTACCCTTACGGCTGCATGGAGCAGAAGATCTCCACGGCCGTTTCCCTTAGGGACGAGGTGCTGTGGAAGAAATACATGGCCCAGCTCTCCACTCATCTGGACCCAGAAGGGCTAGTGAAGTACTTCCCCACCATGACCCTGGGGTCCCCGGTGCTCACCGCGTACATCGTGGCCATTGCCCATGAAGCTGGATGGGAGATCCCTGCAGAGGCAAGGGCCAAGATGGAGGCCGGGCTCATGAAGTTCGTGGAAGGGGGCATGGTGCGATACGGTCCTTTGCCCACGGCAGACCTCTCCATCAGGAAGCTCTCAGCCCTAGAGGCCCTGGCCAGGCTGGGCAAGGCAGGGCCCAAGCATCTGGGCTCCATAGCCTTGGAGCCCAATCTCTGGCCCACCTCAGCGGTGATAGACTGGCTCAACATCCTTCGCCTCGTCCCTGCCATCCCGGAGCGGGAGGCACGCATGAAAGAGGCAGAGCAGATCCTGAGGTCGCGCTTGAATTTCCAGGGCACTGTCATGAGCTTCTCCACCGGGGCCACGGATCGCCTCTGGTGGCTCATGGTCTCCAATCATGTCAACGCGGTGCGCACCATCCTGGCGGTGCTCCCCCTGGCCAACTGGAAGGAGGACTTGCCGAGGCTGGTCCAGGGAGCCTTGGCACTGCAAAGAGGCGGACACTGGGATCTCACGGTGGCCAATGCCTGGGGCGTACTGGCCATGGAGAAGTTCTCCAGGGCCTTTGAGACCATCCCGGTTACGGGCAAGACCAGCCTCCAGGCTGAGGCACCATCCGGTACCGTGGGCTGGGGCGTCTCACCCAAGGGAGGGGCCTTCTTGTTGCCCTGGCCGGAAGGTGTGAGATCCTTGTGGATAAATCACCAAGGCACGGGCAGGCCATGGGTCACGGTGCAGGGCCTGGCGGCCATTCCCCTCAAGGCCCCCCTGAGCAGCGGTTACAAGATCCAAAAATGGATCTCTGCCGTGGAGAGAAAACGCCCTGATGCATGGAGTCGGGGTGATGTGCTCAGGGTCAGGCTGGAGATATCGGCCCAGGCTGACCAGAGCTGGGTTGTGGTGAGCGATCCCATCCCGGCCGGATCCAGTATCCTGGGAGGGGGACTGGCCAGGGATTCGCGCATCCTCACGGCTGATGAGAAGCGCAAGGGATGGCCCTCACCTGTTTTCCAGGAACGCTCTTTGGAGGCCTTCAGGGCCTACTATGAGTTCCTGCCCAAGGGAGAATGGACCCTGGAGTACACGGTACGTCTCAACCAGGAGGGGAACTTCCAGGTGCCTCCCACCAGGGTGGAGGCCTTGTACTTTCCGGAGATGTTCGGGGAGATGCCCAACGAGCCCTTGGAGGTGGGGCATTGAGACGCATCTGGGGGATTGTGCCTACCTCTGTGGAACTGGCGATCCTGTGGGGCCTGCTCCAGTGGCTTGTGCTTGCCAGGCCGGCCCTGGCCCTCCCATCTTTCCAGGAGGTGAGGGCCTCCTGGGTTTCATCCGATTCAATTCTTTTGGACAGGCATGGGGAGCCCATCCATGAGCTAAGGAAAGACAAGGAGCAAAGAAGGCTCGAGTGGGTGGCCATAGGCCAGGTCTCCCCGGCCCTGATCAAGGCATTGATGGCTTCAGAGGACAGGAGGTTTTTCAGCCACCCAGGGGTGGATTGGAGATCCATGGGAAGGGCCTTGCTAAGGGGCCTGACTCTTGAGGGCTTCACGGGGGCCAGCACCATAACCATGCAACTGGCAGCCCTCCTGGACAAGAGACTCCAGGCCCAAGGAGGCCGTAAGTCCCTGAAACAGAAGGCAGAACAGATCATGGCTGCCCTGCGCATGGAGAAACATTGGTCCAAGGGGGAGATCCTGGAGGCCTATCTTAATCTCGTGAGCTTCAGGGGTGAACTCCAGGGGATCGCCGCTGCCTCCAGGGGCCTCTTCGGCAAAGACCCACATGGTCTGGATCAAGCTGAGTCCCTGATCCTGGCCTGCCTGATCCGGGCACCCAATTCCCCCTTCGTGGAGCTGAGGAAGCGTGCCTCGCTCCTGGGCAGGTCCCTGGGTTGGGAGGCGGTGGAGGAGGAGTTGGATGGCAAACTGAGGCGTCTCTTCTTGGGAGGATATGTGGTGGAGCCTCGGGGGGGCGGCAGCACCCCATGTGGCAAGACTCCTTCTCAAGGGCCTGCCCAAGGGATCAAAGGCAATGAGCAGTCTGGATCCATCCATCCAACGCCATGTCACAGAGCGCCTGGGGCACCACCTGGAACTCCTCAAGCCCCAGAACGTGAACGAGGGGGCAGCCCTGGTGGTGGAGAACCGAAGCGGGGAGATCCTGGCATATGTGAGCTGCTCGGCCAAGGGGGCCAGGGGGAGCCAGGTGGATGGGATCCGAGCCAGGAGACAGGTGGGCTCTGCCCTCAAGCCCTTCCTGTACGCCCGTGCACTGGATGAGCGCATCCTGACCCCTGCCTCGCTTCTGGAGGACTCGCCCCTGGACATGGCTCTTTCAAGGGGCATCTACTCTCCCAAGAACTTCGATAACCTCTTCAGGGGCCCGGTTTCAGTCCGGGTGGCCCTGGCCTCCTCCCTGAATATTCCGGCTGTGAGGGTTCTGGGGCTCGTGGGTGATGAGGCATATCTAAGTACGCTGCGTGCCCTGGGCTTAAGCGGTCTGGAAGAGCCCGGGGATTTCTTCGGCCCTTCCCTGGCCCTGGGGAGCCTGGATGTGAGCCTCCTGGAACTGGTCAATGCGTACCGCACCCTGGCCAATGGAGGGGTTTGTGGGGAGTTGAGCCTGACCCCTGTGGGGGACTCTGGGACTGGGAGAAGACAAGTCTTTTCCCAGGAAGCCGCCTTCTTGGTCTCCGACATCCTTTCGGACCGGGAGGCCAGAAGCGCCACCTTCGGCCTTGAGAACCCGCTTTCCACACGGTTTTGGGCAGCTGTCAAGACCGGGACCAGCAAGGACATGCGTGACAACTGGTGTGTTGGGTACACTGCCTGTTACACCGTGGGGGTATGGGTGGGAAACTTCTCGGGCGAGCCCATGTGGAACGTAAGCGGGATCTCTGGGGCCGCCCCTGTTTGGGTGGAAATCATGAATCTGCTGCACTCCGAAAAGAGATGCGATATCCCCATTCCACCTTCGGGGCTGGTGAAGACAGAGGTGGCTTTTCCCAAGGACATTGAGCCTCCGAGGCAGGAATGGTTCCTGGCCGGGACCGAGCCCCATTCCAGGGAGAGCACCATGGGCCTTGGGGCATCCAGGATCGGTTACCCGCCCTGCGGGACCATCATGGCCGTGGATCCAGAGATCCCGGCAGCACAGCAAAAGGTCTTGTTCTGGGCCGAGGGGTTCCAAGAGGGTATGGGATGGAGCCTGGACGGGGAGCCCCTGCCCGGGGCGGGGAGGGGTGTTTTTTGGCCCGTGAAGGAAGGTGGGCACGTCCTGGCCCTCTTGGACAGGGACGGAAGCACCCTGGATCAGGTCTCCTTCTCGGTCAGGGGGGCCATGACATGGACAGACTCATGCTCAGATCATGGGGCCTCCAGGCTGCCATCCCCTTGATGAAGCCAAAGGCGCCTTGCCCCTGCGGCAGGAAGGCCTGCTTGGGAGCAGCCTTTCGAAGCCGAAGGAGTTGTGGCAGACTGCTCAAAGAAAAGAAATCCCCCAGAAGCCCAGGTGGTGCATGCCAGGACTTGATCTGAGGCTTAGACAGGAGATAGTGCGTGGGGTCAAGAGCATAGGGCTCGGAGCCCTTGAGGCCCAGCACGGAGAGCTACGCACCAGGATCAAGGAAGATGGGACCTCTGTAACTCAAGTGGACAAACAGGTGGAGGAAAGGCTTGTGGAAATAATCCAGAGCCTGTGTCCTGGAGACCAGATTTTTGGTGAAGAGGGAGGCCTGAATGGGGCTTCCACGAGCTCCAGGGTCTGGGTGCTGGATCCCATAGACGGAACAACCAATTATCGTTTCGGCCTGCCCATATGGGCCATCTCAGTAGCCCTTCTGGAAGATGGAGCTCCCATTTGGGGCTGTGTGTACCTGCCTGCTTTGCAATGGCTCTATACTGCCGCCCAAGGCGAAGGAGCCACTTGCAATGGCCGGATTCCACACCCCCTGGTGCGAAAGCACCTCCACGGGGAAGATATCCTGGGGATCACCTCAGAGGGAGCCAAAGACTGGGACTTCCAGGTCCCCACCAAGATCAGGGCGTTGGGAAGTGCAGCCGCACAGGCCTGCTTTGTGGCAGGGGGGGTCTATGTTGGTTATTTCGTGGAGCGTTGGCACATCTGGGATCTGGCTGCGGCGCTCCTTGTGGCCAGAGAGGCAGGAGTCAAGGTGACAGACCGAAGGGGCAAGGAATTGGATCGTTTCAGCGATCTGGGGCCTGAGAAGGGTCCCCCCATTCTTTTTTCTGTGGAGGGAGTCCACTGGGAGCTTCTCAAGAGGATCCATCCCAGACCCCACTGGAGAGGCAAGGATTACCTGGAATGATGGAGTCCCTCAGGGCTTACAGGGAATTGGTTGCCAAGGTGGATGAATTTCTGGCCTTGGTCAAAAAGCGTTACGGATCCTTAATCAGGTGTCGAAAGGGCTGCTCACACTGTTGTACGCCTGGCTTTGGAATATTTCCCGTAGAGGCATGGGCAATAAGGGAGGGTTTGAATCCCTTGCTCCAGGGGCCAGGGAAAAACTGCGTTTAAGGATTGCAAGTCAACCAGGGCAGGAGTGTGAGGCCCTATGGGAGGGTGTCTGCCTCCTCTATCCCCTGAGACCCATCCTGTGCCGAACGCATGGTTACCCTCTACTGGTGCAGGGAGAAAATGGAGAAGCAGTGGTCAAATACTGCCAGTTCAACTTTTTCCCTGAGAAGGCTTCTGAGGTGGTCATCTCAGGGGATTGCGTGCTTGACCTGGAGAAGCTGAATCGAGCCTTGGCAGCAGTGAACCTGGCGTTTTTGAAAGAGAGTAAGAGGCTTGGGCAGGGTGAACCTCCACAAAGGGTCTCGATCCTTCATTTTGTTGTAGAGTCTTGAATTTTGTCCAACACATTTGTTCTTATTGGCCAGTTTAGAACCAACAGCTTGAAGTGCTTGGGAGGCCTGGAATTATGCTGCTTTGGCCTTTGTTTGCCGGCCAACGGGCAGGCAATGCTTTCCCCAAGCGCCCAGACCTCCACTGCAAAAAAGTCATGGGGTGCGCCCCTGCATTGCCTGGAGAAAAACTTGAAGGATTGACCCTCCGGGGGGCTTGTTTTATTCTTTGTGGGTTCAAAGCCCTCTTCAGGCTGGGGTTTTGAGCTTTGCTGGCCCTTTGCTGGTAGGGTTTGCCATTTCCCGGGATTAGGATCGGTTCTGAAAACTTCAGGAAGCCTGAGATGGGCTTGAAAGCAGGTCTTTTAGGCTTACAAGTAGATCTCGATGGCTTCCACATCCGCTCTTTGCCGGTTGTAATTGATGAGGTGATTCCAACCAATGGAGATCCTTTTTGTGGATGGCCGCGTGCTGGTGGGCAACGGCTGTGTGATGGAGAGGGCAAGTGTTCTGATCGAGGGGGAAAGAATAGTCAGGGTGTGGCAGGGGGAAGGACCTTTGCCAGATGGGGTGCCAAGGGTGAAGATCCAGGGCTGTACCCTCTTACCCGGACTAATAGACGCCCATGTCCATCTTTGCCTGGATGGTAGCCCTGACCCCATGGAAGTGCTGGAGCGCACCCCAGATGCCTTGCTGGCTTTGCGAATTGCCCGTCATGCCCGCCAGACGCTTCTTGGCGGTGTCACCAGCATCAGGGATATGGGGGGCAAAAATGGAGTGGATCTGGTGGCCAGGGAGGCCATAAGAGATGGCATGATGGCCGGGCCCAGGATGCTTGCCAGCGGCAGGCCCATAGTGATGACAGGCGGGCATGGATGGCAGATGGCCAGGGAAGCCGATGGGCCTGAGGAATTGAGGAAAGCAGCCAGGGAACAGATAAAGGCTGGGGCAGATGTGATCAAGCTGATGGCCACAGGCGGAGTCATGACTCGTGGGGTGGAACCAGGCAGCGCTCAGCTCACAGAGGAGGAGATGAGGGCAGCGGTGGAGGAGGCCCACAAAGCGGGCCGCAGGACTGCTGCTCATGCCCAGGGTGCCCAGGGGATATTAAACGCCCTTAGGGCTGGCATAGACAGTATCGAACACGGGATTTTCCTGGACCAGAGGTCGCTAGATTACATGCTGGAGAAGGACATACCCCTGGTGCCAACCATCTCGGCTCTTCAATGCATAGAAGACAACGGGGTTCAGGCCGGCATCCCAGCCTTCGTGGTAGAGAAAACCAAGAGGCTGAAATCAGATTTCCTCCAAAGCATAAACATGGCCAGAGAAGCTGGTATCAGAGTGGCCATGGGCACCGATGCAGGAACTCCTTTTAATTTTCACGGTCAGAACCTAAGGGAATTGGAGCTTATGGCCAGCCTGGGAGGTTTCTCACCCGGGGAGGCCATAAGGGCCGCCACCCAGGTGGGAGCACAGGTTCTGGGTTTGGAAAAAGAGCTTGGAACCATAGAAGAGGGAAAACTCGCCGATCTGATCGTGGTGAGAGGCAACCCATTGGAGGATCTGAGCCTCTTGAGAAACAAGGGGGGAATCTTGTGGATCCTAAAGGGTGGAAAACCAGTAGTTGCAGATGGAAGAATCCAAATTGACCAGGAAGGAGGTGCTGTATGAGCGGGAAAAGGTTTTTGATTGGTCTGGGGGTTTTTCTTTTGGGTGTGGCCCTTGTCTTAGGGATGGGAGCCACGCGGGTTTCGGCCCAAGGAGAAGTCAAGGAACTAATCATTGGCATAGGGGTGGATGCAGACACCCTTCATCCCCAAGAACAGACTACTTCTCTGATCATGAACATGGCCGAGCTGATCCATGACACCCTTTTCTTCCAGACCCCTGATGCAAAGCTGGAGCCCAGACTGGCCACCGAGTTCAAGGCATCGGAGGATGGCCTGACCTACACAATCAAGCTCAGGGCAGGGGTCAAGTTTTCGGATGGCACTCCTCTTACGGCCCAGATAATGAAAGAGACAATAGACAGAACCCTGGATCCCAACAAGAGAGTGCCTCTGCGTTACTATGTGTCCATGATCGAGAGCGCCACGGTCATAGACGATCTGACTTTCCAGGTCAAGCTCAAATACCCCTTTGCACCATTTCCTTACAACCTAGCCCAGGTAATCCTGGCTCCCACTTCGCCCGAAGCCCTGAAACAGCATGGAGAAGATGTCAGGCAGAAACCAGTGGGGGCAGGCCCTTACGTGCTCAAGGAGTGGGTAAAGGGAGACCGCATAGTGATGGTGAGAAATGAGAACTACTGGGGTAAAAAGCCCACGGTGGCCCAGCTCACCTGGAAGATAGTTCCGGAGACTGCCACCCGCGAGGCCATGCTCAGAGCCGGTCAACTTCACATCTGCTACAAACCTTCACCTGCCAACGTAAATGCACTCAAAAGCGACCCTTCCATAAAAGTGGAGATGCCCTTGGACACAAGGACAATTTTCATGGGGCTCAACTGCCAAAAAGGGGTCACCACAAACAAACTGGTGCGCCAGGCCTTCAACTATGCCGTGGACAAGAAGGCCATAGTGAGCAAGATCCTCTTTGACACGGCCGTGCCCATGGAAGGGCCCGTATCCCCCATAATGTGGGGCTACCATAAGATGGACAAGCAGTATGACTACAACCCAGAGAAGGCAAAGGAGCTACTGAAGCAGGCCAACTTCGATTTCAATCGCACAGTGCAGATGCGCACTCCCCAGGGCAGGTATCTCTTCGATAAGCAGATAGCCGAGTACGTGCAGGCATCCCTCCAGGCCATAGGTGTGAAGGTGGAGCTCAGAACATATGATTGGCCTACCTATGTGGCAGGGCTCCAAAAGCCCCTAAATGAGACCGAGCTGGAGGTCTTTCTTCTGGGATGGGGGCCCTTTGTAATGGACGCTGATTATGGCCTCTACGGCCAGTTCCACACCAGCGTTAATCCCCCCAAGGGCTTGGGATCAGCCTTTTATTCAAATCCCGAGTTCGACAAGATCATGGACCAAAGCAGACAGGAATTGAATCCTGAAAAGAGAAAGGAATTATTGAAGAAGGCCTCTGAGATGGTCTGGGATGACTGCCCCTGGATCTGGCTACATACCGAGAAATTCCTCATTGCCTACAACAGCAAGATAAAAGGGCTCATCGTGACCCCCTATGAGACCTTTTATCCCACATACGTGACAATGCAATGAGAGAAGGTGGGAAGCGGCTTTCTTAAGGCCGCTTCCCTTCCTGGAATAAGCCTCCAGAGAAGATGAAGCTCGAAAAAGTGGGATCGAACCGGGAGGAGAAGAACATGAGAATTAGCAGGTGGCTGATTCTGAGCGCAACATTGGTTCTGGCCCTGGCAATCTCCATTGGTGAGTCCAAGGCCCAGATAAAGAACCTCAACATAGGCATCGGAATAGACGCAGATACCCTCAACCCCCAGGAGCAAACCACTACCCTAATCCAGAACATCTGCGATTTGATTTTCGACACCCTCTTCTTTGTAAAGCCAGACGGAAAACTGGAGCCAAGGCTGGCCACCGAATACAAGACCTCCCAAGACGGGCTTACCTGGACCATCAAGCTTAGGCAGGGAGTCAAGTTTTCAGACGGCACGCCTCTTGATGCCAAGGCGGTGAAACTCAGTTTTGACAGGGCCCTGGATCCCAAGTTGAAGGTGCCTCTTCGTTTTGCCATAACAATGGTCCAGGAATGTGTGGTGGTGGATGATCACACTGTGCAGCTCAAGCTGAAGTATCCTTTTGCTCCCCTGGATCAGACCCTGGCCATGACCCTGGTGGCACCCATTTCACCTGCGGCCATAGAGAAGTACGGGGAGGACGTCAGGCAACACCCGGTGGGAGCAGGCCCCTATGTGCTCAAGGAGTGGGTCAAAGGGGACAGGATCGTGCTTGTTCGAAATGAGTCTTACTGGGGACCCAAGCCAACGGTGGAGCAACTTACATTCAAGGTGGTGCCTGAGGTGGCCACAAGGGAAGCAATGCTCAGGGCAGGCCAGCTGGACATTTGTTACAAACCCTCGCCGGCCAATGTGGCTGCCCTGAAGTCTGATCCTGCTGTAAAGGTGGAGATGCCTCTTAGCACCAGGACCATATTCATGGCCTTGAGGGGAGATCGCCCTCTGATGAAGAACAAACTGGTGCGCCAGGCTTTTAACTACGCGGTGGACAAGAAAGCCATTGTGAAGAAGATACTATTTGATACCGCAGAGCCCATGGACGGAACAGTTTCACCCATCCTGTTCGGGTATGCCAGGATGGAACCTCAATATGACTATAATCCCGAAAAGGCCAAAGAGCTGCTCAAAAAAGCCAATTGGGACTTCAACCAGGTGGTGAAAATAGGAAGTCCTCAGGGCAGGTACCTATTTGACACTCAGATTGCAGAGGCCATCCAGGCTCAACTTCAGGCAATCGGGGTAAAAACCGAGCTCAGAGTCATGGACTGGCCCACTTACATGTCCACAGTGTACAAGCCCCTGGAACAGTCTGAGTTTGACATGGTACTTCTGGGTTGGGCCCCTGATCATGGATGCAGACATGGCTCTGTACGGGCAATTCACCACTGCTGTTTATCCTCCCAAGGGGCTTGGCTCTGCCTTCTACTCCAATCCACAATATGATGAGATAATGGAAAAGAGTCGCCTGGAGCAGGACCCTGCCAAGAGAAAAGAACTCCTTGTCCAGGCCTCCAAAATAATATGGGATGATTGTCCCTGGCTCTGGCTACACATAGAGAAGTTCGTGATAGCCTACTCGAGTAAGATCCAAGGAATGGTGGTCACCCCCACCGAGAAGTTCTATCCTCAGTATGTGAGCCTGGGGAAGTGAAAAGGGGACAATAAGGGGCTCGGGGAGAGGTCCAGTTAAGGGCCTCTCCTGAGACCCTCTGCGTGGAGCCATGTTTCAATACACCATTAGAAGACTTGTTTCCACAATACCAGTGCTCATCGGCATATCGCTATTGCTTTTTGTCATGCTCAGAGCTCTTCCGGGTGATCCTGCACTGGTTCTGGCCGGGCAGATGGCAAGCCCTGAAGACATAGAGCTCATCAGGGTGCAGCTGGGTCTGGATCAACCCATTCACGTTCAGTATGCCAAGTTCATAAGCCGTCTGGCAGTGCTGGACCTTGGACGCTCAGCTCGCACACAGAACCCTGTAATGGAAGAGATCTGGGCCAGGCTGCCCAACACCTTTCTTCTGGCCACCACAGCCATCACCCTGGCCTGTCTGCTGGGGATCCCGGCCGGTATAGTGGCTGCGGTAAAGCCCTATACCAAGCTGGACTATCTGGTGACTTCCTTCTCCCTCTTCGGAATATCCATGCCGGTTTTTTGGCTGGGCCTGATGCTGGTGGTACTCTTCTCGGTGACGCTTCATTGGCTACCGGCAGGGGGTATTGGCACCTGGAAGCATGTGGTGCTTCCTACGGTGACCCTTGCCTCCTTTGTGGTGGCCTTCATAGCCAGAATGACCAGATCCAGTATGATGGAGGTGCTCTCCCAGGACTACATAACCACAGCTCGTTCCAAAGGCCTCATGGAAAAGGTGGTCATTATTAAACACGCCCTGCGCAATGCATTGATTCCCATAATCACAGTGGTGGGGCTTCAGTTCGGTTCCCTGCTGGGAGGAGCTGTGCTCACCGAGACGGTGTTTGCTTGGCCCGGCATGGGCAGGCTCATAGTGGACTCAATACTGGCAAGAGATTATCCCATGATTCAAGGCTCCATACTGATTTTCGGGCTGCTTTATATATTGGTGAATCTCATCGTGGATCTGATCTACGCTTATGTGGATCCCAGAATCCACTATGATTGATGGGAAGTGCCTGGAAAAGGTTTCCCAGAATTGGATGGGTCAAAAGGTAAGACAAGGATGCAAGAATCTGCTCATCTGGGAAACAGTACAAGAGGTGCGGAGAGCCAGTTTCGCAAGGGATTGGCCAAGCTTTTTCGAAACCGCATGGCGGTGTTCGGGGGAGTTCTGATCCTGGGCTATTTGATCACAGCCCTGCTTGCTCCAGTGCTCTACCCGGGAAATCCTTCTGCTCCAAATCTCATGCGCTCCCTGGAGAGACCCTCCATAGAACATCCCCTGGGTACTGACGAGTTGGGAAGATCCATCCTGGGAAGGGTGATCTATGGCTCCAGGGTCTCCCTCATGATCTCCATTGGGGTGGTATGCGTGGGTTTGCTGGTGGGGGTGCCCCTGGGCCTGGTCTCGGGGTATTACGGTGGAAAGGTGGATTTCATTCTCCAGAGGATCACGGACATGTTGCTGGCATTCCCGGGGTTCCTGCTGGCCTTGGCTCTGGTGGCCATCTTGGGGGTGGGCATCAATAACACTGTGATTTCCATAGGCATCAGCATGGTGCCCATCTATATAAGGTTGGTCAGGGGCTGTGTTCTATCGGTGAGGGAGCAGGTCTATGTGGAGGCCGCAAGGGCTGTTGGCACGAGGGATCTGAAGATCCTGAAAAGGCACATTTTGCCCAATGTCATGGTTCCCATCATAGTTCAAACCAGTCTTGGAATGGGTACGGCCATACTTTTTGCCGCCGGGCTCGGGTTTCTGGGAATAGGTGTCCAACCCCCCACCCCCGAATGGGGGGCCATGCTGGGTTCGGGCAGGGGTTACATATTCAATTCACCACATGTGGCCACCTTCCCCGGAATTGCCATATTTCTGGCTGTCCTGGGCTTCAATCTGCTGGGCGACGGGCTAAGAGACGCTCTGGATCCGAGGTCCAAGATATGAGTGGGGCAGCTCTTCTATGTATTCGTGATCTCAAGGTGCAGTTTCGGGTGTACGAAGGCGTGGCAACAGCCGTGGATGGTGTGGATCTGGAGGTGAATCAGGGTGAAACAGTGGGATTGGTGGGCGAGAGCGGCTGCGGCAAGAGTGTGACGGCCTTGTCCATCTTGAGGCTGCTTCCTAGCCCCCCTGCCCAAGCAAAGGGGCTTGTGCAGTTTCAGGGAGTCAATCTCCTGGAACTCTCCCAGGATGAAATAAGAAAGATAAGAGGCGGCTCCATCTCCATGATTTTCCAGGAGCCCATGACCTCCTTGAACCCTCTTTTGACCATAGGAGAGCAGATCTCCGAGGCCATAGTGCTTCACCAAGGTCTGGATCGCAGGCAAGCCTGGCAAAGAGCCGTAGAGATGTTGAGCCGTGTACAGATTCCCTCTCCAGAGGCCAGGGCCAGGGAATACCCCCACAAGCTAAGCGGGGGAATGCGCCAGAGGGCCATGATAGCCATGGCCCTTTCCTGCCATCCTCAGTTGCTCCTGGCCGATGAGCCCACCACCGCGCTGGATGTGACCATACAGGCACAGATCATGGACCTCATGCAAAAGCTAAGAGAAGAGATGCAAGCTTCCATCTTGCTGATCACACACAACCTGGGGCTCATTGCGGAGATGGCCAAGAAGGTGGTGGTGATGTATGCAGGCAAGGTGGTGGAAGAAGCTCCTGTAAAAGAGCTCTTCCAAGAACCTCTCCATCCTTATACCCAGGGGCTCTTGGGTTCTGTGCCTCTAATGGGAAGGAAATTGAGGGAGGGTAGAAGGCAACTTCAGGAGATACCCGGTATCGTGCCGAGCATCTTTGAGATGCCCAGAGGCTGCAGGTTTCATCCCAGGTGTCCCAGGGTCATGGATATGTGCAGCAAAAAGGAGCCGCCTGAGGTACATGTGGACCCGAGTCGGAGGGTGCTCTGTTGGCTATATCATTGAGTGCTTCCCAGGATGCATTGCTGAGAGTAACGGGACTCAAGAAATATTTCCCGGTTCGCAAAGGTCTGTTTTCCCGCACCGTGGGATTGGTAAAAGCAGTGGACGGAGTCAGCTTCAGCCTGAGGGAAGGGGAATCCCTCGGGTTCGTGGGGGAGAGTGGCTGCGGTAAAACCACCGTAGGGCGTTGCCTGCTGAGGCTCATAGAGCCCACTGAAGGGGAGATTCTTTTCGAAGGAAGGGATCTCTCAGGCCTGGACAGGGAACAGATGAGGCTGGCGAGGGCCAGGTTGCAGATAATTTTTCAGGATCCTTACTCCTCCCTGAACCCCCGCATGAGTGTAGGTGAGATCATAGCCGAGCCCCTCAGGAATCATGGAAAACTCTCCAATTCGGAGATCAGGGAAAGGGTTGGCCACCTCATGGAAAGGGTGGGCCTGAGGCCAGAACAGGCCAGACGCTATCCCCATGAGTTCAGCGGAGGCCAAAGACAACGCATAGGCATAGCCAGGGCACTGGCCCTGAATCCTAGGGTCATAGTCTGTGACGAGCCAGTTTCAGCCCTGGATGTATCCATTCAAGCGCAGGTCATAAATCTCCTGGTGCAACTACAGGAAGAGATGGGGCTCTCATATCTTTTCATAGCCCACGACCTGAGCGTGGTGGAACACATAAGCGATCGAGTGGCGGTGATGTATCTGGGCAAAATCGTGGAGATGGCCTCTGACAAGGAGCTGTACCAAAACCCACAGCATCCTTACACACAGGCTCTTCTTTCCGCAGTGCCAGTTCCAGATCCCAATTTAAAGAAACGAAGAATAATCTTGGAAGGGGACGTGCCCAGTCCTCTTAACCCACCAACCGGTTGCAGGTTCCACACCCGGTGTCCAGAGGTGGTTGGTCTTTGTCGGGAGGAAGAACCCCAGT
>VSSL01000161.1_pt1 | contig 18133 bp, 17 predicted proteins | sample 4557531 | NCBI WGS metagenome assembly VSSL01 (sample SAMN10986726, study PRJNA523729) | hot springs metagenome | isolation source: hot springs | place: India:Timba, Gujarat | collected 2018-05-31 | reverse complement strand
GGTTCTCGAACCGTTTTCGGGGTAGCGCAGAGCGACACCTATGAACTGATCGACAAGATGGCGATCGGCGGCATTCTGGGTGCGGCCGTTGCGCCGGACAACTGGCCTTTGAAGGATGACGACAAGGAAATCACGGGGCATCCACGGTTCGGAGGCCAAGTGGTGAGCGCGGAAGATTACGCGGAGTGGAATACACTGATTTGGGGGGCAACCGGGGCTGGTCTGGCCTTCCTCGCTCACAAAGGGGGGCGCGTAGATCATGTGATTGTCCAGCTGCGGGTCATCGCCCAGGATGTGCGCACGGGCTACATCGTGTGGTCCAACCGGGCTGAGGTGAAGGTGATGCCCAAGACAGTTTTCGGCGAAAAGGATGGCGAGGCTCTCACTTCGGAAGCCATCCGCCATGCCGCGGGACGGCTCATGGACAACTTCGTGGCCAGCCTGACCGGTCGCGAGGTGGTACGCAGCCGAGCCGACGGTTCCCTCTACGTGACGGCCGCAGGAGGGACCCTGGCGCCGGAAAAGACCAAGTACGGAACCATCTACGTCGGCCCCCCGCCTTCGGTGACGCCCTAGCGGGCCTGGTAGGGAGAGAGTGCGATCGTTTACAATGAAAGCGGGCGCAATGGGCTGGGATCGATTGATGGAGGAAAGCATCCTACCCATGTCGCCGACCCCGCTGCCCAAGCCCGGGCATGCCCTTGTCCTGGCTCCTCACCCCGACGACGAGATTTTCGGATGCGGGGGCCTTCTGCACCTTTGGGCGCAGTCGAAGGTGCCCGTGTCCGTTCTGATTCTGACCGACGGCGCCGTGCAGGCCCCCGGTGACTCGTCGCTGTCCGTGCGCCGCGACGAGTCAAAGGCCGCCGCCTCCGTCATCGGCTACGGTACGCCCCAATTCTGGGGGCTCCCCGACCGAGGGCTGCGCTACGGGGAAGGGCTGGTCCGGGCGTCTTATGGAGGCGGTTAAGGCGTGCGGGGCGGACTGGATTCTGGCCCCGTCCCCGGCGGAACTCCATCCGGACCACCAGGTGGTGGGTTTGGCGGCGGCGGAGGCCGTCCGGCGGCTTCAAGGGGAGAGGGTTCTCGCCTTTTACGAAGTGAGCTCTCCTTTACAACCCAACGCCCTCATCGACATCTCCTCGGTGGAAGACGTCAAACATCGGGCCATGCGCTGCTTCGTTTCGCAAGAAACGGTGCAATCCTACAGTGAGCGGATCCAGGGCCTCAATCTATTTCGCGGCTACAGCCTCGGGCCCCGGTGCAGGGCTGCGGAGGCGTTTCATTGTGTGCGGGCCCAGGATCTAGTCTACGGATTGCGCTCGGTTCCTCGATGTTGGCAGGATCGGCGTGCCGCTTCTTTGGCGGCCATGGATCCTCAAGAGGTTCCCTTGGTGAGCGTTATCGTTCGCAGTATGGATCGTCCCTCACTGCCCGAGGCGTTGCAAAGCATCGCCGATCAAACCTATCCCAACATCCAGGTCGTCGTGGTGAACGCCAAGGGAGGCCGCCACAGTCCCGTTCCCGTCCGGCAGCCTCACTGGGATGTGGTTCTTGTGGACGATACGGAACCCCTAGGGCGAAGCCGCGCCGCCAACGTGGGCCTTCAACACGCTCAGGGCCGCTGGATTCTGTTTCTCGATGATGACGATCTCCTTCTTCCCGACCATGTGGACAAACTGGCGCAGGCTTTGCGAGATGATCCCTCCTATTTGGCGGCTTATGGGGGTGTGCGCGTGATCGACCGCAACGGCGTGCCTCTTTTCGACTACGACCGACCCTATCGGTTTGAAAGGCTCCTGGCCTCGAATTTTATCCCCAACATGGCCGTCCTTTTCGATCGGATGCTTGTGGAGGAGCGTGGATGTTTCTTCGACGAATCCCTCCCCGTGTTGGAAGACTGGGACTTTTGGCTTCAGGTGGCGCGCCATACGGAGTTTCTCCATGTGCCCGGCATCTCGGCGATCTACCGCTATGGCCTTGGACAGTCGGGCTTGTCCCAAGGTCGTCAGGAAAGTCTTTACCGACGGCACCGGGAAGCCCTCATGGAAAAGTGGTTTCGTCGGCTGGGCTTGGAAGCTCTGGACCATGCGTTGGAAGTCCTGTCGAGGGAAACCGACCAGACACGAGTGGAGCTGGAAGGCGTTCGGCAAAAACTCGAAGAAACCCTAAAGGAGAGAACGGCGGCGGAAGCTCGATACGAGGAGGCTCTGGCTCATCTGGCTCAGGAACGGCGGGAAAAGCTCGAACGGGAGGCGATCATCGGCAACTTGGAGTCCCTTGCCGAATCTGTTCGCCGGGAACTCGAGTCGGTGCGGCAAGGTTACGAGGAACTGGAGGCTCGGCTTCGTGTGATGGAATCTTCACGGGTTTGGAAGGCGACCTATCCGGTGCGGTACTGTATCGCCAGGCTGAGGAAAGCGTTTGGGTTTTTCTGAAACCGGCATAAGCCGACAGGGGGCCGTTTCGAGGCTCGAGAACGGTTTCAAAGGCCGGCGATGGGGTGAGAGGCGCCGTCGGTCTCATGCTCTTCTGCTGTCCCGGAGCCGAGGGGATGGCTCATGTGAGCTTCGGAAGTCGTGTTTCGTCCATCTCCAGAGAGCCACATCGCCTGAGAGGGGATCACGAATTCGGCAAAAATACATCCCGGGGGCCAGCCGGTCCCAAATGGGGCGAGGCAGGCGCAGAACACGTTCGGTGATGGGAGCTTGGGCGAAAGGGACAAAAAGCGAAGTGACGCCGAATTCCAAATAAAGGGGGCTTTCGAGCCCTTGCGGGGGTACGGTGAAAACAGGGGGCTCCGAAATCAGGCCAAGATCGACGGGAGGCGGGGTGGCAGGGAGAAGAGCGTCCACAGGGGGTGCACAGAGGACAGGGAGTTCCGGGAGAGAGGTTCCGTAGTATTTTTCAAAAAACACCCTCTGGGATAGACTCATGAGACGCCTTTTGTGTCCCTCGTCAACGGGGGACTGATTCCAATAGTGGACGGCTTCGGCCCGGGGCTCACAAAGCACCGGCAGCCCCGAGAGCACAGCGCGGGCGCAAAGGTCCGTGTCCTCGTAATACAAGAAAAAACTCTCATCCAGAATCCCACCGTCGGCACGAGCGAGGGCATCCCGGTCGATGAGAAGAAGCGCGCCGGAGAGAAAGATTTCCGCGAAAGGCGTTGTCGCCGCCCAAAAAGCGTCGTGGCGCAGGCACCAATATTGGCGAAGAATCCGGGCATCGAGGGGATGAACGCTTGCCCATCGCCCTGCCGCTTCCCACCACAGACATCCACCGGTGGCGGGAGGGAGCCGAAAGGTGCGCTCCTCATCCCAGTAAAATCGTGGTCCCACCAGGGCGGCCCGATGGGTTACGGCGGTATCGTAAAGCCGTCGTAGGCAGTCGGCGGCCGGGAGCACGTCCGGGTTGATAAGGGCCACATAACGACTGCTGGCCAGCCTCACCCCTTGATTTACCGCGGCCGCAAAACCCACGTTGTCCTGATTGGCCACATAACGCGCAAACGCCCGCAGATCGACTTTGCCCGCAGCGCATTCCTCGGGGCTGTTATCGATGACGATCACCTCACGAACGGCCGGGTCGCCCTTTAGGAGCGGCGCCAACCGCCGCACGAGGGACCACGTTCGGTAATTGACGACAACGGCTGTCACGCTCATTGCGGTTCTCCAACGGGAGCTTTCCGTGCGCGGACGAGAAATGCCTCCGTGAGCAGACTTTGTTCCGAGATTGGAATAGATCCCACGTTCCGAAGGCTTTCGAGGAAGACGCAGCCCTGCGGGGTTGGCGGGGGTTGTCGCCTTTGGAAATGTTCCACAATAAAACCGGCATCTTCCAGAGCGGTACGCAAGGACGTTTCCGTAAACCAACGCAGATGACCTCGGTTGAGCAAACCGGCAGGAAGGTAGTCCAGGACGCCTTGAAGGAGCCCGCGCACGACGGTCCAGTGGCCCATGTTGGGAACGCTTACCACGAGAGTGCCGCCGGGGCGGAGCAGTGCGTGCATTTTTTTCAATGCTTCCCAGGGATCTGAAAGGTGCTCCAAAACATCACCGCAGTTAATGAGGTCAAACGGGCCAGGAATCGCCAGGCTTTCAAAAGCGCCGACGTATACGGCGTCATAGACAAGCCGGGCGGCGTCCGCCTTCCGCGGATCAGGTTCGACACCCACAAGAAAAACAAAGGGACGGACTTTTTTAAGGGTCTTGCCGTAGAGGCCGAAGGAACACCCCACGTCCAGGATCCGGAGTGCTTCCTCAGGGACCATGGCCGCCAAATCTTCGCGAAAATGCTGGTCTAAGGGGAGGAACGTATGGAAAAAGGCCCGAGGTTCCACAAAGCCCCCACGGTCGGCTAAGAGACGGGCCGCCGTTTCGACGGAGACGGCCGAAGGGTTGGGAAACTCTTGATGGACTCGGGAGATGGGAACGAGAAAACATCGAGGATCCAACCTCGGGACCGGGAGAACGCTCCGATGCAGACATGACGCGAGATCGTGCGCCGCTTCCTCGTAGGTGAGCAGATCCTGGTAGGGATAAGGCAAGATGACCCGTTGTGCCTCCACATCGCTGGTTAGGTACACGGGAGCGTAGGGAGATGGGAACACTGCGGAGTCTAGGAGCCTCCGTAGGCCGAAAGGGTTAAGAAGCAGGGAAGGATCCGTCACCCATAGGATTTGCGCCGACAAGGTGCGTTGGAGGATTTCGTTGAGCCGGTCCCGTGGGTCGTACAAGATAAGCTGCGCCGAGGCGGCCCACCGGGTGAGAACCCGATGACTGTGATCGAGACAAAAACGGATAGCGAATGCCTCATCGCTCCCGTGTGTGAGGTCGGCGTGAGGCCACCATAGGGAGAACGCATGGGTCATGGGCTCGGGGTCTCTTTCCTGTAGAGGCGGTAGGCCGGTGTTCGGGTGGTCATTACCGAAAAGCCCGCGATATCTTCCCGTGCTACCTCCAACACGGTCTCAGCTCCCCACACATGGCAGCCGTTACACAAAGGGAGATTGTCAAGGGCGTGTTCCACATGATGCCGCCGATAAAGCCCCAGGATCGGGCTTGTTCGAAAGAGGTGAAGCAGGGGCTCGTCCCGCACCGAGCCGGCAGGCACCTCGAGATGAATGTCCTCGCAGCACAGTCCTAAGCGACCGTCCCAAGCGACGACGCACTGACGCCACAATAAAGGACAGGGTCTGAATGGAGGCGCTTCATGGGGCCTCCAAAGCGTCCTCTCGCCGATAGGGCGAAAAGTCGACAAGGTGACGGCGTCGGCAACCGAAATCCAGTGTGCGACAAAATCTTCTCCCTGGCGCACAATGTGGGGGTACAAGACCATGTTGAAATATAAAGCCGGAGAGGTCGACCCCCTCTCGTCTTTGCGTTTGATGAGGTGTCGCACATTGTATTCGATCAGTTCCAGCCGAGCATTTCGGCGCACGGCGTCGTGCGTTCGTGGGTCCACACCGTCGATGCTGAGCGCGAGGAAATCCACCCGGAGATCCAGAAGCCTTTCCGTCCATGTCGCATCCAACAGCATGCCGTTGGTCATGAAGCCCACGCGGAGATGGGGAAGGGATTTGGCTGCCGCCAAAAGATCCCCGAGAAACGGATAAAGAAGAGGCTCTCCGGCGCCGTGGGTGAGAAGCGTGACCGGCCTCGGCCAGTGCGCCATGTCGTCGAGGACGCTGCGCCAGACCGAAGGGTCCATAGACCCCAAGGGACGTCGCCTCTGTGCCGTATCGCCGTGGAAGTGGCAATGGCGGCAGCGAAGGTTACAAAGGTTGGTCACCTCAAGGATGACTTCTTCAGGAAATTCGGGTGAAAGCCTTTGGGTGTCGTTCATCGGACGCGCTTGAGATAGCCTTTGGGATTAAAAGTCAGGCCGAAGCGTTCCATGTCCGGATCGGCGATGAAGCGGTCTTCCTCCTGAAGAAAAGCCTGCACGGCTTCCATAGGTCCCGGACCGAAATCTTCCAGCACGGGATGACCATTGATGTTGGTATCCTCAACAATGAGATAATGGCCCACAGAAACCATGGGGCCGTAAAGGCGCAGCTCCTTAAGGACGTGATCGCGACGGTGGTCCGAATCCAAGAGCACCATGACCGAGGAAGCGTTGGCGGCCAGTTCCCGGACAACTTTCAGGACATCGGGTGAAGTGGAATCCCCAAGGAGATAGCGAATGCGTGGATGCTGGGGTCGAGCGGCGTAGGGTCGAATGTCGACCGAGACCACGCAGCCGTGCCCTAGGAGTTCGCACACACCGGCCAGGAACAAGGCACTACCCCCGTAAGCGGTGCCGCATTCGACGATGAGGCCTGGACGGGAAGAATAAACGATTTCCTGGTAGATCCAAAGATCCAACGGGCACTTGAGTGTCGGGACGCCTAGCCAGGTGCATTGGTGCCACGGGCCCGGCGCTTCGGGTCGGCCGTAAAAGAGGCGTGCGAATCCATTGCCTGCAAGACGACGCCAGAACTTTGTCCAAGGTCCATGTTCCAAAAGACGCCAGATCGCGAACCGATGGGGATTCATGATTTCCGTGCCACATCACCCTTCATCGAAAGGTCCTCGCCCAATTGGTTGCGGCTTTTCCTTCTCGGATGCGCGACGCTTCTGCGAGCGCCGCAGAGGCGAACGAGAAGTTGCAGATGAGGTATTAGTTAGAGAGCCGCCGACGGCTCATCGGCCGTCTCCACATGCCACCGGCGCCGGAAGACGACTCGACCGATGGTTTTTCCGCCCAACACCTGAACCGGGTAGAGGTGTTTGGCCTCATACCACAAAAGTCCTCCCTTGTCAGCGACCGCAGCGGTGAGCCGGTAGGTTCCGGGACGCACGGGGAGCGCTCCGATGTGAAGTCGGACCCGAAGCAGCTGACCGGCATCGTATGGACCCGGGAGCACGTGATCGTGGTGGGTCACGGCACCGGCCACAATGGCCCCGTCTGGCTCGACAAAAGCGAATCCGAATTGGGGACGCGCGCCATCCTTGAGGACGAGGACGTCCATGACCAAAACGAGGTCCTCCAGCGCATGAAGCTGCATGACGGGGTTGCCTTGTGCGTTTTCGACCCACAGACTACGGATAAGGCAGTCTTTGGCGGTTTCCGAGACTGCTGCGGACCCCTCCATGAACGGATCATCCGGCGGATTCGACGTCAGGGCGCGGGTTCTGCAGTGTTCTTCGTAGGCTGCGAGAACCTCCTGAACATCACCGAAGCGTTTGATCTTGCCCCGGTGAAGCCACAGCACCTGATGACATAACTCTTGAATATGATACATAGAATGACTGCAGAAAACGAGCGTCTTTCCGGAGGTCCGAAATTGCAGCATACGTTCGACGCACTTGCGCTGAAAGGCGACGTCCCCTACCGCCAAGGCCTCGTCGATCACGAGAATGTCCGGCTGCACGCTGACGGCGATGGAGAAGGCCAACCGCACCACCATGCCTGATGAATAAGTTCGCACAGGACGATCGATGAAATCGTCGAGTTCGGAAAACCCGATGATGGATGGCTCGAGGCGGCGGATGTCGGCCGGAGAAAGACCGAGGAGCGTTGCATTAAGGTATATGTTCTGCCGACCGGTAAAATCCGGGTGGAATCCTGCGCCTAGTTCCAAAAGAGCCGTTACGCGTCCGGAGGTTCGGACAAAGCCCCGCGATGGGCTCAAGGTGCCCACGAGGAGCTTCAGAAGGGTGGATTTGCCCGCGCCGTTGTCGCCGATAATGCCTAAAGAAGTCCCCGTCAGAACGGTAAAACTCACCTCGTCCAAAGCCGTAAACAGGCGATGCCGGGGGCGCCGCACAACGGCTTCCCAGAGGCGATGCCATGGGCGATCGTAAAAGCGGTAATCTTTCCCTAGCCCGTGAACTTCAATCCGAATCATCGACGATCATCCGGGTCCGGGATGACAGCCGAGCCCTCTCATCGCATGGGCCCGAAAGCCGCTCTCTGACGTTAAAGCACATCGGCGAATGCCCGCTTTGATCGATGAAAAAACCACGAACCGATCGTATAGCTGGCGAAAGCAAAAACGGCAAGGATGATCAAAGGCCTCCAAGGAAAGACAAGTCCGAGGAGACAGGCGCGGTACGCATCCACCAAGGGCGTCAAAGGATTGAGAGACAGCCAGAACCTCAGCCCTTCGGGGAGGTACGAGGCGGGATAAAGAACGGGTGTGGCATAGAACCAGACGTTTAAGAGAATTCGCAGAGCTTCTTGGAGGTCACGGATGAAGACGACCAAAGCGGCTAAGAAGTAACATAAGCCGAGCGTAAAAACCAACTGGAGCCCGAGGAGAACGGGAAGGAGGAGCCAGGAGGGCGCAAGCTTGCCGATCCAAGCGAGATAAAAAATCAAGAGAAGGAGACCTATGCCGTTGATGATATGGGCGACTATAACGGAGGACACGGGCAAGAGTTCGCAGGGAAAGAGGACTTTGGTGACGAGGACGCTGTTGCGCACCAGGCTGGAAGAAGCGCGCTCCAGCGCGTCGGAAACCATAAGCCATGGGAAGAAGGCGGTGAGGAAAAACACCGCAAACGACGTCGCTCCCGATTCATCGGCCGTTAGGCGCACCCGGAAGACATGCTGGAAAAGAAAAGTAAAAATGATTATTTGGGCCACAGGGTGAATGAGGGACCAAAGCCACCCTGCAGTCGATGCGGCGTAACGCCCGGAGATTTCATGGGCGACGAAGCCGACAAGAAGGTGACGGTGCGTGAAAGCTACCGGGAGATGGCGGAAAGAAAGGCTCACAAGCTTGCAAAGGACGTTAAGGGATCAGCAGATAAAAGAGCGGCGGAAAGGAAGAGGGTCCCCTCCGCCGCCAAATGGAATGCCTAAACCTGGCCTAGGCCGTTAATACGGTGTCACCTCCAAGCCAGAATCGGTGTACCAGTTGCTCCATGCCGGATCAACGCCCTGGACGAAAGCATTGGGAACGTCGATACCCGGCTTGAAGTCAAAGAAGCTGTAACGGTTCAGATCGCCGCCTTCCCAAGCCGTCTGGAGGGAAAACATACCCTGCGGCCCCACGTTGATGACGAAGGGGATGACAGGAGCGTAGCGTTCCCTGACGATGGGGTTGCCGGCGACGCGTCCGGCCTGCCGATCGTAAATTGCCGTGACAGGGTTAAAGGAGTAACGGATCCACCCTTCGGGGAACGGGATAATGTTCGGCAGGGCCTCCAGCCAGAAAATCTCCGTACACATGCTGGCTACAGGAGCAGGAGAGAAGACCGAAAACTTCTCGGTGGTATCGAAGATCTTTGCCCCGGCGGTGGTGCAGGACCGAGCCTTGTCGTCGGCGGGGCTGTTGAGGTCTGTTCCGATATCCCACCAGAAGCCTTGCTTGTCCGTAATGCCGCTGATCTTCGTGGGGAAGGTGAAGAAATGGAAGGTGTGCCCTTTGGTGGCATTGTTGTAGTAAGGAAGGCGCACAGTCTTCTTGGCCAACAAGTCCTCAAGGCGCACCAGACCAATGGACGTTTCGCCAACGATCTTGCCTTTTGGATCCTCATATATGCCGGCAAAAACGGTCTCAACCCCAGCGTCGATCCACACCTTGTTTTGGTAATTCATGACAGCCACGGGCTTCAAGGCGAGGGAGGATCCTGTCCCGGCCCATGCTACGTCCGCGTAACCCGTGAGGACGTTCCTGGGGTAAACAGAAGGGGACAGGGGAGCACCGTTCACGCCGCCCGCCAAGCCATGGTACCAGCTGAAAATCGCGGACTTAGCCACAAGGCTCGGGCCGCTGGGCGTGGGGTTCGTTGCTGCATTGATCACATAGACGTAGCCCAAAAAGCCGTTGTCGCTGGCATCGCTAGTAGCCGCCAGCTCTTTATAGAGGGGCTTAGTGGCCGAGGCGAACGTCCCAATTTCCACAAGGCAGCTGTCGTCCGTACTTTCCATGACGACTTTGCCCAGGGCCGGATCATACTTCAAAGTTCCCGTCCAGACGTCTGCAGGCGAGAGGTACAGCAAGAAGTCCAACAATTCCTGGCTGTTTTTCCAACTGCGGACGACCAGTTTGGCAACGGTTGAGTACATTTCGCTCGTGTTGATGACGGTCAACTTGGTTTGCCAGCCGCCGTCGAGAGCCACGTAGAGGGGATAGATCAAGGCGTCACCGGTGTTGTTCGCGTTGATGTTCATTGCCATTGCCGGCGTCGCCAGAAAAAGCGCGGCCAGCAGCACCATAAAACCCTTAGCGAATCTTTGCATCTCTTACCTCCTCGTGCTGTTCTCAGGTAACTCCCCTATGACATCGACCACGTGCACAGCTCAACACATCCTTTCATGCTCAAAACCCGTAGCCCCCTACCACCTCCTTTCAATCATCGACACCTTTTTACAGACACACCCCATGACGGCAGCCAACTCACACCCCCGGAAAGGCCAGGGGATCTCGAATAAGATGGTACCATCGCCCGTTGACTTTCACCCATCGATCCTTCATCCCGATCCGGAGGGATTCACCGGAGGGAGAAACTTTGTGCATCCACATAGGAACTTCCACAAAAAAAGAAGTCCGGAGCATCGGGTCGAGAATCTCCACTGCCGTGACCTTTCCCTTGGCGACAATTTCCACGTAGTGGGCGTACCGGTCCCGGTCGACCACAAAGCGGAAGTGCGGAGCTTCCATGTTCAGGCACGCATCCACATCCCCTCGGGCGAATGCGCCCCAATAGCTTTCAAACGCGTTGGCCAATTCCGGCTCGGCCAAGCGACCGTCGCTTTTTCCCCACGGTGAACTCGCACCAAGGAAGACGACGATTCCGACGGGAACGCGGCTGAGGCAAGAAGGAGCAAAGCAATCCCTTCGATGAGCGCATGTGCCCACCGCCCTTTGAGCACCGAGCCTTTATGAGCCATGAGAAAACTCCCCCGTCACGTGATATGTTTCAACAAGACGACGGAAAGCTTGCTCGGCGATCCTCTGGCGCACAAGACCCACGAGAGTCTTGCGAATCGGTTCTTTTAACGATTCCAAAGAAACCAGCGCCTCCTCGGGTATTAAATTTTTTGTTCCTAAGGCGTCGGGCCTCGCCACAAAGTCCTCGAAATGGGCTCTATAATACGATTCGATGACAACAGGGTCAAGGGCATAATCGTCGAGTACTTGGTTCAGGTATGCCTCAGCAAGGACGATCTGGACATGCACGGGAGCCAAGGGCCGGAAAGAATCCGGCACCTGAAGCCCTCGTCGGTGCGCTTCCTTGGCAAAGAGAAGCGTCCGAACGGCATATTCTCGAAAGGCCTCGGGAGTGGTCTCGAACGCCATGTGTTCTTCCATAAATCGAGTGAGATCTTCTACGTCTTGCCGAGTCACAATAAAACCGTGATCACCCTTCGCGATGATAAGGGAGCCGTTGTCTGAAGACGTTTCGGCAAGAACCGTGGCCGCCATCGCAGCGATGAAAAGGCTTAACGCGGTAATCATTAGCCCTGAGCGAGGATTTATCCGTGATTGCCTCAACGCGAGCGTCCCTCCCTCCACGTTTAATCAATCAAGCCTTGGTGCAGCAAGAGATATGCCGGGGCGTGAGAAGGGGGGCATCAGCGCCCCGGGATTGCAGCACGACGCTTGTGAATGGATTTCATTGGGAAATCCGCTTCCCTCCCAAAATGGTTCAATCGGACCAGCGTTGATCCGTTCAAGCCAGGCGAAGCTTTTCATCCGCTCGCCGATCACGGTTCTCCTAAAAGTGATCGGATCTTGTCAAGTAAAATCGCGACGCGCCGGTCCTGGGGATAGCGGCGCTGAAGCGCCTCTGCAATGGCAAGGGCCTCTCGTGCCGCTCCCGAGGAGGCGAGGAGGGTGGCTTTTTGAAACAATGCACCTTGGTCTTCGGCATTCCGCTCTAAGGCGAGATTCACGGCATGCAAAGCGGCATCGTTGTCGCCTAGGGCTTGATAGACGACGGATAAGAAGTGAGGAAGTCGGACGCTTTTAGGGCTATGCGCCATGGCTTCTTGAAGAATGCCGAGGGCTCGATAAGCATCGCCTTTCTGGAAATGCGCGGAGGCGAGGGCCAACGCGGCATCTTCCATGGCGGGATTTAGGATCCACGCCGCTTCGTAGCCCATTTGAGCCTCAGAAGACCGTCCCATCCGATGCAAGGCCAAACCCCAATTGTAATGAAAACCCGCCTTGGCGGGATCCAGAAGGATGGCCGTCCTGAAGGCCTGTGCTGCCGAATCCCATTGTCCCCGGCGTACGTGTAGAAGGCCAAGGTTGAAATAAACGTTGGGCCGAAGGGGGTTCAGGGCTCGGGCCTGGAAAAGGAAGAATTCGGCTTCGTCCTCTCGCCCAGCGTCCAGCAGGAGACGGCCGAGATTGTTGGCAGGACGATAATGAGAAGGATTGTGTTCCAGAGCCTCCCGCCAGAGGCGAATCGGATCGTTCCAAACCTGGTTTCTGTGCACGGTCGCTGCGAGCAGGAAACAGAGAACAGCCACCGACAGGGCAAGGGCGAGCCGACGGTGGGCGAGCCACAGCCGTTCAATACTGCAGGCGAACACCCATCCGTAACCCAAAGCCGCCAAATACAATCGATGTTCCACCAGAACGTCTTTAATAGGAAAAATAGAGGATTCCAGGCTCAGCGTGGACAAGAACCAGAAAAACCCCAAGGACAATAGAGGGGAATGGCTTCGTTGAGACCAGGCGCCCACCGCAAGGATCAGAAGACCTAAGGCACCCAGCGGGGTCCACCCTTCAAAGAAAGAGTGGACGAGAGGATAACCGTGATCCACCGATTGGCGAAAGGGTGCGACCAACATGAGCAGATAGAGGCAAAGGACGCGAAGCTGGGTCCAAAGGTAGGATGTTCTTGACACTAAAGAGGTTTCTCGGGTTACACGATCCACGTCGTTCAGCACGTCGGCCAAAGACCAGGATCCCCCGGAAAGGCCAAGGTTCCAGAAAACGGCGACAAAGAGTATAAGGGCGGGGAGGACAAGCCGCCGGGAGGCGATGCGCAAGAAGGGGGAGGCGTTCTTCAAAACAAGCCACTCCATGACGAAAATGGTCACAGGGAGGGTCAAGGCGTTTTGCTTGCAGAGAAACGAAGCTAAGCCGAGGGCGCACGAGGCGAAGGCGTAGCCCGAGCGGGTCGTTTTCCGAAACCGAAGGTAACAAAGCAGCGCCCCCAAATAGAAAAAGGCGCTCATGGACGTGTATCGTTGGACGATATAGGTCACCGCCTGGGTCTGGACTGGATGGACGGCGAAAAGGGCCGCGCTCCAGAAAGCCGCACGTTCTGGGTTGGGCTTCCAGCCTTCATGGTTGGAGAGGTTTTGGGCGCGTCGAAAGAGAGCGAGTGACAAGGCATAGGCCATTAAGACATTGAGGGCGTGAACGACCATGTTGACGACGTGATACGGCAAAACGCGCTTTTCGTGAAAATGCCATTGGAGGGCAAATGTGAAATCCACGAGGGCCCGGGGACGGTTCCACCATGAAGAATGGAGAAAACGCTCCAAATCTTGGATGTCGTGGTTTTGCACAATGGCATGAAAATCATCAAAGACAAAAGGCACGGTGAGGCTGTTGGCATAGCCGGCAACCACCAGAAAGACGAGCAGGGATGCCGAGGCACAGGGGATGCGCCACGGTTGGAAACAAACGGTTAACAGGGATTGAAAGGGCATGCCTTTACTGTGCATGGCTGCTCAGTCTCAGGGGACAGGTTTAGTCTGCAGACGCACGCCGAGTCCGTCCGAGCGACTCAAGCACGGGCTTTGCCGCTTGTCAAGGAACCTGCGGGAATGGTAACAGAGGTAGGGCTGAACAATGTGGACCATGGGCGAGAGAGGGTTGGGGGCAATGCGGTATAGGTGGGCGTATTGGCTGAATATTGCATGGGGTATTGGACTGCTGCTCACTACCCCGTGGGCCTGGGCGCAAACGCCGGAACAGGCGCCTTTTGTGGTCAAGAGACTCTTTGTGCCTGGCGGCGAAACCGCCCCGGCGGCCCCGGGGGCGCAAACGCCCATCGGGGAAGGCCGCATTGTACTCACAGGCGTCATGATGCTTCCGGACGGCAAAAGAGCGCTCCTCGAAATGAAGAGAGACCCCGGACCGGGAAAAGATGGCCCCTCCAGAGCCTGGTGGCGGGAAGGGGAAACCGTCGGGGGTTATGTCCTTGAAACCATTGAGTCTGCGGCGGTTGTTTTGGCGGCGAATCAACAAAAGGTTCGTATCCCTCTTTATGGCACCGCCAAAGACAGGCCGCAGCCGACGATGACATCTTCGGTCATGAAGCGGGACGCTTCCAAGGCGGGCCAGCCAGCCGCTGGCAAAAATGTTACCCCAGGCCAACAAGGTTCCTCGGCGGGTGGCGCAACAGGATCCAAGAGCGGAGCCAACCCGGGGGTAAGCTCTTCTCCGGCACCCGCTGAGCAAACCATGGAGGGTTTGCACCAAAGTGGGTCCGCCCCTCAGCCGGGTGCCCCTCAGGGCACCGAGGGGGCCCCTTCTGCTGGCAATCCGTTTCTTGAAGCCTTGAGAAAGGCTCGAGAAGCCCAAGGGGAATCCCCAGAGCCTCTTCCGGCCGGTGCCCCGACGGTTCCGAACCGCTAGGTGGAATGGGGTGACCATGAGGGGACAAGACGTCCTCGTGGATTTCATCACCGTCCATTTCCGGACCGTCCCAGCGCTGTGCAACCTTATGAGATCCTTGGATCTTCACGAAAGGGCTTTCCACGCATACGGCGTCCATGTGGCCAACAACGGGGCACCCGAACCGCTCCTGAATTCCTGGGCGCGACAAGGTCGGATCCATCTGCACCAAAACGAGATGAACCAAGGGTTTGCTCGAGCGGTGAACCGCGTCATGAACGCGACGCATGCTCCATACATCATGCTGATGAATCCGGACACATGGCTTGTCTCACCCATTATGGAAAGGATGTGTGCCTTTATGGAAGCGCATCGGCGGGTGGGGATCATCGGGCCAAGGATTCTCAATGAAGACGGATCATTACAAGGTTCGGCCCGTGCCTTCCCCGATTTTTCCACTGCTTTTTTCGGAAGAAGCTCGCTTTGGACGCGCCTCGCCCCCGACAATCGATTGTCGCGCCGCAATGTTTTGGACAGGCGCTTGTGCGACGGGGGGTCATTTTCTCCGGTGGATTGGGTGTCGGGCGCCTGCATGTTCGTTCGGCGCGATGCCGTCCGAGACGTGGGTGGATTGGACGAAAGGTTCTTCCTTTATTGGGAAGATGCCGATTGGTGTCGTCGGATGTGGTCCCATGGCTGGCAGGTGGTCTACTGGCCGGAGGTTGCTGTCGTCCATGTGGGCGGGGTGAGCAGCTCACAGGATTCCTTTGGATCCCTCCTCGCTTTCCACCGAAGTGCTCTGCGTTATCACCTCAAACACCGCTCGCGAAAGTGGGCCTGGAGCGATGGGCTTGTAGGATGTTTTCTCGGGTTGCGTCTCTTGGGGCTTATGGGAGCTCGTGTGTTTCGCACCGCGCTCCGCCTCCCTGCCGGCACGGCGCTTTCAGGAAAGAGGGTAACCCTATGAAGGTGTTGGTGACTGGAGGGGCCGGTTTCATCGGCTCCCATCTTGTGGATCATCTCATGAGTCGGGGCGAAGAGGTTTGGGTGGTTGACGACCTTTCGACGGGGAATCTCAAAAATATAGCGCACCATCTGCACAATCCGCGTTTCCATTTCCATCTGGGAACCATCCTCGATGAAACCCTTCTAGACGACCTCATGCGTCAATGTGATGAGGTATTTCACTTGGCGGCGGCTGTCGGTGTCAAGCTCATCATGAATCGTCCCGTAGAGACTCTGGAGACGAATGTGCGTGGCACCGAGGTTGTCTTGCGGTGTGCCAATCGGCACAAGAAAAAGGTCCTCCTCACCTCGACCTCCGAGGTTTACGGCAAAGCTATGGACGACAACGGGGGAGCCCCGCTTCGGGAAGATGCGGACCGATTGGTTGGCCCCACGACAAAAAGGCGCTGGTCCTATGCGTGTTCCAAGGCCTTGGATGAGTTTCTGGCTCTAGCCTATTACGAAGAGAAAAAACTACCAGTGGTTGTTGTGAGACTTTTCAACACTGTAGGACCTCGCCAAATCGGCCAGTATGGGATGGTCATTCCCAATTTCGTTCAAAAAGCTCTCCTCAATAAACCCATCATCGTGTATGGAGATGGGAAACAATCGCGATCGTTTCTCCATGTTTCCGATGCCGTGGAGGCGCTCGATCGTTTGATGAGGGTGCCTGAGGCGGAGGGGCAAGTCGTCAATGTGGGCAATCCGCACGAGGTGACCATCGGGGAGCTTGCGGCACTTGTGAAAGAGATGACCAAGAGCACTTCGCCCATCGAGTTTTTGCCTTACGAAAAAGCCTTCGGCCCCGGTTTTGAAGATATGCGGCGCCGGTGTCCGGATATTGGGAAATTGAAACATCTGACAGGATTTGAGCCTACCGTGGATCTGCGTTCCACCGTGGCGAGCGTGATCGAATATTACCAAAAGTGAAAAGGTGGAATCGGCTCATGACATGGACACATTTTGTGTCTTACGGGGCGTTGGCTTTCATTGGAAGCTTCGGGCTTGCCGTAAGTTCCATGCCCTGGGTGCGCCGGTGGGCTGTGCGGCTTAAGATGGTGGCCAAGCCCCGTGAGGACCGCTGGCACCCTAACCCCACGCCTCTCATGGGGGGGGCGGCCATCGGCATGGCCGTGTGGGCCGTCTTCCTCGGTGCTTGGGCTCTGGGACTGATTGAAAAGGATCTCGGGAAGATTTTCGGATTGATGAGCCTGACGTTCCTCCTCGGTCTTGTAGGAATGGCCGATGATAAGAAGCCCCTGGCTCCGCAAACCAAACTCCTTGTGCAGATCGTTTTGGCGTCTCTCGTCGTCTTTCTTGGGTACGAAATCCAATGGTTTGTTTCTAAGACCGCCAACCGTTTCTGGAGTATTCTATGGGTGGTTGCTATTACCAATGCCTTTAATTTACTGGACAACATGGATGGCCTCAGTGCAGGGGTAGCAGCCATCGCCTGTGTTTTCCTGATGTTAGTGGAGGCGCTCTCCGGCCGCCCGTTGCAACCTATCCACCTCGTTTTAATGGGGCTGCTCGGGGCCTTGTTGGGTTTCTTGATCTACAATTTTCATCCGGCCTCCATTTTTATGGGAGATTGTGGGAGTCTTCCCGTGGGGTTTTTCCTCGCAGCCGCCACCACCCAAAGCCACATGGCCCAGCAGGGGCCTTTGGTGCCCATCCTTGCGGTTCCCGTGTTCATCTTTTGTCTTCCCCTCTTCGACATGGGGTTTGTTTCCGTGATGCGGACTTTGTTCGGTCGGTCCATCAGCACTGGAGGAAGGGACCACACATCCCACCGTTTGGTCGCCATAGGCCTCTCGGAAAGGAACGCGGTTCTCTTCCTCTATGGGTTTTCGGCCATCGGGGGCGTTCTGGCTCTTCTCATGGCACTCCAACCCATAGGCACGCTCCCCGGGGTGTTCGTGTTCGTCCTTTTGAGTCTTTTTCTCGCTGTCCACTTAGCGCACGTGCGCACCTACGGTCCCGGGGAAAAGAGCATATTGGAGCGGAGCGACACGCTTACGGTGCTGTGGATTCAATGGACGTACAAGAAAAGAGTCTTCGAGGTTGTCCTCGATGTGTTTATGATCGCTTTTGTTTATTGGCTATCGTACGTGCTGCGCTACGAAAAAGGGGGATACGAATCGGTTTTTTCCTACTTTTTGAAGTCCTTGCCCCTGAGCGTGGCCTGTTGCCTGGGAGCCAACCTGGTGATGGGAATCTACCGCGGCGTGTGGCGCTTGACCGCGACGGCCGACCTCGTTTTTCACGTCGCGGCGGCGAGTCTCGGTGTGGGCCTGACCGTTGTCAGTCTGGTGTTCCTTTATGACTTTCAAGGATTTTCGAGGAGTATCTTCGGAATTTTTTGGGCCTTGTGGGTGGTCGCCCTTGCAGGATCGCGCGTGGCTTTTTGTTTTATGGCTGAGATGCTTAAAAGACTATCCCATCGAAATGGTCGCCGTGTGGCCATTTATGGTGCCGATGAAAGAGGAAGCATGATTCTCCACCGTGTACTCAACGGTGCGGAGGAAAACTTGTGCCCCGTCGGATTCATTG
>VSSL01000160.1_pt1 | contig 18157 bp, 17 predicted proteins | sample 4557531 | NCBI WGS metagenome assembly VSSL01 (sample SAMN10986726, study PRJNA523729) | hot springs metagenome | isolation source: hot springs | place: India:Timba, Gujarat | collected 2018-05-31 | reverse complement strand
GCCCCGCCCCGAGCACCCTCCCAGGCGGCCGCCCCCGGCCGTATCGGCCCGGGACAAATCCCCCATGAGCCAAAAGAGCATCGTGTGAAGGCGCGCATCCTGGGTCGTGGCGATGAAGAAAAGGATGAGGGCGCCGCAGAACGCATTGACCATCACCCCCGAGAGCAGCAAAGCATCGCGACGAAGTCCGGCCCGTCCCGAGGCGAGGAGCAACACGGCGGCCAAGGACAGGACGCTCCCAAAGAACGCCGCAGTCCCCACGCCGGGAAACCGGGATAAACCCAGCAGAATGCCTCCGATGGCCCCCACGGCCGCGCCGCCCGAGGTGCCCAGAATGTAGGGTTCGGCCAAAGGATTGCGCAAGAGCGCCTGAAAGACCAGGCCGCCGAGGGCCAGGGCCGCTCCCGTCTCCATGGCCACCAGGACCCTCGGCCAGCGCAGCTGCCACAGAATGGTGGAAAGCGTCGGATCGGGAATCCCTCGACCGAAAACAGAACGGAAGAGGGCCGAAAAATCCGCACCGGAAGAACCCACGCCCATTCCGAAAACCACGGCGCCGGCCAGGATGAGCCCCGAGAGGGCGGCCACGCCGACAATCCGCACCGGGGTGACGGGGCGGGTTTCGGCGGCCCCGACCGCCTCCCGCTCAGGAGCCCCCATGAAACCGCTCCGGATGAAGAATTCGGGCCAACAGCTCCAACCCGTCCACAAGCCGCGGACCCGGCCGATCAAAAAGATCCGACGGCACGAGGTGGATGCGTTCGGATGCCACGGCGGGAATGCCCCGCCACCGCATCCATTCCGCCCGCACCGCCTCGAAGACCTGCTCTCGCTCCATGGACGAGACGACGATGACGTCCGGTCGAAGCGCCATGACCTGTTCCAGACTGAAGCGCGGGTACGGTTCCTGCCCTTCGGCCACGTTCACGCCTCCGGCCCGACGGATGAGTTCCTGGGCGAAGGTTTCCCTTCCGACGGACACGATGGGGGAGACTCCGATCTGGAAAAACACCCGCGGCCGACGATCCAGTCCCCGAAGCCGCTCCTCCACCGCCCCCACGCGCCATTCCATGTGAGCCGTCACTTCCCGGGCCTTGTCCTGGGCCTGCAAGACCTCGCCCAGGGCCGTCAGTGTTTCCATGACCTCCTTAAGATTCCTCGGGTTCACGGCATAGACGGGGATGCCCAACCGCTCCAGCCTTTCCACCGCCTCCCGAGGATTGCCGTCTTTGATGGCCAGGCAGAGGTCGGGTTTGAGCGCGACGATCTTTTCCACATCGGGCTGCACATAAGAGCCCACCGTGGGAAGGTTCTCCACCTGCACCGGGAAGTTGCTGTAGCGGCTGACCCCGACGACCCGCTCGCCCGCCCCGAGGGCAAAGACCATTTCGGTGAGACTCGGCGCAAGGGTCACCACCCGTCGAGGATCTTCGGGAATGCGGACGGTTCGGCCCACGGGATCCGTGACCGTGTGCGTCTGGGCCGAAGCGGCGACCGCCGGCACACAAGCCAGCCAGAGCACCCCGAAAAGGACGTGTGCAAAGGGTCGGCAATGCATTTGGATCATGCGCTCTCGGACCTCAAGCCCCCATCACTTCCCTCTCTCCCCGTCAAGGGGACAACGAAACTCTTCTGCCGTCGACCGTCAAAACTTCACGGCGGCGCCGAGCATCACCGCCGCGCCGGGTGTGGAAAACCCGAAAACATTTTCATAGTCGGCATCAAGGATATTGGTTCCCTTGAGGAAAATCTCCATGTCCTTCACGGGTGCCGCCGTAGGCACCATGTAAGAGAGCACTGCGTCCATCACGAAGTAGTCGTCGAGTTCCACGCGCTGGGGCGCCGTCCAATCGCGGTAGTCCGCATCATCCCGGGTGCCCACGTAGCGGCCGGCAAGGTGCGCGCGCAGGCGCTTCCAGCGGGCATCCACCCAAGCCGACCCCGCGAACTTCGGGCGGCGCAAGAGCTTTTCCCCTTCGGCAAACGCGATGGAATCCAGCCCCCCGTCGTCGGTCACTTCGGAGTCCAAAACCGTGAGGGTCATGCCCGCCGAAAGATTTTCCAGGAGGCGCCCATCGATCCCCAATTCCACACCTCGGGTCTCGGCCGCCTGGATGTTGTAAAAATTGGGTGTCCTCTCAGGGGGCGCGGGAAAGGGTGTGGGAACGAAGGCGATGAGGTCCTTGAACCGATTCTCGAAATAAGTCACCGACGCTCGAGCCCGTGAACCCAATCGCTGGGACACCCCCGCTTCCCAGGACGTGGCCCTTTCCGGGTCCAGGTCCGGATTTCCCAAGGTCCAGGAATCGTCCGCATAGTTTTCATAAAACGTCGGTTCCTTGATCCCTTTGGCCGCCGCCAGACGGAGGGTCGTCCCCGTTTCCCGCACATCGAAGGCGACGGCACCGCGAGGCGTCACCTCCGTGCCGAAGGCGCTGTTGTCTTCCACGCGAAAGCCGCCCACGAGGTGGAGCCGTTCGAAGAGCGTGAGTTGTTCCTGAACGTAGACGGCATCGTTCGTGCGGTCGGCACTGAGGGACGTGGTGTCGAAATAGACGGTTTCCTGAGTATAGGTTTCCTGATCGCGCTCATAGCCCACCGTGAACAGGGAGGAAACGTCCGGGGAAACCTTCCACGAAAGGTTCGCATGATAGTCCAACGTCGTGCGCGCTTCGTTATACCGCCCGAAGGAATCGGCGTAGTCGGCCGGTTCGTTGTACGGATCCAGATTGCGGCGCCGATTTTCATGATAGCCGACGCTGACCACGTTTTCCCACCACGGGGTGCTTTGGACCCGGGCGGACAGTCCTACCAGCGCGTCCTGTTCCCTTTGCGTTTGGTCGGGATCCAAGGGGGAATAGCGATCCCCGACGCTCTCCGTAGGGTATTCGTATCGGGCGTCCGTCAGGCGGCCGGTGAGGCTGACTTCCCATGTGTCCTTCGGGAAGAAGTCCAGGCGGGTGCTGAAGGTGTTGTTCCAATAATCGTTGTTCACCTTCAGGATGCCGCCGTCGTCCAGGCGACCGTAGGCCGCCGAATAGCCGAAGCGGTCCGTCCCGCCGGAAATGCGGACCTTTTGTTCCCCGAGAAATCGGCCGCGGTCCGATCGGACCCCGTGGGCGGTGGACAGTTCCACCGAAGCGGGTCCGGATCCCGACTTGGTGAAAATCTGGACGACGCCGCCGATGGCATCGGACCCGTAGAGGGCGCTCTGGGGACCTCGAACGATTTCGATGCGTTCGATGTTGTCCGTGGAAAGGTTTTCCCAGTAGAAATCGCCGCCGCCCAGATTCACCTGGACGCCGTCGATGAGCACCAGCGTATAGTTGGGTTCGCCGCCTCTCGGAAAAACCACCGTCTGGGATCCCGGAGCGCCGAACCGAAGGACCTGAAAGCCGGCCACGTCGCGAAGGAGTTCTGTCACGTCGGAGGCTCGGCGCGCCTTGATGTCTTCTTCCGTGATCACTGTGGTGGAAACCCCGAGGGTTTCCATGGCCACGGCCGTGCGCGTCGCCGTCACAACCACATCGTCCGCCTTCCACACCGGAGTTTCGGCCGCCGCGAGCTGGGCCGCCCACAGGCCGCACAGGAAAACCGCTATCCCGCCATACACCCCAAGGCTGTGCCTCTGACGCATTGATCCCCTCCTTTTGTCCGCCCTGCCGTTCTTCATCCCGTATCCTGAAACGCTCCGCCCGATCGGAATCCCCGCGGCGGCAGCCGGCACCCCCGGCATTTGCCCATAAAAAACCCGGGTTCACCAGAACCCGGGATCTCCCTGTTTCATCCGGCGGCTTCTTCCGGCCTCAAGCCCCTCGTCCCCGAAGGCTCGACCGATGCGGTCGTCCAGGCAGGTCTTCTGACTCTCGGATCATCCTCCCGGCTGCGCCTTCCCACCCGAACGGTGCGAGCAGTGGCTTTAGTGCAGCCTTCGTCCCCGATCACAGCGGCGGGCCCGTTCCCGACTTGCACGGGATTCCCCATTAAGCCTTTCGGCGCCTGGACACCGCTGTGCTACCAAGAGCCTCGGCGTCTGTCAAGTTGCATCCTCGCTGCCCCCTTTCACCCGCGCGGGGTGCCGAAGGTATGTTCCGGGCCGGGGAAAACGCCCGCCTCCACTTCTTCGCGATAGCGCCGAACGGCGTCCAGGAGCCTCTGCCCCAGGTGGTCGTACTGCTTGACGAATCGTGGAACGAACCGATCGAAAAGCCCCACGAGATCGTGCACCACGAGCACCTGCCCGTCGCAGGCCGCTCCGGCCCCGATCCCGATGGTCGGAATGGGCACGGCTTCCGTGATGCGTTGGGCCACGGCGGCCGGGACGGCTTCCAAGACCAGGCTGAAGCAGCCCGCCTGCGCCAGGGCCACGGCATCGTCCACGAGCTTCCTGGCGGCCTCCTCGTCCTTGCCTTGCACCTTGAAGCCTCCCAGCATGGCGATGCTCTGCGGGGTCAAACCGAGATGGCCCTGCACCGGGATGCCGGCCCCCACGATGGCTTCCACCTGTTTGAGCACCGCGGCGCCCCCTTCCAGCTTGATGGCTTGAGCACGGCCCTCCTTGAGGAATCGGCCGGCGTTTTCCACCGCCTGGGCCACACTCACCTGATAGGACATAAACGGCATGTCCCCGATCACCAGGGCCCGTTGGGCGCCGCGCGCCACCGCCCGGGTGTGGTGGAGCATCTCTTCCATGGTGACCGACAACGTGTCTTCATGGCCCAGCATGACCATGGCCAGGGAATCCCCCACCAAGATCATGTCCACGCCGGCACGGTCCACCCACACGGCCGTGCAGTAGTCATAGGCGGTGAGCATGGTGAGCTTTCTCGTGCCCTTGGCCGCCATGATCCCGGGGACCGTCACTCTCGGTTCCGCCTTCGCCGGTTGGGTCTGCCCCGCCTTATTCGTCGCCATACGTCAGCTCCCTGATTTTCACCAACTGTGTCAGCGTCCAGTTGATCGGGGTCGGCACGCCGTGCCGTCCGCCCTCGCGCACGACGAACCCGTTGATGGCCTCGATTTCCGTCGGCCGACGTCCTTCCACGTCCTGACGCATGGAGGAGCGATTAGCCGCCGTCGCCTCCGCTACGGCCACGACGCGTTCCGTCATGTCCGCGGGCATCGCGATCCCTTTGGCCCGAGCCACCGCCATGGCTTCCGAGACGGCCGCTTCGCACAGGCGCCGGGCCGGATCCAACAGGGGAATCTTGCCGTTGTCGATCCCGCACAGCGCCGTCACGGCGTTGATCCCCACGTTCACACAGAGCTTGTGCCAGAGAAGATCCCGGATGTCGTCGCGGTATTCGGCCTCAAGGCCTGCGGCCCCCAAAAGCCTCAGGAGGTCCGCAACGCCCTTGGGGCGCGTCCCCGACCAACTGCCGAAAAAAGTGGGCCCCACACCGCCATGGCGCACCACACCCGGAGCGACTTTCGTCGCCCCTTGAGCCGTGACCCCGACAAGCACACGGTCCGCGCCCACAAGCCGTGCGAGGATGTCCCCGTTTCCCATGCCGTTCTGAAGGCTGAGGAAAAGGGTGTGCAAGGCGAGGGATTCAGGGGGAACGAGGCGCAACGCATGGTCCGTAGCATAGCTTTTCACCATGACCAAGACGACATCGGCCGGCCCATCCCACGGCGCCGGCTCGCAAGAGGCTTCCAGGCGAAAAACCCTTTCCTCGCCGGTCAGCTCGATGAGGCGCAAGCCTCGGGTGCGGATCTCCGCCACGTGGGCCGCATCCACGTCCAGCAGGAAAACCGAGGCTCCGGCGGCCGCACAGCGTGCTCCGAAGAGACTCCCCATGGCCCCGGCCCCGACCACCATAACCCGCATCATCGCCGTTCCTTTTCCTTTGCACGGAGAAACAAATCCACCGCCGGATTCCCTCAAACGTTTCTCTTAAGGCTCTTGGTCAGACTCGCTTTCTCAAACGGGTGCCTCCCCGGACGTCAGATTGGCACAGATCTTTTCACGGGACAAGGGCTCCCGGCGGCGCCGTTGGCCTCTTTCATCCCGAGGTAGTAAACCCTTTGCCGAGGTCGATCATCAAAAAAACGTCGAGAGCGATCTAGAAGGAGGAAAAGGGACATGAAAAAGATCGTTATCATCGCACTCATGCTTTCGGCGCTGACGGTGGTTTTGGCCATTCCAGCGGCTCAGGCCCACAAACCAAAGCCTTACAAAGTTCACTACTATGGTTGGCCTTGCCCGCCCCCTTCCGTCGTGCACCATTATTATCCGTACGCGGGGTATCGTTACCCGCCGCCTCCGCCGCCTCCACGCAGGGTCGATGTTTATCACCATTACTATTCGTGCTATCCTTACTGCGGCTACGACCCGGCGCCGCGACGGCCTTACGTCGGCGGCTATGTGGGGGATGCCGGGTGGTCCCTGATTTTTGAGACGGGCGGCCGCTGGTAGAACGCCTCGCAAGGCGGCTTGTCCCCGGAGCATGGACCCCGCACGGAAGGCGTTTTTGTGACCCAGAACATGTGCCCGCCGTCTCCCGACGATACACCGAGCGTCGGTGTGATCCGCGAGTCGCAGGACAAAGGCAACGGGGCGGATCGGGGAGACGGCGACGAATTCGGCCTCGTTCTCAAGGCCCAGGCCGGCGACCCAAGCGCCATGGACGCCTTGATCGCCGCCTACCAACCCATGGTCTTTGCCGTCGCCTATCCTGTGCGGATTCGATCGCGACGAGGCCATGGATGTGACCCAGGACGACTTGATCCAGGTTTTTCGAAAGATCGGCCAGTTCGAAGGCCGCTCGTCCCTCGGGGCCTGGATCCGCCGGATCGTCGTGAACACGAGCCTGCTGGCCCTGAAACGAAAAAGGCGACGGCTCCAGTTCATCATCCCGTGGCGCTTCTTTGAAAAAAACGATGAGGACGGCGAACGGCCGTTCGACCTGCCGGGGGATGACGACGCCGAGGGAAACGATCCCTTGGAAGCCCTTTCGACGAAGGAATTGCAGCGGGACGTGCGCAAGGCCATGGAAGGCCTTTCGGAAAAACAGCGGACGGTTTTCGTCCTCAAGGTTTTTGAGGAAATGACCATCACGGAAATCGCCGACCTGACGGGCATGGCCCTCGGCACCGTCAAAACCCACCTCTTTCGCGCGACCCGCACCGTGCGGGACCGTCTGACGGCCATGGGCTACGGCACGGATTCCGGGGGGGACGACACCATGAAGGATTGCAAGGACTTTGAAAAGGCGCTCATCCTGGATGTGTTGGGTGAGCTGGATCCGAAAGAGCTGCCCCAATGGGCGGCCCATGCGGCCGCCTGCGCTGCATGCCGCGTGGAACGGGAACGACTCGCCCGGATGATGGATCAGGTGAAAGCGGCCGCCACCCCGGCGCCGCTCAGCCCGCAAGAAGCCGCCGGGCTGCACGCCCGCATTCGATGGGCCCTGAACAACGCGGGCCGAGCCGCGAAGGTGGGGCGGAGCACGCCGTTTTGGAAAGGGTTCGGTCCGAAACCGGCGTGGGCTTTCGGCATGCTCTTATGCTTCATCCTGGCGTTCAGCGGTGTCCACTGGAAGGGAGCCGTCAAAAACACTCTCGAAACGGGCCCTTCGACATTGGTCTTGATGCCGGCGGACCAAGAGCCCACCGCTGGAGTCAAGAGAGAACCGGTCCCCGTTCCGGCCGCAGGGCCGTCTTCGCCAGAGGAGAAAACCGCGGCCCCCTTGTCGCAGACGATCGTCCCGGAAGAAGATCTTCCGGAGCAGGACCTGGAAGTTCTTGAAAACCTTGATTTTCTCAAAGAGTTGGACACCATTAGAAAGGTTGTCCATGTGGTGGACCAAGACGACGACGCCCCCGCCCCTTCGGATGCGTCGGATTCGGCGAGGCAGCCCATGTCGCTGGATCCTCGGGATGCTTCTTATGCCTGAGAGCGCACGCAAAAGGCTTTGGGAAACGATCCCGAAAGTGGCTCTTGTCGCTCTGGGGCTCGCCTGCTTCCTGAGCGTTTTCCTGGGAAACAGCCCGATGCTCTACGCCAAACGGTTCGAAAATCAGGAACAAGGATTTTCGCCTTTTTCTGGCCCCCAGGGCTATCGCAGTGTGCCTCCCCAGTATCAACAATGGCAATCCATGCCGCCTCAGGAAAGAGACGCCCTGCGGCGCCGCCTGGAAGAATACCGGAACCTCCCGCCCCAGCAGCAGGAACTCTACAAGCAGCGTTATCGCCAATGGCAGCAGATTCCTCCGGAAGATCGGCAACGGATCGAGTCCGACATTCAGCGGTGGAATGAACTGTCGCCGGCCCAGCGTGAGGCCATCCGGCGCCTTTTCAACAGGTAGACGGGGCCAAGGATGAAGGTGTTGCGGGCTACCCGCATGGAACGGTGCATCGGCTGCTATTCCTGCGCCCTGGCGTGCGCGAGGCTGGTGCATCGGTGCCTTTCGTGGCAGCACTCGGGGATTCGCATTCGAAGCTCCGGTGGCCTCAGCACCGGGTTTGACGCACAGGTCTGCCTGGCGTGCGACCCGGCCCCCTGTGCGGCGGCGTGCCCGACGGGAGCCTTTTCGCAGAGGCCCGGAGGCGGCGTGAAGGTGAAAAAGAGCCTGTGCATCCGGTGCGGGGCCTGCGCCGAAGCCTGCCCGGTGGATGCCGTCCTGCCGGATCCCGAAACCCACGAACCCATCGTGTGCATCCACTGCGGGCGCTGCACGGCCTTCTGTCCCCATGAATGCTTGGAAATGGTGGAGGTGGGCGCACGGGACCGAAGCCCCGAGGAGGATGCCTCATGAAGGACACCTTCCGCGTCCTTCTCGTGGATTTGGAAACGGGCCGGGGAAACCCCACGGACTTCGGCAGCCCGCAGGAGCATCTGGGGGGAAGCGGCTTGGCGGCGGCGCTCTTTGAAACGTACGGCGACCCGTCGGCCCCGTGGGACGATCCCCGACAACCGGTGGTTTTCGCCGTCGGCCCGCTCACGGGCTATTTCCCGCTCATGAGCAAGGTCGTCCTCGGCTTCAAATCGCCTTACCACGACCAGTACGCGGAAAGCCACGCCGGGGGGCGGCTGGCCTTGGCCTTGCGCTTCTCCGGCTACGACGCCCTGGTCATCCGAGGGGTAGCCCCCCGGCCTACGCTGCTCACTGTGGGAGCGCGGGAAATGCGTCTGTGGGACGCCCACTACCTGTGGGGCATGGACATCTTCGCCACGGGCAGATGGGTGCGGAAGATCCACCCGGGCGGAGGCGGGCACCGGAGCATCCTGCGGATCGGACCGGCCGGCGAAAATCAGGTGCCTATTGCCGGCATCAATGTGGACACCTATCGCCACTTCGGACGACTGGGCGGCGGGGCGGCCATTGGCCGAAAGCGGCTGAAGGCGATTCTCGTCTCAGGGGACGTGAGCGCCCCCGCGCCGGAATCCAAGGCTTACGCGGCCTTTTACAAGACCATCTATCACGAAGCCACGGCCTCGCCCGTCATGCGCAAGTATCACGATCTGGGCACGACGGAAAACATCCTGCCCTTAAACGCCTTGCAAGCCCTTCCGTGGCGAAACCTTCAGGCCACCCAGGACCCCAAGGCCGAAGCCGTCTCCGGCGAACGGTTCGCCCGGGAGTTGCTTCTTCGCCAGACAGCCTGCGCCGGTTGTCCCGTCGGCTGCATCCACATCGGTCTCCTGCGGGAACGTTTCGGTGAAGAACACGAATACCTGTATCGGCAGGTGTCCTACGACCACGAACCCGTGTTCGCCGCCGGCCCCATGCTGGGCGTGACCGATCCGGGACAGGTGCTGCGCCTCCTGGAAACCATGGAACGGTTCGGGTTGGACGCCATCAGCGCGGGGGTGTGCCTGGCATGGGCCACGGAAGCCTTGGAACGCGGGGTGGTGAGTGAAAAGGAAACACTCGTCCCGCTTCGGTTCGGAAAAGCCGAGGCCTACGACCAAGCCTTGGCCCATTTGGCTCTGAGAACCAACGAATTTTACCGGGTGCTGGGCCGAGGCGCTTTGCACGCGGCATCCTGTTTCGGAGGCACGGATTTCGCCTGTGTGCTGGGCCAGGAAATGGCGGGATACGCCACGGGGGAAGTGTTCTTTGTCTCCCAGGCTTACGGCTTTCGCCATTCGCACCTGGACAGCGCCGGCTACGGCTACGACCAAACCGCGGCAGGGAAAGACATCGATGACGCCCTGGCGTTCCTCCTCGACGAGGAACGCCGCCGGGTGACGCTCACATGCATGGTCTCCTGCCTCTTCGCCCGAAAACTTTACCCCGAAGAACGGCTGGAGGAAGCCCTGGATCTTCTGGGCTATGCGGAAGCCGCCCGAAATCTTTCGGCGCTTTCAGAAAAGGTGCGAACCGCCCGATGGCGCCTTCGGTTCCGCTCAGGATTCGACCCCGAACGGGTCGCTCTTCCCAAACGGTTTTTCGAAGTCGCCACATGGAAAGGGCCCGTGGACCCCACCTTCATGAACAGCCTGGCCGCCGCCTACAAAAACGCTCTTCGGAGCTTGGCTGAACGGAACCCCTAGCGCCTTCCGCGCAAAGATCTGTTGAACGTTCTCGGCAGGAAAGAACGAACTGACGCAGGAAATTACGAAGACCGGCCCATCATGTCCCATGGCCCCTTCGGTTCGCGCGGAACCGTCCCCGGGGAGCGCGGGCGTTCCGCCTGCTTCTCATGCGGGCCGGAGGCCCGCGCTCCCGGGAAAGACCTTCCGGTGCTTCATCCCCCGGGCCCCCTTACGCCGGGGGTTCCCCTTCGTAGGCTTCCACGGCCTTGCGGAGCCGCTCAGGCACCGGTACGGGCTGACGCCCGCCCTTTTCCACCGCCACGGCCACAATGCGCCCGGTGGTGATCAACTCGTCCGTATCCGCCTTATAAATGGCGAACTGAAACGTAAAACTCGTCCGGCCGATATGGGTGATCCGGGCATGGACGTTCAACACCTCGTCGAAACGGGCGCTCCCCTTGAAGGTGCATTGCGTTTCCACGTAAAAAAAGTCGAAGCCGTCCTCCAACATGGCATCGTAACCGTAGCCGATCGCTTTGAGGTAGTCCGTCAATCCCTGATCGAAATAGACGAGATAATTGGAGAAGAAGACGTGCCCCTGGGCATCCGTGTCGGCATAGCGTACCCGCACGGGCGTAAAAAATTTGTACCGTTCGCTCATCACAGGCTCCTCCGTCGCCGTTCGGCTCCATCGGCATCGGTCAGCACAACCCATTCCTTCCAGGAAAAACGGATCCACGAGACTCCTTAACACACTGTGCCGGGACCTGTCGACCGTGCGGCGGGACGCCAGCGCCCACTCGCCGCGGCGGTCCGCGGTTTTCCGGATGTCGTCGGGAAGTTTTCCGTGCTATAGGTGGCCAAGTTCCTTTCGAGGCGCGGCATCCATCCCTTCCCATCCGTGCGGAACAGGCGGCGAAGCGCCGCATCGTCCCGCACCCTGTCCCACGGGCCGATAGGCCCTGAACAAGGAGGACCAGCCATGGCGTATCCGTTTCGAAATCTCGTGTTTGAAGGCGGCGGCATGAAGGGCATCGCCTATGTGGGCGCGCTCCAGGTCCTGGAGGAAAAGAACATCCTTCCCCAAATCGTCCGCGTCGGGGGCACTTCGGCGGGGGCCATCACCGCCGTGATGGTCGGCTTGAACTACACCCCCGCAGAAATCTGGGATGCGGTCAGCTCCATGGATTTCGGAAAGTTCATGGACGACGACTTCGGCCTCGTGCGGGATCTCAACCGACTGGTCAACGAATTCGGCTGGTACAAAGGCAACGCCTTCCGCAAATGGATCGGCGAGGTCATCGCCCAAAAGACCGGAAACAGCGAGGCCACCTTTCTCCAGGTGCAGCAGCAAAAAGCCGCGAAAGGGTTTCGAGACATGTATTTCATGGGGACCAACATTTCCACGCACTTCGGCGAGGTCTTCTCCTACGAACACACCCCCGCATGTGCGTCGCCGACGCCGTGCGCATCTCCATGTCCATTCCCTTGTTTTTCACGTCACGGCGCAGTCCCCGTGGCGACGTCTACGTGGACGGCGGCGTGCTCGACAACTATCCCATCAAGATCTTCGACCGCCAGCGCTATCTCGATCCCGCGACGGCCGACGCCCACGGCCGGATGACGGAGTACTACAGCCGCCACAACACCGGTTTGAAGCGCAAGGGGATCGACGTGAGCCCTTACATCTACAACCGGGAAACCCTGGGGTTTCGGCTGGATTCGGCCCGGGAAATCGCCGTCTTCCGAGATCAGGCGGAACCCGCGCCCGAAACCGTCGATGACTTTTTTTCTTACTGCTTCAACCTTCTTGAAACCCTGCTGAACGCCCAGTCCAACTATCACCTCCACAACGACGACTGGCACCGCACCATCTACATCGACACCCTGGGCGTGAAAACCACGGACTTCAAAATTTCCAAGGCGCGCAAGAACGCCTTGGTGCAATCGGGCCGCAAAGGCACGGAAGCCTACTTCGCCTGGTACGACGACCCGGCCAGCACTCCCATCAACCGCCCCAGCTCATGAAGCCGCGCCGGCTGCGCTTCTCACGAAGCAGCGAGTTTTCGGGAACCCCCGGCATGGCTTTAGCGGAACGCAGGACCCTGTGGGAGCGGCTGTGCCGCGACGGGTACGTCCCGTTGCGACGGAGCAGCTCCTCGAGCGGAAAGGGGACACCGAAGAACTCATCGAATCCCGTCGCCCATCCAGTCCGCAGGGATTTCCCATGAGGGACTTGGAACGGCGGCCGTTCCCGTTCCCCCGTCCGTCTCAGCCCTTTTCCAGGTAAGCCAGAATGTGCGCGGCGTATCGTTCGAAGTCGCCCAGGGAGTTTCGGAAGACCCCGTAGACCAGCGTGTCATCGATCTTTACGTCATAATGAACGATGAGATTCCTGAATCGGGCCATCCGTTCATAATCGTCCGCCTCGTTTTCCGGCAGGACACCGTGGCGGGCGAGCTCCCGAAAGGCTTCGCCGTAGGATCCCGGCTCCTCGAAGCCTTCGTCGGCAATGATGTGATGGGCAAGATCGATACACGCTTCAACGAGAATATGGAGCGTTCTTTCCACAAAGCGGCGGGCGCGGGGATCGCGGCGGTACACCTCCCATGTGATGTCGTCCGATGCCCGAAGAAGGCGCACATTGTCCCGAATATCCGAGCATATCCTCTGCATGATGACCCTATCGACCATGGGAAAGATCCTCCCGCATCCTTTTCACATAGCGGCGGTGCATGTGGAGAAAATCTTCGTAGGCCTTCCGGCCGATCCTTTCAAACGGCTTGCGCACCTCGGGGTCTCGGTCAAAGACGAGGATCCCGTCGCGGCGGACGAGATACCGGAGATGTTCCGAGACCCGATTGAGAATCACCACATCGACGGATTTTCCCAAGGCCCTTTCCGCATCCACGATGAATCCCAGAAGGTCGAAGTCCAAGCCGGGGTCCGGGGTGAGCAGTAGGGCGAGATCCACATCACTGGCCTCCTTGGCTCGGCCCGTCGCACGAGACCCGAAGACATAGACCGCCGTGATCTCCGGCACCGTTTCCACGACCGGTTTCAAGGCCATTTCCATCCGTTTCTTCTCCTCCACGGAATCCTCCACGCTTGAGGGCCCTGCGTCTTCGAGCATGCGTCCCTCTCATGACGCTGCGCCGGGAATTCTGTCCATCCCCTCCCGCCCGGAGGACAGGGAGAAAGAGGCGACGTTTTCACGGGGATCGCCACCGTGCCCGAAGCCAGCGCCGTCGGCACTCTGGGGGTCACTGTTCTCCGCCGGGTCTGTGGGAAACCGAATCACAGCGGCCCATATTTTTGAAATGCTTCCGTATCTTCTTCAACCGGAGAATCGCACCCATTCCGGTTTCATGCGCTCCGATGTACGTTTTCCTTGACTTTTGGCGCAGGTCGGCGATTGTGAGCGGGAATCCTTCACACCCAAGGAGGAGCCCGCCATGGCCACCGGTCGTCGCTATCGCGCGCTGTTTTCGTCGGATTGGAGTGAGTGCCTCGCTCCGAGCGGTCCTTTCGACTGCATCTTTTTCAATTATCCCGCGTTGAAGGAGCCTCTCGTCCAGGTTTTCCGCCAGTACACGTCCAACCAGATCACCCTGGGGGACGCCATAGCCCGCATTGAAGCGCTCATGCCGGGTCCGGTGACCGAAGCCATGATGGACGCCTACCTGGAGGCGAGCTTCGGCACGTATCCGGGCGCCGCCGACTTCATCCGCTGGTGCAACGAAAACGACATTTTGTTCATGCTGAACACCACGGGCATGAGAGGCTATTATCAACGCGTCCTCGCCAAGGGGCTACTGCCCCACGTGCCCGCCCTTTCCGCCCATCCTTTCATCGGCTATCCCGAAGGACCCACCGACCCCGAAATCTTTCTTCCCTTGCTGGAAATTCAGGACAAGGCCGCCAATTCCGCCGCCGTGGCCGAAAAATACGGCATTCCGGCGGGGCGGATCATCGTCATGGGAGACAGCGGCGGCGACGGCCCCCATTTCGCCTGGGGCGCCCAGGTGAACGCTCTGATCATCGCCAGCCGCCCGAAACCCTCCATCGAGAAGTACTGCGCGGACCGGGGCATCCCGATCCACCACCGCATCGGGACCGCGGAAGACCCGGAGAAGGCGAATTTCATGGAGATGGTGGACTGGGTGGAAGACTATCTCACCGCATCCTGAACTTCAAACACCCAAACCCCGAACGGAAAAGAATGGTCCTCCAAAGGCCCCGCCGCCACCCCCTCATCTTTTTTCCTTGAGTTCCTCCGCGGTCATTCGCGGTCTTGTTCGATCTTTTTTGCCGGTTCAGATGGTGCCTCGGGCGCGGAGGCATTCCAGCTCGGAGCGGCCCAGGCCCAGGAGTCGGCCGTAGACGGCGTCGTTGTCGGCGCCCACGGGCCGACACGCCCATTTGATCCGGGGCGGCGTGCCCGTCATCTTCCAGACGGGCCCCTGCAGGGACAGTTCCCCGTAGACGGGATCGTGAATTTTTCGGAACACGCCCCGGTCCCACCAGTTCTGTTCCTCGAAGGTCTGGGACGGCCGACAGACTTTGCCCGTGACCACGGCGGCGGCCCGGCCTTCCTTCTGTGCGGTGGCCTCCGCCACCTTGTCGATGACTTCATCCACGGTGTATTGGAGGCTCCATTCTTCCAAAATCCGTTGCAAGGCCTCTTCGCTCTCATAGCTCGTGCGTTTCATGAAGGTGGAAAACCGGGGATCCTGGGTGAGTTCCGGTCGGCCGATGATTTCCATGAGCGTGGCGAAGGCTTCCTCGTTGTAGGCGGCCATGAAGGTGTAGCCGTCCTTGCACTGGATGAAGGTGTAGGGAAAGACCGACGGGTCGAAGTTTCCCAGCCGCTCCTTGATGCCTCCGCCCATGTGGTACCAGCCCATGTTGTAGTCGATGAATTTCATGATGCATTCGGCGCCGGAGACATCGATCATCTGGCCTTTGCCGGATTGTCGGCGATGGATGAGGGCCGCCAGGATGCCGTAGGCGGCGAAGAGACCTTCCGCGTACCAGCCGTACCAGCTCCCCGTTTTCGTGGGGACGGCGTGAGGGGATCGGTCCGCATCTTCCGGCTCGCCGTTGATGTAGATAAGGCCCGAATAGGCCTGGTTGGCGATTTCCGAGGCCTGGCGGCCCTCCCGGGCCTTGGGGCCGAATTGGCCGTAGGTGTGAAGCGCCGCGTAGATCAGGCGCGGACAACGATCCCGCAACTGGCGGTATCCGATGCCTAGGGAATCCAAAAAACCCGGTTCGAAGGTTTCGATGAGGACATCGGCGTGGACGGCCAGCTTCTTCAAAAGGTCGCGGCCTTCTTCGTCTTCCAGATCCAAGGTGATGTGGTGCTTGTTTCGGCCTTCCGCCAGATAGGCCAAGCCCGTCTCCTCATGCATCAGCCCGAACGGGCTGAATTCCCGGGCCGGGTCACCTCCGGGGGGTTCGATGCGGATGACCCGGGCGCCCAGTTCGGCCAAGATGGATGAGGCCACCAGGCCGCCGAAGGAGGCGTAACTGAGATCCAGCACCAGGAGATCGTCCAGGGCTTCCGGGTGCTGGGGGGCATGACGGGGATCGCTCTGGGCCTTGGCCCATTCAAACCAATGCATCGTGGTGTTCTCGCTCATGCTCCGCCCTTTCTCACAGGCCAGGGTTTTCATCCGGGCAAATCGCCTCTTCCTCCGCTCGGTCCCGACGCACCGGGGCATGCCCTTCGGCAACCCCATCGCCGCCGAGGCCGCTCCTCCCGCCGGAGGCGGACGATTTTCGCCCTTCCTTTCGGTGTTCTCAAAACATCCGTCCCGCCCGACCGTCCCAGTCGTCCGGGGGTTTGGCCCCGATGCGGTCCGCCCAGGTTCCGACGATGCCTTCTTCGCTCAGAGTCTTTACGGTTTCGGGATCCAGCCCCAGGAGGTTTCGGAAGACATAGTCGTTGTGAAACCCCACGGGTTTGGCGATCCATCGCATGCGCCCCGGCGTTTCGGAAAGTTTGGGGCCGGGTCCGTATTCCACCACGGGACCGTAGAGGGGATCCTCGAATTCCCACACGGCTTTTCGGAACCGCAGGTGCTCGTCGTCATAATGGTCGCGGGCCGAGGCGACGCGTTGCGCGGAAAAGCCGTGCCGTCGGCCGGAATCCTCCACCTGGCGCACCGTGCAACCCGCGGCCCATCGGGACAAGCGCTCGTAAATCTTCTCTCGGTTTTCGTCCTTGAGGCGCCCGGAAAGGAATTCCAACTCCTCGTCGTCCAGAAAGTCGTCCGCCCCCATGGCTTCACACAGGCCTTGGAACGATCCATCGTCCACGGCGGAAACGGCGACGAAACCGTCCTTGCACCGAAACACCCCGGATGGCACCATGGACACATCCACATTGCCCACCCGCCGCCTTTCCTTGCCGAAGAGGCTCCACAGGAGCCATGTCCAGTCCTGGATCCGGATGAGACTTTCCCCTTGGGAGACATCGATCATCTGGCCGGAACCCGTCTTGTCGCGGGCGTACAGGGCGGCCAGGATCCCCAAGGTGGCGAAAAGGGCGCCCGTATAGTCGCCGATCCAAATGCCGATCTTGAGGGGCGGTCGTCCGGGAAAGCCCGTGGTGGCCGAAAAGCCGCTCATGGCTTGGGACGTGGCGTCGTAGGACGGTCGGTCCCGATACGCGCTCCACTGGCCGAACCCGCTATTCGCCTGGTAGACCAACCGGGGGTTCACCTCCTTGAGCTGCCGGTAGCCGACGCCCCAACGGTCCATGGTGCCGGGGCGGAAGTTTTCCACGAGCACGTCCGATCGGGCGACGAGCCGTTTGAGGAGTTCGGCCCCTTGGGGTTTTCGGATGTCGATGGCCACGTGGTATTTGTTGTGGTTCATGTGGGTAAAGGCCGGGGAGATGTTCTTGTAGAAGAATCCTCGGGGCGCCACGTAGCGCATGAGGTCCCCCACGCCGGGGAGTTCGATCTTGATGACTTCGGCCCCCAGGTCCGCCAACAGGTCGGCCGTCACGGGCCCGAAGACCCGCGTGCACAGTTCCAATACGCGAATGCCTTTCAGGGCTTCCGGCTTGGCGAAGATGTTTTGAGGATCGAACAGCTTTTCGGTCCAGTCGAAGTAGTTTTCCGCATCCATCTGCCGCTCCTTCGAGGATCTATGGGGTTGTTCGGGTCATGTCCCCCTCCATGGGGCGTCCCGGCCGTAACGGCCCGATGCCACACCGCGCGGCTTCATCGGCCGAGAGGGACGCCCCGGGATGCCTCCTTGCCTTCTTGCCTTCTTGCGCCTGTGCGGGAAGCCTCACCGGCGTGGATTTGCGTTTCTTCACGGCCCTCGTCAGGGCCGGCGGACCCAGAGCAGGACGAGCTTCATGAGCAGGGGCGTCATAAGGGCCGTGGCGATGCCGTTCAGACAGATGGCCAACCCCCCGGCGGCTCCCTGCACTTCCCCTTCCTCCACGGCGCGGGCCGTGCCGATCCCGTGGGAGGCGGCCCCCATGGCAAGCCCGAAGGCCACGGGATGGCGCACACCGCATAGGCGGAGCACTCCCGGGCCGATGACGGCTCCGAGAATTCCCGTGGCAATGACGATGGCCGCCGTCAGGGACGGGATCCCCCCGATCTTTTCCGCAATGCCCATGGCAATGGGTGTCGTCACCGACTTGGGCG
>VSSL01000159.1_pt1 | contig 18246 bp, 15 predicted proteins | sample 4557531 | NCBI WGS metagenome assembly VSSL01 (sample SAMN10986726, study PRJNA523729) | hot springs metagenome | isolation source: hot springs | place: India:Timba, Gujarat | collected 2018-05-31 | reverse complement strand
CGCCTGCTGCCATCAACTGTTCGCGCTCCAGGGCGCTGCTCACCGGAATAAGTTCAACAGACACCCCTTCATCAGTAAAGTAACCATGCTCCTGGGCAATGAAGAACGGCAGCACGTCCAGCACAGGAAGTAGCGCCATTTTCAGTGCTGCGCCTGTTGCCAGGTTGTCCTCTCCGGCGGCTGGGGGTTCTTCTGTCACCCCGGTAGCAGGCGCAGCTTCTGCGGTTTCCTGCACAGCAGGCGTCGGCGTTGGATTCGCACCACAGGCTGATAGAACCAGGCTGAAGATTACGAAAGCAAGTAGAAAGAGGGGGAAATGCGCTTTTGGCGGCACCTCAAAACACTCCTTAGAAGTTTGGACACGAGGCACAGGATACTTTCAAACGTTCTCAACGTTCAGTTTGTTCTGAAAGGTACAAACCGCCGGCAATTGTAACGTAGAGACCAGACGAGTGCAATACAAAAGAATACCAAAACCCTCTAAAAGCACGGGGGCACAACCGGATGTGTGCCCCCGTAAAGGCCGCTCAGAAAAGTGCCTCAAATAGCAGCCAGAACCAGCGAGGCGTTTTGCCCGCCCAGACCGAGGCTGTTCGAGAGCGCCGTGCGAATGTTGGCATCGCGCGCCACATTGGGCACATAGTCCAGGTCGCACTCGGGATCGGGCGTTTCGTAGTTGATCGTCGGATGGATGACCTTTTCCACCAGCGACATCACGCAGGCTATCGCTTCAATCGCGCCCGCCGCGCCCATGCAATGGCCGATCATGCTCTTGGTCGAGCTGATGGCGAGCTTGTAAGCATGCGCTCCAAACAGCTTCTTGATGGCGAACGTCTCGATGGCATCGTTGGCCTTCGTAGACGTGCCGTGCGCGTTGATATAGTCGATGTCTTCCGGTGCAAGGTGGGCGTCTTCCAGCGCCCAACGCATGGCCCGTTGCGCGCCCTTGCCCTCTGGATCGATAGCGGCGATGTGAAAAGCGTCCGACGAAGAGGCATAGCCCAGTACTTCGGCATAGATGCGCGCGCCGCGCTTGAGGGCGTGCTCCAACTTTTCCAGAATCAACACGCCCGCGCCTTCGCCATATACGAAGCCGTTACGGTTGGCGTCGAACGGGCGGCTGGCTGCTTCAGGCTGATCGTTGTAACCGGTCGCCAGGGCAGTCATCGCCTCAAAGCCGAGAATGGCATATTCCATCATCAGCCCTTCGACGCCGCCTGCGAAAACGACATCGGCCCGGTTGTTACGGATCAAATCCAGTCCCTCGCCGATACTTTGCGTACCGCTGGCACAGGCCGTGCTGACGGCCACCAGTGGCCCTTTGGCCTGGACCTCGCGGCTGATGTAATGTGCAGGCATGTTCGGCAGGCCGCTGATGATGGCAAAGGGACTGGGCTTGCGCCCTTCCGCCTTGTAACGGTACGTACTCTGCTCACTGACTTCAAAGCCGCCCAGCGCCGTGCCCATGACGACGCCGATCCGGTCTGACTCTTCGGCCAGCTCCTCATGAGTCATGCCGGCATCCTGCATTGCCATCTGCGCACAGGCCTGAGCCATCTGGGCACAGCGCGACATTCGCCGGGCTTCTTTGTAGTCGAGATACTCTTTAGGATCGAAATCGACTTCCGAGCCGATCTTGACCTCGACATTGGACGTGTCAAAGCTCTTAATGCGGCGCACACCGGAGCGCCCAGCCTTCAGATTTTCCCAGAAGGTTTTGACCGTTCCTAAGGATGTGAGCGCGCCCAATCCTGTAACGACGACGCGCGGTCGTCCGAACCGTGTGAGGTCCATACCACAACTCCTAAACAGATGTGTTCGAATTTGCAGCCGCAAGTTGATCAACAGGCCGGTAGGCTGCGACGCCTGTTCGGATTGCTTCGATGATCTGTCCGGCGACAGCCTCCCGCGCCTGGCGAATAGCGTTCTTGACGCCCAGGGCATTCGTCCTGCCGTGACCGATAATCACAACCCCGTTGACGCCCAGAAGAGGCGCGCCGCCGATTTCAAAAGGATCGATCTGGCGGTAGACACGACGGAAGGCAGGCTTTCCCAACAAACCACCCAGCTTGGAACGCAGGTCGCGTTTCAATTCACCCCGTAACAGTTTAAAGACGGTATCGCCTAATGCTTCCATCGACTTGATACAGATGTTGCCCTCAAAGCCATCACACACGATCACATCTGCGTGACCGTCGAGCATCTCTTTCGGTTCCACATTGCCGATGTAGTTCAACGGGCCGCCGGATAGAAGTTTGGACGTCTCTTTAATCAATCCGTTTCCCTTGCCCTCTTCCTCGCCATTAGAGAGGAGGGCAACCCTGGGCCTGGTTCGTCCCAGCGCGCGTTCGGCATAGATGCTGCCCATTAACGCAAACTGTTGGAGCCACTCCGGTTTGCAATCGGCATTGGCGCCGATGTCTAGCAAGATCATGCGCTTGCCGCTGACGGTGATCAGGGTGGTAAGGGCCGGACGCTCGATACCCGGAATACGATGCAACACGCGCAGCAATGCGATTGCCAGCACGGCGCCGGTATTTCCGCAGGTTACAAAGGCATCAGCCTTGCCTTCCTTGACCAGCCGCATACCGACATGCATCGAGGAATCGGGCTTACTGCGGGCCACAACACTGGGAGTGTCGCCCATCTCAATCGCTTCTGCTGCGGGAATCACTTCCAACGATAGGCCAGATGTGTTGTGGCGGGCAAGTTCCGCCTCGATCAGACGTGGATCGCCCACGAGTAAGATCGTGTCAGAAAACTCACGCGCCGCAGCTACTGCGCCTTCGACATCGGGGACGGGCCGCCGGTCGCTGCCCATAGCGTCAAGCACGATGCGCATCTGTTGTCTTCGCCTCTGCAAAAATCAGGCTTGCCGGGCCATTGGATTTTAGGAACGGCGTGGTTCTATACCAAGCGTGTTGCATTGTACCACGCCTGTGCGCTCCGCCAAAGATCGCATTGACTTTGTTCAGGGAGTGGGTATAATTTTGAAAGTAGGTTGTGCCCCGGTGGCGGAACTGGCATACGCGGCAGGTTGAGGGCCTGTGCCTTCGGGCGTGGAGGTTCGAGTCCTCTCCGGGGCACCTGGACGATCCAGAGACAGGCAGCCCATTCTTTGTTGAATGGGCTGTTCGTTTTTGGCCGGGTATGAATTGTAGCATTGGGATACTGATAAACCCAAGGATGGCTGTGGACACCCTGCTGACTCACATCGATCAACTGCTGGACGCGCGCGAGATCAAAAAAGCCGAGGTGTTGATCGCCCGCCAGTTGCGCGCCGATCCGGCTTTACATGACCGCGCTGAACTGCTGCTCCGCCGCGCCCGCGCCCGCCTGATCGCGCAACAACCCGACGACGCACTGGAAGATATACAGACGGCCAGGGCGTTGGAGCCGGCGCTGGCCGAGACACCTACCACACTGGAACTGCTGGCCGACATCAACTTTGCGCGGTTCGAGCTTTCGCCGGTTGGATTCGCCGAGCGAAGCGATGCCGACGCAGCACTTCAACTTTATCAGTGTTTGATCGATACCGTCCCGGATTATCCAAACCTCGGCTGGGTGCTCTATCAAAAAGGGCGCGTGTTGCTGACGGATAATCGCGTTGACGAGGCCATCGTCTGTTTCCATGAGGCGCTGCTGAAACCCAGCCAGGTGACGGCACTGACCGCTTTTTGTTATGAACGCCTCGGTTTCGTCCACCTGTTCGACCGACGCGACCCGGCTGCTGCGCTGGCCTTTCTGGATCGGGCTGCTGTGACTTACCCGCCTACCGAGCCGGAAGCCTGGCTCGGTCAGCTTCACATCCTCCGCAGCCGCGCCTTGCGAGAACAAAAACGCTACGACGAGGCGCTCAAGGCCGCTCAGCAGGCGCTCCAGGCAATGACCGCTGCCGGACCAGAGGCGCGCAGCGGCCAGCAGGATGCCCATCTGGCTCTGGGGGAGATATTGGCCGAAATTCCGGGGCGAGAACTGGAAGCGGTCGAGCATCTTCAACAGTTTCTTCAGTTAGGCAAAAAACCGCTCGGCGTAGACGTGACCTGGTCGCGCGTTAACGAACAGCTTGGCGACTTGCTGTTTTCACTGGGGCGCTACGAAGGAGCGATTGAGGCTTACCATAATGCGTTGGTGTTCAACCCCTATCACCCCTGGGAAGTGTCGCTGTATTATCAGATCGCGCGGTGTTACTATCGTCTACGCGCCTATGAAAAGACCATCGCTGCCATTCAGCAGATGCAACGCGCTGCGGTCAGTGAGGCGGTGGAACTGACGGATTACCGACCCTTTCATGTGCTGGGCAACGCTTACTTTGCCCTGGAGCAGTACCCGGAGGCTGTTGCCGCCTATGAACAGGCGGTGCGCCTGGCGCCGCCGCAGGCCGAAGACCTGGACAAAATACAAACTTACCTGCGTTTTGCTCAGGAACTCAGCCGATCTCAGGGTAAATAACGCTCAATCAGACTGTGGAAAGGCGCGCCATGCTGATGTCACACAGGGCGTGTAATCCTCTCCAATGACGACGGTGAAGTCCGCCATCCGGTTTGCTTCTGGCGCGGCGATGACTGCCTCGTCGGCGACTCCCAAGACGGCCTGCAATGCACTCAGGCTGTTTCCTTTGGTGCGCCCGGTGTGATCATAAATGGTCGTCTGTGCAAATGGCTGTCCACCTGCCCGGCCCTGCGGCACAGCAACAAAACCGGCCCATTCCAGACGGGCAACGGCGAGCCGATCTGCATCCTGAACGGAGGATGCGCTGATAACGTGCACCCGCGCTAATTCCTGGACGAGCTGGTTTTGGGTAGGCGGGGTAAAGAATCGCTGCATTGTTGCTTGAAACGGCTCAGGATCAATGACCAGGATGCTGGCGCCGGTTGGACTATGCGCCAGGTTGACCTCGTCTAGACCGAGAAAGTGGCTTTCGACGCGACTGGCGTCCAATGAGAGCACCAGCGGCAGCAAACCGAGGGCATCTTCGAGCGTCAGGTCCGTTTCTACCAGGCTGGTCAAGTCCTCCCATATGGCAGACAGATTACGGATATAGCTGCTGGTGGTAAGCTGGCCCCACAACGCGCGCAGCACGATCTGTTGCCGACGGTTACGCTCGAAGTCACTGCTATCGGTCCGCTGTCGTACATACCACAGCGCCAGGCTACCATCCATCCGGTGCACGCCGGTCTCTAGAGTAAACGGCGCCCAATTTTGCAGGTTATCTGGATCGAGTTCAGGGGATCGGAGGCGGAAGCCGGTTACAGGGCAATCTACCGGAACAGTTACTCCACCCAGGCGATCAATCAGCGCACGGAAACCATCGAAGTCTACGCGGGCCAGGTGGTGGATTTCTACGCCTAGATTATATTCGATTGTCTCCGCCAGCAGTCCCAGATGATGGGTTGATTGATGCGTCTGCAATTGGTGGATTTCCGCCGTGTTTATCCGATCCATGCCCCAACCGGGAATGTAGACATAAAGATCGCGTGGGATGGACAACAAACTGACGGTTTGCGTTGTGCGATTGAGCGAGACGACGATAATGACATCCGTGCGGTAAGCGCCCTGATCGCCCCAGCGGTCGCTGCCGAGCACCAGCACGTTGAGCAGATCGCCTTCATGCGGAAACGGCGTCACCGATGGTGGAGTATCCGAAGATGGGGGCCGGGTTGGTGGTAAAGTCGGCAGGATATGTAAATCTTGGGCCGTCGGAATCAGAATCGGGGTGGGCGTCTGCTGAGGCAGGGGCGTCGGCGGCGTGGCCGGCAGGGCCAGAGCTGTCGCCGTCGCGGCATAGGCAATCCGGCGCGATTCCTGTCCCTGTACAACCGCTGTCTGTTGGAATATTTTCACGCCGGCCAGAACCAACAGTAACGTGAACGGCAACAGAAAACAGCCATAGCTCCGCTGCTTTGGAAGAGCCTGTTCAGTCATTCGCCTCACCATAACATGTAGGAGTTCAGAAAAAAGTCGTTTGGCGTGTGCATTTACCCCGCGCTAGAATCGCACCGCAATGTTAACGTATCGTGACCGTTCCAGGATCAAAGATGGATCGTCGTAATGAGTTGATCGTCGTTGGTGGCGGGTTGGCAGGTTCAGAGGCAGCTTGGCAGGCAGCAGCGCGTGGAGTCTCGGTCCGCCTGTATGAGATGCGCCCGCGCAAAACCACACCCGCACATATCAGCGGTCAACTGGCCGAACTGGTGTGCAGCAATTCCTTAGGGTCCGACCTGCCAGACCGTGCACCGGGCCTGCTCAAGAACGAACTACGGCGGCTGGGATCGCTGCTCATGCGCTGCGCCGCTGAGGCTGCCATCCCGGCAGGGAGCGCGCTGGCCGTTGACCGTGATCTGTTCATGGCGTGTGTCACGGAGGCGATCTCGAACCACCCGCGCATTACCCTCGTGCGAGAAGAGGTACAGACCATCCCTGATGGCCCCTGCATCATTGCCAGCGGCCCCTTGACCGCCGAGCGCCTGGCAAAGGAGATCGCTGCGCTGGTGGGAGAGGAGTATCTTTACTTTTACGACGCCATTGCGCCGCTGGTCGAAGCAGACAGCATCGACATGCGCGTCGCCTATCGCGCCAGTCGCTATGACCGAGGGGAGCAGGACGAAGGAGATTACATCAACTGTCCGTTCACCGAAGAAGAATATAGACAGTTTGTCGCAGCCCTGTGCGAGGCCGAAAGAGTCCCCCTGCGCGGCTTTGAACAGGAAGACCCGCGCTTTTTCGAGGGCTGTCTGCCGGTTGAGGAGCTTGCGCGGCGCGGGCCTGATGCGCTGGCTTTCGGTCCGATGCGCCCGGTAGGTCTGCGCGATCCACGTTCGGATCAGCGACCTTACGCTGTCGTCCAATTACGCCAGGACAATCTGGCCGGATCGCTCTACAACCTTGTAGGATTCCAGACCAATCTCAAATACAGCGAGCAGCAGCGTGTATTTCGCCTGATTCCAGGGCTACAAGAGGCCGTCTTTGTCCGCTATGGTCAGATGCACCGAAATACATTTCTCAATGCCCCCCGGCTGTTGCACCCGACTATGCAATATCGAGGACGGGAGAACCTGTTTTTTGCCGGGCAGATCACGGGAGTAGAAGGTTATGTGGGAAATATCGGCACCGGACTGGTGGCGGGCATCAACGCGGCCCGTTGGATTCGCGGCGAGCCATTGCTGACGCTGCCGCCAGAAACGATGCTCGGCGCGCTATGTCATTATGTTTCCCATGCCGATCCCAGAACCTTCCAGCCGATGAAGGCGAACTTCGGCCTGCTGCCGCCGCTGGAAAACCGGGTTCGACACAGGCGAAGTCGCTACGGCGCTTACGTCGAGCGAGCAACGCGCCTGCTGGAAGACTGGCTGGCAGTAAATGCACCTACAGGAGGCTCTACTATTGCTTGAAGCCAGGCAGGTCCATAGCCTGCTTGAATCAGGCGCAGAATCCCAGGTGGGGATATAATAAACACCACTTGCCCATCCTGGCATATGACTGAACACTCGACAAAAGCATCTAAAGCGCCTCAAAACGGCGCTGTTGTACTATCTGGAATGGCATGAAGATGCCAAGCCGAAAGAAGACTAGCCGGCCCATGCAAGAACTAGCCGAATGGTTGCAAACCAAAAACGCTTTGCTGGTTGAGCTGGCGGTAAACGAACTCGCACAGACAGAAAAACTTCGCGCCACCGTCGTCGAAGCAACTGAGGCGTTCTTTGATAGCCTGCTGCGTACCCTGCGCCAGCATACACCGGTCTCGCTGAACCTGATCTTGCTTGACTGGGTCGAGGCCCGCAGCGCCCCGACGGCGGAAGAGCCGGTGGGTTTTTTACCCATTCTGACAACACTCAAAAAGATCACGTGGAATACCATCTGCGCCTACGCTCCCAGTGAGTGTGTGGTTCCCTGGTTGACGGAGCTGGAAGAAGTATTTGCCACCGGTGCGGCTTACCTGGCGACCCTCGAAGCCGAAGCCCTGGTGACGGATATTCGTTCCGAGCTAAACCGGGCGCTGGTAGATGTGGAGCGTTTAAACAAGAGTAAATCCGATTTTATTGCGGTAGCCGCGCACGAGTTGAAAACTCCCCTGACCCTTATTGAAGGCTACACCAATATGTTGCGGTCGAGTTTCCCGGAGGAGCAGGCTCCTGGGATTGGGGTGATGCTATCCGGTATTTCCAGCGGCACAACGCGCCTGCGCCAGATCATCCAGGACATGATCGATGCCTCGATGATCGAGATGGGACTGCTGACGCTGCACTACCAACCCGTCTGGATTCGCCGCCTCATCGACATTATCGAGTTCGAGTTTGCAGATGTGTTTAAACAGCGCAACCTGACGCTTCAGATACACCGCGACACCCTGCCAGAAAAGCCGACTTATGGCGATCCCGAACGGCTTTATCAGGTGATTTACAAGGTTATCTCCAATGCAGTCAAGTATACTCCCGACGGGGGACAGGTTAGTCTACGCGCCCGTGAACTCTCCGGCTTTGTCGAACTCGTCGTTGAGGACACCGGCATCGGTATCGCCCCGGAGGACTTGCAGCGCATTTTTGAGAAATTCTCCTCGCTGACCGATGTCTCGCTGCATTCCAGCGGCAAAACCAAGTTCAAGGGCGGCGGTCCGGGGCTGGGCCTGGCGATTGCCAAAGGGATTATTGAAGCACATGGGGGAACGATCTGGGCAGAAAGTCCCGGTTATGACGAGCAGCGGCTGTCGGGCAGTACGTTTCATATTATGATCCCCATGCGCAGCGCCCCGCCGCAGGATCGCCTGAGTGAACTGTTCACCGAAACACAGCCGGCCGATTCGTTTTCAGAAGCGTTGTAACTCACACCGACGGGCTTCCGGTAGATGCCGGAGTCAGGGTTTGTTTGAATGCATGACCTCTTCCCCCGTGATTTTCTTTCCCAGTCCCAGGCCGAAGCAGAACGGGGCTACCTCGTTGGGGTGATGTTTAAGCGAAGCCAGCCTCTGCTGAGCGTGGAAGATTCGCTGAACGAATTGGCGCTTTTGGCTAAAACGGCGGGGATTGATGTCGTAGGGCGAACTTACCAGCAATTAAGTCAGCCTCATCCAGCTACCTTCATCGGCCCTGGCAAAGTTGAGGAAATCAAGGAGCAGGTAGCGGCGTTGGGCGCTGAGGTGGTGATCTTCGACGACGAGCTTTCCCCACGCCACCAACGTGAATTGGAGAAAGCCTTCGGAGAGACGATCAAAGTCCTGGACCGATCGGCGCTGATCCTAGATATTTTCGCCCGTCATGCCCAGACCCGCGAAGGGGCACTCCAGGTTGAGCTGGCGCAGTATGAATATCGTCTGCCGCGGCTGACCCGCCAGTGGACTCACCTGGTCCGACAGGCAGGCGGTGGGGCCGGACGCGGCGGGATCGGTGGCGTCGGTCTGCGCGGCCCCGGCGAAACACAGCTTGAAATCGACCGCCGCGAAATCAACCGTCGAATCAGTAAACTAAAGAAGGAAATCGAAGAGATTCGCGCTCATCGCAGCCGCTATCGCCAGAAACGTGAACAGGAAGGTATTCCGGTGATTGCATTGGTCGGGTATACCAATGCCGGAAAGTCCACCCTGTTGAATGCACTGACTGCCGCCGACGTCTATACGGCGGATCAACTGTTTGCCACATTGGACCCGACCACGCGGCGCATCACGTTGCCCGGCGGCAAAGTGGCATTGCTATCAGACACCGTCGGCTTCATCCAAAAACTACCCACAACGCTGATTGCGGCTTTTCGCGCCACATTGGAGGAAATCGCCGAAGCATCGATCCTACTCCATGTGGCCGACGCCAGCCACCCGAACGTCTTGCAGCAGATCGAGGTCGTTGAAGATACGCTGGCAGAACTAGATATTCCGCGCATTCCCTGTGTCCTGGCGCTAAACAAACTCGATCTATTGGCTGCGGAGTCTTTCCGTGCTCTCGACGGCATCGACGCATCGGCATACCAGGCTATCATCCCGATCTCAGCCAGGACGCGCGCTGGTCTGGCCGATCTGGTAGGCGCAATTGAAGCTGCGTTATCTGCTGCCATGCAGTTTGTGCGAGTACTTATTCCTTACCAGCGGGGTGAGATGCTCGCTCTGATACATGAGCGAGGAGTGATTCTTCACGAGGAACATACGGGGCAAGGCGTGTTTATTGAGGCGCAGGTTCCTCACGATCTGGCAGCACAGATCGCGGTTCTGGGAAGTTAGTAGCTCTTTATTCGTGGTGACAACAGGGAACCTATTCTGTCAACGACCGACGTCTAAAGGCGACGGCTTGGGCCTCGTAGCATCGGCGGGCCTGTTCAGCCGGAACAATAGCTAACCCGGCCTATCCGAGTGAACAGATGGCGGGTTGTCCGCAGCCCACGACCCGAAGGTCGTGCGTGTACGGAGGGTCATCCGACGTTGAAGATTTTACGCAGGCAACGCTTTCTCGCCTGCAAACTGCTATCTTCCGTTGGTCAGGTGCTGAAAACCGTTGCTCCACAAGCGGAGTGTCTTGACCTTGAAGCGATTGTGTCACCCAGCCGTTCGGTAAACAAGAAAGGAGTAAGGCGCATTCCTCTGCCGGCAGTCAGCAATTAGCAGTCAGTGGGGAGCGACTTGCTGAAAGCTGAAAGCTGAGTGCTGAAGGCTGAAGGCGGCAGTCTCCTGCGCCGATTCTTATGAGACCATTAGCCGACAAATTGAACACCTCTCGCGCGTTTAATCGTCTTCTTTCCTTTTTCTCCAGTGGCCTGGCACGCTATCGTGGCGTGCCGATCCTGGCAGGCGTGATTTTGGTTGTCATCAGCTTCGTGGTTCATCTGATTGCCGCCGCGACGCGAGATGTTGGCTGGCAGGTATTGGCGTTTAGCATACTGCACCTTGCCATTTTCCTGGGACTGTTAGGAGTTTTGCTGGCAGAACCAGTAGGACGAGGATAGACGTTAGCGGTTCACGGTATCAACAGATGGTGTTTTTGTGGGGGTGGATGTGTCCTGGCGAGAGCAACAAGCAGCGGTCATGATGGATAAAATGTCGGGGGCAGTGGACATCACCGAAGCGACGGCGCAGGTATTGCTCGCCTTTACAGCCGAAGAGCGCCATGCCTCGGTAGATGACCTGTTGGCAACGTTGCAAAAAATCGGACACGAGATTCTTACGGCGCAGAGTGGGATGGCTTCTCTGGTTTCGCTGTTCAACCGCATCTTCTTTGCCGCTGGTGGTGAGGTCGATCCCGAAGCAGCCGTCTCCGCACTGCGCAAAACAATTGAGACATTTCAGAAAGAGCAACAGGCAGGCCGTGAGACACTCAGCCGCAAGGCGACAGCACTTCTGCCGGTCGGAGTTTCAATCCTGACTCATTCAGCCAGCTCGACCGTGTTCAGAACCATCCTGCATGCCAGGCAGATCGGGCGTCGTCCCCGTGTGTACTGCCTGGAAAGCCGCCCGTTATATGAGGGGAGAAATCTGGCGATGGGCCTGGCTGAGAACGGCATCGAGGTCACCCTATGCATCGACAGCGCGGTGTATTCTAACCTGAAGGACATAGAACTAGTCCTGGTCGGTGCGGACAGCCTGGTAGAAGAGGGTGTTGTAGCCAAGGTTGGAACTGCCGGTCTGGCTGTGTGCGCCCAGAATCTCGGCATTCCTTGCTACGTTTTGGCCGATAGCACCAAGATATGGCCGTCGTCACTGGGCGAGCAACCATTACATGAGCGCGCCCCAGCCGACGTGTGGGCCGAAGCGCCGGAAGGGGTGCGGGTTCAGAATCGCTTTTATGACATTACCCCCTGGCAGGCTATCGCCGGCGTTATCACAGAACATGGGTTGTTTACAGCCAACGAAGTCCGCGCCCAGAGTCGAACGCTTACAGTCCACCGGCTACTGCAAAACATCATCGCCGAAGTACGCAGCACCGTTTAACCGCTCCGTCCTGGCAGAATCAGAGAACCATCCCCGCGCAAAGGTGATTGCCCCATGCCAATTGAGTACCGTCTTCTGACGAACCGCGCCGAAATCGAGCAAGCCGTCAGTCTTTACAGCCAGATTTGGGTGTCTGGCGACCGTGAAGCAGTTCCCTATCATATCCTGACCGCCATCGGCCACGCCGGCGGCCTGGTGCTTGGCGCCTTTGACGGCGGCGAACTGGTCGGCATGGTTGTCAGTTTTCTGGGTCAACGGGATGGCATTCTTCTCCACTGGTCGCACCTGGCCGGCGTAAGACCTGACTATCAGGGCAGGGGGATCGGCTCGGCGCTGAAGTGGCTTCAGCGCCGCCTGGTGCTGGAACAGGGTTACAACTGTATTTCCTGGACCTACAGCCCGCTCCAACGCGGCAATGCGGCGTTCAACATTCACCGCTTGGGCTGTGTCTGCAACTGTTACCAGGTTGAATTCTACGGCGAGATGCAGGACAGTCTCAACGCTGGCCTGCCGTCGGACCGCTTCGAGGTCCGCTGGTGGTTGGAAAGCCCGCGCGTTAGCCGACGGGAATTCGGCGTGCCGCCTGAACCGGATATTACAGGCTGGCATGTCGCGCTTGCCAGCCAGGAGAATGGTGCGCCAGGGAAGATAAACTGGCCGGTAGGCGTGGACGAAACGCTGGTCGAGATTCCCTATGACATTAACCTGCTGCGCAGGGAGCGGCCCGATCTGGTGTCTGAATGGCTGCTGCGGGCAAGGGAGGTGTTTACCCGGCTGTTCAGCGACGGGTTTTGCGTGGTTGATTTTACCTCCCGGCGGGCAGAAGACGGCGCGCGTGCGTGGTATGTGCTCCGGCGCGGCGGTGAAGACTGATGTCTGGCGAAGTGCGTCGATGGTATCTCTATGTCGTGCAATGCAAAGATGGCACGCTTTACACCGGCATCACGGTTGATGTGCGCCGGCGCGTCCGACAACACAACCGAGGACATGGAGCAGCCTACACCGCAGCACGACGCCCGGTTGTGTTATTAGTTGCTTGGTCTTATGACGGGCGCGCTGCGGCGTTGCGCGCCGAAAAGGCATTCAAGGCGCTTGACCGCCGGCGCAAAGTGGACTTCGTGCTCAACAGATATCCGTTTCAAGGGAGTGTGGCAATTCTGCCAAGTTTTTTTGGCGATTTTTCCCCTTGATTTCAGTTGGATTTCTACGAACACAGGATATACTGACTCCACATTGACACTCAATTTCGCAGGTGTCTTGACATTCCCGCGCATGTAAAAAACCACAGTGGATCGGTTTCTCCAACAGCCCGCAAATACAGCGGTGTCAGCGCGTTTTGAACGCAAGGGAGGCAGACCAGGGAGCAACAAAAACACCCGGCGCTTGGAGCAACAGAAACTCTATTCTTACACTAAAGGATAGCGAGGAGAAAATGATGCGAAACCGAACCAGCTTTGCCCTTTGTGTTGTTTTGCTGGCAACCATCCTGGTGATGCCACTGGCGCTGGTACAGGCCCAGGGAGACGGTGGACTGCCTGATCTTGGCGGACGTGAAGTCGTCGTTGCCGTCGAAAATCTGTATCCTCCCTTCAACTTTATCGACGAAAACGGCCAGGGCGTCGGTTGGGACTATGACGCCTGGGCGGAGATTTGCGCCCGCCTGAACTGCGTCCCTGTGATGCAGGAAACAGCCTGGGATGGCATTTTTGCAGCGGCAGCGGCAGGTGAATTCGACGTTGCGGCAGACGGCATCACCATCACTGCCGAACGCGAGCAGACTGTTGATTTCTCCGATCCGTACATGCAGTATGGTCAGATGCTGCTGGCGCGGATGGATGAGGACCGTTTCACCGATGCGGCCAGCTTCGCTGCCAACCCCGACCTGCGCGTGGCTGTTCAGCAGGGCACAACCAATGAAATCGCCGCTATCGATCTGGTTGGCGAGGAGCGCGTAGACAGTTACGCTAACTTTGGCGTGGCCGTGCAGGCAGTGTTGAGCGGCGATAATGACGCGGTCGTGATCGACAGCGTAGCCGGGATCGGCTGGATCAACGAAAATCCGGGCCAGTTGAAGTTCGTCGGTGAGCCGTTTACCGCCGAACTGCTGGGCTTCATCTTCCAGCCGGGGTCAGACCTGATCGAGCCGGTCAACCAGGCGCTCTGGGCCATGCGGCGCGACGGCACCCTGTGGACGCTCTACCAGCGGTGGTTCGAGCCGGAAGCAGAACCCATTGCGCTGCCCGATCTCGGCGGTCGTGAGATCGTCGTGGCGGTTGAAAACCTGTACCCACCTTTCAACTTCATCGGTGAAGACGGACAGGGCGAAGGCTGGGACTACGATTTTTGGGCGGAGTTCTGCCTGCGCGCCAACTGCACCGCCGTGATGCAGGAAACGGCCTGGGATGGCATTTTTGCGGCTGCGGCAGCAGGCGAATTCGATGTAGCGGCGGATGGCATCACCATCACTGCCGAGCGCGAAGAGACGGTTGACTTCTCTATCCCCTATATGGAGATTGGACAACTGCTCCTGGCCCGCGCTGACGAAGACCGCTATGACGATGCGGCCAGCTTTGCCGCCAACCCCGACCTGCGCGTAGCGACGCAACAGGGCACGACCAACGAGATCGCCGCGATTGAACTGGTCGGCGAGGAGCGCGTGGACAGCTATGCAAACTTCGGTGCTGCTGTACAGGCCGTCCTCAGCGGCGATGCTGACGCCGTCGTGATCGACACGGTGGCAGGGCTAGGTTGGATTGCGGAAAATCCGGGCCAGTTGAAGTTCATCGGTGAGCCGTTCGTCAAAGAATCGCTGGGCTTTGTCTTCCAGCCGGGTTCGGACCTGATTGATCCGGTGAACATCTTCATCCGCGCCATGCGCGTCGATGGCACGCTGGCGCTCCTGTACGAACGCTGGTTTGTCCCGGCGGAGTAGTCGCACGACGTACAAAGGATCTCGTCTCGGAGGGGGGTAGGGCAGGGCGCTTTACCTCTCTCCGGCAGTTTTTTGAGGACCGGATGCATGGCCGACAGTGCAGGTAAAAGCAAAACAGGGCTGGTGAACTCCCTCACGGCGACGCTGGTCAGCCCACGCAACTGGTGGGGATACGTCGTACTGGTGCTGGGGGTGTTGCTCGTGCTGGCAATTATCTACGACCCCCGCTATACCGAGGCTTTTAACTTCATCCTACCGGGTGTGGTGATGACGCTCGGTCTCACCGTGATCTCTTTTTGCATTGCCCTGATCATTGGGCTGTTCATGGGCCTGTCGCGCGTTTCCAGCAATCGCTTTCTATACAACTTCTCGACCTTTTATGTTGAAACAATTCGCGGTGTGCCCATCCTGGTGCAGATTCTTTATGTGGCGTTCGTGATCTTCCCGGCGATTGTTGATCTACTCAACTCGTTCGGGGCGCAAACGTCAATCCGCGATGTGGAGATGTACGTCCGCGCCATTCTGGGACTGGCAATCGCCTATGGCGCGTTCGAGGCCGAGGTATTCCGCGCCGGAATCCAGTCCATCGAACGCGGACAGATGGAGGCAGCGCGGTCATTGGGCATGACGTACATCCAGGCAATGCGCTATGTCATTCTGCCGCAGGCAATTCGGCGAGTATTGCCGCCTATCGGCAATGACTTCGTTGCCATGCTGAAAGACACTTCGCTGGCCTCGGTGCTGGCCGTGCGCGAGATCACGCAGTTGAGCAACCTTCAACGCGCGCGTAGCTTTACAACCTTTGAGCCGCTAAATGTGGCTTCATTCCTGTATCTTTCGTCCACACTCCTCCTGACCCGTGTGGTACGTTACTTGGAGCGGAGGCTGTCGCCCAATGAGTAGTGAAGTTCCTCCCAGCGACGACATCATCATTGTCGAGAATGTCAGCAAGTCCTTCGGCAGTGTAGAGGCTGTACGTAATGTCAGTCTCCGAGTCAAACGAGGCGAGGTCGTCGTCATCATTGGCCCCAGCGGCTCCGGGAAAAGCACATTGCTACGCTGCATCAATCACCTGGAAACCATCGATAGCGGTGACATCTGGGTCGATGGCATCCATCTCACGCATAAGCAGACCGACATCAACAAGGTCCGCCAGGAAGTGGGGATGGTGTTCCAGTTGTTCAACCTGTTTCCCAATTACACTGCCCTACAAAATGTCATGTTGGCGCAATGCGTTGTCCGTAAGCGCAGCCAGCAGGAAGCAGAACGTATCGCACGCGAAAATCTGGAAAAGGTGGGTATCCCTGAAAAAGCCGACAGCTATCCTGCCCAGCTTTCCGGCGGCCAGCAACAGCGGGTAGCGATAGCACGCGCCCTGGCGATGAACCCTAAGATCATGCTCTTTGACGAGCCGACGTCAGCCCTTGACCCGGAAATGATCAAGGAAGTGCTGGATGTGATGCTCGCGCTGGCAAAAGAGGGCATGACCATGCTCGTCGTCACACACGAAATGGGCTTCGCCCGCGCCGCCGCCAGCCGGATCGTTTTCATGGACGAGGGTAGAAAAATCGAAGAGACGACGCCGGAAAAGCTGTTCACCGCCCCTGAACATGATCGCACACGGCAGTTCCTGAGCCGGATATTGCGGCATTGACCTGTACCATAACGCTCCCGGCTGAATTCGTCGGCACAATACCAATAAAATTATTTAAATAATATTAATATATTAACATATTTGAGACACGATTGCTTGAAAAGAGGGGGAAAGCCAGCAAGATGCGGTAGGGCGCTCACCTTGCCGAAAACACCTTCTGGGAACACCTCCGACGAGTCATTTTGTCGTGTTACATACTTTTACGCCCAATACCGCCTGTTTTAGGCAAAAGCAGGCGCCAAACCCGAAAAAGGGCGTGTTTCCGGTTTTTATTGTGAAATAATTCACAAATTAGCCCTTTTCGTCGTTTTCCGCCGGTAGGCGTGTTTGCTGCGCCGCCGCGTCAACCCGACGCGGATCGGTGCGGGCATAGTAGGCGCGCGTCGTCTCTACGGAGCGGTGTCCCAAGAAGTCCTGCACGACATCCAGCGGTTGACCGGCATTCACAAGCTGGGTTGCACGCCAATGGCGGAAGTCATGCGGCGAAATGCTGCCCAGTCCCAATGCCCGCGCCGCATTCTGGACTACGTGCCAAGCCGAAATGCGCGTTAATCGCCGTCCTTCTCCATGTGGCGCGTGGCTGACGAACAACGGGACCCGACCTCTAGAAGCACGTAAATCCGCCCCACGCGCCTTCAGGTAGATCCGAATGGCGGGCAGTGCATCCAGAAAGCGCAGGGTATAGGCATGCCCACCTTTGCCGACCACCCGAATCCGCACGACCTCGCCGCGTTCGAGCAGACGTGGCGGAAAATCTTCCACGTTGAGGCTCAAGACCTCGCTAATGCGTCCACCGGACTCGGCCAGGCAGCGCAGCAGGGCGTTGTTGCGCAGGCGACTCAGTTCCCATCGGACGATGCTGGCCTCGCTGACGCCGGGTTTTTGCAAGCGCGCCGGACGCTCCTGACGCTCGTAGTAGTGGAGCAGCTCAACGATATGGTCCGGCGGCTGCGGCGGAGTCTGCTGGCGCGAGCGGCTGCGTAGCTCATCACGCACAATACGCCGCGCTTTTGCCAGAGGAAAATCGCGCGGCAGCCAGTTGTAATCATCCAGAAATTGAAACCACCGCTGCACACCGGTCAGCCGTAGCTCAACCGTTGAGGGCTTGTAGGGGCGCGGGGTGCCCGCAGCAGGCGTCAACATCCATTCTGCAAACTGCAAAAAGATCGGGGCGTCATCTGCGCAGAGGGCATCCAGGGGAATTTCCGCCGCCGTTGGGGAGGGATGTTCCTGGATCGGGAGCAAGACGGTGTTTGTACGATCTCCCAGAAATTCCAGAAACAGATCGATGGCGCGCCGATAGGACTCGACCGTGTGAGGCGATTTGAGCGTTGAGCGATGCAGATAGCGATCTCGCGCGTCGGCAAAGGTTTGGGGGGCGTTCATCACCGTTCTCTAGCCTCAATTCAACATTTCTTTTGTTATGTTAAATCCACTTCGGCAAACACGCAATAGAAACAGTGATATGAGACATAAAGTTTAAGCACAGAACGGTGTCGGTGGTGGCTCAAAGGATAATAGCGAATGAGGGTGTGCTTTCCAGAAGCGCCCCCTACCCTCCTGGCAGCCGGGGATATTCGGTTCATCGCCAGAAAGGTTAGCCCGCCGCGTTGGCGCCGGTCGGAGCAGCCAGCATCTCGTAGACCTGCCGCCAGCCGGGCCGGACCCAGCCCAGGATGCGCGTAACCTCGATCAACACGGCTACCGACAACCCTTTTTCCACCCGCTCGAAGCCGGGCGACCACGCCGCAACCGCCT